>Ga0126377_10000087_pt1 | contig 44380 bp, 44 predicted proteins | sample PanSoiMetPlot_22_FD_92647 | JGI IMG/M metagenome (GOLD analysis project Ga0126377, IMG submission 92647) | Tropical forest soil microbial communities from Panama - MetaG Plot_22 | ecosystem: Environmental > Terrestrial > Soil > Tropical forest > Bulk soil | place: Panama | collected 2016-02-17 | reverse complement strand
GCGCCCGGCTCCCCGGCCGGGCGCGGGAAATATCGGGCTAAAATTTGAATGGTGTTTTAAGGGTCGCGATGAATCGAATCTGAACGCGGCGGTCGGGCGCCAACGCTCGCGAGTCGACCGCGCCCGAGAAGTGCCGATGAAATCGGCACTTCCGAGCGCTCGTCAGCAATCGCTAACCTTCGCCGTTGGCGCCACGATAACCATCCGCGAAACCGACGCGGGCGCCGTCACCGCGGCGCCCGCCGGCACCAATGACAATATGTCCGCGCCATTGTCGAAGCATTAAGCAAGTCACGACTCATCGCTGATTGAACAGCACGGCGCGTACTTGCGGATCCTTCATGTCGACGTGAAAGGCCGCTTCCACCTTGACCGACAGGCCCCGCTTGACCGCCGGCCGCGCGAGCAGCGCGGCGAGCCAACGTCGCACATTCGCAAAGCCGCTGAGGTCGTGTCCGAAGCGCTCCGCGCGGCTCACCCAGCCGACGCAGGCGATGTCGGCGATGGAATACTTGCCCGCCAGGAACGCGCGGTCCGCGAGCCGTCGATCCATGACGCCGTAGATGCGGTGCATCTCGTTGGCGAAGCGATCGATCGCGTAAGGCAGCTTCTCGGTCGCGTAATTGCGGAAGTGGTTCGCCTCCCCTGCCTTCGGCCCGAGATTGGCCATCTGCCACAACAGCCACTGGTCGACCTCGACGCGGCCGCGTTCGTCCCGCGGATAGAATTTGCCGGTCTTGCGGCCGAGATATTGCAGGATGGCGCCGGATTCGAAGATCGAGATCGACCGGCCGCCGGGCCCGTCGTGATCGACGATCGCAGGCATGCGGTTGTTGGGCGAGATCGCCAGAAATTCCGGCTTGAACTGGTCGCCCTTGGAAATGTTGACCGGGATCACGGTGTAAGGAAGCGCACATTCCTCCAGCATGATCGTGATCTTCCAGCCGTTGGGCGTCGGCCAGTAGTAGAGGTCGATCGGCTTGCTGCCGCCCGCCGGCTTCGCCTTCCTGACAGCTCCCGATGCCGATTTCGCTTTACCCCCGGGGACGGTCTTTCGGCTCGACTTCCCGGAGGTGCGGGCCATGCGGGGGTTCCTTCCAATAGCGATTTCGGCGATGTCGGGCGGAGGTTGCGCAATGCCGGCGACGAACGCGCCAATCCTGCACCGAGCGGTGGACGGCCGCCCGGAGAAGCGGCTTATCGTCTCGCGGTGGCCGTGTCACCACGCCCCGGCCGGGGTATCCGCTCAAGGGGGCTTTCCGATGTTGAGGACCGTGCCGGCTGCCGCGCTCGCGCCGACCGCTCTCGCGACGTCGGACATGAAGACCGCGGAAGCCGCGCCTTCACAGCAGCAGCAGGAGCAGCAGAAAATGAAGGACTGCAACGATAAACGGAAGGAAGAGCGGGCCCGCACCGGCGTGAAAGGCGGCACCGCCTATCGAAAATTCCTCGCCGCTTGTCTCAAGAAGGCGCCGGCTTGAGGCGGAGCATCCTCGGCGAGCTGATAATTTGAGCGATAGGCTCGGCCGGCTCGGCTCCGTCCGGCTTGCTCTGGCGGCAGACACACCGAGGGCGTCGGTGAGAGGCCGGGGTCCGACTCCAACGGCAATCACTTCTGCCGTGGCGAGGCGCGGAAATCTTCCGTCCCCCTCATTCACCCGCCTCCGCGTTGCCACAGCGCGTCAGAGACGCGCGTAACTCCACTTATGGACCGGTGAAGCTCGAACCCCTGTCTCGCCGACGCCCTCTGTCGTCGATCGGGACCGGCGGTGTCGAAGTGCGGTCGCGATGCGCTCACCGCTCTTCAACTCGCGCCGGCCCGTGTGACGCAGTCATCGACGTCGTTCGAAGTCGAAGACTGGGAAGCAGCGCGTGCTTACTTCTTCTTCCGGCGCTTGGTCTTCTTCGCGCCCTTTTTCGCCGCTGACTTCGTCTTCGTCTTTCGCTTCTTCGCCATGCTGCCCTCCTAGCCTGAGTGAGTGGCGTAGTCGTAAGAGTGCCCGCGGGGATCGCGAACACTGCATTCGGATTACTACAGCGCCGCAAAAAAACCAGTGTTTTCCGTTGATCGAGCATGTTCGCATGCGCAGCGACACCAGATGTTGGGTTCGGACGTACGCGCGCGGCGCACACGGCGCGCTCGTCGGCGCGATTGCGCAGCGCACCGGAAAGATTTTTTCCGACTCGTCGAATACATCGAGAAAATAAGGGTTTTCGATGCGCCGCGATTTTTCATCGCTTGCCGCGCACAACGTACATGCGCGCCGCGCACGCGATCGAAAAAGCCGCCGCGACGAAGCGTTAAGCATACCGAGCGGCTTGTGAAAAAAATTTGGGTCAAGAGGCTTGTAAAAGTCCTCCGCGCCATCGAATCCGTCGCGAATCGAGCGAATCGCCCCTGGTGATTCGCCGGCAAGCGGGCGACGGACGAGGGAAATCGGACGACTGGCGACCGCGAACGGAGAGCAGAAGGACGGAAAAACTCTCGTTCGTCGCTAGCTCGCGCCGTACTTTGAGGCTTCAGAAGCCGAGCTTGCTCTTGAGTAGCTCGTTCACTGCCTGCGGGTTCGCCTTACCGCCCGACGATTTCATCACCTGGCCGACGAACCAGCCGATCAGCGCCGGCTTCGCCTTCGCCTGCTCCACCTTGTCCGGGTTCTTGGCGATGATGTCGTCGACCACCTTCTCGATGGCGGAGAGATCGGTCACCTGCTTCATGCCGCGGGCCTCGACGATGGCGTGCGGATCGCCGCCCTCGCTCCAGACGATCTCGAAGAGGTCCTTGGCGATCTTGCCGGAAATGGTGCCGGCCGCGATCAGGTCGAGGATGGCGCCGAGCTGCGGCGCCGACACCGGCGAGGCGGTGATGTCGCTCCCCTGCTTGTTAAGCCGGCCAGCGAGCTCGTTGATCACCCAGTTGGCGGCGGCTTTGGCATCGCGGCCCGTTCCATCGGGTTTCTTGGCGACGCCCTCGAAAAAGTCGGCGGTCTCGCGCTCCGCCGTGAGCACGCCCGCGTCATACACGGAGAGGCCGTACTCGCGCGTGAAGCGCGCCTTCTTCTCGTCCGGCAGCTCGGGCAGATGGGCTTTGAGATCGTCGACATAGGCCGCAGTCAGCTCGAGCGGCAGGAGGTCGGGGTCGGGGAAGTAACGATAGTCGTGCGCCTCCTCCTTGTTGCGCATCGAGCGGGTTTCGCCCTTGCCAGGATCGAACAGCCGCGTCTCCTGCTCGATCCTGCCGCCATCCTCCAGGATTTCGACCTGGCGGCGCGCCTCGTAGTCGATCGCCTGGCCGATGAAGCGGATCGAGTTGACGTTCTTGATCTCGCAACGCGTGCCGAGCGGCGCGCCGGGCTTGCGCACCGACACGTTCACGTCGGCACGCAGGTTGCCCTTCTCCATGTCGCCATCGCAGGTACCGAGATAGCGCAGGATGGTGCGCAGCTTCGCGACATAGGCTTTGGCCTCGTCGGCGGAGCGCAGATCCGGCTTCGACACGATCTCCATCAGCGCCACGCCGGCCCGGTTGAGATCGACGAAGGACATGGTGGGATGGCGGTCGTGCAGGGATTTGCCGGCGTCCTGCTCGAGGTGAAGCCGCTCGATGCCGACTGTCACGGCCTCGCCGTCCGCAACGTCGACCACCACCTCGCCCTCCCCCACCACCGGGGATTTGTACTGGCTGATCTGATAACCCTGCGGCAGGTCGGGATAGAAATAGTTCTTCCGGTCGAACACCGATTTCAGATTGATCCGCGCTTTCAGGCCCAACCCGGTGCGCACCGCCTGGCGGACGCATTCCTCGTTGATCACCGGCAGCATGCCCGGCATCGCGGCGTCGACGAGCGAGACATGGGAGTTGGGCTCGCCGCCGAACGCGGTCGGAGCGCCGGAAAACAGCTTCGACTGCGAAGTCACCTGGGCATGCACCTCCATGCCGATGACCACCTCCCAGTCGCCGGTCGCGCCCTTGATGAGTTTGGATGTCTTCTGCGGAGCGTTCATCGATGTCCCTGCTTGATGCCGCCAACCCGTCCTCGGCGTCTGCTTCGCGCAGTCGTCTCGGCCGGTCAAGGCAAAAGGCGCCGAAATCAAGGCATCTCCGTTCACCTAGCGCTCAGGTTCCGACGCTGTCCCTGATCCGATCCGCGATCGGTCAGGTCGACGCCGGCATCCGCTTCGCCAATCGCAACTGACGATCCTGCGCGCGACGGCGCCGCCCGGTGCAGAGCCCGGGCGGCGCTCTGCCGGAGTGGACGACGTGTCGCGTCCGGAAGCGACGTTTGCCGCGCACAGCGGGTTGTAGCCCCAGTCGGGCGGCGGTAGCCTTCCCCAAACAAAGTCGAGACGCGGATTCCTGGTAAACCGGGATCGCAAGCGCTCGCATCATCGCTCCGACCGACGGACGCGACGACAGGGGAGGTCGAGCCCATGTTCACCCGCCGCCGTTTCGCGGGGACGTTCGCCGCATCCGTGCTGACAACCGGCATGCTTGCGCGCAAGGCGTTTGCGCAAGCGCCCTCCTCGCAAGCCTGGCCGAACCGGCACGTCCGGCTCATCGTGCCGTTCGTGCCCGGCGGCGCCACCGACGTGATCGCGCGCATGATCGGCAATCGGCTGTCCGAGGTCTGGGGGCAGCAGGTGGTGGTCGAGAATCGTTCCGGCGCCGGCGCCAATATCGGCGCCCAGGCCGTCGCGCAATCCGATCCCGACGGCTACACGCTGTTCATCACCTCGGTCCCCCACGCCACCAACCAATTCCTCTACCCGTCGCTCAACTACGACCCGATCGCCGATTTTGCGCCGGTCACGCTCATCTGCATGCAGCCCAACGTCATGGTGGTGCCGAACTCGTCGCCGGCCAAGTCGGTGATGGAGTTCGTCGCCTATGCCAAGGCCAATCCGGGCAAGATCAGCTTCGGCTCCGGCGGCGTCGGCACGTCGGTGCACCTGTCCGGCGAGCTGTTCAAGCGCATGACCGGCATCGAGATGACGCACATTCCCTATCGCGGAGCGGCGCCCGCACTGCAGGATGTGATCGCGGGCCGTCTCGACCTGATCTTCGACAACGTCACGTCTGCTGCGCCGCAAGTGAAGGGCGGCCGTGCGCGCGGGCTGGCCGTCACCACGGCACAACGCGTGCCTGCAGTGCCGGAGCTGCCGACGATCGCCGAGGCCGGCGTGCTCGGCTTCGATGTGTCGTCGTGGTTCGGATTCTTCGTGCCGGGCAAGACGCCACCCGCGATCATCAAGAAGATGAACGAGGACACCGTCGCGGCGCTGGCGCATCCGCCGGTCAAGGAACGGCTGGAGCAGCTCGGCGCGGCGATCGTCGGCTCGACGCCGGGAGAGCTCGCCGGCTTCCTCAAGTCCGAGATGGACAAGTGGGGTCCCGTCATTCGCGAGGCTAAAATCAAGATCGACGAGTAGGTCACGCCATGATCGACCGCCGGCGTTTCATCGGTCTCGCTGCCGCGTCCGCGCTCAGCCCCGGCCCTGTCGCGCGACCCGCCTCCGCCCAGGCGCCGTCCGTGGCCTGGCCGCGGCGGGTCGTCCGCCTGGTTGCTCCGTTTCCCCCGGGCGGCGGAACCGACGCGGTCGCCCGCATCATGGCCAACCGGCTCTCCGAGGTCTGGGGCCAGCAGATGGTGATCGAGAACAAGGGCGGCGCCGGCAGCAACATCGGCACCGACATGGTCGCGCGGTCCGAGCCCGACGGCTACACCATTTTGATCGGCTCATTGCCGATGGCGGTCAACCGCCACATTTATTCGTCCTTGCCCTACGATCCAATCGCCGACTTCGCGCCGGTATCGCAGCTCTGCATCTATCCCAACCTCATGGTGGTGCCGAACTCCTCGCCGGCGAAAACGGTGCTGGAATTCGTCGACTACGCCAAGGCGAACAGCGGCAAGATCACGTTCGCTTCGTCGGGCACCGGAACCTCGCCTCACCTCTCCGGCGAGCTGTTCAAGCGCGTCACCGGCATCGAGATGACGCACGTGCCCTACCGCGGCGTCGCGCCCGCCCTGAACGACGTCATTCCCGGGCGGGTCGATGTGATGTTCAACACCATGGCGGGCGTGCTGCAGCAGGCGAGAGCGGCACAGGTGCGCGGGCTGGCGGTGACCACCGCCGAGCGGTTCCCGACAGCGCCGGAATTCCCGACCGTCGCGGAAGCCGGCGTACCCGGCTTCGAGGTCACGTCCTGGTATGCCTTCTTCGTGCCGGCGAAGACTCCGGCCGAGATCGTGAAAAAGCTGCACGCCGACACGGTGGCCGTGCTCGCCGAGCCTGCCATCAAGGAGAGGCTGGCGCAGGTCGGCGTGCTGGTGGTGGGCTCGACGCCGGACGAGCTGGCGGCACGCCTCAAATCCGAGACCGAGATGTGGGGCCCGGTGATCAAGGCTGCCGGCATCAAGGCGGACGGGTGACGCCATGCTCGACCGCCGCCGCTTCCTTGGGTTGGCCTCGGCATCGGCGCTCGCACGCCCCGCGGCTGCGCAATCCTCGCTCACACAGAATTGGCCGAGCCGCTCGGTGCGCCTGATCTGTCCGATCGCAGCCGGTGGCAGCATCGACGCGGTCGCTCGCATCGTCGCTGCTCGGCTGTCGGAGATCTGGCGCCAGCAGGTCGTGGTCGAAAACCGCACCGGCGGCGGGGTCAACATCGCGGCCGAGGCGGTCGCCCGCTCCGAGCCCGACGGCTACACCATCTTCGCCACGCCCTCGAGCCTGGCGATGGCAGGCCTGCTGTTTCCCTCGCTGACCTATGATCCGATTGCCGACTTCGCCCCGGTGTCGCTGATCGGCACCTATCCCAACATCATGGTGGTGCCGAACTCCTCGCCCGCGCACACGGTCAAGGAGTTTATCGCCTATGCCAAGGCGAACCGCGGCAAGATCACCTATGCGTCCGGCGGCCATGGCTCGTCGCTGCATCTCGCGGGCGAGCTGTTCAAGCGCATGACCGGGATCGAGATGACCCACATCCCCTATCGCGGTGCGACGCCCGCGTTCAACGACCTCATTCCCGGTCGGGTCGACGTGATGTTCAATCTGATCTCCTCGAGCCTCCCGCTGGCCAGGAGCGGCCAGATCCGGGCACTGGGCGTGGCGACGCTGCAGCGGGTCGCGGTCATGCCTGATCTGCCCACGATCTCGGAGGCGGGCGTGCCCGATTTCGACATGTCCTCCTGGATCGCGTTGTTCCTGCCGGCGAAGACCCCGCCGCAGATCGTCAGCAAGCTGCACGCCGACACGGTTGCGCTGCTCACCGACCCCGCGACCAAGCGCAAGCTCGAGGACATGGGCGTGGTGGTGGCGGGCTCGACGCCGGCGGAGCTCGCCGCGACATTCAAGGCCGATATCGAGAAATGGGGTCCGATCATCAAGGAGAATGGGATCAGTCTCCGCGATTGAGAGCGCATCCCGAGAGAGCAGCGCATGATCAGCCGCCGCCGTTTCGCCGCGCAGCTTGCCGCATCCGCGTTCGCGCCCAGCCTGGCTGGACGCGCGGCGCGCGCCCAGCCCTCGCCTGCCCAAGGCTGGCCGAACCGCTTCGTGCGCGTCGTCGTGCCCTATGCCTCCGGCGGGCCGACCGACGCCGTCGCCCGCACCGTTGCTGATCCGCTCGCGAAAACCTGGGGCCAGCAGGTTGTCATCGAGAACAAAGGCGGCGCCGGCAGCAATATCGGCGCCGAGGTGGTCGCGCGGTCGGATCCGGACGGCTACACGCTCTTGGTCGGCAGCTCCGCGCTCTCGATGAACCGCAACCTCTACCGCTCGCTCAACTACGATGCGATCGCCGACTTTGCGCCGGTCACGTTGATCTGCAGCTTCGCGTTTTTCATGTGCGTCCCGAACTCCTCGCCGGCGAAGTCCGTGCAGGAGTTCATCGCCTACGCCAAGGAGAAACGCGGCACGCTCACATTCGCCACGCCCGGCACCGGCACGCCGCCACACATGGCCGGCGAGCTGTTCAAGCGGATGGCCGGCGTCGAGATGACGCATGTGCCCTATCGCGGCGCCGGCCCCGCCTATAGCGATCTCATCGCCGGGCGCATCGACCTGCAATTCGCCAGCGGCGTCGCGCTCGAGCTGATCAAGTCGGGTCAGCTGCGCGGGCTCGCAATCTCCAGCGCCAAGCGCAATGCCGCGGCGCCCGAGCTGCCGACCGTCGCCGAAGCCGGAGTGCCGGGCTTCGAGGTATCGTCCTGGTACGCCTTCTTTCTGCCCGCGAAGACCCCGCCCGACATCGTCAGGAAGATCAACGCCGACACCGTCGCGGGCCTCGCCGCTCCCGCGGTCAAGTCGCGGCTGGAGCTGCTCGGCTATACCGTGATCGGCTCGACCGCCGATGAGCTCGCCGCCCATTTCCAGGCCGATATCGACAAATGGGGTCCAGTGATCAAGGACGCCGGGATCCGGATCGACGGATGAGACACCGACCAAGCGAGGCGGCAACGCCACAACAAAAGAGGAAACAATGATCACACGCCGCCACCTTGTTGCACTGTCCGCCGCGTCGACGGTCGCGCAAATCCCGATGGCCGGCCGTGCATTCGCGCAGGCGACGTCGTCGCAAGCCTGGCCGACGCGCGTGGTCAAGCTCGTGGTGCCGTTCACGCCGGGAGGCGGCATCGACGGCATCGCCCGCATCGTCGGCGCGCGGCTGTCCGAGATCTGGGGCCAGCAGGTCGTAGTCGATAACAAGCCGGGCGCCGGCGGCAACATCGCCTCCGATTTCGTCGCGAAGTCGCCGCCCGACGGCTACACCATGTACATCACCGCGGCCGGGCTCGCGCTCAACCGCTACCTGTTCCCCTCGATCCCCTACGATCCGATCGCCGACTTCGCCCCGGTCACGCTGATCTGCCTCTTTCCGAACCTGCTGGTGGTTCCGAATTCCTCACCCTTCCATTCCGTCAAGGATCTGCTCGACGAGGCGAAGAAAAATCCCGGCAAGCTCACCTTTGCCTCTCCCGGCCACGGCAGCTCCCCGCACATGAGCGGCGAGCTGTTCAAGTACACCGCCAAAGTCGATCTCACTCATATTCCCTACCGCGGCGCGTCGCCCGCCTACACCGACGTGCTGGCGGGGCGCGTCGATTGCACGTTCGCGGTCATGGCCTCGGGTCTCCCGCTGGTTCGATCCGGCCAGCTGCGCGCGCTGGGCGTGACCACCGCGACGCGGGTGGAGGCAGCGCCCGAGGTACCCACGATCGCGGAGGCCGGGGTCCCCGGTTACGACACGTCGTCGTGGTTCGCCTTCTTCGTGCCGGCCAAGACACCGCCCGAGATCGTCAAGAAGATGCATGCCGACACCGTCGCCGTTCTGGCCGAGCCGCCGATCAAGACCAAGCTCGATGGGCTCGGCGTGGTCACGGTGGGCTCTACGCCCGAAGCGCTCGGCGTACACCTGAAGGACGAGATGGAAAAGTGGGCGCCCGTGATCAAGGCCGCCAACATCAAGGTCAGCGAATGATCATCACCCGCCGCCGCGCCGTCGGGATCGCCGCGGCGGCGACGCTCGCGCCCGCGCTCGTCGGCCGTGCGTTCGCTCAGACTTCTCCCTCACAGACATGGCCGAACCGCTTCGTGCGCCTGATCGTGCCGTTCCCGCCCGGCGGCGGCACGGACGCCATTGCCCGCGTGGTCGCCACCAAGCTCTCCGACATGTGGGGCCAGCAGATGGTGGTGGAGAACCGCGGCGGCGGCGCCACCAATATCGGAACCGAGGCGGTCGCGCGGTCGGATCCCGACGGCTACACGATGTTGCTGCAGTCGATGCCGCTGGCGGTCAACCGTTTTCTCTTCCCCTCGCTCCCCTACGATCCGGTCGGCGATCTCGCGCCGGTGTCGCTGCTTTGCGAATATCCCAACATCATGGCGGTGCCGATCACCTCACCGGCCCGATCCGTCGTCGAATTCATCGACTACGCCAAGGCCAACAAGGGCAAGGTCACCTTCGCCTCGTCCGGTCACGGCACCTCGGTTCACCTCTCCGGCGAGCTGTTCAAGCGCATGGCCGGCATCGAGATGCTGCATGTGCCCTATCGCGGCGCCGGGCCGGCGCTCAACGACCTGCTGCCCGGCCGCGTCGACGTGATGTTCAACAATATCGGCGCGGTGCTGCCGCTGATCCAGGGCGGCAAGTTGCGCGGCCTCGCGGTGACCACCGGCAAGCGCACGCCGGCGGCGCCGGACCTGCCGCCGATCGCCGAGGTCGGCGTCCCCGGTTTCGACGTGTCCTCATGGTACGCGTTTCTGGCGCCGGCCAAGACCTCACCTGAGATCATCGCCAAGATGCACGCCGACACCGTGGCCGCGCTCGCCGATCCCGTCACCAAGGAACGGCTCGAGCAGCAGCTCGGCGTCGTGGTGGTGGGATCAACGCCGGCGGAGCTTGCGGCCCACCTCAAATCGGAAATGGACAAGTGGGGACCGGTGATCAAGGAAGCCGGGATCACCATCCGGGAATAGCCCACGCCACGAGGAGACGGAGGGAGGAACATGATCAGTCGCCGCCGATCGATGCAGTTCGTCGTCGCGTTGGGGCTTGCGTTATCTGGGTTGTTATCCGACATCTTTCGCGACACGGCCCTTGCCCAGACGCAAGGCTGGCCTAGCCGTCATGTCCGCCTGATCGTACCGTTCCCGGCGGGCGGCGGCGCCGACGCCATCGCGCGCATCGTCGCCGCCCGGCTCTCGGAAATCTGGGGCCAGCAGGTGCTGATCGAGAACCGCGGCGGAGCGAGCGGCAACCTCGCCGCGGAGGCCACGGCGCGCGCGGCGCCCGACGGCTACACCTTGTTCCTCGCCGGCGATTTCCATGCCGTCAACCTGTTCATGTATCCGAAGCTCAGCTACGACCCGGTCGCGGACTTCGCGCCGGTCTCGCTCGTCGTCCTCTATCCGAGCGCCATGGTCGTGCCCAACACCTCGCCGGCCCGCACGGTCGCCGAGTTCATCGCCCACGCCAAGGCGAGCAAGCTCAGCTTCGCGTCGCCGGGCTACGGCACCTCGCCGCACCTCGCCGGCGAGCTGTTCAGGCGAACCGCCGGCATCGACCTGACGGTCATTCCCTATCGCGGCGCCGCGCCCGCCATCCAGGATCTGCTCCCCGGGCGCGTCGACGTGCTGTTCAACAACATCGCGCCCATGCTCTCGCTGATGCAGCAGGGCCAGCTCCGGGTGCTGGCGGTGACGACCGGCAAACGAACACCGGCAGCGCCTGATGTGCCGACCCTTGCGGAAACCGGCCTGCCGGGCTTCGATGTGGCGGGATGGTATGCCTTCTTCGTGCCGGCCAAGACCCCGAGCGAGATCGTGCGAAAAATCCATGCCGACACCGCCGCTGTGCTGGCCGAGGCGCCGATCAAGCGCCGGCTGGAGGAACTCGGACTATTCGTGGTCGGCTCCACGCCGGAAGAGCTCGGAAAATTTCAAAAGGCGGAAATGGACAAGTGGGAACCGGTGATCAAGGAAGCCGGCATCAGCATCAAGGAATGACCATCGACCGCCGCAAGCTGCTGCGAACCGGTGCGGCGGCGGGACTGTTGTCCGCCGTCGGCGGCCGCGCGCGCGCACAAGCGCAAACGCCGGCACCTTGGCCCACCCGCTTCGTGCGCCTGATCGTGCCGTTCGCCGCCGGCGGCGCCAACGAGGCGTTCGCCCGCAACCTGGCCGCCCGCCTCTCGGAAATCTGGGGCCAGCAGGTGGTCATCGAGAACAAGCCCGGCGCCGGCGGCAATATCGGCGCCGACGCGGCGGCGCGCGCCGAGCCCGACGGCTACACCATGCTGATCGCGTCATTCCCGCATGCGGTCGCGCGTTTCCTCTATCCCGCGCTCAGCTACGATCTGGTCACGGGCTTTGCGCCCGTCACGCTCATCGGCTTCACTCCCAACATCATGGTGGTGCCGAACTCCTCGCCGGCCCGCTCGGTTGCCGAGTTCATCGCCCATGCCAAGGCGAACAAGCTCACCTTCGCCTCGTCCGGCGTGGGCACATCGATCCATCTCAGCGGCGAGCTGTTCAAGCGCGTGGCCGGCATCGACATGACGCACGTGCCCTATCGCGGCGGCGCCCCCGCGGTCGCCGACCTCATTCCCGGGCGGGTCGATCTCATGTTCAACGTGATGTCGTCGGTGCTGCCGCAGGTGCGCGCCGGGGCGATGCGCGGACTGGCTGTTACCACGGCGCAACGGGTTGCCGCCGCCGCAGAATTTCCAACCTTCGCGGAAGCAGGCGTGCCCGGATTCGAAGTCACCGGCTGGTTCGGATTCTTCGTGCCGGCGAAGACTCCGCCCGACATCGTGGCCAAGATCCATGCCGACACCGTGACCGCGCTCGCCGATCCCGTGTTGCGCGGACGGCTGGAGGAGCTCGGCATCGTCGTCGTCGGCTCGACCCCGGCGGAGCTCGCGGCGTTCCTCAAGGCGGAGATCGATAAATGGGGACCGGTGATCAAGGAGGCGGGGATACGCGCGGTGGATTGACGGTGCTAGGATGGCATCAATGAACGACAGAACAATCGAGGGAGGATCGACGTGGACAAGAAGCCGATGGTCGCGGCGGCGCTCGGCGCTGCCGGCCTTTTGAACGTCGCCACCATGGCCGGCGCCGCCGAAGTGAAGGTGCTGGCCTCCAACGCCCTCAAGGAGGCCTATCTCGAGCTGGTCCCCGCCTTCGAGCGCACGACCGAGCACAAGGTCACGACCACTTGGGCCGGGACCAATGACATCAAGAAACGGATGGCGGCGGGCGAGACCTACGACCTCGTCATCATGGCCGGCCCCTCGCTCGACGAGCTCATCCAGCAAGGCACGATCGTTGCCGGCAGTCGCGTCGACCTCGCAAAATCTGGCGTCGGGGTGGCGGTGCGGGCGGGCGCGCCCAAGCCCGACATCAGCTCCGGCGAGGCGGTCAAGCGGACGCTGCTGGCGGCCAAGTCGATCGCCCATTCCTCGGGGCCGAGCGGCGTCTATCTCGCCGAGCTTTTCCAGCGCATGGGCATCGCCGACGAGATCAAGCCGAAAATCCAGCAAACCACGCCCGGCCTGCCGGTCGGCGAGGTGGTCGCGCGCGGCGACGCCGAGATCGGCTTCCAACAGGTGAGCGAGCTGCTCCCCATCGCCGGCATCGACTATCTCGGGCCGCTGCCTCCGGACATCCAGCACGTCACCGTGTTCTCCGGCGGCATCCACACCGGCGCCAAGGAGCCGGACGCGGCCAAGGCGCTGGTCAAGTTCATCACCGCGCCGGCGGCCGTGCCGGTGATCAAGAAAACAGGCATGGAACCGGGCTGAGGGAGGAAGAGCGTCATGAAATCCAAGATCATTATTGCGACGGCGACCGCGCTGCTGTGGTCGAGCCTCGCCGGCGCCGCCGAGATCAAGGTGCTGTCCACCCAGGCGACCGAGGAGGCCTATCGCGAGCTGGTGCCACAGTTCGAGCAGGCGACCGGGCACAAGGTCACGACTGTCTTCACGGGCACGCTCGACGCCAACAAGCGGCTGGCGGCGGGCGAAACGTACGACGTTCTGATCATGTCTGCGCCGTCGATCGAGGAGCACATCAAGGGCGGCAAGGTCGTGGCCGGCAGCCGTGTCGACCTCGCGAAGTCGGGCGTCGGCGTTGCCGTCAAAGCCGGCGCGCCGAAGCCCGACATCAGCACCACCGACGCCCTGAAGAAGACGCTGCTGTCCGCCAAGTCGATCGGCTATTCGACCGGCCCGAGCGGCGTCTACGTCGCCGGTCTGTTCCAGCGGATGGGCATCGCCGACGAGATCAAGGGCAAGCTCAAGCAGACGCCGACCGGGGTGTTCGTCGGCAGCATCATCGCCAGTGGCGAAGCCGAGATCGGCTTCCAACAGGTGAGCGAGCTGTCGCATTTCCCCGGCATCGACTATGTCGGACCGCTGCCGGCGGATATCCAGCTGTTCACCACGTTCTCCAGCGGCCTCATGGTTGCCGCCAAGGAAGCGGAGGCCGCCAAGGCCCTGGTCAAATTCGTGACCACGCCGGCGGCGGCCGCCGCCTACAAGAAGCGCGGCATGGAGCCGGGCTGATACGAAATTTCGCCGGGAGGATTTCGCCATGCGTGTGTGGTTCAGTCGTGTCGTTGCGATTGCGTTTGCCTTGATGGCGCCGCTTGCGGCGCTGGCGCAAACGGCCGACACCGTTCTCGTCAATGGCAAGATCGTCACCGTCGACGACCGTTTCAGCATCGCCCAGGCGCTCGCGATCCGAGCCGGCCGCATCGTCAAGGTCGGCACCACGGCTGATATCGAGGCGCTGAAGGGACCGCAGACGCGGGTCATCGAGCTTTCCGGCCGCACCGTCATTCCGGGGCTGATCGACAACCACGCCCACTGGGTGCGCGCCGCCGAGCACGACGAGCTGCGCTTCGACGGCGTCACCTCGCGCCAGCAGGCGCTCAGGATGCTGGCCGAGCGAGTGAGCAAGACGCCCGCGGGTGGATGGATCGCGGTTCTCGGCGGCTGGTCGGAAGAGCAGTTCACCGACGAGTCGAAGGGCTTCTCACGCGAGGAGCTCGACCGCATCGCGCCCAACCATCCGGTGGTGCTGCAGGCGGTCTATAACCACAGCTACCTGAACAGCACGGCGCTGGTTGCAGCCAAGATCGACGCCGGCACGCCCGATCCGCAAAACGGCAAGATCGAGAAGGACGCCGGCGGCAATCCGACCGGCTTCGTGCAGGGCGCGGGTGGCGTCGCTTTCATCGCGGCGCGCATCCCACTGCAGGACCAGGAGGCGTGGCTCGCCAATACCCGCAAGCTCGTGGCCTATCTCAACTCGCTGGGCCTCACCGCCTGGCTCGACGCCGGCGGGCGCGGCATGGGCGCCAAGCACTACGAGCCCTACAAGCATCTCGCCGACCGCGGCGAGCTCGACATCCGCGTGTTCTGGACCACGATCCGCCAGCCGGCGACGCCGGCGCAGGTGGATGCGGTGCTCGGCGAGATCCGCGAGCTCAAGCCGTTCCAAGGCAACGAATACTTCGACAATGTCGGCTGGGGCGAGTCGGTGTTCGCGCCGGTCACCACCCAGCTGTTGCGGGTCGCGAGCAACACCAAGCCGGAGGACCTTGCGCAGATGCGCCGCCTCCTGGTGGCGCTCGCCGAGCGCGGCATCTACGTCAATTCGCACGTCGAGATGAGCGCGGCGATTGACGCCTTTCTCGACGTCTACGAGAGCATCAACAAGGAGCGGCCGATCAAGGGGCTGCGGTGGTCGTTCTCGCATCTCGACCAGGTCAGCGAGGCGCAGCTCGAGCGCATGAAGCGGCTCGGCATGACCGCCCAGATCCACAGCCGCCCGCTGATCCAGGGCGCATTGATGCACAAGGTGCACGGCGACAAGGCCTGGGACATGCCGCCGTTCCGCCGCATCCAGGACAGCGGCATCCACTGGGGCCTCGGATCCGATGCGACCGCGGTGACGACATCGAATCCGTTCTACACGCTGAGCCTCGCAGTGACCGGCCGCATGGTTGGCGGGCGCGAGGTGAACCGGCAGACCATCACCCGCGAGGAGGCGTTGATCGCCCACACCCGCTCGAACGCGCTCTTCCTGTTCCAGGAAGGCAATCTCGGCGTGCTCGCGCCCGGCCGGTATGCCGACCTCCTGGTGCTCGACCGCGACTATCTCACGGTACCGGCGGACGAGATCAAGGACATCAAGCCGCTCGTCACCATGGTCGGCGGCAAGGTCGTGTACGAGGCGATGCCGAAGTAACGCCGCGCCGCCGTCGATCGGCGGCGTGGTGGCCGTTCAACGCGCGGCGGTCGCCAGCAGCGCCTCGACGATCCCCTCCCATTCGGCCGCGACCGACCGTTTCGGAATCGGCCGTTCCGCTTGGCGGTACCAATAGCCCGCATTGCCGAGATCGCCTTCGACGCGATGCAGATAGGCATGCACCCAGGCGCAATCCTTGCCGCCCTCGTCCATGACGATGGCGTGCGCCTTGTCCCAATTGTCCTTGCGCGCCCACCACAGCGCCGCGAGCGCGGGCGCAAGTCCCGCCGGCGGTTTCGGCTTCGGCAGGCTCTGCTTGAACTCGGCGAGCGTCATGCGGCACCTCGCCACGACACCTTATCACCGTTGCAGGCGCTGGCGGGCGGCATCCCGCAGTGAATTGATCGCGACCAGCGGGCCGACCTTGCCCAGGCCGAAGGGGGGCATGTTGCTGTAGATGCATTCATACGCGCCCGGCTGAACCTCGTAGGTCTCGTGCCAAACGCCGACGTCGCCTGAGGTGCCGATCCGGCGATTGAACTCGCGCCAGGCGGGCAGATGCTCATGATCCTTGGACTTCGCGTACTGCTCCAGCTTTTCGAACGACTCCCAGTACTGGAGCATGATCGTGGTGCGGCCGAACCATGCATGGTGGCTGAGGAACCCAAGCTGTGGATTGGCTTTGAGCTCCCGTATCATTCTCGGCATGGCCGACATCACGGGCCACCATTTGCCGATGCGCAGCGGCTTGTTGACTCGCATTCCGATCAGGAAGACCGCAAACGGAGCGGTCCGATCGGCTGTCATGCGTCCGGCAATGACTGAAGCCATGTACCCCTCCGCCGGTCCTGCGCCGTTGCCTCCTTGTCACCACCACGGCTTGGGCGCAAACCGCCCCGCTGCCTGCTCGATGACGGCGCCGAGCGAGAACAGGGTCTCCTCGTCGAACGGGCGGCCGATGAGCTGGAGCCCGAGCGGCAGGCCCTCCGCCGAGAGAGCGCCCGGCACGGAAAGCCCGGGCAAGCCCGCCATGTTCACGGTCACCGTGAACACGTCGTTGAGGTACATCTCGATCGGATCGGTTCCGCCCTTCTCGCCGATGCCGAAAGCCGCCGACGGCGTCGCCGGTGTCAGGATTGCGTCCACGCCGGCGGCGAAGACATCTTCGAAGTCGCGCTTGATCAGGGTACGCACCTTTTGCGCGTGCAGGTAGTAGGCATCGTAGTAGCCAGCCGACAGCACATAGGTGCCGATCATGATGCGGCGGCGTACCTCCTTGCCGAAGCCGTCGGCGCGCGTGCGCTGGTACATATCGACGATGTCGCGCCCCTGCTCCCGCAGCCCGTAGCGCACGCCGTCGTAGCGCGCGAGATTGGACGAGGCCTCCGCCGGCGCCACGATGTAATAGGCGGGCAGCGCATATTTGGTGTGCGGCAGCGAAACCTCGATCAGCTCCGCGCCGGCCGCCTGGAGCCATTGCGCCCCCTGCCCCCACAACTTGTCGATCTCGGCCGCCATCCCCTCGACGCGGTACTCCTTCGGAATGCCGATCTTCATACCCCTGATCGACTTGCCGACCGCGGCTTCGTAGTTCGGCACCGGCCGATCGACCGAGGTCGTGTCCTTCGCATCGTGCCCTGCCATCGAGGTGAGCAGAACGGCGGCATCGCGCACGGTGCGCGCAAACGGCCCGGCCTGGTCGAGCGATGACGCATACGCCACGACGCCCCAGCGCGAGCAGCGGCCATAGGTCGGCTTGATGCCGACGATGCCCGTCAAGGCTGCGGGCTGGCGTATTGAGCCTCCCGTGTCAGTCCCAGTCGCGCCGAGGCAAAGCCCGGCCGCCACCGCCGCGGCCGATCCGCCGGAAGACCCACCGGGAACGAGCGGCGTGTTCGCCCCCTTGCGCCGCCATGGCGAGACCACCGGTCCGAAGGTCGAGGTCTCGTTCGACGAGCCCATGGCGAACTCGTCGTTGTTGAGCTTGCCGAGCATGACGGCGCCATCGCGCCATAGATTGGCGGTGACCGTCGATTCGTAGGTCGGCACGAAATTGTCGAGGATGTGCGAGCAGGCAGTGGTGCGAACGCCCTTGGTCGCGAACAGATCCTTGACCCCGAGCGCGATGCCTTCGAGCGGACGCGCATCGCCGGATTTGAGGCGCGCATCGGCGTCCTTTGCCATTTCAAGCGCCCGCTCCGGCGTCTCGAGCACATAGGCGTTAAGCGCGCGCGCCCGCTCCATGGCGGCGAGATGCGCCTGCGTGAGCTCGGCGGCGGACAGCTCCCGTTTGCGAAGGCGGTCGCGCGCGTCCGCGAGCGTCAGCGATGTAAGGTCGGTCATTCGTCCGGACTGTCGCAGGCAAAGGCGTTGGCGGCGGGCGCAGGGGCCTTGGCGGATGCGGAAGGTCCGTCGGCCGCGCCGTCGGGGCCGCCGGCCGTCGCCTTTGGTGGCGGCAGGCCCATGGCCTCCAGATCCTCCATGGTCACGCCCGGCGGCATTTCACCCCGCGCAAGGAAGCCTACGCACCACACGCGGAAGAAATATTCCTGCTCTTCACAAGCGAGGCACATCGGCGATCCATCCGATCGAGCGGTACGGCTTAAATAATAGCACGCACCTCATTCCACCACTTTGGGAACCACAAAGAAATGGTCTTCCCGCGCCGGCGCATTCTTGACGATGTCGTCGGCGATGCCGCCGTCGGTGACCACATCCTCCCGCTTCTTCATCTCCATGGGCGTGACCGAGGTCATCGGCTCGACGCCGTCGACGGTCACCTCCGATAATTGCTCGACGAAGGCGAGAATCGAATTGAGCTCGCCCCGCAGATGTTCCACCTCCTCCTCGGCGACCGCGATGCGGGCGAGATGGGCGATGCGGCGGACGGTAGCGGCATCGACGGACATGGGGGCTCCTGCGGCCCGATGGTTGGGCCGGTATGGGCAAGCCTATAGCAGAGCGGCTTTCCGGCCGGCAACCTGCGCGGGGGCGTATTGCGTCGCGGTTCGGAAGCGCCAATATAGCCTGTCATGGACGCCCCCAACCCCTCCGCCACCCCCACCTTCGCCAACCGCACGCCCCTGCACGTCGGGGCATATGCGCTCAAAGTGCGCGACCTCGACCGGGTTACCGCTTTCTATCGTGACGTGCTCGGCCTCGCCGTGCTCGATCAAACAAAGGACGGCGCAGTACTCGGCGCCGGCGGCGTGCCGTTCGTGCATCTCGAGCATCGGCCCAACGCCAAGCCCGACGACACCCGCGAGGCCGGCCTCTATCACACCGCCTTCCTGATGCCGACGCGGGCCGACCTGGCCCGCTGGGTGCTGCATGTGGCGCACAACCGCTTCCCGATCACCGGCGCCTCCGATCACGAGGTGAGCGAGGCCATCTATCTGGACGACCCGGAGGGCAACGGCGTCGAGGTCTACAGCGACCGCCCCCCGGAAACCTGGACCTGGAGCAACGGCCTGGTCCGCATGAAGACGGAACGGCTCGACATCGAGGACCTGGCGCAGGCCGCGGCGGGGGCGACCGACTATGCCGCAGCACCGGGCGGGCTGCGCATCGGCCATATCCATCTGAGGGTCGGCGACGTCGCGGCCGCGGAGCGGTTCTACAGCGGTGCGGTCGGCCTGGCGGTGACGCGCGGCGGCCGCCACGGCGCATCATTCATGTCGTCGGGCCACTATCACCACCACGTCGCCGGCAATGTCTGGCACAGCGCCGGCGCCGGCCGGCGCGACGACGAGCGGACGGGGTTGTCCTGGTTCACCCTGGAAGCTGACCCGACCAGCTTCGACGCCGTCAAATCCGGCCTCGCCAAAGCCGAGATTCCGTTTACCGTCACGCCGACCGGCATCGAGACCACGGACCCCTGGGGCACGCGTCTGCGCATTGCTCGCGCGTAGGTCCCGTTACGCCGGCCCACGCATCCGCTCGAGCGCCTCGGCGGCGAGCCGCTTGGTCAATTCTCCCGCCGGCAGCGCGCGCCCGAGCGACGCAGCCTGCCCTGCCCACATCGGCGAGAAATCACCCGAGCCCTGTGCCTCCGCCTTGGCGCGCAGCGGTGCGAGCGCGCCCGCCGCAAGCGGAAACGCCGGCGCAACGTCCGCTATCAAGCCGATCTCGCGCATCACACGGTTGACGAAGCCGCGCGCAGGGCGGCCGGTCATCAGGTTGGTCAGCGCTGTGCCGTCATCGCGCGCCGACTTGAGCGCGGCACGATGGGGCACCGAAATCTTCGCCTCGGGGCACCAGAGATAGGCGGTGCCGATCTGCACCCCGGCCGCTCCGAGCGCGAATGCGGCCGCGATACCGCGCGCATCAGTGATGCCGCCGGCGGCGATCACCGGCAGTTTCACCGCATCGACGATCTGCGGCACGAGCGCGAAGGTGCCGGCTTGCGTCGTGATGTCGTCGGTGTCGTCGGTGAGGAACAGGCCGCGATGCCCGCCGGCTTCGTTGCCCTGCGCGATCACCGCATCGACGCCGCGCGCTTCGAGCCAGCGCGCCTCGGCAGTGGTGGTAGCCGAGCTCAGGACCAAAGCTCCCGTGGCCTTCACGCGCTTGACCAGCTCCGGCTCCGGCAGCCCGAAGTGGAAGCTGACAACCTCGGGCTTTGCCTCCTCCACCACCTCGCAGAAGGCGGCGTTGAACGCCGCGCGGTTGCTCGAGGGCACCGGTGCGGCGGGATCGATGCCAAGCTCACGGTAATAGGGGGCGAGTCGCTCGCGCCAATGCGCCTCGCGCGCGTTGTTGAGCTCCGGCGGAGTGTGACAGAAGAAGTTGAGATTGATCGGCTTCTTCGTTCGCGCGCGGATTTTCGCCATCTGCTCGCGGACCTGATCGGCATTGAGCATGGCGCATGGCAGCGATCCGAGCGCGCCGGCGGCCGCCGCCTCGGCGGCCAGCTCCCAGTCCATGGCGCCGGCGACCGGCGCCTGCACGATGGGAAACTCGACCTTGAAAAGCTCGATGAGACGGCGGTCCGGCCACATATCCACAATTTTCCGTGATCTGTTGACCAATTCGGTCACGCTATCGGGCGAACAGCATAGCCAATGATTGCCTCCGGGTCATGCCGGCGACATGATGGGGTCCGGATGGAGGCCGTCATGGAACACCTCATTTTCGTGTGCCCGACGACCGGACAGGAGGTCGACAGCGGCGTCGAGAGCGAGATCAGCACGCTGCTGCGCATCCGCGATCAGACCGTGCGCGCGCTTTGCCCGGCCTGCGGGCAAACGCACGAATGGCCGGTGCGCGACGCGTTCCTGGAAAAAGCCGCCTGATCGGGTTCCGGCCGATCGTCACATCACCCGGCCCATGCCGCGGATGCGCCGCGCCATCGCACCCATGATGTAGAGCGCGAAGTTCGGCACCTCGTCGACCATGAAGCGGAACTTGCGCTGATCGATCAATGAAAGCTCGCACGCCTCCTTGACGCGTGCGGTCGAGCTGCGCGGCGCGCCGTCGACCATCGACATGAACCCGATCGCCTCGTTGGGTCCGCAGACCTCGATCACCTTGTCACCGATCATCATCTCGATCACGCCGGACTGCACGACGTACATGCAGGAGCCCGGGTCTCCCTTGTTGAAGACGACGCTGCCGGCCGGGAAACTCACGTTCGCTCCGGCCCGTTGCGCGAACATCCGCATGTCGATGTCATTCTCGTCCATGTCCACCTCGCCGTGCCCGGGCGCATCTTGTCTGCAAGACGTTATGCCAAAGATTCGCGCGGCCGCGCCACCTTCCACCGGACGCCGGGCTCAATTATCCTCGGGCATCAAACAACGCCGATAAGGCCTCCGACACGGCCAGCGAAGGCGGGAGGACAGGAATGCCCCGGATCGGCGGTCTCACGACCGCGCTTGCCGCCGCGCTCTGGCTGTGGCTCCCGACCGATGCGCATGCCGACCAGTGGCCAAGCCGCCCGGTCAAGATCGTGGTCGCCTTCGCGCCCGGCGGCAGCGCCGACCAGCTCGGACGGCTGATAGCGGCCGAGCTCTCGACCGCGTTCAAGCAGCAGTTCTTCGTGGAGAACCGCCCCGGCAACAGCGGCGCCATCGGCTCGGCGCAGGTCGCCCGCGCGGAGGCCGACGGCTATACCCTGCTGATCGGCGGGTCCGGCCCTCACCTCACCGGCCCGGCGATCAATCCCAACATCGGCTACGATCCGCTCAAGGATTTCACCCACATCGCGATGATCGGCGCCGACAGCTACGCCTGGGCCGCCAATCCGGCTTTGGGCGTGACCTCGATCGCCGATCTGGTCGCCTCGGCCAAGAGCCGCAAGGATCCGATCACCTCGTCCTCGCCCGGGCCGGGCTCGCTCGGCCATCTCCTGATCGAGCAATTCAAACGCAAGGCCGGCATCGACATCCAGCATGTGCCGGCACCGAACTCGGGCGTCACCGACGTGCTCGGCAATCACATCTCGCTGACGTTCACCGCCATGCTCACGGTCGGCGAGCAGGTCAAGGCCGGCAAGCTGCTGGCGCTGGCAGTGACCTCGACCGAGCGCAACCCGGTGTTCAAGGTCATTCCGACCTTCGCCGAGCAGGGCTATCCGGACGTGCGCGGCGACACCTGGTTCTGGCTGTGCGGCCCCAAAGGTCTCCCTCCCGACGTGGTCGAGCAGCTCAATGCCGCGACCCGCCGCATCGTGAAATCGCCCAAGGTTCGCGAGCATTTCGAGAAGCTTGCACTGTTGTCGAAGGACTTCGACGCGGCCGCGGTGCCGAAGTTCATCGCCGAGGAATATGCGTTCTGGGCTCCGCTCGCCAAGGACGTCGGGTTGAAGGTGCAATAACAAATTACGCGGAGAGACGATGATGGATGCGACGACGATCGAGAAGCCACGGGTCGAAAGCCCGCTGCCGGCGGCAAGGGCGCGGGTCGGAATCATCATTCCCTCGGTCAACAGCATGGTCGAGCCGCAATTCAACCACTTCGGTCCCCCCGGCCTCGGGGTCTATGTGGCGCGCGCCCGCGTCGCCGGCGGATGGCGGCGGCCGCTGCCGCAGATGGCCGACGAGATCGCATCGTCCGCGAAGCTCCTGTCGGACGTCGCGCCCGATCTGATCGTCTTCCACTGCACCGAGACCTCGATGACCCAAGGTCCACAGGGCGAAGGCCGCATTCTCGACATCGTCAAGGAGGCGACCGGCATCGAGGCGGTGGCAACGAGCCGGCTGGTGGTCGAGGCGCTGCAGGCGCTCGGTCTCAAGAAGCTCGTCGTGCTCAGCCCCTACAAGAGCAACAAGGCGATCATCGACTATCTGAATGCGACCGGTTTCGCCGTGGTCGAGGATGTGGCGCTCGGCCGCGAGCCGCTCGAGTTCGCGACCATCACGCCGCGCGAATGGACGGAGCTCGCGCGCAAGCACGACAAGCCGGAGGCCGACGGTATCTTCCTGAGCTGCGCCAACACCACGCAGATCGAGGCGGTCGCCGATGTCGAGCAAATGCTCGGCAAGCCCGTGGTCAACAGCAATCAGGCTGTGCTGTGGGGCTGCGTGAAACGGCTCAAGGCGCGACTTGGGCCGTTGGCGCCGATGCCCGGGCTTGGCAGCCTCATGCGAAATCTGGATGCATGAATCATAGCGACGAGAACGACAAATGCGTATTCATCTCGGACGATCGGCCTTCGCAGCAGCGTTTGTTCTGCTCTTCGCCTCGATGGCAGCGGCGCAGACCTATCCGGCGCGGCAGATCACGCTCGTGGTCCCCTTCGCACCGGGCGGTCCCGCCGATTTCCTTGGCCGGCTGATCGGGCAGAAGATGAGCGAGGATCTGGGCCAGCAGATCGTGGTCGACAACCGGCCGGGAGCCAACACCATCATCGGCGCCCAGGCCGTCGCCAAGGCCGCCCCCGACGGCTACACGCTGCTGATGGCGATCGACGGCACGCTGGTGATGAACCCGTTCCTCTACAGCAAGCTCGCCTACGATCCGTTCAAAGACTTTGTGCCGATCTCGCTGATCGCGCTCGTGCCGTCGGCGGTGACCGGCAACATCAATGTCCCGGTCAATTCGATCAAGGAGATGGTCGAGCAGGAGAAGGCCAAGCCCGGCACGTTCCAGATCGGCATCAGCACGCCGACCTCGCAGGTCAATGTCGGGCTGTTGAACATGATGGCCGGGACCAATTTCACCATGGTCCCCTACCGCGGCGGCACCACCCAGATCACCGGCATTCTCGCCGGCGACATTCCCTTCGGCATGGAAAGCATCAACGTCTCGCTGCCGCTGTGGCGGGAGAAGAAGCTCAAGATCCTGGGCCTGGTCAGCGCCCAGCGCCTGTCGCTGGCGCCGGAGATCCCGACCATCGCCGAGACCTTCCCCGGCTACGATCTCGGCATCTGGCAGAGCATCGTGGCGCCCGCCGGCACGCCGGCCGACATCGTCGGTAAGCTGCACGGCTCGATCAGGAAGGTGCTGGCGATGCCTGACGTGCGCGAAAAGCTCGCCAATGCCGGAATCGAGCCGGCGAGCAGCAGCACGCCGGAGGACTTCGCCGCCTTCATCCGCGCCCAGGCGGACACCCGCGCCAAGGTGATCCAGGCGATCGGGATGAAGCTCGACTGATGTCGGCGCCGATCACCTTCCGTGCCTGCGTCGCCGCCCTCGCCGTCGCGGCGGCCACGAGCTTTGCGAACGCGCAAGGCACAGCGGACGGCGAGGCCAGGAGCTATCCGAACCGGACGATCCGCGTCATCGTACCGTTCCCACCGGGCGGACCGGCCGACATCGTTGCGCGCGTCGTCGGCCAGAAGATGAGCGAGAACTGGGGCCAGCCGGTCGTGATCGAGAACCGCGCCGGCGGCAATACAGCGATCGGCGCGCTGGCGGTGGCGCGCTCGGCGCCGGACGGCTACACGCTGCTCGTACCCATGGACACGACCATCGTGATGAATCCGCTGGTCACGCCCAGCCTGCCCTATGAGCCGCTCCGGGACTTCGCACCGATCACGCTGCTGACCAAGAACATGTCGCTGGTGGTGGTGCGCAGCGACGGGCCGCGCACGATCAAGGAGCTGATCGCCCGCGCCAAGGCCAATCCCGGCAAGCTCAACATGGGCGCGGGCACCATTACATCCCGGCTCGGCGCGCTGTTGTTCGCGAAGTCCGCCGGCATCGACGTCCAGCTCGTCCCGTTCAAGGGCAGTTCCGAGATCGGACAGGCCGTGCTGGCGGGAACGGTCGACTTCGCCCTCGACAGCAGCGGCACCAGCCTGCCGCTGATCCAGAGCGGCCACTACCGGGCGCTCGCCAAATACAGCAACCGGCCGCTGCCGGTCCTGCCCGACTTGCCGAGCCTGAGCGTGGCGGCCGACCTGCCCGGGCTCGACGAGAGTTCCACCTGGATCGCGCTCGCGGCACCGGCCGGCACGCCCGCCGCCATCATCGACAAGATCCATCGCGAGGTCGCGCGCATCTACGCCGACGCCGCCATGATGGCGAAACTAGAAAGCGCCGGCATCCTCGCGGTCGCCAGCGCCTCGCCGCAGGAGTTCGACGGCTTCATCCGCAGCGAGACCCAGCGCTGGTCCAAGGTCTTCAGGGACAGCGGCAACATCAAGCTGGACTAGTGCCCCGAACCCGAAGTTCGCTCACATATCGCGGTAAGTGCGTTTGCGAACTTCGGGTTCAAAAGGGGCACTAGAGTCATAGAGTTGCTAGTGTCCCTTTGATTCCGGAGTTCGCATGAGAATGCGCTGCAAGTGCTTGCGAACTTCGGAATCGGGACACTAGCTTTCGGGATCAAGTGCGTCGACCGCACGATTGAACCGCAAGTCTCGCTCCCGCGACTGACAGACAGTCCGCCGCCAAGAGCGAGCCGATCCATGCTGCCTGAACTCCAGACCGAACGCCTTTTGCTGCGCGAAGTGCAGATCGAGGATGGTCCCGCTCTCCAGGCGTTTCAGAATCGCCCCGAGCAATGGCGACAGATGGCGATGGAACCCGAAGAGTTCGCGGACGGCACCTTGCGGGTGCAGCGATACGTCAAACACCGCGGATCGGATTCGAGCCGCCGACTGTTCGTTTATGTCGCGCACGAGAAGTCGCTCGGCAAACTGGTGGGTCAAGTCAGCCTTTCACGACCTCAGCCGGCGCTCGCAAGCCTCGGATTCAGCGTCGCGACTGAATACTGGAGGAAAGGCTACGCATCGGAGATGGCCAATCGTCTGATCGAATTCGGAATCGAAGAGCTTGAGTTGCACCGCATCAGCGCCGATGTGGCCATCGAGAACGAAGCCAGCAAGCGCGTTCTCGACAAGATCGGCATGACCTACGAGGGCACGGCGAGGGATTGCATCTGGGCTCAAGGGCGGTGGTGGACCGAAGCCAAATACGCGATCCTGGCGGCCGACTACGAGCGGATGCTCGTGCGTCGCTGCTGCAAAAATCGCCGCACGGCCGGATCCGATTCGAGGCCGATCGCCCGCTCGTAAGCCTGGTCGGCGGCGTCGCGTTGCCCCGTGCGCGCCAGCAGCCCGGCCCGCGCCGCCCAGTACGGCTGATATTCCGACAGTCGCACATCGTCGGCCAGCGCGTCGAGGGCGACAAGGCCGGCGGCGGGCCCGCGCGTCTCCGCCACCGCGATCGCCCGGTTGATCGTGACGACCGGCGAGCCGGTCAACGCCGCCAAGGCATCGTAGAGCCGCTCGATGGCGGCCCAGTCGGCCGCGCCGGTCAGCCGGCGCACGGCATGGGCCGACTGCACTGCTGCTTCCAATTGGTAGCGGCCGAGCGCGCCCATGCGACTCGCGCGCAGCAATAAGGCTTCCGCCTCATCGATCAATTCCGTGTCCCACAGCGTCGTGTCCTGATCCGCGAGCGGCACGTAATCGCCCTGCGCGTTGCGCCGCGCACCGCGGCGCGCCTCGGCATGCAGCATCAGCGCGAGCAGGCCGAGTGCTTCGGGCTCGTCCGGCAGCAGCGACGCCACCAGCCGGCCGAGCCAGATCCCCTCCTCGGCGAGATTGCGGCGGCGCGCCTCGGTGCCGGCCGGGTCGGACCAGCCTTCGGCAAACGCCGCGTAGATCGCCTCGAGCACCGCGTCGAGCCGTTCGCGCAGATCGGCCCGCTCCGGAACCCGGAACGGAATGCCGGCCTGCTTGATCTTGTTCTTGGCCCGAACGAGCCGCTGGCCCATGGTGGCCGGTGAGATCAGAAAGGCCGAAGCGATGGTGGCCGCATCGAAACCGAGGATGGTCTGCAGGATCAGCGGTGCACGGATGCCAGGCTCGATCGCGGGGTGCGCGCAGGCGAACATCAGCAGCAGCCGGTTGTCCGGAACATCCGTTTCGCTCGCCACCGCCGCCTCCAGCTCCTCCGCCATCAGCCGCAGCTGACCGGCAGCGTCCTCCCCGGTCCGCCGACGCCGGGCGGCATCGATCATCTTGCGCCGCGCCACCGCCATCAGCCACGCTTCCGGGCTCGCCGGAATTCCGTGCGCGGGCCAGTCGACCAAGGCGGCGGCGAAGGCGTCGGACAACGCGTCCTCTGCCCCCGCGACATCCTTCGTGCGCGCCGCCAGGAACGCGACCAGCTTGCCGTAGCTGCGACGAGCCACCGCTTCGGCAGTTGCGCGGGCATCCGGTGGCTGCATCACAGTGTCCGGCATTACATGGTCCAGATCGGGCGGACCTCCACGATGCCGTGGCTGGCCCCCGGGCAACGCGCCGCCCAGGACAAAGCAGCGTCGAGATCGGGCACGTCAACAATGAAATATCCGCCGAGTTGCTCCTTGGTCTCGGCATAGGGCCCATCGAGCACCTTGGTCTGGCCATTGGCAACGCGCACCGTGGTCGCTGTCTGGGAGCCTTGCAGTCGATTGCTCCCGGCAGCCGCGCCGGCCTTGTTCAGCGCTTCCATAAAGGCCCCGTAGGCGGCCAACGTCTGGTCGACCTGCGCCTTGCTGGCGCTCTTCATGCCCGCTTCGTCCGAATAGACCATAAGCATGTATTTCATGGTGCTCTCCTTCACCGGTTGTGGCGGGGGCCTGCGCCCCACCGGCCCGAAGACGTTCGAGCCGGGGCGAATTCGACAGGTAGCCAAGAAAAATGCCGGCGGTCACTGCGCCGCCGGCGGTGGCGTCCCACAAAATGCGGGGTCTACGCCTTGACCGAGGCCCAACCGAACCCGCCCCTGCCCTGCACCTCGCCACGCTTGATGGCGAGATTGAGCTGCGGCGTACCGGCATAGCCGCGCACGACCTTGATCTGGAAGCCGAGCAGCTCGTTCACCAGCAGCGAGAAATCGACCAGGTGGGGCTGGGCTTGGTGGCGCCCACAACCCCCGTCATTCGGCCTTCAGGCCGAGCTCAATCGCCGCAGCCGTAATCTTGCCTGATGCTGCCGAGTCATCCTTGAAGACTTCAAGCGCCTTGCGGAACGCTGTTGCCGCGACCTCTCTCTCACCACGCACGACTCGAGAGCGCATGAGGAGAGTCCAGCCCTCGACGTCTCGCGGAGAACTCTCCAGGCGGTCTGCCAAGCGATCGACCACCGATCGGGTTTCAGCGTCGTGCTCGCGCGGACGCATCGCTTCGGACTGGGTATTTCTCTCGACGCTTGGTCCGTCACCACCCTTGCCGACGGCCTCGGTTTGCAAAGACGAGGCTGTCTCTAAATTGTCGACTTCCGAGGCCTTCGCCTTGGCCTCCTCGTACGCGAGCTTGAGGTCGGTGGAATTCGGATCGAGCTCTACCGCTCTCGCAAAAGCGGTAGCTGCCTGTTGGTAGCGCGCCGTGTGGAAGTAGGACCAACCGAGCATCCGCCAGCCTTTGACGTCCTCTGGCGTGGTCTCGAGGCGAGCCGCCAGCCGTTCGATCATCGTGTTCACGTCAGGCAGCATTTTGCCGGCTGCCGGCATGGACGCCGGCTCTTCGGCTCCAATGGAACGCGCGTAGTCCTCAAGGCGCGCAAGCATTTCGCCATCCGACCCGGAACGCGAACGCGTGTCCCTTGAGCCGGCCGCCCCGGGAGCATCCCTCAAATAAGAAGTCGTTGCGCCAATGCCGGCAACGAGAAGAAAGACCGCAGCAGCCCCAATCAATGTTCCGGCGGTGCCTCGAAGGCCTTGGCCAGATCGCCAGCTCGATGGCCGCAGCCGCGAGAGGAAAGCAAGTTTCGCGGCCTCGGCTTCTGCCTCATGAAGGCTTCCAGGCTTAGGTCGACCTCCGCTATCTTCGAGACGAGCTTTACGGGTCTCCAGGCCAAGCTGCTCCCCTCCCGGGCCTCTCGATCGCAGCGGAAAAAAGATGAGCAGCGCTGATATCGCGATTGAAGAGGCGATAAGAGGAAGCCAGCCCAGGAACGTCAAAGACATCTGCAAGCTCCGAACACTGATGCGACCTCACCGCCATCAATTCCACGCACCTCTCTGGCGGAGTAATGCAGGACCTCGGTTATAGCCCCAACAAGTATTTTGATAGTAGTGAGGGTAATAGACATAGCCCCCTATATGCGTCGGATAATGACCGCGGCTGTAGTAGTAGGGATATTCACAGTAGACAGAGGCTGGACCTACAGGCAGGTGAATTCGTACGCCGCGGGGTTTGACCCTGTTCACATTATTCCTGGTGCCGGGCTTCATAACGTACTGCCCGGCCGATGCGGCATTGGCCACTGGCGCAATGACGAGGAAACCGGCCGCCAGCAAGCAAGCCGTCAGAAGAGATGCGAATGAGCTCCGACTAGTCATGAGATTACCTCGCATGGTTCTGCGTCCCAAACCGGAACCGTCATCCGCGGTCCATCAGAACTTCCTCCGGATCTCGGAGCGGACACCGAAGTTGTTTCTGTCGCCGCCATCGAGGATCTGATAGGTGGCATCGGCGCGGAACAGCCAGGCGCGGTCGATCGGGATCTGATAGCGAGTGCCAAAGCCGTACTGCGGTTTCGCGACGCCGATGCCGGCGATTGGCTCGCCGTAGGGCTGCACCGCGGCCACCTCGAAGACGAGCTGCTGATCCAGATTGAAAAGATACTGCACGCCGATCGCGCCGCCGTAGGCGTTGGAGCCGGTGTCGTTGAGTTTCGGGTAGCCGGTCAGGGCGTCGGTCTCGAAGTTGATGCCGACATTCTTCAGTATGCCCGCGCCATTGCCATCGACCAGGGGCTGCGGGTTGCCGTAACCGATGAAGAAGTTGGCGTAGGGGAGCAGCGTGCTCGGCAAGCCCGAGATCAGGCTGTTCTCCGAAATGAGGACAACGCCGTCGTCGTTCTTGCCGTTCCCGAAGTTCGCGAACACGCGGGTCGTGTTCGACAAGGTGTTGGCATAGCGCCGGGTATAGGCGGCGGCCAGGAAGTGCGTCAGTTGGCCGCCTACCACCCGGTTGTCGAAGCCCGGGAGCAGTACGTTGCTGTCGACGCCCTGTATCAGGCCGTAGCCCGCTTCGATGTAGCCGCCGAAGGCGTCGATGAAAGTGGTCACGCCATAGAGGTTGGCGTTGTGTCTGTTGTCTGCGCCGAGGATGCCCTTGTTGTCGACATTGTCGAACGCGGCGAAGAAGGTGACGTCGTAGTTGGCAAGGCCAATCCTCTTCGAGTTCTTCGCGGTGAGGCTCACCGCGCCGCCGAGGATCGCGTCGTTCGCCCAGATCCCGTTCTGTAGGAACAGCGGGAAGAGACCAACCGTAAACGGCATGTCGAAACTGGAATCCTTACCGGAGAAACCGGAGTAGAGGGAGCCGACATCACCCTCGAAGAACAGCGTCTGCGGCTGGAAGTCGAACTCACCGGTGAATTTCTTATCGCCGTCGCCGCCGCCGAACTCGTAGCGGGTGAATTTGTTATTGTTTTGAAGCGGCGTGAAGAAGGCGTGTATCCGTTCGGTGGCGGTGATCTTGTAGTCGACGTCGATGTTCAGCCGGGTCGCGACCTGGGCGATATCCTTGCCGGCGTTGCCGTTGTAGGCGACCGCCGTCCGCCAGTCGCCGTAGACGGCGAGGCCAGGCATCAGCGGATTCAATTCACCCAGGAGGGTGCTGCTCGGGGCGTATTCGCCGGAGGTGTATTGCTGGCGACCCAGCTCGAGCGCGCGCGGCGGCTCGACCGCTGCCTTCGCGCCGTAGATGTCGACCTGCGACTTGGCGTCCCAATTCTTGTCATACTGCGGACCGGGTTGGAAAAGGTCTGCATTGCTGGCCACGCTGCGGCGTGTGCTTGCCGTTGGGTCTGCTGCGCTGGAGGCAGTCTTCTTTTTGGGTGCCGTCTTCTCTTCCTTCTCTTCCCCGGAGTACGGGGCTGCGTCCTGAGTATTGGAGGCTTGGTATTGCGCAACGACTTGGCCTTCGGCCGGATCGACCCGTGGGACGGGCCACATTTGGGTCAGCCAGCCTAACAAGCCTCCTTCCTTGTTGATCTCGCCTGCGGCAGGTATTGCAGTCGTGCCGGACACCACAAGATAACCACCGGCTACCAGCGCGATAGTGGCGGTCATTGTCCTGGCACGGTACCGAAGGTTGCCTCTCGCGTTAATGGCACGGGACCGAAAGTCGCCCTGTGCGTTCCCGGCACGGGACCGAAGATCGCCTCTCGTGTTACCGGCACGCGACCGAAGGTCGCCTCTCGCGTTACCGCGCGACCGAAGGTCGCCTCTCGCGTTGCCGGCACGCGACCAAAGGTCGCCTTTTGCGCGACCGGCACCAATAACGACCCCGGCGCCGCCTCTCCCGCGGCCTGCCTGTGGCTCGGCGCGACCATCATCACCAACAAGCGGAAAATCGAGGCCGACAATTTCATCAAGGGCCTGTTCGAGACCGCGTTCGAACGCGACGAGACCTTTGCCAAGGTGACCGGACCAAAGGTTGCTTCTTGCGTTACTGGGACGGCACCGAAGGTCGCCTCTTGCGTTATTGGCACCAATATCGACCCCAACACCGATTATCCCGCGGCCTGCCTCGGGCTCGGCGCGACCATCATCACCAACAAGCGGAAAATCGAGGCCGACGATTTCGTCAAGGGTCTGTTCGAGATCGCTCTCGAACCCGACGAGATCATCACCACGGTGACGGGACCAAAGGTCGCCCTTTGTGTTACTGGCGCCAATAGTGACCCTACCGCCGGCTCTCCCGCAGCCTGCCTCGCGCTCGGCGCGACCATCATCACCAACAACCGGCAAATCGAGGCCGACGATTTCGTCAAGGGTCTGTTCGAGACCGCGCTCGGGCCCATCATCACCACGGTGACGGGACCAAAGGTCGCCCTTTGCGTTACGGCCGCCGGACCAAAGGTCGCCTTTTACGTTACAAGTCACGCATACGCTCCATGTGGTGGCTCAGACCTGTGCGGTAGGGCTGGGGACCCATTTCTATGGACCCCTTTCCCTTGCGGGGTCCCCAATCCGAAACCTTCGGCTTCTTGGCTCTAGGGCTTCACTTCGAGCTCCACCGTGCGGGCGTGGAAGTTCAACATCCGCTCGTTCATACGCCGCTCCATTTCCTTGGCGGCGCCGACGAAGCGCATGAAGTAGATCGGCTCGGCACGGCTGCGCATGCGGAAGGCGAGGCGGTACTTGCCGGGCTTCGTGATCAGGTTGCCCGGCACTTGGTACTTGGCCTGCTTCTCCTCCAGCGGCGACAGCGAGTGGTTCTCCATGCGCACCAGCGGCGGATGGTTGAGAACGGTGGTCGGGACCTGCGGCGGCCTCAGATGCGGCAGCGGGTCCACGTCGAAGTTCACTGGCAGGTACATCTCGCGGTCCGTGCCCTTGACGTTGGTGGTCAGGAACTTGGTCTGGTAGTTCACCAGCTGCTGGTCCGTCTTGATCTTGCCCGCCGCGACATCCAGGCTGTGCAGATCGGCCATGTCGCCGTTGCTGTCGACGTAGCCGGACTCCCAGATGTTCTTGCCGTCGGGATCGATGAGGGCGACGTTCACCCAGAGCTGAGGCTGCGCACCCAGGGAGCCGGACGGCAGGTTGTGCCCCGTATTGAGGTTCTTGATCTTGTAGGAGAACGCCAGAGTCTTGCCGACCCTCGGGTCGCCCTCGATGTTGGGACCGTCGACCTTGGAGCCGTTCTCCATGACCTGCTTCCTGAGGTCGTACCGCTTGTCGAGCTTCGCGAGATTCTCCTTGAGGATCTCGCGGGCGTCCTCACGGTCGAGCCCGTCGGCCCAGCGCTTGGGAAATTTGACCTTGATCTTGCCGGCGGCGACCTTGTCCTCGAACTCGGGGGTGCCCCAGCCGGCGCGCCAGTCGAACTCCAACCATTCCTTCATGGTGAAGGCCTGGGCCTTCGGGTTGTGAGGGAAGATGCCGGGGTGAGCGATCGAATAGCCCGGACCGATGAAGCTGTGATTGGCGTGCTTGCGTCCGGGGTTGATTTCCTTCCCGCCGATCACGGCGGAGGGCGCGGTCGCGTAGCCCTCGGGCTTTCCGGGCACCTTGCCCATGTGGCAGTCCTGGCAGGTGACGCCGGCTTGTTTTGCCGGGCTGTCGCGATACTGATCCCACACGATCTCGAGCTTGATGCCGAGGTTGACGGCAACCTGGTGGCAGCTGACGCAGAACTCCGACTTGGTGATCTGGGGGTTCGTCATCATGCCGTTGTGGATGTCCGTGCCCCGCCCGTCCTTGCTGGTCTTGACGGAGTAGCTCTCCATGTTTGCGAGGATGTCTTTGATGACGCTCTTTTCGCCGCTGCCGAAGACCGGATCATAGATCTTGCCCGGCTCCACCCGGCGCTCGCCGTTGACCTTGCCGTACTGTTCCTTGACTCGGTGGCAGGTGATGCAGCTCACGCCCTCGCGGGAGATCTGACTCATCGCCCAAAGCGGCTTTTCGCGAGCCTCGCCGAGTTGCGTGCCGACCTGCTGGTGGCAGCGCACGCAGAAGGTGCCGACCGTACCTTGGGTCAGCTGCTGGAATTTCTGCTCGAACGCGTGGAACATCGGCGAGATCGACGCATAGGCATGCTGCGAGGAAGACCATTCCTCGTAGATTTGCTTATGGCATTCGCCACATTGCGCAGCGGTGGGATAGAGCGAGAGGGTCTCGTCATCGATCGCCGGGATGGGCCCTTCTTTGCCCTTCTGGGCTTTTGCTGCTGCCGAGAGTACAGATATCTCCCCCTTGGCGGCTGCTTCTGCTCCCGCAGACACCTTCTGCTCGCCGCCAGCTTTTTCGGCCGCTCCCGTATTCTGTGCGAGTCTCAATCTGGGCTGTGCTTGTGCGGCTTGGCTTTGGCCCGTCTCGCTGGACCCGGCGACAGCATTCTGATTGAGGAATGCTACGTGACTCAGGATGGCGCTCGCGAAAGCGCACGAAAGCATCGCATTACGCATTACCCTCTCCCCCGTTGATTTCAGGGCGGTATTCCGATTGGTATCGCTCAGGCGAAAACAGCGCTCGGCCGCCGTTCAGGATCCGTCGGCAAGCGCGTATCGCCGATCACTAGGTCATGGTCTAGGACGAGCCTGCCTCCATGCTTGCCTCCTGTCAGGGCCACGCCCGAACAGATCGAGAAATCCCATAGCTCCTCCGTTCAGCCGAGCTTGAACAGCTCGGCCGCCTGTCTTTCACTCGGAGCGTAGAAGTTCAGCGCGTGGGAGCAGCGGCCCCCTGCGCGCTGGACGGCACTAGGCCGGCGCAGTGCAAGGTGTTGCCGGACGTCTCAACCAGACCTTGATAAGAGAACGGGACGTCATGCCGTGGACCAGCCGACGATCGAGCGCCACGCCGAAACGCGTGGCGAGCGTCGAGACCCGGTCGATGCTGTATTCCCCCTTGCTGATATTCCGCGCCACGCGACCTAATGCATCGGCGGCTTGGGCGGTCATCACGGCTGACATCATCTGCGCTGCAGCCACGAAGCACGCCTTGAGTACCTCCCTACGCATCACCATCCTGACTTGCCCCCGCACACAAACAACAACAACGATTCGTGCATAACTGATCAAGAATGCAAAACTGATCAAGAAATTGCGGCTAATCGATGCTGCTCTGGCCGATATTCGATACTGATCTCATTTTGTGCATTACTGTACCGTCATCCAACCAGCATGTTACCTACTGACAACTCTGAAGATGACGCAGCCACTCGAACACTGAGTGTCCGACACGGCGCAGCCTCACTACGATACGGGATCGCACCGTTCAGAGCGAATAGTGCTGCTCGAAAGATTCCACTCAATCGTCAAATTTTGATCGCCATTCGTGTGGTGACTTAATGACGATCGGGAGGAGCATCGGGGAAGACACCGCGGTGCTCCGGGAGGCGGTGAGTTCAGCAAATACCAACAGCTCGAAGCGCGCGGCGATTCCGCTACCGCCGAACGATGAGAGTGAGTGTTCAGATCCAGAACTCCTGGTTTGCTGAGCAACCCAGGAAGCGCAGCTACGGCGGGGTCACCCGCACCAGACGGATCAGACAATGACAAGAAGTCACCAAATTACTGTCAATGGCCAGAGCTTCCTGGCGCGCGGCGGCGAGTTGCTGCTGGACGCTGCTCTGAACAACGGCATCGACCTGCCCTACAACTGCCGCGCCGGCCACTGCGGCACCTGCTGCGTGCGGCTGGTCTCCGGCGAAGTGCAGGGCGGCGAAGGCTCCGAACCGGGCATTGTTCATGCCTGCCAGTGCCGGATCGTCGGCGATGCCGTGATCGAGAAGGACCAGTCGTCGGGCGTTCGCACCGTCGAAGGCGTGCTGAGCTCATTGTGCCCGCTGTCGCCCGAGGTGATCGAAGTCGGCATCAGGACGGACCACGCGTTGCCCTATCATGCGGGGCAGTATGCGCAGGTGCGCTTCAACGGCTATCCGAGCCGTCCCTTCAGCATCACTCATCCCTTGCGCGGCAATCTGAGCAGCCGCTCGGTCTGGTTCCATGTCCGCCGCATGAAGGATGGGCGTGTCACCTCGTCGCTCGGCGAACGCATCAAGCCGGGCCATCGGGTGAAGCTGACCGGCCCCTACGGCTCGGCGCACTTCCGGCCCAATCTGCACAGTCGGCTGATCCTCGTCGCCACCAACACCGGCTTTGCGCCGATCTGGTCGGTCGCCGTCGCAGCACTGCGCGAGAACCCGCAGCGCATGATGATGATCATCGCTGGTGGCCGCTCCATCGAGTCGCTCTATATGGTCCCGGCTCTCGTGCAGCTGGCCAGCTTCCCCAACGTCCTCGTCGTGCCTTGCTGCAGTACGCCGCAGAACTTGAGCAAAGCGGTGAAGCCGGGCCGGCCGACCGACTATCTGCCGCGCCTGCTGCCGACCGATGTGCTCTACGCCTGCGGCGCGCCAGGGATGGTCGATTCGATCAAATCGATCGCGGAGCAAGTCGGCGCGGTCTGCTATGCGGATCCGTTCCTGCCGACCACCGACGATACGGTCGCGGAAAACGTTCTGACCCGCGCCATGGGATGGCTCGCGGCGCCCAGCAAGCGGCAGATCGGCCAGCTCGCTCTCGAGCGCCCCCGCAACCAGCGGGAACAGCCGATCCTGCCGACCACCGCCGACACGGTCGAGGAAAGCCTTCCGACCCGCGCCACGCGGTGGGCCGCTGTGCCGCCCGGGCGGCAGATGGCTCCGCTCGCTCTCGAGCGGCCCCGCAACTGGCGGGAACAGCTGATCCTGCCGACCACTGCCGACACGGTCGAGGAAAGCCTTCCGACCCGCGCCACGCGGTGGCTCGCTGTGCCGCCCGGGCGGCACATGAACCAGTTCGCTCTCGACCGCCCGCGCACGCGCCGGGAACAGCAGATGCTGCCGAGCACCGATGAGACGGTCGAGGACAGCGTTCCGACCCGCGCTACGCGGCGGCCCGCTGCGTCCACCGGGCGCCAGATCGGCCAGCTCGCTCTCGATCGCCCGCGCGGTCGGCGCGAACAGGAGATCCTGCCGACCACCGACGACACCGTCGAGGAAAGCATTCTGACCCACGACGCGGGGTCACTCACGATGCCCACCGCGCGGCAGATCGGCCGGCTCGCTCTCGATCGCCCGCGCACGCTGCGGGAAAGGCCGATCGTGCCGAGCGCCGACGACACGATCGAGGAAAGCGTTCTGACCCGCGGCGTGAGGTGGCTGACGGTGCCCCCCGAGCGGCAGATCGGCCAGCTTGCTCTCGATCGCCCGCGCAACCGGCGCGAACAGGAGATCCTGCCGACCACCGACGACACGATCGAGGAAAGCGTTCTGACCTACGCCGTGGGGTGGCTCGCCATGCCAACCGGGCGGCAGATGGGCCAGCTCGCTCTCGATCGCCCCCGCATCCGGCCCGAACAGCCGATGCAGGCGTACAGGATGCTGAAGCAAGGGTGAGTAGTCATTATCGTTCTTAGAGCGCATAGCCTTCGGTCGATCGGGTTCGGGCTCAGGTCCCCTCTCCGGTCCTCCGTGCTTCGTTTCTGCGGCTTGCTGATGATCTTCGGCTTTGCCGCGGTCGGCACAGTTGCGTCCGACCCGGCCAAGATCGTCGGTCCGAATGCCTGTGCCGAATGTCATAAGCAGGAGACCGAGGCCTGGAAGGGCACGCATCATTTCAAGACCTTTCGCGAGATGCCGCGCAAGAAGGAAGCCAACGAAATCGCGGAAAGAATGGGCGTTCAGCGCATCAGAGGGGAGAGTTTGTGCCTGAACTGCCATTACACAGTGCAGGGGAAAGACAACAAGCAGCAACCGGTTGCCGGCATCTCCTGCGAGTCCTGCCACAGCGCTGGTGAGGACTGGATCAAGGTCCACAGCGGATTCAGCGGCAAGACCGAGAAGACCGAGACCAAGGCCGAGAAGGAGGCGCGCTGGAAGCTCGCCGATTCCAAGGGGATGATCAGGCCGTCTGCGCTCTATCAGCTGGCGAAGAACTGCTATAGCTGCCATGTCGTGCCGCAAGAGGACCTGGTGAATAAAGGCGGCCATCCCGCCGGCAGCGCCTTCGAGCTGGTGTCCTGGTCGCAGGGCGAGGTGCGGCACAATACCTGGCACTCCAAGGGCAAGGAAAACGTGCCGGCCAGCGCGACGCACAAGCGAATGCTCTATCTCATCGGCCTAGGCGTTGAACTCGAGACCGGGCTGCGCTCGGTCAGCCGCGCGACGGCGAGAAAGCGTTACGCCTTCGAAATGGCCAAGCGTGTCGACCGTGCGCGCAAGCAGCTCGCCGCCGCAGCGAAAGCGGCGCCGAACGTGCCGGAAATCGCAAAGATGGTCGAGTATGCCTATTCGGCCGGGCTGAAGCTGGACAATGAACGCTTGCTGACCGCTGCCGCCGACGGCGTCTCCAAGTTACTCGTAAGCATCGCCGAGAAGTATGACGGCAGCACGATGGCGGGGCTCGACAGCCTGATTCCTGGATCGGACCAGTTCAAGGGCACGGCGAGAGGAGCGAGCGCGGTCAATTGATCCCGGCCTGTGCTGGCAACGACAACACCCCGAATGGGCTTGATGGGGAAAGAACCACTGCGATGGGTGATTTTGGGGGGCAGCCGTGAGATCGGCGGGGTGGCGCGCGTCTGGCGCCTCGATCGGCGGACGCGGTTTGGCCTGGGCGAGCTATCTCACCAGCCAGACCGTCAACGGCCTTCTGATGGCGGCCGTCTGCGGAGGTCTGTTCTGGCTCGTCTGGATCTACGGCAACGGGCTCCGCGATCCGCGCTATCTCGACGGCTGGGTGCTGGCCGGCGGCATGAGCTTGCAGCTCGCTTTCCACATCGCCATCAAAATGGCCAGCCTGTCGCCGAGATCCGCCGCGCTCTGGCGGAAGATCCATATTTTTGTCGGCTATCTGCTGATCGCCGCCTTCATCTCGCATTCGGATTTCTCTCTGCCGGACACCGGCTTCGAATGGGCGCTGTGGGCGGGCTTCGTGCTGGTGACGCTGAGCGGCATTTTCGGCACCTATCTCGCTTGGTCGCTGCGGGCCAAGCACGGGATCGACGAGCGTATCAGCTATGATCGCATTCCCACCCGGCGCGCCGAGCTGGCACAAGATCTCCACGCCGCCGTCGCCAAGACCGATCTGCCCGCCGCTGCGATCGCCTTACCGACGCCGCCCTATGACGCCTGGATCATGGATCTCTACACCAACCACCTGCGGGACTTTTTCGAGGGGCAGCGCAATTTCACCGCCCATCTCCTTGGCTCGCGGCGCCCACTGAAGCGGCTGACGGATGAGATCGACAGCCTGTCACCCTATGTCGACAAGGAGAACCAGCAGAAGCTGGCCGTCATCAAGAGCCTGGTGATCGAGAAGGACTGGCTCGATTTCGCGCGTGTCTATCTCGGGCTCACCAAGGCCTGGCTGTTCGTGCATGTGCCCGTCACCTATGCGCTGTTCATCCTGGCGGTGCTGCACGTCGTGGTCGTCTATGCCTTTTCATCGGGGACCCGGTGATGCGGCGACCGGGACGGACCAGATCAGTTCGGCCGCCTGAGGCCGAGAGCCACCCGGCCCCCGCCTCCCGCCGGCGCGACCGGCTAGCGGTGCTGCTGGCGCTCGCAACCTTCGTCTGCGTGGACCTCGCCTTCTTTCTCTCCAAGGACGCGCAGTTCTTGCAATTTCTTATGCCGGGGCCGCTGGCGAGCGCTCACGGCGCGATCGAGAATTGCAGCGCCTGCCACACCAAGAGCGGCAGCGGCAAATTGAGCTGGGTGCACGGCCTCGTCCCCGGCGATCGGCACGCCGACAGCAAGGCCTGTCTCACGTGCCACAAAATGCCGGACACCGCCTTCAACGCCCACAGCGCTTCGGCCGAGGTACTAAAGCAGAGCACCGAGCGGCTGACCAAAGTCGCGGCGGAGACGCCCATGCCGCAATCGGCCCGCGCGCAGAACATCGCCTTCCCGACTGACCCCATGGTGGCACATGGTCTCTCCTGCGCGACCTGCCACCAGGAGCATCAGGGCGCCAATTTCAAACTGAGCAAGATCTCCAACGAGCAATGCCGCTCCTGCCACGTGGTGAAGTTCGACAGCTTCGACGGCCATCACCCGGAATTCGAGAACTATCCGTTCAAGCGGCGCACACGGATCGTCTACGACCATGCCGGCCATTTCGGCAAACACTTCCCGGAAGTGGCGAAGCAGGATCCGGGAAAGCGCATTCCCGCTACCTGCTCGACCTGTCACAGCAACCGCGGAGACAAGCGAGTCATGGCCGTGGCGCCGTTCGAGCGGACCTGCACGGCCTGCCATCTCGACCAGATCATCGGCAACGAGCGGGTCAGCGGCCCGAAAGGCATTGCCTTCCTGACCCTGCCCGGCCTCGACCTGCAAACGCTGAATAAGAAGAAGGCTTCGATCGGCGAATGGCCGGCCGGATCCGAAGCCGAGCTCACACCGTTCATGAAGGTGATGATCAGCCGGAATGAGCGGGGCCGTGGTCTGATCAAGACCGTGGACGGCCTGAACCTCCAGGATCTGAGCGGTGCAAGCGACGACCAGATCAAAGCGGTGACGAATCTGGTCTGGGAGATCAAGGGGCTGTTCTATGCGCTGATCAAGGGAAAGGCGTCAGACGTGCTGGCCGACCTCAACGTTGGCGGCAGTGCGAAGCTGAGTGCAATTCTCGTTGCCGACCTGACGGCGAACATCCCGCGCGATGTGGTCATCAGTGCGCATCAGCAGTGGCTACCCAATCTCGGCACGGAAATGGCCTCGACTACGGAATTCAGATTGGCCGCCGATAGCGAAGCGGCCAGCATTGCCAAACCTCGCCGGCCAGCTCAGGAAAATCAGCAGACACTGACCAGGAGTGTGCCTGCTGCAGCCGCAGCCAAGGGTGCAGCGGCCCAGCCTGAAGGAGCGACCCGAACAACCGATACCGCGAAGGCTAAGCCCGACAATAAAGCGCTCTCCGCCGATGAACAGCCTCAGGCGAAGGCGGCAAACCAGACCGACGATTTGCTCAACCCCACGGAGGAAGAGCTTCGCGGGACCGCGGCTCCTGTCAGGGGCGCCGAGAAAGCAGCCCCACCTCAACGAGCGGCCCGTAAAACCGATACCGTAAACGCCAAGTCCGACAACGCCGCATCTGCGGCAGTCACAGCCAAGGCGGCAGCGGCCGAGCCTGAAGGAGCGCCCCGAAAAGCCGACACCGCGAACGCCAAGCCCGACAATAAAGCGCCCTCCGCCGACGAACAGCCTCAGGCGAAGGCAGCGAACCAAACCGACGATCTGCTCAACCCCACGGAGGAAGAGCTTCGCGGGACCGCGGCCCCCATCAGGGGCGCCGAGAAAGCAGCCCAGCCTGAACGATCGGCCCGAAAAACCGATACCGCAAACGCCAAGCCCGAGGGCGCCGCAGCTACGGCGGTCGCACCTAAGGCGGCAGCGGCCCAGCCTGAGCGAGCGGCGCGAAAAATCGATCCCGCAAATACCAAACCCGATAGGGCCGTATCTGCGGCAGTCCCAGCCAAGCCGAATGCCAAGGCCCAAACGAGGACTGCACCCGAGATCACCATCGAAAGCGACGTGGATCCGGAGAACTGGGCTGAATATGGCGGCTGGTATCGCCAGGATTACGCAATTTTCTACCGTCCCGCAGGCCATAAGGACAGGTTCATCTATTCTTGGCTCTGGCTGACGGGCCCCCAGGCGCCTAAAGGCGATAGAGGTCCGGCGGCGGCCGTCTTCGATCTCCTCACCGACAAGGACGCTCAGGGCTCATGCTCGAAATGTCACAGCGTCGACGATGTCCAAGGCAAGGGGCGGGTCGTCAATTTCTCCCCGCCTTCGGTCGGGAGCAAACGGGGACGCTTCACGAATTTCATCCACGAGCCGCATTTCGGCATCCTGGAGAACCGCGGTTGTCTGACCTGCCATAGCCTTGAAAAAGGCCGCCCCTATCTGAAGAGCTACGAGCAGGGCAATCCGCAGGATTTCGTGTCCAATTTTGGTGCGGTGAAAAAGGATCTCTGCCAAGGCTGTCACACCAGCACCATGGCGCGTCAAGACTGTCTACTGTGCCACAAATATCATGTGAATGGCGCCATTACGCCAATCATAAACACGAAAATCCCAACCGAATAGCATTTGATGCCATCGCCATGAAGCAAGCGAATGGCGTTGCGATTGTCACAGGAAATTTGATCGCACAAACAACGCTGCAGGGGATTGTCGCGCGAGTCACCAGATTGGAAGGGAACGTTTGTCACTGCGGCGCGGGCGCCTCCAGCGCCGTGCGCACGCGGACGACGACCTCGCGCGGCGTCGCCGCGAGTTGCGCCACCAGCGCCTGCACCTGCCCGCCGGTGAGCGGATCGACCTCGAACTGCAGCTTCGCCGCCTCGGCGATGAAGGCCTGATCCTTCATGGTGGCATCGAACGCCCGCCGTAGTGCCGCCACCCGCTCCGCCGGAACATCGGGCGGCAAGAAGTACGGCCGGCCGTATTCCGTGCGCGCGAACAACATCGTCATCGCCTGCCGGTCAGCGTCGGACTTCGTCAGTTCCAGCATGGTCGGGACGTCTGCGAGCTCCGGATAGCGCTTGAAGCCGTATTGCGCGAGCACCTTGATCTTCTTCTCGCTGATCCAGTGCGGGGTCTGTGCCTTCACCGACGCCCAGCCGAGCCCGCCCATGCCCTGCACCTCGCCGCGCTCGATGGCGAGGTTGATCTGCGGCGTCCCGGCATAGCCGCGCACGACCTTGAACTTGAAGCCCAGTACGTCGTTCACCAGCAGCGGAAAGTCCACCATGGTGGTGCCGGGCGTGGTGGCACCCACCACTACCTCCTTGGCCGTCAATTCGGCGATGCCGGCGACCGGCACCGTGTGCCATACGAACGCGACATAGGCCTCACGGTTGGTGCTGCCGAGCCAGTTGAGCCTGGTGGGGTCGAACTGGGTACGCGACTGGAGCAGCGGCGCGGTCGGGAGACCGTTGATCGGCACGCCGATCACCGTGCCGTCCTTGGGCCCCTGGCCGTAAAGCTGATTGGTCATCACCACGCCGCCGGCGGCCGGCTGGTTCTGCACGATGAGGCTCGGATGGCCCGGGATGTGATGGACGATATGGCGCGCGACGATGCGCGCGAACAGGTCGTAACCGCCGCCGGCAGCCGAGCCCACGATCATCCGCAGCTGCTTGCCCTTGTAGAAAGCGGCGACATCGTCCTGCGCCCGAGCGGGCGCGATGCAGCAAAGCAAAATCGCGGAAGCAACCACACCTGCTTTCATCTGCCGGCGCTCCGACGACGGGCCGCTATGCTCCGGACGCTTTGCGCATTGGCGCCTCGGACGAGTTGGTTGTGAACAATCGTCCCGGACAGCCGTCACGATCGCGCCAGCCGATGAGCCGCAGCGTATCCCAGATCACGGCCTGGTTGCTGGTGACGATGGGGCGTTCGAGCCGCGCTTCCAGCTCGCTGATCACACCGAACACCGAGATATTCGCACAGCTGATCTGATACGCATCGGCATCGGGACGCGCGGCCTCGACCGCGCGGTCGCGCCAGAACTGCGGCGGCGTCGCGCAATAGGCGTCGCTGCCCGCGAGTGCGAAACCTTGCGCCGACAGCACGTCGTAGCCGGCCTGACGCAGAAATTCGGCCTCGTGCTCGGTGGTGCCAGCGCTATAGGGCGTGATCAGCACGATGCGCCGGGCGCCGAGCGCGTCGAAGGCACGTTGGATAGCGGTGATGGTCGTGGTCGCGTGCGGGGCGCCGGCGCGCGCGAGCGTCGACAGAATGTGCTGCTCGCCGTCCCTGCCGCCCTCCATCGAGTTGGCGGTGCAATGGAACGCGACGACGTCGCAGCGCGCATCAACGAGCGCACGCGCCGCGTCGTCGATCCGCGGCACGAGCTCATCGAAGGCCAGGCGATTGCTGCCGGTCATGCGCAGGCGGGTGACATGCACGGCAACGCCGGGCGGAAAGGCCTTTGCCATCTCCTCCTCGACCATCCGGTTCGAGGATGGAATGATCAGGCCCACTCGCCTAGTGTGGTGCATTTGACGTTCCTATCGGTATTTGCTGCGAGTCCTTCATAGGAACGTCAAATGCAAAGCCACACTAGAATCACAGATATGAGTGGTGTCCCTTTGGTTCCGACGTCCGTAAAAGCACCTGCGGCAAAATTGTACGGACGTCGGAACCGGGACACCACTCATGATCGCCGCGTCTCCCGCAGTCCGGCCTTCTCCAGCCTGGGCATGACCTCGTCGCAGAAATAAGGCAGCTCGTCGATGTAGTTGACCAGCGAAAGCGCGACCCCGGTCAAGCCCGCCTTGCTAAGATCGATCAACTGGCTCGCCACATGATCGGGATCGCCGACGATCGGCAGGCCGCCCATGCCCTGCGCATAGCCATTGCGGATCTGCTGGAACTTCTCCGGCGCAGTATTCTGCGCGGTGATGTTCTTGAGCGCCAGGATGTCGTCCACCGCCTTCCAGTCGGCGTGCTCGACGATGGAATAGTGCCAGTAGTCCTCGGCCTCCTTCTTGGTCGGCCGGCAGGTGATCACGCCGACGGTGTAGACGCCGAGCTCCCTGCCCTGCTCCTTCGCCTGCGTCTTCGCGTTCAAGACCTTTTGCGCGGTCTCGTCGAGCGAGGTGCGCGACGCCTGCAGGAAGAATGCATCGCAATTCCGGATCGCGAATGCCTGCCCGACCGGCGAAGCCCCCGCATTCATGATCACCGGCCGGGTGCCGCCATAGGGCTTGGGCT
>Ga0126377_10000086_pt1 | contig 44469 bp, 33 predicted proteins | sample PanSoiMetPlot_22_FD_92647 | JGI IMG/M metagenome (GOLD analysis project Ga0126377, IMG submission 92647) | Tropical forest soil microbial communities from Panama - MetaG Plot_22 | ecosystem: Environmental > Terrestrial > Soil > Tropical forest > Bulk soil | place: Panama | collected 2016-02-17 | reverse complement strand
AGTCGGTCCCGGACTCGGGCTCGACCTCCACCCGCTCGAGCACGATGTCGTCCAGCGGCCGGTCGCGCGTGTCGCGCTGGGCGCGCGCGATCGCGCGGACCACCTCCATCCCGGAGACGACCTGGCCGAAGATCGTGTGCTTGCCGTTCAGCCACGGCGTCGCCGCGTCGGTGATGAAGAACTGGGAGCCGTTGGTGTTGGGCCCCGCGTTGGCCATGGCGAGGTAGCCGGGCGCGTCGAACCGCTTGGGGCCGCCGGTCTCGTCCTCGAAGGTGTACCCGGGCCCGCCCGTGCCGGTCCCGAGCGGGTCGCCGCCCTGGATCATGAAGTCGGGGATCACGCGATGGAACACCGTCCCGTCGTACAGCGGCTGCTGCTGGTCGGCGCCGCTGCGCGGATCGCGCCAGACGCGCGCGCCGGTCGCGAGCCCGACGAAGTTGTCGACCGTCTTGGGCGCGGTCTCCGGGAAGAGGACGACCCGGATGTCGCCCTTGCTGGTCTTCAGGGTCGCGTGTGGGCCTGCCACGATGTTCGCTCCTCGGGGAATGTCGGCCTGGACAGAGGAACCACCCTACTGGTGTCGCGCACCTGCGCCCAAGCGGATCCGCCCTATGGCGAGGCCGGTGAGGCCTTGGCATCGTTGTGAACATGCACATCCGCGACGCGCGCGACGGCGACGCGGCCGGGCTCATCGAGCTGATCAGGATCTGCTGGTCGGAGTACCCGGGCTGCGTGCTCGACGTGGACGGGGAGCTGCCGCACCTGCGGGCGATCGCCAGCGCCTACCGCAGGTGGGGCGGCCGCGCCTGGGTCGCCGAGCGGGCCGGTCGGGTCGCGGCCAGCGTCGGGGTGCTCCCGGCCGGCGACGGATCCGCCGCCGAGGTGCGCATGCTGTACGTCCTGCCCGCCGCACGGCGTGCCGGGCTGGGCAGCCGGCTGCTCGCGCTCGCCGAGGCCGAGGCCGCCGGCCGCGGCGCGCGCCGGATGGAGCTGTGGAGCGACACCCGCTTCGCCGACGCCCACCGGTTCTACCTGCGCCACGGCTACACCCGCGGCACGCGCACGCGCGAGCTGCACGACCGCAGCGACAGCGTCGAGCGGTTCTTCTTCCGGGACCTGCCGGGCGCCTGAGGGCGCCACGGCTTCCTCGGCGGCCAGGGAGCCCGGACCCCTCGTCCTCGGCGGCTGCGCGATACTTGGCGCGGCATGCGGCCGGCTCGATCAGGGAGGATGAGCGGGCGTGCGGATCGCGGTCTACGGGGCAGGGGGGGTCGGCGGGTACTTCGGCGGCCGGCTGGCGCAGTCGGGGACCGAGGTGCACTTCATCGCGCGCGGCGCGCACCTGGCGGCGCTGCGCGAGCACGGCCTGCGGGTCCGCAGCGTCAAGGGCGACTTCTCCGTGCCCGCGCCCGCGACCGACGACCCGTCCGAGATCGGCGCCTGCGACGCTGTCCTGGTGTGCGTGAAGGCGTTCGACACCGAGGCCGTCGCGGCCAGGCTCGGCCCGCTGCTGCACGAGGGCACCGCGGTGGTCACGCTGCAGAACGGCGTCGACAACGAGGACAAGCTGGCGCGGGTGATCGGCGGACGCCACGTGCTCGGGGGCGCGGCGTACATCTTCGCGGGCATCACCGCACCGGGGGTGATCACCCACACCGGCGGGCCGACGACCATCACCTTCGGCGAGCTGGACGGGCACGACGGCGAGCGGACCAGGCAGCTCCTGGAGCGCTGCCGGCGCGCCGGGTTCGGCGCGGAGATCTCCTCCGACATCCGCACGGTGCTGTGGGCCAAGCTCGCGTTCATCTGCGCGCTGGCCGGCATGACCGCGACGGTCCGGCTGCCGATCGGCGAACTCCGCGGCGTCGACGCCGCCTGGGCGGCGTTCCGCCAGCTCGTGGACGAGGTGTCGGAGGTCGCCGCGGCCGAGCGCCACCCGCTCCCGCCGCCGGTCCGCGAGCGCGCCCTGGCGACCGCCAGGGCGCTGGAGCCGGGCGGCCGCTCCTCCCTGCACGACGACCTCGTGGCCGGCCGGCGCATGGAGCTGGAGACCCTGCACGGGTTCGTCGTCCGCCGCGCCGCGGAGCACGGCCTGGCGGTCCCGATGCACGAGGCCGTCTACGCGATGCTGAAGCCCTGGGCGGTCCGCAACGAGCGGGCCGCCGCCAGTCGCGGCTGAGCGCCCGTCACCCGCGGGCGCGTCCCCGCCTCAGCGCGGGGGCTGCGCCTCGAGCAGGGCGCGGATCCGGTCGAGCTGCTCGCGGATCGCGGTCAGCGAGACCCGCTGATGGGCCTCGGTGGCCTCCCCGTGGAACTCGCCGAGGGCGGCGAGCCGGTAGACGGACTCCGCCTCCTCCCGCACGACCCGGCGGATCTCCTCGAGGCTCGGCATGTCGTCTCCCTCGCTGCCCAGCAGATAGGCGATGTCGATGGTCCCCGGGTCCCCGTGCGTGTTGTGGGTGAGGAACCCGCCGGTGACGAACGTCCCCGTCGAGGTCGTGACGCCGGCGATCTCGCGCTCGCCGGCCGGCTCGACCTCGCGGACCTCGACCGGCGTGACGGAGGCGTGCGGGCGGACCCGGCGGCCCTCCCACAGCACCGACAGCTCCCGGTCCATGAACCGCCGTGGCCGGATGGTCCCGAGGCAGCGCAGCTGCTCGGGGAGCCCGGCGATGTGGACGGCGGCGCCGCCCGCCCGCCCGGCGCCGGCCAGGGGCAGCCCGCGCGCGCGCAGCGCGTCGATCACGCGCTCGCGCGAGGCGCCGTCCGGCGGCGTGATCCCGAGGCGCACGCCCCTGGCAGGCTCCCCGGCCACCCGGCCGCCCGCGTCGAACAGGCCGGCCAGCCAGCCGGCCTCCCACGACGTGTCGGGCCGCCACGGGCCGGCGAGCCACGCCAGCTCGTCGCCCGCCCGCAGGCCGGCGCTCGCGACCCAGGCGAAGCGGGCGCGCGCGCCGGCGCCGCGCCGGACCAGCCAGGGGTGGTCGGCGCTGGCCGTGACCGACGCCTTGTCGGTGTGGACGGTCAGGCAGTCCTTGCGGGCCGGGTCGTTGCGCAGGATCATGGCCGTGCGGAAGCGGCGGCCCGGGCCCGGCACCCGCCAGTGGGCGCCGCCGCCGTCCTCGTCGAACGCGACCACGCGCTCGCCCGCGCGCAGCTCCCCGGCGGCGCGCCAGGCGAGGTCGGCACACAGGATCGGCGTGCCGGGCGTGACGCAGTTCCCGGGCACGTGCTGGTGACCGCAGTTGTGGACCACGATCCCGTCGGCGACGAACGACTCGTCCTCGGCGACCGCCAGGTTGTGCACCTGCACCTCGGGGCCCCCCGGGGTGAGCGCGTCCACGAGCCGGTAGCGGTGGTCCCCGAGCAGCCGCCCCGGCGGGTCGCCCTCCTCCAGCGAGCTGGCCAGCAGGTGCAGCCCGATCGCCAGCGGCCGGGCGACGCCGCGGCCGCCGCCGGCGCGCTCGGGCAGGGAGCGCTCCCCGCCCGAGCGGTAGCCGTCCATGAACGCCTGCCGGAACTTCTCGTGCGCGCCGAGCAGCCAGGGCGGCACCTGCCGCAGGTGCGGATGGTCGCCGAAGTGCGCGCGCAGCCAGCGGGCGAAGGCCATCGAGCGGACGCTGATCAGCTTGGCCGGCAGGTCCCTGGTGACCGTGATGCTCCGCCAGCCCGCGTCGCGCAGCATGGCCAGCACGCCGTCGGCGTCACGGGGATGCGCCGCGACCACGATCCGTCCGGCGCCGACCAGCCGCCCGTCGGCGACCCACCGGCCGGTGACCCGCAGCAGCTCCGGACCGGTGTCGGGGACGAAGCGCGCGCCCTCCCCCTGCAGCGCCCCGACCTCGGGAACCTCGGCGGCGGGGAACACCGCCGGGGTCGCCCAGCGGCGCCCCACCATCCGGGCTGCCGGCACCCACTCCCGGCCCGGCCCCGGGGCGGGGAGATCGCCGGGCGGCATGCGCGGCGACCGCTCCTCGGGGAGGGTCAGCAGCGGGTGCTCCGCGGTGGTCCGCAGCCCGGGGTGGCCCCGGCCGTGCAGCGTGAGGACGGGCGCGACGCGCTGGGTGATGCCGGTCACCGGCATGTAGCGGCCGCGGTGGGTGAGGACGCGGTCCCCGGGCCGGACCGCCTCGATCGGCACCTGGCCGCGGTCGCAGGTGATCAGCGTCCCGGCGGGGAAGCACCAGCCGTTGAACCCGCTCCAGGCGCCCGCGTCGATGCGCACGCCGTTGTCGCCGTAGCTGGCCGGGTAGGGCTTCCAGCGGCTCACGGCGCGGCGCTGCACGCCCGAGGTCAGCTCGACCCAGCGCATCAGCCTGGCCAGGCCGTCCTTGTACGGGTTGGGCCAGGACCCGACGAAGAACCGGGCGCCCCAGCCGCGGTTGGCGGGGTTGCAGGTGCCCACGCACCCGATCTGGATCGCCCCGCCCCGGTCGGTCAGGATCCCGCCGTCGCCGTCCCGCAGCGCGTGCGCCGCGAGCGCGGTGTCGATGTGCTGCCAGGCACGGAAGGTGCCGTCCTCGAAACTGACCGTGAAGTGCGGCGGGACCCCGCGCGACCGGTACGCGGACCGGGCGCCGGCGTAGCTGGTGCCCTCGGTGGTGTGCAGCACGCCCTTGGGGGCGTAGCCGGTGGCGAACTCGCGGCGGCTCCCGATCGGGTCCCACCTGGCACCCGGATATCTCCCCATGGCCTTCCTCCTGGCCCCCCGCCGACGGCGCACGCCTGGGGCCACGTGCGCGCCGTCGCCTGTCGGGAAGCCCGCGGACCGGTGCCCCCCGCTCCCTGCGGCGCCGATCGGACCGCTGCACACCGGTGGGGATCCGGGCGGGCGCGGCGCGATCCGCGACGAACCGCGCAACAATGCACGATCGCGTAGGGAACACTCAAACCGGCTTCGGGCATCACCGGCACGGCCGTGACATCGGCCGCACCGGCCGGCGGACGGCCCCCGCCCGCGTCCTGGCGGCCGCGCTCCTCCTCGCCGCGCCCGGCCGGCTGGACGCCGCCCGCGACTGGCTCGAGCGGGTCTTCTGGGCCGCCCGGCGCCTGGCCACCTGGTCCGACACGCCTGCGCCGAACCCGAAGCTGTTCACCGACCTGTGGCTGGACGCCCAGCACCTGGGGCTGAACGCGCAGGACGGGCTGCTCAACCTGGCCAAGGCTGTGACCCAGGGCGGCCAGCACCTCCAGCTCGCCCGGCAGGACGCCGCCCGGATGCTGCGGGACGTGGCCGCGATCGGCTACGGCTTCGTGTCGGGGGTCCCCGAGGCCGACGGCCTCACGCTGCCCGCCGGTGGGGACTCCGCCGGCCGGCTCGGCCCGGTCGTCGACACCGCCGCCGGCCGCTTCAGCCTGCTCGCCGCCGACGAGCGCCCCTCCGGGGACGGGCCGGCGCCGGACCCCCCGGCCGACCCGACGCCCACCTCGGCCTGGTGGACGACCCGCCGGCGCCGGACCCGGTGGTCGACTCCGCGCCGGACCTGGGCCTGCTCGACGACCGGGCACCGGACGGCGGCCCCGCCCTCTGACCCTGCGCACGCCCAGGTCCGGCAGGGCCGGGGCCGCCGGGCTTGAACTCGGCACCAGCGCCGATGCAGGATGTCGTGGCCCCGGGGGACCCTCGCGCGGGGTCTTGAGGTGACACAGCCCGACTCGACCATCGAAGCCGACGTCGCCGTGATCGGCGGCGGGTCTGCCGGATGCGCCGCGGCCTACCGTCTCGCCAAGGCGCCGCACGGGCCGAGCGTGTGCCTGGTGGAGGCGGGCCCGGACTACGGCCCGTGGGAGCAGGGCCGCTGGCCGGCGGAGCTGCTGGATCCGCGGCGGGAGCCCAGGACGCACGACTGGGGCCTGGTCGAGTGGCGCGAGGACGGCAGGGCGATGCCCGAGCCGCGCGCCAGGGTCGTCGGCGGCTGCTCCACCCACAACCTCGCGGCGGCGGTCTGGGGGCTGCCGGACGACGCCGACCGCTGGGCGCGGCTCACCGGGGACCAGCGCTGGTGCCACCGGGCGCTGCTGCCGGGGCGGGACGCGATCGAGGACGCCTACGACGGCGACCGGACCCTGCGGGGCCACGGCGGTCCGGTCCCCACCTACCTGCTCGGCGAGGAGCAGCTCGCGAGCTGGCAGCGGGCCGCGCGCGACGCCGCGCTGGCGGCGGGCTTCCCGCGCCTGACCGACCTGAGCGCGCCCACGCCCGCCGACGGCGTCGGGTTGTTCCAGGCCAACGTCCAGGACGGCGACCGCTGGAACGCGGCGCTCGCCTTCCTCGACCTGGTGCGCGAGGGCGGCCGGCTGCAGGTGCTGGGGGAGACGCTCGCCGACCGCCTGGTCCTGGACGGCGGGCGGGCGACGGTCCTGGACTGCCGGGGCGAGGACGGCGCCGTCCAGGTGCGGGCCCGGCAGTTCGTGCTGGCCGCGGGTGCCTACGGCTCGCCGGCGATCCTGATGCGCTCGGGGGTCGGGCCCGCCGGGCACCTCGCTGAGCTGGGCATCCCCGTGCTGGTGGACGCACCCGGGGTCGGCGCGAACCTCCACGACCATCCGGGGGTGGTGATCGGGTTCCGGCCGGCGACGGCCGCGCTCATGGCGCTCACCGACGACTTCACCAGGGGCCGGTTCCACCAGAGCCAGATCGCCGTGCGCGCCCGCGACCACTCCCTCCAGGTGGTCGCGTACCAGTCGCCGACGGCGGGCGGCGGCTGGACGTTCGAGCTGCGGGCGTTCGCGATGCGGCCCGCGTCGCGGGGGCAGGTGCGGCTCGCCGACGCCGATCCCAAGGTCGCGCCGCGGGTCGAGCTCGGCTTCCTCAGCGACCGGCGCGGCCACGACCGCGCGCTGCTCGAGGAGGGGGAGCGGCTGATCCGCCGGCTGGCGGCCACCGCGCCGCTGGCCGAGCTGGTGACGGGCGAGACCGGACGCCGCACGCCCGAGGGGACCGCCGAGACCGACCTGGCGCGCAGGGTCACCGGCTACGGGCACGCCGTGGGCACCTGCCGCATGGGCGCGCCGCGGGACCGTCACGCCGTCGCCGTCACCACCGGGCAGGTGCGCGGGGTCGGCAACGTGTGGGTCGCCGACGCGTCGCTGATGCCCGTCATCCCCGCGGCCGGCACCAACCTCACCTGCATGCTGCTCGGCTGGCAGGTCGCCGGCATGGTGCTGGCCGCGGGGTGAGGGCGCGGGTTCGACGCACACCGACGCCGGGACCGCCGGCCCGGGGCCGGGCGGCCGCGCGGCTCAGCCGTCGGCGGGCCCGTCCGGCGCCGGGAGCGGGAGATCCAGCAGCGCCCGCACCTGGTCGTCGGAGATCTGCTCGAAGCGCCCGTACGCCCGGCCGACCGCCAGGAACGGGTCGGGGGTGGCCGCGCAGACGACCTCGTCGGCCTCGTCCTGCAGCTCCTCGCAGGTCCGGCGGGACGCGGCCGGCACGGCCACCACGATCCGCGCGGGCCGGCTGCCCGGCGGGATCCCCTCGCGCAGCGCCAGCACCGCGGCCCGCATCGTCGAGCCTGTGGCCAGACCGTCGTCGACCAGGAGCACCGTCCGGCCCTCGACCTGCGGCATCGGCCGCCGCCGGTAGGCGCGCTCGCGCCGCTCCAGCTCGCGACGCTCGCGCCGGGCCACCTGGTGCAGCACGTAGGGAGGCAGGCCGGTCTGGCGGATCACCCGCTCGTTGACGACGATCGTGCCGCCGCCGGCGATCGCCCCCATCGCCAGCTCCTCCTGGCCGGGCACGCCGAGCTTGCGGACCACCAGCACGTCCAGCGGCGCGCCCAGCGCCGCCGCGACCTCGGCGGCGACCGGGACGCCGCCGCGGGGCAGCGCCAGGACCAGCACGTCCGGCCGGCCGGCGTACGCGCCGAGCCGCCCGGCCAGCACCCGGCCGGCCTCGGCGCGGTCGCGGAACGGCGGCCTCACCGCCGGACCCGCCCCTGCCGACCGCATGGGAGGGTCGCCGGGAGCGGCACCGACCGACGGCAGCTCATGTCTGGTTGGTACCCGCCGTCGTCCGGCGGGATGCACCGTCCGGCCGGTCTACTTGATCCCGACGACCATCGAGTCGGGGCCGACGAGCGCCTCCACGCGCGTCTCGCGGAACCCCGCCTCGCGCATCCAGCGCTGGCAGTCCGCGCCGGTGAAGTCGAAGCCGCCGGGCGACTCCAGCAGCATGTTCAGGCTCATGAGCAGCCCGAACGCGTTCCGGGAGCGGTCGTCGTCGATGATCGCCTCGTGGACGATCAGCGCGCCGCCGTCCGGGAGCGCCGCGTACGCCTTGGCCAGCAGCTGCCGCTTCTCGTCGAGGTCCCAGTCGTGCAGGACGTGCCCGAGCGCGAGCACGTCCGCCGCCGGCAGCGGGTCCCGCCAGAAGTCTCCCGGATGGAAGCGGAGCCGGTCGGCCAGGCCGTGCTCGGCGACGTAGGCGTCGAACATCGGGCCCACCTCGGGCAGGTCGAACCCGCCGCCGGTGACGTGCGGGTGGGCGAGCGAGACCTGGACCGACAGCGACCCCTCGGCGCAGCCGACGTCCACGAAGCTGTGGTAGCGGTCGAACGGGAAGCGCCGGGCGATCTCGCGGACGGCGCCCATGGACACCCCGGTCATCGCCCGCAGGAACCCACGCAGCACCTCCGGGTCGGAGTACATGACCTCGAACAGGCCCGGGCCGCCGCGCTTCAGCTCGTTCTGGGGCAGCCCGGTGCGCAGCCCCTCGGTGAGGTCGCCCCAGAACCCGTACAGGCGGGCGCTGGCCATCTCCATCAGGCCGCCGACGTACGCCGGCTTGCCCCGGTCGAGGTACGCGGCGGTCGCGGGCGTGTTGGCGTAGCGCCCGTCCTGGTCGCGCGCGAGCACGCCGAGCGCGACCAGGGCGTCGAAGAAGTCGCGCGCGCCGCGCGGGTGGAGCCCGAGGCGCTCGCGCAGCTCCTCCAGCGTGAGCGGCCCGGCCGCCAGCTCCGTGAACAGGCCCAGCTCCACGGCGCTGAGGAACGTCCTGGACCCCCAGAACGCCAGGCCGAGCGCGAGCAGCGGGGCCGGGCCCTGGTCCTGGTCCGGCGGGGGCCCGGCGCGGGCGCGCGGCGGGACTGGTGTGGCCTGGGTGTCGGACATGGTGGGGCGACCTCCGCCTCGTGTCTGGATCGACCGGACCGGGCACTCAAAGTTTCGGCACCCCCACCGGGGGACGCAAGACCGCGATCAGGGACTCGCCCCAGGCTGCCTGCTCCCGACGTGCCGGATCGCGGCGCGCCCGGCGCACGCCGAGCGTCCCGTGCCGCCCGTAGGGGCCGGCACGGGACGCTGACGCGAAGGCGGGCACGGCCGCCCCTGGGGACGACGCGGCCGCACGGCGTAAAAGTGACACCCTATTCATGTCGGAATTGGGTGCGCAATCGGCCGGTGCCAATCATCTCGGGCCGGCCATTGACGCCGGACTCCACACGCAGGCGCTCGTGGCCGTCCGTGTCAGTGCTTCGAATGTGCCTTGCTTCAGATGCGCCTTCGGGGACCGGGCGCCCGGCTCGCCGGGGGGCAAGCGCGCCGAGCGCGTGGCAGCAGGGTCACTGCTGGAGGTCGAACTCCCCACCTCGGACGCCGCTCAGGAACGCCGTCCACTCGTGAGGCGTGAACACCAGTACCGGTCCACGCTGGTCCTTCGAGTCACGCACGCCGATCTTGCCGTCGACGAACGCCACCTCCACGCAGCCGTTGCCTCCGCTGCGTGAACTCTTCCGCCACCTCGCGCGGGTTAGGTCCACTTTGACCGATCTCCCCCTTATTCGACGATCCCGACGAGCGCGGCGGAGAATGCACAGGATGAACCCGCCGCGCGACAGGGCTGAATAATATCCCAAATTCGCACGGCGGATGGGCGGGGGCGGTCAGGTGCGGTCGAACTCTCCTTCACGCACGCCGCTGAGAAAGGCCTCCCACTCGGCGTGGGTGAAGACCAGCACGGGACCATGCCGGTCCTTCGAGTCCCGGACCGCCACCTGGTCGTCGACGTAGGCGACCTCGACGCAGCCATTGAGGCCGCTGCGCGAGCTCTTGCGCCACGGCGCGCGCGGGGGCGCCATCCTCACCTCCTCGTAGGTCAGCTACCGGGCGTCGTCGGCCAGCGAGACGAGGAAGCCGACGGTGTCGGCAGCGGGGACGGCTGCTGCGTGCAGGCGCTCGAACACCCGCTTGTAGTGGTCGAGCTCCTTGGGGTTTTCGAGCCAAAGATCACCAGTGCGATGCTCGACATACACGATATCCGGGTGCGCTTGCTCTGGAAAGGTCAAGATGGTGAACGCGCCGTCCATCGCAGCGTGCTCCCCGGCCGCGAACGGCAGGACCTGCAGGGTGATCTCGGGCAGCTCGGCGACCTCGGCCAACCGCAGGAGCTGCTCGCGCCTGACCTGCCACTCGCCGACCGGCCGCCGCAGGGCTGCCTCGTCCAGCACCACCCACTGGGTCGGCGGGTCGTCCTGGGCCAGCAGCGCCTGCCGCTTCATGCGGAGCTGGACGCGCCGCTCGATCTCCTCGGGCTCCCCGCCCGGCAGCAGCGCGCGCAGCAGCGCCCGCGCGTAGTCCGCGGTCTGGAACAGACCGGGCACCAGGAGCACCTCGTACTGCCGGATCGTGGCCGCCTCGGCCTCCAGCCCGGCGAGCAGCACGCCGCGGGTGTCGCTGTACGCCTTCCACCAACTGGTCTGCCGCGCCTCCCGGGCGAGCTGGATCAGCTCCGCGCGCGGCTCGCCGCCGATCCCGTAGATCTCCAGCAGGTCGCGGACGTCGCGGGTCGTGGTGCTGACCTGGCCCTTCTCGATCCGCGAGATCTTGGACAGGGAGCACTCGAGCTGCTCGGCCACCTGGTCGATCGTCAGCCCGGCACCCTCTCGCAGCCGCCGCAGCTCGATCCCCAGGCGACGGCGGCGCACTGTGGGGCTCGTTCGGGCAGGCACGATTGCCTCCTTTGTGAACTTGTGCAGCGTACTGCGAGGTCCGCCCAGACTCAAGAGTTTCCCGATTCGCATCCATCCAGATGCAAATTGCATCTTGAGAGGCGCAGCCATCTATTGCATGCTGTGGCCCGAGGATACCGAGAGCCACCACAGCGCGTTCGGGGGGAGATGCGCGTGACTGTCGTCCTGCTTGCCACCATCGCGGTCCCCGTGCTGGCCATCGCCTGGCACCGGGCACTCCGGGAGTCGCGCGGGCACGCGCGTCCCCCCGCGACGGCCGAGTGGCATCGCGTCGGGGCGCCTGCCTGGGACGACGCCTGGCAGGCCGCGTACGGCGCCGGGACGACGCGGCGGGAGGGCAGGGTCGGCGTGCTCGAGCGTCAGGCCCACCGCCACCTCGGGATCCGCAAGCTCCCGTGACCTGACCCGGCCGGGCCGGCCCGCAGCGAAGACGAGGCGCTGCCCGAGGCCGGCGGGCGACCGGCCGGGTCGGGGCTTCGTCACCGGGGGGACGACCCCCGGTGACGAAGCCCGATCCCCCACCTCACCCGCGGTTCCCGGCCTGCCCCGGAGCGACCACTTTCAGGGCGTCTCCGGGCCTCCGGCGCGCTCGGCCAGGTCGTAGCGCAGGCCGCTGGAGGCCTCGCCGGTGCCCGCGCGTCGGCGGCGCGAGGTCCACAGGTGGATCGAGCCGTCGGTCCAGCGGGTGCGGCGGTCGGCGCGCAGCACGCGCGTGCCCGAGCGCGGGACCTCCTCCTCCCGGACCTGGTAGACGTCCGGGTCGGCGAGGTTGGTCGGCCGCAGCACCCGGCCCGCGGGGGCGACCGGCTGGAGCGTGCCGCCGACGCGCCGCTGCATCGCGGCACGCTCCAGCGCGACCGCCCGGCGGGTCGCATCGGTCTGCACGGGCACGAACGGGATCCAGTTGACCGGGACGGGCGTCTGCAGCCGGTAGCGCAGCGGCGTGCCGGTCACCGGCGGCTCCGGCTCCTCGGGCACGTCGAGCGCGCGCTCCCGGCCCGGCCAGGGGCGGCCGGTGCCGTCCTGGGTGGTCGCCTCCACCGCCCAGGCCATGTTCGCCTGCTCGTCGCGGACGAAGCGGACCTCCTCCAGGTCCGGCCCGTCGAGCGTGGTCCGCAGGGCGCCCGGCGGCAGCAGGAACCAGTCGGCCAGGCCGGTCTCCGACCGCTCGGCCGAAGTGGAGAACATCGTCCAGCGCGCCCGCCCCCGCGCGGGCTCCGCGTCGGCGCGCGGTACCAGCGTCCAGCCGCCGAACACGTCGCGGACCAGGAGCTGGTCGACCTTGACCAGGGTGCCGACCTCCTGGCCGAACGGGACCACGAACCAGTCGTTGCTCTGCAGCAGCATGAAGTCGACCGCGATCACCTTGCCCAGGTCGCGGCGGTCGGTGTCGATCGCGGCCCAGTTGAAGCGGGCGTCCTCCAGGTACCACCAGCGCGGATCGGGCATCCCCGAGAAGCTCACCAGGGCCGGGAGCAGGCTGAACGTGACGGGCGGGGACCCCTTCGGCGCCGCCGGCGGGACGCTCCCGGCCGGCGGGGCCGGCGGCGTGCCCGCCTTGGCGGGCTCGCGCCCGGCCTGGTCGAACGCGTACCAGTCGTACTCCCCGTACGGCCCGGCCTCGGCGCGCAGCCGGACCCGGCCGCCGTCGGGCGCGGGGCCCTCCACCGCGAGGGCGTACTCCAGCCGGTCGGGCCGCCAGGCGTCCGCGTCGTCCAGGCCGATCGGGCCGAAGGTGTCGCGCGCCCAGCCGGTCAGCCAGGTCAGCGCCGCCCGTGCGGGCGCCTCCCCGCCCGCCGGCAGCGACAGCTCGGCGGGCAGCCCGGGCGCGGCGCCCCGCGCCGCCGCCAGCGCGTCGACCCCGTGGGTCGCGCGCCCCCCGCACATGCGCGCCAGCCGGACGAGCTTGCGGTCGCGAGCCTGCGCGGGGGTGAGGTCGGCCGCGCCCGGCACGGGCCAGGCGGTCCGGAACGCGTCGACCACCCCGGCCGGGGCGCCCTCCGTGGCGAGCCGCGCCTCGAGCGCCTGGCCCAGCTCCACCGCGAGCCGCAGGTCCGGGGTGGTCGCCTCGTTCTGGACCAGCGCCTCCAGCGGCACCGAGCCGTCGTATCCGACCGATGGGGCTGCGGGGCCCGGCTGCCAGCGGTCCAGGTGGGAGAAGCGGGCGGAGAAGCTGACGTGCGCAGGGGAGGCGGCGTCCTCGCCCTGGAACTCGCCGAGCTGCCACTGGCGGGTCAGGAACCACAGCGGGTCGCGGACCGCCGCCTCCAGGCCGCGCTGGAGGCTGTCGGCCCGCGGGCTGGGCTCGACCCGGTTCCAGTAGGTGAGGTTCGGGTAGCGCGAGTGGATCACGGTCCGAGGTCCTCCAGGGTCGTGGGCCGGTCGGTGACGACCTCGGCCGGCTCGCCCACCAGGCCCTTGAACGACGTCGCCACGGTCTGGTTGAGCGTGTTCGCCGCCAGGAACGTCATCGGGACGATCTGGCCGTACAGCCACAGGTCGTGCAGGTCGAGCGCGCGGACCTTGGCGAGGTCGAGCGCGTGCAGCAGGGTCCGCTCCAGGTGCTCCCAGCTCCACGTCCGCGCCGGCCCCGGCGGGACCGCGAGCAGGACCGCCTGCGGCGCCTGGGCGCGCGGGGCGTCGTAGTGGAACACGACGCCGGCGTCCTCCTCGCGGCTGGGCAGCAGCTCCGGCCAGGTGTCCAGCAGCAGCCCGGCCCAGGGCGCGTCCGCGGCCGGCGGCGCCTCGCCCAGCAGCGCGAGGCTGACCAGCCCGGAGCGTGGCCGGTTCGACTCGTCCCCGAAGGTCAGCGCGGCCCAGCGGGCGCGCGCGGCGCCCGGCCCGGTCTCCAGCGGCAGCTGCGCGATCCGCGGGCGGGTCAGCGCGCGGCCGAGCGCGCGGCCGTAGAGCTGCAGGTCCCGCCAGGCGTCGAGCTGCGGGCGCACCCGCGCGAGCTGGGCGAGCCAGCCCTCGACGGTCGCGTCCGGCGCCGGCCCCAGCTCGGGCTCGGCGGCGAGCGCGGGCGCGAGCAGCTCGGGCATGGCCGGGCGGAAGCGGGGCACGACCGGGAAGCCGCGGCCGAAGACCGCGCGCAGCACCGCCGCGGCGTCCGTGGCCTCGACCGCCGCGGCGTGGCGGCGGCCCAGCTCGGCGCCGGCGCCGCGGGCCTGGGCCAGCAGCGCGGCGACCGCGGCCTCGCCGGTGTCGTGGCGGCTCGCCGGGAACGCGCCGGGCACGCCGAAGCCGGCCGCGGCGGCCAGGTCGGCGCGCAGCGCGGCCAGGTCGGCGCTGGACGGCTGGACGCCCGCGCGGGTGCCGGCCCCCCGGCCGTCCGGCGCGCCCGGGGGGGTCGGGGCGAGGCGGGCGAGCAGCGCGGCCAGGCCGCCGCGGGTGGCGCTGAGCTGCTCGCGCGCGGCGGCCGCGCGCGTCTCCAGCTCGGCCGCCATCGGGTCGGCGGCGGGCGTCCCGGCCAGCTCCGCCGGGAGCAGGTCGCCCGCCTGCAGCGGGCGGCCGAACCCGAGCACCCGGGCGACGGTCGACGCCAGCTCGAACGCCGCCGCGAACGGCAGCGCGCCCTCGCTCCCGGCCCGGTCGTAGTCGATGGTCACGGCCGTGTCGGGGCCGGCGTCACCGGCGACGTGCCAGGCGATCCGGCGGTCCAGCTCGGCCAGGCCGCCCGCGGCCGGGGCGGCCGGGTGACCCGAGCCGCCGCCGGTCCCCCCGCCGGGCGGCCCTGACGCCTCGGCCGCTCCGGCCGGGTTCGCGACGGCCAGCAGGTCGAGCGGCTGGAGGCCGAGGTCGCGCAGGCGCACGGTCCGGGCTTCGCGGTCGCCCTCGGGCGTCACCCGGCACTCGACCGCGGCCGGGTCGCCGACCAGCTCGCCGAGCCAGGCGTTCAGCTCCGCCGACGCGGCGGACCTGGGGGTCGCGGCGACCTGCTCCCAGCCGGGGGCCGGCGTGGCGTCGCCGAGGACGAGCGCGACCCGCTGGTGGAGGGCGGTGCCGCTGCGCGGCACGGTCGCCAGCTCCGGCGCGGGCGGCCGCTGCCCCTTGGCGAGCGTGTCCAGCGTCGCCGCGGCACCGGCGACGCTGCCCTTGACCACCTGGAACACCGACTCGCCCAGGAGCAGGTCGCCGAGCGCGTCGACCGCGTCGTCCAGCCGCTCCAGCTCCGCCTCGATCGCGGCGCGCTCGGCCGCGGTCGGGGTCAGCTCGCCGCTGCCCCACGGGACCGTGCCGCCCTGCCAGGCCTGGAGCAGCCGCAGCCCGTCGACGACGTTGCGGGCCGCGACCGCCGCGGCCGGGCGGCCGGAGTCCCGCGCCTTGTTGGCGACCGGCGGGTACAGCGAGCGGAAGGTGTCGATGAAGCGGTCCAGCTCGACCCCGGGGTGGCCCTCGTGCAGGCCGCGCTCGAACTGGTAGCCGAGGACGGCGCCGAGCGGCTGGCGCTCGCGCACGGCGTCGAGCAGGCCGATCGCGGTGTGGACCCGGTGCGAGGACAGGTCGACGCTGTACGCCTCGCGCTCGGGCCCGGAGCGCGCGAGCCAGGCGCTGCGCAGCACGGCGGCGGTCGCGCCGTGCAGCATCGACGGCGCGTACACGTACCCGCCGGAGTCGGTGCGGGCCGAGGCCGGCGTCCCGTCGGGCAGCGTGACCGGGACGGTCTGGACCGGCGGGTCGGGGCGCAGGTTCTCCACCCAGCCGTAGCAGCCGAGCCAGACGCCGCGGGGCGCCTGCTCGCGCCTGGCCGACAGCCGGCGGGTGGCGAGCGAGGTGATCCACGCGTCCAGCCGGTGCGAGTAGGCGTCCAGGGTCTCGGTGAACAGCCGCTGCAGCTCCGCGCTCGGCAGCCCCTCGAGCGTGGCGAGCGACGCGAGATGGGCGCCGAGCCCGGCCTTGACCGCTCCGGCCTCGGGCGTGGGCGCGGTGGCGCCAGGGTCGGTCAGGAACTCGCCGATCGTCCCGACGCCGGGGATGTCCATCGCGAACCGGTCCCAGGCGCTGCGGGTCTCCAGCGGCCCGCCGGGCTCCTGGCCGGGGAGGATGTTGACCAGCTCCGGCTCGCGGGCCTCGAAGGGCAGCAGCCGGCCGAGCTGGCCGAGCAGCGCCTGCGCCCAGCGGTCGTACTCCAGCAGCAGCGCGTGCCGCAGCATCACGTACAGCAGCGCGGTGACCGGCGCCGTCAGCGACGGCGGGTTCTGGTCCTCCAGCGTGGTGAGGTCGGCGCGCCGCAGCCAGGCGATGTAGTCGAACGTGAGCGGCTCGGTCTCGGACAGCGGGCCGTCCTGGACCAGCGGGCCGGTGTACTCCTTGGGGTGATCCTCGTAGCTGAGGAACAGCGCGCGCGGCTCCCAGTCCGGCTCGCCGATCTCCTGGATGATCGCGGTCGCGACCTCGTTCTGGCGCTCCTCCCAGCGCGGCAGGTCCAGCCCGTCGGCGGTCATGATGTTCCACATCGCGTCGACGCCGAGCGCCCGGCGGATCCGCGCGGTCTGGGCGCTCGCGTCCATGCCGAGCAGCTCGACCAGGTCGCGGTCGCCGTCGGCCGAGCGGCCCACGTGCGGCGGCTCGCCGGTCAGCCTGGCCGCCGCGCGGCCGAAGCGCTTGAGCAGCTCGGGCAGGTCGGCCGGCGCGCCCTCGGCCTCGATCGCGGTCCAGTCGTCCAGGGAGCCAACGGGCAGGACGCCGTAGGGGACCCGGCCGACGCGGAACGCGGGCAGCGGCCCGCGCGGCCGCAGCCACTGCCGCGCCCAGGCGCGCAGCGCGTCCACCGTGACCGGGCCGACGTCCGGCTCCAGCAGCTGCGAGACGAAGTAGCCGATCGTGGAGGGCCAGAGCGCGTCCACCATCGCGCGCGCCGCGGCCTGCTCGTCGCGGTCGGCGCCCCGGACGTGGTCGAAGAGCGACGGGTCCACCCCGAGCGCGCCGGCCAGGCGCTGGCCGTCGGTCCCCGGGCGGGCCAGCGGGGCGCCGCGGGCGACCTCGAAGCTGAGGGCGCCGGCGGGGTCCTCGGGCGGGTGGTCGCTCGGGGCGTCCGCGGTGTTGTTGGTCTTCGTCCCCTGCGGCACGAGCGCGAGCCCGCGCGCGTACCGGTGGGCGCTCAGCAGCGCCGAGAGCTGGGCGGCCTGCTTGTCGGCGGGCTCGGTGGTGCGCACCCCGGCGACCAGGAGCAGGTCGAAGCCGAGGCTCAGGTCGTCGGCGGTCAGCGGCAGCCGCAGCGCCATCCCCGCGGCCACCGCCTCCTCGAACTCGTACACCCAGGCCAGCTCGGGGTCCACCGTCAGGCCGTCGCCGGAGAGGTCGCGCGCCGCGGCGGTCGCCTCGGCCTCCCCGCCCCCGCCGGCCGAGTCGTCGGCGTCCCCGGCGTCCCCCGAGTCGCCCGACAGGCGCAGGCTGAGTGCGAGGCCTTCGCGGACCGGGCCGCTGAGCACCTGGTGGACGCGCTCGCCGCGGCGGAACGCCGAGACGACCCAGCGCTCGGGGAGGCCGCGCGCCTCCGGGGCGCGGTGCCAGCCGTCGGGCCGCACGGCGGGCTCCGGGAGCTGCGGCGCGGCGCCCGTCCCGATCGCGGCGGCGTTGGCCGGCGTGGTCCGCTCCACGATCCACGCCGCCCGCTCGGGGGTCGCCTCGGCGAGCAGCAGGGTCCAGGCGTCGCGCTCGTGGCCGTCGGCGAACGCGCGCCGCCAGTACGCGTGGCCGGCGGCGAGCTCGCGGGCGTTGAGCAGCGGCTCGTGGTCGTCGGCGAGGATCGCGTCCGGGTAGATGCGGACCAGCAGCTCGCCGGCGCCGGCGCCGACCGGGCCCGGCGGCGGGCGCCGGAAGCGGGTCTCGACGCGGACGGGGAGGAACGCGACCGGGTGGTCGGCGTCGAGCTGCCCGATCCGGTCGAACGGGGAGCCTTCGAGCTTCGCGACCGCGTCCGTCAGGCGCTCGCGCGCGCCCGCCTCGGCCGCGCGGGCGTCCCGCAGCGCGCCCCTGGCCTGCTCCTGCTCGGCGGCGAGCCGCTCGCGCTCGCCCGGCGCGGGCCGTCGCGCGCCCGCCGCCCGCAGCGCGCGGCGGGCCCTGGCCAGCCGCCCGGCCGCGAGGCCGACCGCGCCGCGCGCCTGCTCGCGCCCGGCACGCAGCCGGCTGATCTCGTCCGGCCCGGGAGCGCCCGCCGGGCGGGTGGGGCCCGGTCGGGTCGCGTCGCTCACGCTTCCTCCTGCGGGAGCATGTCGGAGCCGTGGATCGCGACCCGGAACGGCCGCTGGAACGTGATCCAGGCGAGGTCGGAGCCGTTGGCGCCCGTCGCGCCGCGGCCCTTGTCCGCGTGCCAGGCGAGCGCGGGCTCACCGGCGCCCTTCACCACCGCGGTGGTGTCGGGCAGGTCGGCGTCGAGGTCGAGGTAGCCGAGCGCGGCGAGGTCCTCCGCGCTCGCCGCCGTGTGCGCCCAGTTGAGGTCCGCCCAGCTCCTGGGCTTGGCGCCGTAGGAGCCGTCGTCGGCGTCCAGGCCGAAGCGCGGCTCGGTGGGGTGCTCCTGGAGCAGGAAGTACCAGCCCTGGTCCTCGGGGTCGTCGTCGGGGGGGACGGCGCCGCGCGCCTCGCCCTCGGTCAGGTCGAAGCCGAAGAACGAGATGTCGGGGTCGAGCCGGCCGGAGAAGATCGGGTGGCGCTCCCGGGTCCCGAGGGTCCGCAGGCCGTCCTCGTCCAGGACGGTCTCGACCGCGTACACGATCGTGTTCGGGAAGCGGCGCAGCAGCTCGCCCTTGATCAGCAGGACCACGCTGTCGTCCTCGGGCGCCGGGTCGCGGCCGGTGTTGGCGCCCAGGCCCTCGGTCTCGCTCCAGGTGTGGATCGGGAGGATGTCGCGCATCGTCTCCGGGTCCGCGCGCCCGCCGCCCTCGGGGACGTGCCCGCGGCTGTCCCAGAACTGCCGGAAGTACGTCCCGCGCTGGTCGGTGGGGTACTCGTGGTAGAGCAGCTCGCGGCCCAGCTCGTCGCTGAGCCCGGCCATGAACGCCTCGATGAAGCGCTGGTTGGCGAGGACGAGCGTGGCCGTGTCGGGGAGGATCGAGCCGGCGCCCGACAGCAGCCAGTCCTGGCCCAGCTCGCGCAGCGCCTGGTACATGGGCCGGTCGAACTCGGGCGCGGCCATCACCGGCTCGAGCGGGTCGTCGTCCTCCCAGGTCACCCACCCGGCGATCGTCAGCCGGCGGGCGATCCCGTCGGGGATCGTGACGCGCGGGTCCATCTGCGCCAGCAGGCTCTCGCCGAGTGCGGGCAGGTCGGCCGCGTGCAGCACCGGCCCTTCCGCGGGCGGGGCGCTCAGCTCGCCGGCGAGGTCGTCGAACGCCTGCTGGAAGCGCTCGGCCGCGAGCGCCGCGAGCGGGTCGCTGCGCGGGTCGCCGCCGACCGGCACGGGCTGGTGGAACGAGCCGGTGCCCGTGCCGAGCAGGCCCCCCGCCACACCCGGGTGCCAGTCGGGCGCCGGGTCCAGCTCGCCGGGCTCGAAGCCGCCGACGATGCCGGCGAAGGCCCCGCCGGCGGCACCCGGGCCGGAGCGGGGGCCGGGCAGCCCCGACACCGGGCCTGGCTCCGGGCCCGGGCGCGTCCCGCCCTCCGGGCGGCCCGGGCGGCCCTGGTCGTCCTGGCGCCGCCCCGTCCCGTCGCGCTCCAGGTCGTCGGCCCGCCGCCGGCCTTCGCCCCCGCGGCGCCGCGGCCCCTCCGGGCCGAGCGGGCCCTCCGGGCCGAGCGGGCCGCCGGAGCCGAGCGGGCCCTCCGGACCCGGCGGCCCGGGGGCCGCGCCGGGCTCCTCCGGGAAGGCGGCGCTGAACGTGAGCATGCCCCGGGAGACCGCGGCCGGCGGCCCCGCGCGCAGCTCGCCGAGGTTGAGACGGGCGAGCAGGCCGCTACGGTCCCCCCGCCCGTCGTGCTGCCGCTCCCGCTGGCGGCTGACCGGGGTGCCCGGCCGCGTGAGGCAGCGGAGCTGGCCGTCGAGCGCGCCGGCCGGCAGCGGGCTGGCGCGCAGCGCCTGGTGGACGGTGGCCGGCGGCGGCGCGGCCGTGAAGTGCGCGTGCATCGGCGCGGAGACCTCGAGGAACGCCTCGTCGGTGAGCTTGGCGAGGTGGTTGGCGTGCACCTTGGCGGCGGCCTCGCGGGCGAGCTGCGCGTGCCGCAGGGCCTCGTTCGCCGCGACGATGCCCGCGACCTGCTCCCATGCGGCGGCCATGAGCTGCAGGTCGTAGCGGCGCACGAGCGCGGCGCCGAGCCCGGCCGTCGCCCGCAGCCGCGGGTCGCCGTTGAGCTCGTGGAACCACAGCGGCCGCAGGGTGACCGGGAGGATGTCGGGCAGGTGGATGTCGATGTCGGGGAGGCCGCCGCCCGGCAGGTCGTGGCCGGGGATCCCGGTGCCGGGCGGCCAGGAGAGGGGCGGGTCGATCCCGCCCGGCCGCTCCGGCCCCTGGCCGAACGTGGCGACCGCGGGATCCAGGCGCTGCTGCGCGGCGTGCCAGCGGCCCCACAGCGGCGGGGCGACGATGCGCTGCCCGCCCCCACGTTCGAGGGCGTCGGCGGGGGCGTTCAGCAGCGCGGCGAGCGCGTCGGTGAACGCCTCGCGCTGCCGCGGGTCCCAGCGCCCCGGCCCGGCCGCGGGTGACACCAGCGCGCCCTGCATCGCCAGCGGCGTGCGGGACGCCGGCGGCAGCGCCGGGTCGGGATCGGCGACGTCCAGGTCGCGCACGCCGACGTCCGGCCCGACCGTGCGCGCGCGCAGCCGCTGCGCGAGCTGCTCGAAGTCGCCCTCCCGGCCGGTCTGGAACGACCAGCGGTAGTACACCGGCAGGCGGACGTCCTGCGCGTCCGGGGTCCACGCCGGGGCGAGCCCGTCGACGTCCTCGCCGAGCGGCTCGCGCAGCCCCGCGCGCACGCCCCGCTCGAACGCGGGCACCAGCACCGCCGTGTACGAGGTGCCCGGCAGCAGGTGGCGCGGCGCGAGCAGGCGCGAGCGGACCCGCAGCGGCTCGTCGCGGACGACCTCCTCGACCGTCTCGGTCGCCGGGTCGAAGCCTTCGACCTGGACGTGAGCCCACGCCCAGGACTGGCCCAGCGGCGGCAGCGCCGCGGCCGAGGAGACCGTGATCGCCGGCAGCGAGCCGTCCGAGCCCGCGGGCGTGTCCTCCAGGATCTCCTCGCCGGCGAGCACGGCGAGCACCAGCCAGGGCCGCAGCCGGGTCCTGGCGTCGTGGGTCGCCGGCGTGTAGCGCCACGGGAAGTCGGGCTGGTCCAGCTCGACCATGGGCAGCGTGCTCGGCTCGGCGTCCGCCTCGCCGGCCTTGGGAACCGTCTGGATCACGATGCGCGGGTCGATCGCGGCGATCTCGCCCGGCCCGTACAGCGCCAGCTCGGCGGTCGCCTCGCGCTCGTCCCCGGCCGCGTCGAGCTCGACCGTGATCGGCACCTCGGCCCTGGCGGCGCCGGTGAGGGTGCCGTCGGCCCTGGTGATCTCGGTCGCCATCCCCTGCCGCAGCCACGGCAGGAACGAGTAGGTCGCGAACCCGTCGGTCATCCGCCGCCCTCCCGCCGCGGCCGCCGCGTCCCGCCCGGCGGCGGCTCCCGCCGCCGGCCGCCGGTGCGGGCGCCCGACCCGACCGGCTCCAGCTCGTGCTCGGGGACGACCTGGAGTCCGGCGGCGGTCCCCTCGGGGGCGTGCTTGAGCGCGAGCGACGCGGCGCCCTTGGTCACCCCGGCGGCGAGGTCCGGCCGGGCGGCGAGCGTGTCCTGCGTCGCGACCGTGTACCGCTCGGGCGCGATCGTGACCCCCGCCGGCCGCGCCCGGGTCCGGGCGAACTGGGTCGTGCCGGTCGTCGCGAGCAGCGAGGTGGCCTTGGAGCCGGTCAGGCCGAGGGTGAGCTGCACGTCGCGGACCAGCCTGTACGCGGGCAGCTTCCGCGAGATCCAGGGCGCGTCGACGATCTTGGTCTCGTAGTCCAGCGTCGCGGTCTTCAGCGCCGCGGTCGGCGCGTCCAGCAGGTCGCCGCCGACGCCGACGCCCGCGTCCATCATCTCGAACGAGTCGCGCGAGAGCTTCTCGGTCTCGGTCAGCTGCTCGAACTCGCCCGGGGAGAAGTGGTCGGTGACCACGTCCCAGGAGCTGGCGGGCCGGTCGCCGACGCGCACCCCGGTGACGTCGAAGCGGTCGGGCCCGCTGATCGCGTACTCGCCGAACCGCTCCAGCGTGCGGTTGAGCGGGACGACCTTCTGGCGCACGGTCGCCTCGCCCATCGGGTGCAGCAGCAGCGTGTCCGTGCCGCTGGGCGTCAGCAGCGTGACCCCGGGGACGGTCTCGACCGGCAGCTCGGCGCTCCAGTTCTCGCCCAGCTCCAGCGCGGCCTCCAGGGGCGGCCACGGGTCGGCGGGCGCCAGCTCGGCGGGCTGCTCGCTCTCCCCGAAGGTCGCGTCGAACGGGACGCGGACGTCGACGAAGAGGACCGACACCGCGCCCGACCCCCAGGCGTGGAACGGGCTCGGCCCGGTGAGGTGGCCGTCGATCGTGATGCCGGCGATGCGGGTGTCCCCCCGGTTCAGGGTCATCCCGGCGGAGAAGTCGAAGCGGAACGCGAACGGGCGGAACGTGACCAGCACGTCCAGGCTGACCCACCCCAGCACGCTGAACCCGGCCTCCTCCACGTACAGCTCGGCCCGCGAGCCGAACTGCAGCGAGTTGGAGGTGACCGCGAAGTAGCCCTCCAGGCTGATGCGGGGGTTGTCGCCGAGCCCGAGCGAGATCGACACGCGCCGCAGCTCCGGGAACCCCGGCGGGGCGTCGGTGAAGTGGGGGTTCATGCCGCCGACCGCGAGCGCGAAGCTCGGGTCGGAGCCGAAGTACAGGCGCATCGCCAGGTCGCCGGCGAGCGTGAAGCCCGCCACGTACGAGTCGCGCAGCGAGGCGTCGACTGCGATCAGGCTCTGGCCGAGGTCGAGCACGCCGACCACGTCCAGGTTGAGCGAGACGATCGCGACGTCCTCGCTGGGGAGCGTCGCCGACGCGGTGCCGATCAGCGCGATCACGACCGGGTCGGGGACCTCGACCACGACCCCCAGCTCGACCTCGATCAGCGTCGGCGTGCCCCAGCCGATGATCACCATCGGCCCGAACACGTACCGGTCCATCGCGACCGGGAAGATCCCCGAGAGGTCGCTCGCGATCCGCGGCGCGTCCTCGACCGGGTCGGCGGGGAACATGAGGTCGTCGATCGAGCCCTCGCGGACCCCGTCCAGCAGCGCGTCGGTCGCCAGCCGCCGGTGGACCGCGGCGAGCCCGCCGACCCCGTTGAGGGTGAACCCGAAGCCGAGCTGGATCGGCGGCAGCTCGACCGAGACGATGATCAGGAAGCTGAACCCCGGCGGCGGCAGCGGGTCGCCGGCCGCGTCCTTGGTGTCGAGGATGCCGATCAGGCCGATGCCGACCCCGAACAGGTCCAGCTCGACCGCGCCGACGTAGCGGCCGGTCAGCTCGTCGAACGAGACGAACCCGCCGCCGGTGACCACCCCGGCGTCGAGCAGCAGGCCGAGACCGGTCGGCCACAGCGGCCCGAGCCGGACGTCGAACGGGCCCGCGTTGCCGCCGTCGAACAGCACCGGCAGCTGGACGCCCGCGCGGTCGACGGCGTAGGAGATCGGGCCCAGCTCGCCGGAGAAGCTCGCGGCCGCCTCCAGGGCCAGCGACGCCGGCGGCCCGGTCACGAACCGCACCGCCAGGTCGACCCGGTCGAAGGACAGCACGCCGAAGTCCAGGTGCGGGTAGAGCGACCACGCGAAGCCCGCGCCCGCGAGGAAGTCCAGCCCGGTCCGGCTCGACCACGAGATCCCGAACGTGAGCTCGATGCGCAGCTCCGCGCCGCCGAGCGCGCCGCCGAGGAAGCCGTCGAGGTCGGCGGCGCTGAGCACGAACGCGAGCCCCGAGACGGCGACGTCGGCGGTCAGCTCCAGTTCGCCGGCGACCGTGCCCAGGCCCATGCCGACCTCGGCGGACGACAGCTCCAGCCGGCTGCCGCCCGGCCGCCCGAGCAGGACCGCCGGCTCGCCGGCGTCGTACGCCATCGAGATCCCGAAGCCGCCGTCCGGCAGCTCGGTGCCGCCGGGCGCGTACGGGTAGCGGACCGACACGCCCTGCGGCCGGATCACGACGCCGAGCTGCTCGCCGAGATCGGTCCCGGAGCGCACGACGAACACCCAGCCGCCGCCGAGGTCGACGCTCGGGTCGATCCCGTCGGGGACCATCGGCTGCAGGATCACCCCGGGCTTCGCGGTCCCCTCGGCCGGCAGCTCGGCGGCCATGATCCCGACCTCGGCCGGCGTGCCGTCCACGGGGGTGTCGAACAGGACCATGGTGAGCGCCTGGCGGGCCGGCGCGGCCGGCTCACCGGTCGCCCCGGCCTGGATCGCGGCGGACTCCTCGGCGCTGAGCCGGTCCAGCGAGCTGGGCAGCCCGAGGCCGGAGAGCAGCTCGCCGAGGACCTCCGCGAGCGCGGCGAAGTCCAGCTCCCCGGTCCCCCAGCCGTACAGCCGCGCGGGCAGCGACGCGGGGTCCGCCAGCGTCGCGGGGAGCTGGTCCCAGTCGAAGCGCACGCGGGTGTAGCCGCGCCGGCCTCCCGCCGGCGGGTTGTCCTCCAGCGCGATCACGCCCAGCGCCTCCAGCGCGGAGAACCAGCCGGGCGCCTCCGCCAGGAGCTGCTGGGCGAGCAGGTACTCCAGCAGCCGGCGGGGGAGGTCGGGCAGGAACTGGGCGGGGTCGACCCCGGCGGGGGTGTCGTGGAGGTCCTCGACCGCCCGGTACACGGCGCCGGCCTTGGCGACGACGTCGAGGACCTCGGCCGGCTCGGCGTCGTCGGCGAGTGCCTCGAGGGCCGCGACCGCCTCGGCCGCCGCGTCGGCGACCGCGGCGTAGGAGGGCGGCAGGCCGTCCACGTCCCAGCCGATCCAGCGCATGAGCGCGGCGAACGCCTGCTCGTCGCGGAACGACCGGTCCAGGGGCTCCACCGCCCGCGCCAGGTGCGCCGCGAGCCGCTGGAGCGTGCCGGTGGCGCCGCTCAAACCGGGTCCCCGGTGGCCGCCGGCCGGTCGCTCCCGCGGTCCTTCACCCAGCTCGGCATCCCAGGCTCCCGGTCGAGGCGGTGGCGGGCGGCGGAGGTGAGCAAGCGGTCGGACAGTTTCTACTGCACCCGGCCCGGGCTGTACACCCGTCCGGACCGGCACAGCGCGCTCACGCCGGGTAGCGGCGCGCGTAGTCGCGGTCGAGCGCGGGATGCCTGGTCGGGTCGACGAGGTCCACGATGGCGTAGCGGCAGACCGGGCAGAACTCGACGGCGCCCTCGAACCCGGCCACCGCGGGCTCGCGCAGCTGCAGCCGCATGAGGCAGATCCCGGTCGGGCGGTACACGCCGCAGCCGAAGCCGCCGCCCTGCTCGTACAGCCCCACGATCCAGACCGACCAGCGCGGCGGCCGCGGCGCGGCGGCCGCGAAGTCGAGCGGCGGCGTCGGCGCCCGCCATGCGAGCGGGTCCTGCGGCGGCACGCAGGGCCGGTCGCTGGCGGCGTCGAGCGGCCTGCGGGTGTCGCCGATCCGCTCGCGCACGCTGCGGGCGACCAGCTCCAGGTCGGCGCCGAGCTCGAACGGCTCGGGCTCGGGCTCCCGCAGCGGCAGCAGCACCACGCTCCCCGCGGGGTAGCGGCCGGTGTCGAGCCGGCTGCCCATCCGCGGCGTCGCGATCAGGTCGTCGCCGTCGACCGTCACCGTGAGCGGGTCGGAGCTGCCGACCGCGGTCGCAACCGGGCGGGTGCGCACGCGGACGACGTCCCCGTTGCGGAAGGACCTGGCGTGCCCGGGCTCCAGGCGCAGGCGGAACGGGTCGGTCTCAGCCGGCGGCCGCTCGATGACCGCGCGCAGGACGCCCGCGGCGGCGATGCGCGGCCAGCGCCAGGCGATCGCCTCGGCGTCCAGCCCGCTGCCGAAGTCCACTTCGCTGCGGAGCTGCACGTTGGCGCCCCCGGCGAGGTCGTCGGCGCCCTCGGGGGTGAGGATGCCCGGGCCGCCGTACTCGTCCTCCAGCGTGAGCGAGTGGCTCAGCTCGTGCGCGGCCGCCAGCCAGACGAGCGGCACCAGGTCGCTCGGGACGGGCTGGACCCGGACGTCGAACCCCGTGCCGCCGGCGGCGTCGACGAGGTGGTGCTCCTCCTCCTGGTCCAGGGCCACGCAGGCGTAGTGGCCGAGGCCCTCGTCGTTGACGCGGGGGTTGTTGGTGCCGCCCTTGTGGCCGGTGCGGCACAGGATGACCACCAGGTCCCGGTCCTTGCCCTGGCGCGTCCACACCTTCCTCTCCTCCGCCAGCGGCCGGCCGTGGTCGTCCTGGAGGGCGGTCAGGAACGCCTCGAGGTCGTCGTCGTCCAGGCGCAGGGGGTGCAGCCCGATGCTGAACTCCCCCCGGTCGGGCGTGAGCGTCGGGCGGGAGGACTTGGCGGTGTGGAAGGCGGTGTCGCGCTCGTTGACCAGCGCCCGGTCGTTCAGCGCCAGCCACTGCGGGTAGGCGTCCTGGGCGCGGCCGATGGTCACGGCGGGACCGTGCAGCGCCTGCCAGGCCGCCTCCCGGGGGGCGTCGAGCGGGCTGCCGTCCGGGTCGTCGGCAGGGGTCGGCAGCCCCACCTGGTCGATCAGCTCGGCCAGCGACCACTTGGCGGCCGCCGGGTCGGGGGGCCGCGGCAGCGGCACCGGGACGCCGTCGCCGGCCGGGGAGTCCGCGCCCTCCTGGACGCGGTCCAGCTCGTCCAGGACCGAGATCCCGGCCTGCGGGGACGCCACCCACGCCTGGAAGTAGTTGAACCGGTCCTTGAGCAGGTCGAACGGGCGGGTGCGGCGGCGGTGCGAGAGCCGGGCGACCAGCCGACGCACGCAGCGCTCGAAGGTGGCCCGGTCGGCGGCCTCGAACCCGTCGGGCAGGAACAGGACGTTGCGCACGCCCGGGTCCGCCATCGCGGCGAAGCCGGCGCCGGCCAGATGGTTCACCCGGACCCCGCTGGACCAGGGCTGCTGGCAGTGCACCTCCGCGGTCGCCTGCGTCGCCGTGGAGGGTGGCAGCGGCCGGTGCACGGTGACCATCGCCCCGGCGCCGCCGCCCGCGGTGCAGCGCAGCACGCTGGTGCGCTCCCCGACGGGCTCCCCGTCGGCCGTCTCCTCCAGGCCGGCCGAGCCGTCCGGGCTCGACGCCGACCAGGCCAGCTCGGGGTCGGCGGAGTCCCGCGCGTGCACGAACACGCCCGCGTGCAGGTTGTCGGCGGTGGACGGGCACCAGTTGGTGAGGTCGCCGAAGGAGCCGTCGGCGAACCGGGCCAGCACCGTGAAGCGCATGTTGGTGGCGCCCTCGCGGACGGTCAGCGACGGCGGGGTGAGCCACAGCCGCTCGATCGCGTCGTGGACGTGGACGCGAACGCGCGCGGTCCAGCTCTGCTGGGCCTCCTCGCCGTGGGTGTCCCGGAAGGTGGAGGTCACCTCGGCCTGGACGACGAACGAGCGCAGCCGCGGCGGGGGCAGCGGCCCGTCGTCGACGCGCACCTCGCCGGTGGCCGCGTCGACCGCGACGCCGTGCGCGGCGGGGGTGCCTGCGAACGCCGCGGTGAACGAGACCGTGACGCCCTCCGGAGGCGCGGCCGCCCAGAAGGACCGCCCCTCGGTGTCCTCCACGATCAGCAGGTAGTCCAGCCTCGGTGACGCCAGGCCCGGCAGCAGGTGCAGGTCGCGCCCGCCGTAGGGGCTCGCCCAGAAGATCCGCCTGACGGTCATCCGGCGCTCCTAGTCCGGGTACCTGGGGGCGTAGTCGCGGTCGATGCGGCCGTGCCGGGTCGGGTCGAGCAGGTCGACCATGGCGTAGCGGCAGACCGGGCAGAACTCCGCGGCCCGCGTGCGCCGGCCGGGCTCCGGCCGGTACCGGTAGACGCGCATGACGCAGATCCCGGTCGGCCGGTACACGTCGCAGTCGTAGCGCTTGGCGCCCTCGTAGGCCCCCACGATCCAGGAGGAGAAGCGCGGCGGCCGCGGGGTCAGGTCGACCGGGACGATCTGGAAGTTGCTCGCGGGGGTGGGCGTGGCGGCGATGCCCGGGCACGGCCGGTTCGGCGGGTCGCCGTGGAAGGCGTTGAGCGGGTTGTCGGTGGCGTCGATCCGGGCGCGGACGCTCGCCGCGGCCAGCATCAGGTCGTCGCCGAGCCCGGCCGCGGCCGGGCCGCGGACCGGCGCCATCACCAGGCTGCCCGCGGGGAAGGTGGCGGGCACGAGCGCGCCGGGCGGGACCGGCGCGGCCGTGACCACGTCGCCGGCCGGGTCGACGTCGAGGACCTGCAGCCGGTCGGACACCGTCGGGAAGGTCCCCGGCGGTGGCGGCGCGGGCGGGGGCGAGCCCGCCGGCGAGGGCGGGGGGACCAGGGCGCGGGTCCGCAGCCGGACGACGTCGCCGGGCCGGAACGGCCGCGCGTGCCCCGGCCGCAGCGCCAGGGTGAAGCTGCCGCTGGCGCCCGCGACGGGGCCGGCGGCCAGGAGCCCGGCCTTCTCCAGGCGCTGCCACCAGCGCCACTTGAGCGGCTGCGTGTCCAGGTTCCCGCCGACGAGCAGCTCCTTGCGCGGCTGCGCGTTGGCGATCGTCACCAGCGCATCCGCCTCCTTGTCGGTGATCGGGCCGAGGCCGCCGTACTCGTCGGTGACGGTGAGCGAGTGGGCCAGCTCGTGCGCGACCGTGGTCCAGGTGTGCGCGACCACGGTCCCGGGCACGTCCTGCGGGTCGACGTCGACGCCGTTGGCGGCGGCGACCAGGCGGTGCTCGTCCTCGTCCCGCAGGGTCATGCAGACGTAGTGGCCGTCGTCCTCGTTGGCGGTCCGCCAGTTGTTGCTGCCGCCGAGCCGGTCGGTGCGGCCGAGGATGACCACCATGTCGTCGTCCTTGCCCCCCTTGGCCCAGGTCGCGCCGACCGGCCGGTGCTGCGGGTCCTCGAGGTTGGCCAGGAACAGCTCGAAGTCGTCCACCTGCAGGCGCAGCGGGTGGAACTGCACGTCGCGCTCGGTGCCGGGCCGGTCCACGCGCGGGCGGTAGCTCATCGCGGTGTGGAAGGCGGTGTCGCGCTCGTTGACCAGCACCCGGTCGTTGCGCTCCAGCCACTGCGGGTACTCGGGGCGGACGAGCGGGTCGGTGACGTGCGTCCCGTACAGCGTCCGCCAGTCGGCCAGCCGCCCGGCGGCGACGGTGCCGAGCGGGTCGCCGTCCGGGTCGTACTTCGGCGTCGGCACGCCGACCTCGTTGAGCAGCGCTTCGACCGGCCAGTGGGGCGCGGCGGGGTCGGGCGGCTCCGGCTGTTCCAGCGGGGTGCCGGTGAGCCCGTGGCCGGTGTCGTGGGTGTCCAGCTCGTTGAGGACCGAGATTCCCGCCTGCGGCGACGGCAGCCAGGCCCGGAAGTAGTTGAGGTGCTCCTCGAGCAGGTCCCAGGGACGGGTCCGCCGCCGGTGGGAGAGCCGGGCCACCACCACCCGGACGTAGCGCTCGAACGCCTCGCGGTCGCGGTCGCCGGGGAGGTCCTCGAAGCCGTCGGGGAGGAACAGGACGTTGCGCACGTCGTCGTTGCCCATCGCGGCGAAGCCGGGGCCGGCGACGTGCTCGACCGTGACCGGCGTCGACCACGACGACGTGCAGGTCACGGGCGCGGACGCGCCGATGTGCGGCAGCGACCGGCGGTCCACCGTGATCCGCGCGCCGCCGAGCGGCACGCGGGCGTCCACGACGCCGGTGTCGGCGTCGACGCGGACCGCGCCCGGGTTGTCGCTGGTCCACAGCAGCTCCCGGTCGGGCGAGCCGGCCGCGTGCACGAACGTGGTGGTGCCGGCGGCCACGGCCTGCCAGGGACTCCAGTTGGTGACGTCGCCGACGGCGTCGTCCTCGAACTTCGCCAGCACCGCGAAGCGCATGCCCCGCGCCCCCTGGCAGACGGTCAGCGACGGCGGGGTCAGCCACAGGCTGCGGATGCCCTGGTGGACGTGGACGCGGACGCGGGTGGTGAACGGCGCGGCCACGGCCGGGTCGGCCACGGCGACGTCGACGATGAACGAGCGCAGCCGCGGCGTCGCGGTGCTCCAGCCCGCCAGCACCTCGACCTCGCCCGTGGCGGTGTCGACCCGCACGCCGTGGTTGGCCGGCGCCCCCGCGAAGCGGGGGGTGAACGTGAGCGCGACGCCCGCGGGCCGCCGGTCCGCGCGGACGCTCCCGAGCGCGCTGTCCGTCATCCACAGGAGCTGGTCGAGCTGCGGCGAGACCAGCCCGGGCAGCAGGTGGAGGTCATCGCCGGAGCCGTCCGCCCACCAGATGCTCCCGATGGTCACCGCGACCCCCGCCGTCCGCCGCGGGCGTCGCGCCGCGGGCACGCTCGGTGCTGCACCAGGACGAGTTGTACTGCACGCCCGGCGGGCTGTACAGGCGCGGCCGGGCCGGCCGGAGGCCGGGCGGACGGCGCCCGGGAGAGGTCCCCGGGGACCCCGCGGTCGTCGGATCGGGTCCCCGGGGCGGAGAGGGGCGGGCGGCGCCTGGGGGGTACGCGCCGCCCGCCCGCTCCCCGCCCCGGGGAACCAGGGGACGGACGGCGCCCCGGCGGCCCGCGCCGCCCGCCCCGTCTATGGGGGTGCGCGCACCCCCCTGATCTTCAGGCCGTCCAGGACCGACTCCACCCAGTCCGGGTCGCCGTGGACCTCGACGCTCATCGCCCACTCGGGCCGGCAGGTCTCGGCCAGGAGCTGCGCGCCGTCGGCCGAGCGCGTCGTCGACGCCCGGGGGCAGGGGCCGAGCGTGAGCGCGACCATCCGCTCGTCGGGCGCGCCGAACTCCAGCCGCGGCGCGGCCTTGGCGGTGCCCGGCCCGACCAGGCGCAGCGGGCCGTCGGGCCGGAGCACCAGGAACCCCTCGGAGGTCTGCTGCCCGTCCAGGTGGGCGGCCCAGTCCGCGAGCTGCTGGTCGGTCATGGCCGAGCCGCCCGCCTGGTCCCACACCCCGACCCACCAGGAGCCGAACTGGAAGACCAGGTAGCGGCCGGCGCCTTCGCTCTCCGGGGCGGGCCACACCGTCACCTGGCGCCCGCCGGCGCCGCTCAGCCGGGCCAGCCGCTCCCCGGCGTCGGCGAACCACGCCGCACCTCCGGGCGGGACGAAGAAGTCGCGGGCGCAGCAGCCTGCCAGCTCGGCGGATCCCGCCGGGCGCGCCCGCAGCCCGGCCAGGTCGAGCGCCTTCGGGTAGACGACCTCGGCGCTGGTCCCGTCGAGGAACACCACCGGCATCACCTCGTCGGATCCCTCGGCGCGGGTCGGCGGCCGGATGGCGTTCGCCGTGCGCTGCGGCGGCGCCTCGGGCGGTGGCGGCACGGTCACGGCCGGTCGGTCGGCCACGCCCGGCTCGCGCGAGCGCAGGTAGCCGATCCCGGCCATCCCGACGGGGACCATCACCAGCAGCACCGTGAGCGCGACGCCGCGCACGACCCGGCGGCGGCGGCGGAGCCGGCGGCCGCGCCGGCGCAGGTCTCCCGCGTCCAGAGGCTCGGCTGGGACGTGCGCCGCCTGCCGGAGCAGCTCCGCGAGGTCACGCGCCATCCCGCACCTCCTCTCCGATACCGAGCGCCATGCCGAGGCGCAGCGCGTGGACGGCCTTGCTGGTCAGGGACTTCACCGTGCCCGGGGAGCAGCCCATCACCGCCGCCACCTGCGAGACCGGCAGGTCGGCGTAGTAGCGCAGGACCAGCGCGGTGCGCTGGCGCCGCGGCAGCGTGGCGACCTGGCGGCGGACGGCGAGCGTGTCGGCCAGGTCCGGCTCGCCCCGCGCACCGCCGATGGAGCGGCCGGCCAGCCGCGCGACCGCGCGGCGCTCCGCGGCCAGGCGCCGCAGCCAGGACGAGGCCAGGTTGGTCGCGGTCCTGAAGACCCACGCGGCCGCGGCGGGCTCCTCCAGCTCGCGCAGGCGCGACCAGTTGCTCCACGCCCTGGCCAGCGCCTCCTGCGACAGCTCCTCCGCGGTCCCGGGGTCGCCGCTGATGAGGCTGAGCGTGCCGACCAGGCGTGGCCGTAGGCGGCGGCAGAACGCGACCGCGGCCGCGTCCGCCTCGTCGTCCATCCATGCTCCTCGGCCTTCCGGCGTTTCCCGGCCCGTCGGGCGCCCGCTCGACGCCTGGCTGATGCGATCCGGCTGATGCGATGGGGGTTTCCCTAGAGACGCACGAGCGGCCCGGGCGGTTCACCGCGGGAGCGCGATCGCCGGCCTCCAATTTGACATCACGTCGGCGCCCGATAGTATCCGTTTTGTCCATCTAAGCCTGATTTGTGATGTTCCCGCCAACGGGGGCAACCGGGCCAACATGCGCTAGCGGCAGGCGCGGGAGGACCGATCGTTGGAGCACCAGCACACCGCCATCGACGGGAGCACCGTCACCATCGACGCGGCCGTCGACCCGCAGCGCCAGGCCTCGAGCGTGGGGGTGTACGCGGTCGACGGCCGCTGGCAGGAGCTCACGACCAGCTACCTGGAGTTCGGGCGCGACGTCGCCCTCGACCTCGGCGTCGAGCTCACCGAGTCCTACCGCTACCAGGGCGGCACGCTGCTGATCGGCACGACCTCGGTGGCGTTCGCCCACGAGGGCGGGCAGCCGCCCCAGAACGACCTGCTCCACCTGGCTGTGTGGGAGGGGCGCGAGCACTCGGTCCACACCCACCTCTACAACGGGCGCGCGCACGACCTGATCGCGGCGCTGGACCGCTTCACGATCGACGAGCACGCGGCCGGCGTCCGCCTGCTGCCGCGCGACCCGGGCCGGACCAGGCTCGCACAGGAGCCGTCGGTGTTGCGCGAGGTGCCGAGCGTCGGGCTGCTGCACATCCGGCCGATGACCCGCAAGGTCGCCCGGATGGTGCCGTCCTGGAAGGGCGCGAGCGCCCGGGGCGGCGAGCTGTTCGTCGGGCGGCGCCCGGGCAGCCTGCACATGGTGCTCGCCGGGCGCCGCAGCCACACCCTGATCATGCGCGAGGGCGAGGAGTGCTCCAAGGAGGACCTCTCCCGCGTCATGCTCCTGGACGTCGACTGGCGCACCCCGTCCTCGTAGCGAGCGTCCATGACCCGACCGCCAGATCTGCTCGCGACCGTTGGTTTCCTGGTCGCCTCCGCGTTGCTGCTGGTCGCGGGCGTGGAGCACCTGCGCCACCCGCGCGCGGCCCGCGCCGCGCTCGCGGCGCAGCGGCTGTGGCCGCCACGGGCGGTCCCGGCCGTGGGGGCCGGGCTGACCGGCGCGGAGCTGCTGGTCGGCGCGGCCGGGCTGCTGTCGGCGCTCGCCCCGGCGTCGCCGGCCGGCCGGGCGTCCCGGCTGGCGGCCGCCGGCCTCTACACGGCCTTCGCCGTCCACGCGGCGGTGCTCCTGCGCCGCAGGCCGTCCGCGCCGTGCGGCTGCGACGCGAGCGGGCGGCCGGTGTCGGCCGTCGTGGTCGCCCGGGCGGCGCTGCTGGCCGGGGTGTGCGTGCTGGCGCTCGGCGCCGGCCGGCCGCCCGCGGCCGACCCGGGCCGGGCGGCCGTCGTGGCGCTCGCGACCGTGGCGTTCGTGCTGCTGCTGCGGCTGCTGCCGGGCAGCCTGCCCCGACCGGGGCGGCCGGGAGCCTGAGATGCGCACGGTCGCCGCCCTCAGCTTCGAGCAGACCGCACTGGTCCTCGCCTGGGCCGCGATCGTGCTGCTGGCGTTCGCCGTGTCCGGTCTGCTGCGCCAGGTCCACGCGCTCGCCGAGGCGCTGCAGGGCCGCGGCCGCGGACCGGCCGGACCGCCCACCGGCACGGTCGCGCCGGCGATCCCGGAGCTGGACGGGGCGGACCGGTCACTGCTGCTGTTCGCCGACGCCGACTGCCCGGCCTGCGAGCAGGCGCTGGAGCGCCTGGCCGGGTTCGACACACGCGGCACCGGCGTCGCCCGGGCCGTGCTGTACCGTGGTGACGCGCCCGAGCGGCACACCGGCGTCACCACCATCCCCCATGCCGGTGACGTCTTCGGCGCTCTCGGCGTGACCGTCACCCCCAGCGCGGTCGCACTCGACGAGCACCGGCGGGTGATCGCGAGTGGCCCGGTCGGCTCGCCCGAGCTGGTCGAGCAGTTCCTGGCGTACCTCACCCGTGGACGGGAGGCCCCCTGATGACCACCACCCACGAGCCCGCCCCCACGACGCTGGAGGAGCTGGAGTCGGTCGCACCGCTGTACCGGGCGCGTCCGGGCACGGCCAGGGCGAGCTGGCGCAGCCGCGTCGGCGTGAGCGCCTACCGGCCGGACCGGCGCCAGCTGCTCAGAGCGGCCGCCACCATGGGGACCGTGGCCGGCCTCGGCGCGCTCGGCCTGTTCCCCAAGGCCAAGGAGGCCGCCGCGGCGTGCATCAGCCGGCTGGAGAACCAGATCGGCGGCGGCTGCCCGGTGCAGGTGGGCAACTGCTCGCCCGCGTGCGGCCCGAGCACGGTGTACGCCGACGTCTGCGGTTCCAACGGCTACCACAAGTACACCGGCGACTATCGCAACCGCCCCGACCAGTGCAACACCGGCGAGAACGACGGCTGGATCTGGTTCGGCGCGGGCTGCTGCTCGGCCCAGTGCGGCCGCAGGTACCGCTGCCACGACGGCTGCAAGCGGGTCAACGGCGCGTGGAGGAACTCGATCTGCCGCGTCACCCTGTCCGGGTGCCTGTGCTGATGGGCGCGACCGCGGCCACGGCGGGCCGGCGGCTGGCGACCGACCCGATCACCCCCGCGCTCGCCTTCGGCGGCGCCGCGCTGCTGGCGGTGGCCGCCCGTTCGCAGCCGCTCGCCTGGGCGAGCCTCGCCGGGCTGGCCGGGTACAGCCTCTCGGGCTCGGTCTGAAGCCACAACAGCGCGGACGCGCTGCGGACGCCCGTGTGGCGCCACCAGGGAAGGTTCGAAGGCGTGCTGGGCCTGTTCATGGCCGGGCTCGCGCTCGGCGGGGTGCTCTCGGCGAGCGTCGCCTGGCTGCTCGGCGGGCTGCTCCAGCCGCTGCCGCGGGGCGTCCGGGTGGTGGCGCTGCTGGCCGCCGCCGTCGTCGTCGGACTGCACGAGCTGGGGGTGCTGCACCTGCGGCTGCCCTCGACCCACCGCCAGGTCCCCCGGGAGGTCTTCGACCGCGGACCGTACGCCTCGGCGCTGCAGTTCGGCGTGGAGCTGGGCACCGGGGTCAGGACCTACCTGCCCTCGGCGGTCCCGTACGTGCTGCTGGCCGCGCTGCTGCTGCTGCAGCCCTCGCTCGCCGCCGCGCTGCTCGCGGGCGCGTCCTTCGGCGGCCTCGGCCGCGCGGCGATGGCCCTGTCGCGGACCGCCAGCGCGGACCCCGAGGACTGGGACGCGCTGCTGCGCCGCCGCCTCGCCCTGGTCCGGCCCGCCGCCGCAGCCACCGCCGCCCTCCTCTGCCTTACGCTCGCAACCTGATCGCGCCGGCGACGAGCACGAGGAAGCGCCGGCACGCACGCGCTGACGCGCGGGCGGCGGTTGCTCCACGACGGGGTGAAGGTGATCCGCCTGGCCGCCTCGCGCGAATCTGTTGTGGCGGAGTCTGCGGCGACCGGCGGCCGACCGATCGGAGCGAAGTTCGCAAGGTACCTGACCGGCTACAATGCCGGTGACCGTCGGCCGTCGCCGCGACCGGCCGCCGTGGGAGCGGGGCATGGACGACATCAGCGGGGATCACAGCAGCAGGGGCCGGGGCGAGGGCCGGATCGGCGGCGAGGCCGCCGGGGACCGGGCCGCGGGGATCCCCGGCGAGGAGCACGAACGCATCCGCGAGGCGCTCGGCGCCTACGCCGCCGACGGCTGCGACGGCGACGAGCTGCGCGCGGTCGAGGCGCACCTGGCCGGCTGCCGGCCGTGCGCCGAGGAGGCCGGCCGGCTGCGCCGGGCCGCCGGCTGGCTCGCCGCCGACCAGCTCACGCCGCCGCCCGCCCGGCTGCGCGAGTCGGTCCTCGCGGCGGCGTTCGCCCGCCGCCGGCCGGCCGCACCCGCCGCCTCCGCTTCCAAGGATTCCGCTTCTGACGATTCCGCTTCTGACGATTCCGCTTCCGCCGCCCCCGCACGACCGCCGACCGCGGCCGAGGTCTACGCCACCCAGGTGCGCGAGCTGGACGCCCTGCTGGCCGAGCTGAGCGCCGAGGAGTGGCAGGCGCGGGTCGTGGACGGCTGGACGGTCGAGGACCTGATGGCCCACCTCACCGCCTCCGACCGGGCACTGGCGATCGAGCTGGGGCTGCGCGGCACCGCGGGCGCGGTCGGCGACCTGCCGCCGGCGTCGGCCCGGACCGCCTGGCGGGAGCAGGCGCAGGCGGTCCTGGAGCACGTCACCGGCCGCGGCCACGACGCGCTCGACCGCCCCGTCCACGTCGCCGACCCGCGGCACCCCCGCCAGCCGGTCCGGGTCGCGCTCGCCCAGCGCGCGTTCGAGGCCTGGATCCACACCGCCGACATCCGCTCGGCGCTCGGCCGGCCGGCGCAACCGCCCCCCGCCGGCATGGTCCGCGGCATCGTCGACCTGGGCGTGCGGCTGCTGCCGTCCGCGCTGCACCTGGCCGGCGCCGAACACCCCGGCCGCACCGCCCAGCTCGTGCTCGACGGCGACGAGGGTGGTCGCTGGACGGTCCCGCTCGGCCCCGGGACGGCGCCGGCCGCCCCGGCGGTGACCGTCGCCGCGGACGCGGTGGAGTTCTGCTTCCTGATGGGCAACCGCCGCCCGGCCGCCGTGGCGCGCACCGTCGGCGGGGACCCCGCGCTCGCCGACGACCTGCTGCGCGTCACCGCGACGCTCGGGTGCGACTGAAGGTGGCCGCGATGCCCTGCTTCCGGGCGGACACCTCTGGTCAGCAGGCATCGCGGACACCCTCACCGAGGCCGCGCAGGTGACCCGGAGACCGCCCGAGCCGGAGGCCCGCGTGCCGTGGCGCCGCCGGCGCGCCCGCCGGCCCGCACCCGCCGGGCCGCGGCTCACGGGACGGGTGACGCGGGACGCCGCGGATGATTCGATGCACCTCCCGACCGTCGCGGACCGGTCCATCGAGCAAGGAGGCGTCACGGTGGCGCAGCCGCCGGCATCCTGGCCACAGGACGAGCACACGCTGCATCAGCGCCTCCTCGCCGGCGAGGAGGCGGCGCTGGCCGCGCTCTACGACCGGTTCGCGTCGCTGGTCCACGGGCTGGCCCTCCGGGTCACCCACGACCGGGCGGCCGCCGAGGACCTCACCCAGGACGTGTTCGTGTGGATCTGGGAGCACCCCGAGGCGTTCGACCCGGCGCGCGGCCGCCTGCGCGCGTGGATCGCGATGCTCACCCACCGCCGGGCGGTCGACTGGGTCCGCCACGGCGAGGTCCGCCGCCGCTACGCGATGGTCGAGGCCGAGCCGCCGCCGCCCGTGCCGGGCGTGGAGGAGGAGGCGGTTGCCGCCGCCACCGCCAAGTGCGTGCGCGCCGCGCTCGAGGACCTCCCCGAGGCGCAACAGGCCGTGATCCGGCTCACCTACTTCGACGGCCTGACCTGCCGCGCGGCCGCCGAGGCGCTGGGCATCCCCGAGGGCACCGCCAAGTCCCGGCTCCGGCTCGGGCTGCGCCGGCTCGCCGACCAGCTCGAGGCCGCGGGGATCCTGGACGCGTAGCGGCCGGCGAGCCCCGACGCCCGCAGCGGCCGGCGGTGCAGGGGCGCTGGCCACGCCCGTCCCCGGAGGCGCTCAGGGCAGCTCGCCGAGCACCTGGCAGAGGGCCTGCAGGCTGGCCAGGTTGTGGCCGGACAGGAACACGTCGACGTGCGGGAGCGCGGCGGTCATGCCGCGCGCGAGCGGCCGGTAGCGCGGGTCGCCCTTGAGCGGGTTGACCCACACGACCCGGTGGGCGAGCCGCCCCAGCCGCGCCATCTGCCGGGCCAGCACCTCCGGGTCGCCGCGGTCCAGCCCGTCGGAGCAGAGCACCACCACGGCCCCACGCAGCGCGGCGTGCCCCCGCCAGCGGTCCAGCAGCTCCTTGACGCTGTCGCCGATGCGCGTCCCCCCGCCCCAGTCCTGCACCGCTACCGAGACCTCGGCGAGGGCGGCGTCCGGGTCGCGCGCGGCGAGCGCGCCGGTGACCCTGGTGAGCCGGGTGCCGAAGCAGAACACCTCCACGCGCCGGCCGGCCGACGCGGCCGCGAAGCCGAACTGCGCCAGCGCGCGCGAGTACGCGGCCATCGAGCCGGACACGTCCAGCAGGAGCACCAGCGGCCGCTGCTCGACCTGCCGCTCCCGCCAGGCCCGGTACAGCGGCTCGCCGGCGGTGCGCAGCGACCGGCGCACGGTGCGCGGCAGGTCCATCCGCCGGCCGGCGCGGGCGGGCCGCAGCCGCCGGGTCCGTCGGCTCGGCAGGTGCACGCGCAGCCGGCGGATGAGCACCTCGGCCTGGCGCCGCTCGGCCTCGCTGAGGTCGTCGAAGTCCCTGGTCGCGAGCGCCTCGGCCGCGCTCGCGACGACCCCGGCCAGGCGGCGCCCGGCGTCGCCGGGCTCGTCCTCGCCGGCCTCCGGGGCCGGCGGGTCGGGGAGCCGCGACGCGAGGCGCTCGCGGGTCGCCTCGTCCAGCTCGAGCAGGACCCGGCTGCTGGCCGTGCGGGCCTCGGCCGGCCCGAACCAGTCCGCGAACGCCCGGTCGTAGTCGGCCGCGTGCTGCGGCCCGGTCGTGAGGGTGGCGCGGCCCGCCCAGTACAGGCGCTCGGCGTCGGGCGGCGCGAGCACCGCCACCGCCTGGCAGAAGGTCAGCACGCGCCCGGTCGTCGCCGGCAGCCCGCGCGACCGCAGCAGCCTGCCGAACCCGACCAGAGCCTCCAGGGCGGGCGCCGCCCTTCCCGGCGGCACCGACAGCCCCCCGCCGGGACCACGTGGCCCGCCGCCGGCTCCCGGCTCCCGACTCGCCGGGTCGCGCGCCCCGGGGCCGGTCACGGACCGGGCTCCGCCTCGGCGGCGGCCTCGACGATCTCGTCCAGGTGCGCGCGGACCAGCTCGGCGTCCTCGTGGTCCTTGACGACCAGGCCCAGGGTGGCGTCCGCGAGCGCGCCGTCCAGGCGCCCGCCGAGCAGCGCCAGCGCGTTGGCCCAGTCGATCGCCTCGGCGACCCCCGGCCGCTTGGCGACGTCGAGCGCGCGCACCCGCCCGACCGCGGCGGCGACCTGCCTGGCGAGCCGTTCGGGCACGTCCGGGGCGCGCACCCGCACGATCTGCACCTCCCGCTCCAGCGTCGGGTGGTCGATCCAGTGGTACAGGCAGCGCCGCTTGAGCGCGTCGTGCAGCTCGCGCGTGCGGTTGGAGGTGATCACGACCGCCGGCGGGTGCTCGGCGGCGACCTGGCCGATCTCGGGGACGGTGACGGCGAACTCGGCGAGCACCTCCAGCAGGAACGCCTCGAACTCGTCGTCGGCGCGGTCCAGCTCGTCGATCAGCAGCACCGCGCGGTCGCCGGCGCGGATCGCCGCCAGCAGCGGGCGCTCGGACAGGAACTCCGGGGAGAACAGGTCCGCGGCCCGCACCGCCCCGGCCTCGGCCGCGCGCAGCGCGATCAGCTGCCGGGCGTAGTCCCACTCGTACAGCGCCTGGCTCGCGTCGATGCCCTCGAAGCACTGCAGCCGGATCAGCCGGCGGCGCAGCACGGCCGCCAGCACCTTGGCGACCTCGGTCTTGCCGACGCCGGCCTCGCCCTCCAGCAGCAGCGGGCGGCCGAGCGCGAGCGCCAGGTGGAGCGCGGTGGCGAGCCCGCTGTCGGCGAGGTAGGCCCCGCGCGCCATCGCGGCCCGCAGCTCCTCGGGCGAGGCGAAGGGGAGGGCGCCGCCCGCGGCGCCCTCCCGGAGTGTCGGTCCGGTCAGCTCCGCAGCGCCTCCTCCAGCGCGCGGCGGACCAGCACCGGCGCCAGCGCGCGCCGGTACTCGGCGCTGCCGAGCGGGTCGCTGGGCGGGCTGGTGCCCTCCGCCGCCGCCCGGCTGGCCTCCGCCGGGTCCGCGCCGGACGCGAGCGCCCGCTCGACGGCGGTGGCACGCAGCGGCGTCTCGCCCATGTTGGTGAGCGCGACCGCGGTCTCGCGGCGGCCGTCGTGCCCCCTCGCCACGGCGGCCGCCCCGACCACTGCCCAGTCCTGCGCCCGGGGGTTGAACTTCTGGTAGGACCATCCCCCGCCGTCGAGCTTCGGGACGCGGACCTCGGTGAGCAGCGACGACGGGCCGAGCGCGGTCGTGAACAGCCCGGTGAAGAAGTCGCCGGCGCCGATGGTGCGCATCCCGCCCGGCTCCTGCACGACCATGGTCGCGCCGAGCGCCAGCAGCACGCTGGGCAGGTCCGCGGCCGGGTCGCCGTGCGCCACCGAGCCGCCGATCGTGCCCATGTGGCGCACCTGCGGGTCGCCGACCTCGCCCGCGGCGTGCGCGAGGATCGGGCAGTGCTGCCCGGCCAGCCGGTCGGACCTGAGCGTCTCGTGGCGGGTGAGGGCGCCGATCGCCAGCTCGCCGCCGTCCTCGCGCACGTACTCCAGGTCGGCCAGCCGGCCGATGTCGACCAGCAGCGCCGGGGTCGCCAGCCGCAGGCGCATCAGCGGCAGCAGCGACTGGCCGCCCGCCAGCAGCCTGGCGTCCTCGCCTCCCTCGGCGAGCAGCCGCAGCGCGTGTTCGGGCGAGTCGGCCAGCTCGTAGTCGAACGCGGCCGGGATCACTGGACGCTCCCCTCCCCGGTGGGCCGGTCGCCGCCGGCGCTGCGGGCCGCCTGGATCGCGCGCCACACCCGCTCGGGGTTGACGGGCTTCTCGATGTGGGTCACCCCGAGCGGGGCGAGCGCGTCGAGCACCCCGTTGACGACCGCGGCCGGCGCGGCGATCGTGCCGGCCTCGCCGATCCCCTTCACCCCGAGCGGGTTGGTGCTCGACCTGGTGACCAGGTGCTCCAGCTCGAACGAGGGCATCTCGCTGGCCGCCGGCACCCGGTAGGTCGCCATCGAGCCGGTGAGCAGCACCCCGTTCTCGTCGAACACGGCCTCCTCGAACTGGGCCTCGGCGATCCCCTGGCAGATGCCGCCGTGGAGCTGCCCCTGGACGATCACGGGGTTGATGATCGTGCCGCAGTCGTCCACCGCCACGTAGCGGCGGACGAACACCTGGCCGGTCTCGGTGTCCACCTCCACGGTGCACAGGTGCGCGCCGGCCGGGAAGGTGAAGTTCACCGGGTCCCAGGTGGCCTCGCCGTCCAGCACCGGCTCCAGCCCCGCCGGCAGGTCGTGCGCGCTCCATGCGCTGGCCGCGAGCTCGGGGATCGCACGGGCGCGGTCGGGCGCCCCGCGGACCTGGAAGCGGCCCTCGACCCACTCCAGGTCCTCCTCGGCGACCTCCAGCTCGTGCGCCGCGACCTTGGCCGCCTTGTCGCGCACCTTCCGGCAGGCCAGGTACAGCGCGGTCCCGCCCACCGACAGCGAGCGGCTGCCGTAGGTGTCCAGGCCCATCGGGGAGGACGCCGTGTCGCCGTGGAACACCTCCACGTCCTCGTAGCCGACGCCCAGCTCGTCGGCCACGATCTGCGCCCAGGTGGTGACGTGGCCCTGCCCGTGCGGGGAGGTGCCGCTGACCACCTCGACCTTGCCGGTCGGCAGGCAGCGGACGACCGACTGCTCCCAGCCGCCGCCCGCGTAGTTGAGCGCGGACAGCACCTGGCTCGGCGCCAGCCCGCACATCTCGATGTAGGTCGAGATCCCCACGCCCAGCAGGCGGCTGTCGCCGCGCCGGCGGCGCTCCGCCTGCTCGGCGCGGACGTCCTCGTAGCCGAGGATCTCCATGGCCCGGTCCAGCAGCGCCGGGTAATTCCCGGAGTCGAAGTTGAGCCCGCCGGCCGCGGGGGTCGCTTCGGTGAACGGCGGCATCATGTTCATCCGCCGCAGCTCCGCCGGGTCCTTGCCGAGGCGTCTGGCGAGCGTGTCCATGGCGCGCTCGATCGCGTAGGTGGCCTCCGGACGGCCGGCGCCGCGGTAGGCGTCGGTCGGCGGCAGGTTGGTGTACGCCGCGGTGCACCAGAAGTCGTACGCCCGCGCCTGGTACTGCCCGTGGTAGATGAACGCGCCGAGCAGCGGGATCCCGGGCGCGACGAGCTGGGCGTAGGCGCCCATGTCGGCGCGGATGCGCGCGCGCACGGCGAGCAGCTCGCCCTCCTGCGTCGCCGCCAGCTCGATCTCCTGGATCTGGCCGCGGCCCTGGATGGTCGACTGGTACGCCTCGCTGCGCTCCTCGACCCACTTGACCGGCCGGCCGAGCCGCCTGGCGGCCGTGAGCGCGATCGCCTCCTCGGCGTAGACGTTCAGCTTGGAGCCGAACCCGCCGCCGACGGTCGGCGCGATCACGCGGATCTTCGGCTCCGACAGGCCGCACACCACGGCCATGAACAGCCGCACGAAGTGCGGTACCTGGGTGGTCGTCCAGAGCGTGTACTCGCCCTGGTAGGGAGAGGGCTGGACGAGCACGGCGCGCGGCTCGATCGCGTTGGGGACCAGGCGCGGCTGCAGGTAACGCTCGCGGACCACGACCGGGGCGCTCGCGATGAGCTGCTCGGCGTCCTCCCCGTTGCTGTGCCGCCAGGTGTACAGCTCGTTGGTGCCGAGCGCCTCGTGGACCAGCGGGGCGCCCCCGGCGAGCGCCTGCTCGACCCCGGTGACGACCGGCAGCTCCTCGTAGTCGACCACGACCGCCTCGGCGGCGTCGACGGCCTGCTCGCGGGTCGCGGCGACCACGACGGCCACCGGGTCGCCCGCGAAGCGGGCCTTGTCGACCGCGACGGGCTTGTGGTCGCCGACGCGCGGCTCGGCGGTCGGCTCCGCCTTGCCCCAGTGGACCGAGGGGACCGGCCACGCGGTCGGCAGGCCGGCCGACCAGTCGCCCGCGAGGTCCCGGCCGGACCAGACCGCGACCACGCCGGGCATCGCGGCCGCCGCGGCGGTGTCCACGCCGGCGATGCGGGCGTGGGCGACCGTGCTGCGGACCACGACCATGTGGGCCATGCCGGGCAGCTTGAGGTCGTCGACGTACACGGCCTCGCCGGTGATCAGCTCCGGGTCCTCCTTGCGGGGGACCCCGTTGCCGACGAAGCGCTGGGGCGCCTCGGTGGTGGCGGTCACGACGTCACCTCCCCGGCGGGCGCCGGCGCCGGGACGGGCTGGCCGGGCGTGTGCCCGCCCACCGGCCCGGTGATGCCGCGCATCTCCGCGCCACCCTGCTGCACCGCCTTGACGATGTTCTGGTAGCCGGTGCAGCGGCACAGGTTGCCTTCGAGCCCGAGCCGGATCGCGTGCTCCTCGAGGCTGCCGTTGTGCTCGACCAGGCTGACCGCGGCCATGATCATGCCCGGCGTGCAGAAGCCGCACTGCAGCCCGTGCTGGTCGTGGAAGGCGCGCTGCATCGGGTGCAGCTCGCCGCCGCTGCCGGCCAGGCCCTCGATCGTGGTGACCTCCTGCCCGTCGGCCTGGACCGCGAGCATCGTGCAGGACTTGACCGAGGCGCCGTTGACCAGCACCGTGCACGACCCGCAGGAGGACGTGTCGCAGCCGACGTTGGTGCCGGTCAGGCCGAGCCCCTCGCGCAGCAGGTAGACGAGCAGCAGGCGCGGCTCCACCTCCTGCTCGTAGCTGGTCCCGTTGACCGTCACGCTGATGCGTCTGGTGGCCATCGCACTCCCTTCGTCGTCGAGGAGAGGTCTGCTGCCGGGGAGGACCGGTTCGGGCGGCACGCCGGGATGGGCCTGGGACGGTGTCAGCTCCGTCGCTTGACCAGGACAGTTTCGCAATTTGCGGACAGGCTGGCCAGAGGGTGATGGCCGAAGGCGGCCGCTTGTGGAGCCGTGGGCGAACATCCGCGGCGACCACACTGGGCGGCCCGGGGCGGCCCGGGCGCTCCGCGCGCGAGATCACCCTCCCACAAGGCAACCACGCGCCCGTACGATGGTGGGCCAGGCAGGGCCACCGCCGGCCCGATCAGCCCGCAGCCGCGGCGCACCGGCGCGTGGGAGCCCTGCGGGCGGTCAGGAGGCGGGATCACCATGCAGGACGTGCTCGATACGGTGGAGCGCTGGCGGGCCGAGGGCCGCCGGGTCGCCATCGCGACGGTGACGGCGGTCAAGGGCTCGGCGCCCAGGGCGCCCGGCTCGAAGATGGCGGTCGCCGACGACGGGCGATGGGCGGGCAGCGTCTCCGGCGGCTGCGTGGAGGGCGCCGTGCTCGCGGAGGCGAACGAGGTGCTCGCGGGCGGTGGCCCGCGGCTGCGCACCTACGGGATCAGCCAGGGCAGGGCGTGGGAGTACGGGCTCGCCTGCGGCGGCGTGATCGACGTGTTCGTCGAGGAGCTGCGCTGACCGGCACCGGCGCCGTGCCGCCCCCCGACGGCTCAGCGGCCGGTCCCGGCGGGGTCGGCTTCGAGGCCGT
>Ga0126377_10000085_pt1 | contig 44534 bp, 31 predicted proteins | sample PanSoiMetPlot_22_FD_92647 | JGI IMG/M metagenome (GOLD analysis project Ga0126377, IMG submission 92647) | Tropical forest soil microbial communities from Panama - MetaG Plot_22 | ecosystem: Environmental > Terrestrial > Soil > Tropical forest > Bulk soil | place: Panama | collected 2016-02-17 | reverse complement strand
CGCGAGCGCGTTGACCGTGATGCGATGCTTCCTGAGCTCGATCGCCGAGGTCATGGTCAGCCCGTAGATGCCTGCCTTCGCGGCGGAGTAGTTCGCCTGTCCGAAGTTGCCCATGAGCCCGGAGACGCTGGTCGTGTTGATGATGCGGCCGCCCTGGTTGCGCTCGGCCATGTGCTCGACCGCGGCCCTGGTGCAGAGGAAGGCGCCTCGCAGGTGGACCTTCACGACCGCGTCCCATTGATCGACGGTCATCTTGCGCAGCGTCTTGTCGCGGAGGATGCCGGCGTTGTTGACCAGGATGTCGAGCTTGCCGAACGCGTCGACCGCGCGGCGCACCAGTGAGTCGGCGCCGTCGGGCTCGGAGACGTCGGCGTAGCTGCCCGTCGCCTGGCCGCCGGCCGCGCGGATCTCGTCGACCACCTGGTCGGCCATGGCCCGTCCGGCGCCGTCGCCGTCGCGGGCGCCGCCCAGATCGTTGACCACGACGTGCGCGCCTTCGGCGGCGAACAGGAGCGCATGGGCGCGCCCGATGCCGCCGCCGGCTCCGGTGATGGCCGCAACCTTCCCGTTGAGAAGTCCCATGGAGTCACCTCGGGACGAATCTACTCAGTCGGGCGCTCGTCGGTATCGGGAATCGCCCATGCCCGGGACGGCGGATCCGCGCCCCCGTCCCGACCCGGCTGCACCCGGTCAGTACGTATAGCGCAGGTAGCCGCGGCCGCCGACCGACTGCATCCCGGCGAAGCTGGACAGGACCATCCAGTTGCCGGCGACGCCGAAGGCGTAGTGGCGGTTCTGCAGCTGGTACTCGAGGCCGCCGCCGGCCGAGAGGAACGGGCTCCAGCGCTCGCCGGGATCGAGGAGATCGACCTGGGCCAGGATGTTGGTCGACATGTACGCGAGGCCCAGGCTCCCGTCGGCGAACAGGGCGACGCGGCCGATGCGGAAGCCGAGGCGCGCGTCGGCCGCGCCCAGGTAGAGCTGGAAGTACTCGCCCTGGGGCGGGGGCGGCACATCGGCCTGATGGGTCTCCATCTCGAGCCGGCCGCCCAGCGAGACCCACGAGAACACGTCGATCCCGCCGCGCAGCGCGAAGGCCGGGCCCAGGCGCGAGTGCTGGCTGCCGGTGCCGATGAAGTTGGTCGCGCCCAGGCTGGCCTCGGCGTACGGGCCGGTGGCGGCGGGTCGCGGTTCGGCGGCGGCGGGGCGTGCGGCCACGACGGCGGCGGCGACAGCGGCGAGGAGGGCAGGGCAGGCCGGGCGGAGGCGCATCGTCGACTCAGGGGGCGGGCGGCGGCGGCGGCGCGAAATCGGCCGGCGCGAACTGGGTCAGCTCGTCGGGCGGTGCGTCCGCGAGGTCGTCGTGCAGGAGGTTGCGGTGGTCGCGCGCGCGCACCTCGAACTCGAGCGTCATGTGGCGATCGGCCCGGAAGTCGACGTCGAAGCGGACCAGGCTGGCGAACGCGTCGCGCGGCAGCGCGGCGCCGCCGGCGTCGAACTCGGTCAGCGACTCGTCGACCATGAGGAGAGCGGCGAACGGGCTCACGCCGCCCCGCGTGATGAGCTCGAGGTCGAGGCTGGCCTCGGCCAGCAGATCTTCCTGGAAGACGCCGCTCCGCCCGCCGTTGCCGGCGATCTCGAGGGGGACGTTGCCGCACAGGGGGGGCGGGGTCTCCTCCTCCTCCGGGTCCTCGACGAACGCGAGCGGCACGTAGGCGAAGAACTCGTTGGCGCCGTTGACGTCGATGAAGGCGATGCCCGGATCCGGGTCGAGGTTGCGGATCCTCCACTCGAGGGAGAGGTCGAGGTCGTCGCGCGTGACGTACGGGACCTCGACGCCGAGCTCGGCGGCGCGGTCGGCGCGCGCGGTCGCCTCCTTCTCGGTCTCGAGGCGGATCGGCAGGACCAGCTGCGCGGTCGCCGGCTCCGCCTCGTCCCCGGGCGTGAACTCGAGCGCCGCTGTCGACGGAACGTAGACCGGGTCGTCGGCGCACGCGCCCAGGCCGCCGGCCACGAGCGCGAGCGGCGCGGCGAGCGCGAGGGGCGCGAGGAGGGGTCGGGCGGGTCGGGTTCGTCTTCGGCTCATGGTGTCACCGGGGCGCGAACAGGAAGGGGAAGTTCCTGACGTTGGCGATCTGGCCGCCGCGCGGCTGCGGGAAGTGGAGCCCCTGGATCTGGCGGACGATGCAGTCCTCGACCCGGCCGCTGTGCATGGTCGTCGACCGGACGCGCGCGCCCTCGACCGATCCCGACGACAGGATCTTCCAGGTCAGCACCACCTTGCCGCCGAGGCCCTTCTGCCGCTGCAGCTCGCGCTCGTAGCAGCTGCCGATCGCGTTCTTGCGCGAGCGCACGACCTTGAGGATCTCCTCGGCGGTGAGGCCGCCGAGCTCGCCGCTGGGATCGCCGGTGTCGACCTGGACCGCGACCTCCTTGACGCCGCGCCCGCCGGAGCCGCGCCCCGCGCGGGTGCCTCCCGTGTCGAGCGGGCCGTGCGACTGCACGTCGCCCAGGTTCTTGCCGCCGCCGCCGGAGCCGTGCCCGCCGCGCGTGGACGTCCCCGTGCCGCCCTGGCCCGGGCCGTAGCCCGTGCCGGTGCCGGTGCCGTGGCCCCCCGGGCTGCCGTCCGCGAGCGGACCCTGGATGCGGGCGAGCGCGTGGCCCAGCTTCTCGTCGAAGCCGCCGCGATCGCGCACCTTGCGCAGCTCGGCGCGCGACTTGGCGCTGAGCAGGCCCACCTGCACGGTCGCCGGCAGCTCCTGGTCGGGCCGGCCGCGGTCTGGATCGGGTGCGCGCGCGCGCGGCTTCTCTCCCTTGCCACCCGCCTTGCCCTCCTTGCCGACCGTCGCGGCCTGCTTCTTCACCTCTGCGCTCTGGGCGGCCGCCTTGGGCTTCTCCGGCTCCGGTGGGGGCTGCGGCCGGACCAGGAGGTACTGGGCCATGATCTCGCGCTTGCCGGGGAACGTCATGCTGTGGCGATCGGAGCGGAACTCGATCGCGATGATGACGAAGATCGCGTGCACGATGGCCGCGAAGCACAGCGCCGGCACGAGCAGGTCGCTGTCGCGCCAGGTGGCGCGCGGCAGGATCGGATCGGGCCGGACGAACTGGAAGAACAGGCTGTGCTGCGCGCGCCCGTCGAGGTGGATGACGCCCCAGTCGCCGGGCGCCACGCGGGTCGCGCGGAACGAGCCGTGCGCCCGGGCCGAGCGCTCGCCGCTCCGGTCGTGCACGAACTCGGCGACGTCGATCTCCTGGCCGCCCAGCGACAGGCGGCCGGTCATGCTGGTGCCGAGGGTCAGGAGGTGGCCGCGCGAGCTGCGCCGGATGATGGGGAAGCGCGGCGGCAGGCCGAGCTCCGGCGTCACGAAGGTCGCGCCGGCACGCGTGCCGAGCGTGACCTTCCGCCTCCGCCCCACGATCAGGTCGGACATCAGCTCGTCGCGCCACACGTACGAGACGCGCAGCTCGGTGCCCTGCTGCCGACTCGGCTCCAGCTCAGTCACGTGCCACCGACCCGCCCCCGCCCCTGGTCCTGCCGTCTAGAGGTGCTCTTCGTCGAGGGAGCGCATCATCTCGGGCACGAACGAGCGCCGCTCCAGCGACGCGCGCTCGAGCTCCTCCTCCGCGCGATCGAGGAAGTAGAGCAGCTGCGGCATGCGCTCGCTGCCGGCCAGCTCGAAGCCGCTGAAGTCGAACACCTTCTCGCGGGGCTTGGCGCCGGTGGCGCTGGCGCTCGCGCTGGCGGTGGCCCCGGCGCCGGCGCCGGCACCGGCACCGGCGCTCTGGCCCGCCTGCGCCACGGTCGACGTCGGCGCCGTCCTCGGCGCGGTGCGCTTTGACGGCTTCCGCGTGTGCGACTGGGTCTGTGTTTGAGCGTGGGCTCTCACCTTCTTCGACTTGTGCGCGCGGCGTCCGGCCTCGGCTGGCGCCGCCCAGGCGAGCGCGAGGGCCAGCCCGATCAACAACAACACCTGGGGGCGCATGGCCGCGCTCCTCCTCCTGGTCAGGGGTTTCACTGCCCCAGCTCCTTCCTACGCTCCTCGGCCTCTTTGCGCCGCGGATGGTTCTCGGGTGATTCTTGCAGAAAGCGATCCAGCGCTCGAGCGGAACTCTTCTCGTCCATCACGAAGTCCATCTCGAGGGTCGCCAGGTTGAAGAGAGCATCGCCGCGCACCGTGCTGCGCTTCGGCGCATCCTTGACTACACCTTCCCAGAGGGCGCGCGCCTTCTTGTGGTCGCCCAGCCCGCGATAGGCGATGCCGAGCGCGACCACCGCGCCGAGATCGTCGGGGCGCCTGGCCACCACCGCCTCGAGCTCCGACTTCGCGCGCGCGTAGTCGCCGGCGTCGATGAGCACCGAGGCGACGTTGTAGCGCGCGTCGAGGAAGCCGGGATCGAGCGCGGTGGCGCGGTCGAAGCGCTCGAAGGCCTCCTGGTAGCGGTGCCGCTCCATCGACACCAGCGCCAGCGCGTTGTAGATGGCCGGGCCCTTCGGATCGAGCGCGGCCGCCTTGCTGAGCACGAGCTCGGCCAGCTCGTGGCGCCCCTGTGCCAGGTAGACCAGGCCGAGCTCGAGGTAGATCGGCGACGAGCCGCCGGTCCGGCGCAGCGCCTCGCGCAGGACGTCGAGCGCCTGGTCCTGATCGCCGGCCTGGCGGAGGAGCGAGGCCAGGCGCGCGCGCGCATCCGCGCTGTCGGGCTTGCGGCGCAGGAGCTCCTGGTAGTCGGCGCGAGCGCGCGCGATGTCGCCGGCGCGCCGGTAGGCCTCGGCACGGGCCATGAGCGCGGGCGCGTGGGCCGGGTTGATCGCGAGCGCGCGGTCGAACGCGGCCGCCGCCCCCTCGTCGTCGCCGCGGGCGAACAGCACCGCTCCCAGGTCGTGCCACGCCTCCCACAGGCGCGGATCGCGCCCCACCGCCCTGCGCAGGTCGGCCTCGGCGCGCTTCTGGGCCTCGGGCCCGCCGGCGCGCAGCGCGCGCACGGCCGACTCGAAGTCGCGCACCGCCTCCGGGTGGGCGGCCGGCAGCGCCGGCTTTGCGACCACGACCGGGCCGCGGCGCGCGTGGGTGGCGGCGCCGCCGCCGCAGCCGGCCATCGCCGCCGCGCAAGCCGCCAGCAGCAGACCACGGCTACCGGCCCTCACGCACCACCTCCTTGACCAGGAGCGGCTCCGGCGCCTGTCCGCCCAGGCGCAGCCCCTCGCGCGACTCCTTGTTGGGCGGGAAGCGGCTGGCGGCCATGCGGGCGAGCGCCTCGCGCAGCTTGCGCGTGAACTCGCCGTAGACCTTCAGCGCGAGCGCCTTGTGGTAGCCGACGGTGTAGAGCTCGATCGCCTTCTCCTCGATGGTGATGACCTCGTTGTCGAGCTGCTCGCGGTAGAGCTTCTGCTCCGCGGCCGACAGCCCCGACGGAGTGGGCGCCTCGCGCAGCGAGCGGGCGAACCCCTCCATCACCGCGCCGATGCGGTAGAGCGCGGCGGTCGCCCACTGCGGGTCGCGGTAGCTCACCACGTCGAGGTAGATGACCGAGGCCTGGTCGAGCAGCTTCATCTTCTGCTTGAGCGTGCGGCCCAGCGCGCGCGGCCGGACGTCCAGGCCGATGCGGTCGTACTTGCGGTACAGCAGCTCGCCCTGGTAGTAGCGAGCCTCGGCCGCGGCGGCGACCTGGGCCCGGCGCTCGGCGGCGGGCGCGTGCTTCCAGCGCTTGACGACGTCGTCGAAGCGGTGCTCGGCGCGCGCGAGCTGGCCCAGGCGGTAGGCGCAGCGCCCGGCCCGCATCATCGCCTCCAGCGCGTGGCCGCCGCGCCCGTAGCGGGTCAGGTACTCGCCGTAGTCGCGCTCGGCGCGGGCGCAGTCGCCCGCGTCCTCGCGCACCACCGCCACCCGGAACGCCACCTCCTCGGCGTCGCGCACGGTCCGGCGGTAGCGGGTGGCGTAGGCCTGGTAGTGATCGATGGCCCGCTTGGGCTGGGCCAGGGCCTGGCGCAGGACGCCGGCGTTGAAGCGCGCGTCCGCGCCGTGCGGGCCGTCGGGGTAGCGCTCGGCGACCAGCTCGTAGGCCTCGGCCGCGCGGTCGAACGACGCGACCGACTCGAGCACCTGGGCGGCGGTGAAGGCGGCCCGCTCGGCCAGCTCGCTCTTCTTGTAGCGATCGGCCAGCACCATGTACTGCTGCGCCGCCTCCTCGGGCCGGCGCGCCTTCTCCAGCATGACGCCGGCGTTGAACAGCGCCTTGGGGGCCAGCGGGTGGCCGGGGAACTCGGTGGGCACGCGCAGGTAGAAGCGAGCGGCCTTGGCGGGGTCGCCGGCCGCGCCGTACTTCTCGCCGCTCTTCAGGATGGACTCGACGATGAGGCGATCGAGGCGGGTCTGCTGCTCGCGCGACTGGAAGGCGCGCGCCTTCTTCAGCTTGCGGGCCCAGGTCTCGATGTTCTCGTAGTCTGCGGCCCGGTTGAGCCCCTCGAGGATGCGGTCGCCGGCGGCGCCCGCGTTGGGGTCGTCCGGGTAGCGCGTGACGATGAGGCCGAAGCGCTTGATCGCCTCGTCGTAGTCGCCGTAGCGGTAGAACAGCTCGCCGTTCTCGTAGATGACGCCGACGATGTCCTTGTCCGCCGGGAACAGCGTGGCGTACAGATCGATGGCCTCGGCGAACTTGCGGTCGACCGGCAGGAGCTCGCGCCGGCCCGCCGCCAGAGCGCCGGGCGGGCGCGCCTTCTTGTAGGCGTCCATCGCCTTGAACAGGGCGTCCTTGTGGTACTTGCCGACCGGCGTGGTCTTGCCGACCGCCAGGTACTCGTCTCCGGCCGCCTCGTACATCTTCAGCTTGAACAGGAGGATCTCGGCGCGCAGGAAGCGCACCTCGATCGCGCGCCGGTGGCGGCCGAACTGGGTCAGGTAGTAGGCGTAGGTGTCGGCCGCGCGCTGGTAGGACGCCGCGTCGGGCCGACCGTGCGCCTTCTCGCGCGCCTGCGCCTCGGCGTGGAAGCCCTTCGCGGTCTGCCGCACCAGCTCCTCGATCGAGTCGACGGTGCGCGCCACCTCGCGCGGGTGGCCGGGGCGGTTGGCCACCGCCCACGCCGAGCCGGGGCCGTAGTTCTCGGCCAGCACCTTCATCTCGGCCAGCGCCTTGCCGCTGTCGAGCGCGGCCAGCTCGGCGTCGACGATGCGGCGCTGGTGGCGGGCGGCGTCCAGGCGCGTCGGATCGACCTCGATGAGGAAGCGGTGGGTGGCGATCGAGCGGTCGTAGGCGGCCTGGTCGAAGAAGAGGTCGGCCAGCCGGACCAGCACCGCCTCGGAGTAGCGCTCGCCGCCGATCGAGGCCAGGAAGTCGTACACGTCGCGCGGCGCGACCCGCTCGTCCTCGCTGAAGACCACGACCAGGTACTCGAGCGCCTCGTCGCGCAGCTGGCTGCGGCGCCGGCGCTCGCGCTCGCTGCCGGAGCGCTCCGCCTCGGCGGCCAGGTCGAGCACCAGCTTGAACCGGCGGGCCGCGCGATCCATCTCGCCCAGCTTCCAGTCGCACCAGGCGCTCTTGAACAGGGCGAGGTCGAACGAGGCGGCTCCCGGGCGCTCGAGCACGTGCGCGTAGGCCGCGCGCGCCTCCTGCCAGTGGGTGAGCGCGAACTGGTTCTCGCCGATCATCATCCAGGCGTCGGCGTAGAGCGGCGAGCGCGGGTGCTCGGCGATGACGCGCTGGAAGTAGGCCAGTGCCTCCTCGGTGCGCCCGTCCTCGCGCGCGGCGAAGCCGACCAGGTAGAGCACCAGATCGGTGCGCGGGTAGTCGGGGTGGTGATCGAGGATCGACTTGTAGAGGGCCTCCGGCTCGGCGAGGTCGAGCTCCGGCTCGTGCGGCGGCGCGCCGCAGGTGGCGCGCCGCTGCCGGCAGGCCTCCACCTTGCGCTCGTACACGTCCATGCGCGCGATGTACTTGCGGCGCGAGTCCTCCCACAGGAGCTCGGCCAGCTTGAACAGGCCGTCGGCGCGGCCGGCGCCGGTCGGGTTCCCGGCCAGGAACTGGCGCAGGAGGCGGATCGCCTCGTCGCGCTTGAGATCGACCTGGCCCTCGACGTAGTCGACCCGCTCGGACAGCACGCGCGGCAGGTGCGGCGACTCGGGCGCGGGCGGCCGGCGCCGCACGTAGAGGTCGGCGGCCGGGCTCTTGTCGTCGTCGACCTCGACCTCGCGGTGCTGCGCGCGCGCGCCGGCGGGCGCCGAGGCGATCGCGGCCACGGCGGCCGCCAGGCACAGTCGTCCGCGTCGGCTCACCGCCAGCCCTCGTACTCGTCGGCCCAGAACTCGCCCTCGAACGGCCAGTACTCCTCGTCGTCGCCGATGAGCCCCGCCTCCCACAGCCGGCCGTGCAGCTCGGCCGGGAAGCGGCCGACCGACAGGTCCTGCAGCTCGATCTCGAGGCGGCGCTTCTGGCCGATGACCGAGTCGATCTTGCCCAGCCTGGCCTTGTCGAGCACGCGCCGGGTGTCGCGGTAGAGCTGTTCGAGGGAGCGCCGGGCCAGCTCCTCGGCGGCGCGGCCGAGCTCGTCGGCCAGGCGGTCGGCGGCGCGCTCGAGCCGGCGCGAGGCGCCGAGATCGGCCGCCACCATGGCGGCCAGCCCGCCGCGCGGGCGGCTGGCCAGGTCGGCGTCGGCCGACTCGCTGGCCTGGCCGGTCTTCTCGGCCAGCGCGGTGACCGCCGCGGCGAGCGCGGCCAGGCGCGCGTCCTCGTCCTCGGCCTGGCCGCGCGCGATGGTCTGGCTGGCGACGCCGCGGCGCAGCTCGACCCGCGCCGCCGCGACGTCGTCGGCCAGGCGGGCCACGTCCTGGTCGAGCTCGGCCGCGCCGGCGGCGGCCTCGGCCTCCGGGCTGCGCTCGCTCGCCACCGCCGCCACCCGTGTGCCGCGCATTCGCGAGGCCAGGCCGCGCCACTCGCCCACCACGTGCGGCGCGTCGCCGGCCGCGCGCCGGAGGCCCGACACCGCCTCGTGCAGCCGCACGAACTCCGGGTCGAGGCGGAGGAGGGCCAGGATCTGATCGGCCGGCGTGGCGGCGGCGACGCGCGCCCCGCGCACGCCGAGCTCCTCCTGCGCGTGCCAGCGGGCCAGGGCGCGATCGAACAGGGCGCCGCGCCGCTCCGGGCTGCGCCGGACCGCCTCCAGCTCGCGCACGACCGGCCCGAGCTCGGCGACCAGCCGATCGTAATGGCGCTGCGCCTCGGTGAACTTGCAGTCGGCCAGCTCGACGTAGCCGGCCAGGAGCCCGGCCTCGGGCGACACCGGCGCGTCGGGGAAGCTCTTGTGGAGCTCGGCGACCAGGTCGCGGGCGGTGCCGAGCTCGCGCTTCTGGTACATCGACCAGGCGGCCTCGAACAGCGCGTCGGGCAGGCGCTCGGAGTCGTCCGGGATCTGGAAGTAGTGGTAGTAGGCGTCGTCGTAGTCGCCGTGCTCGTGGGCGATGCGGCCCAGGCCGAGCCGGGCCAGGTCCTTGACCGAGAAGTAGCGCTGGTCGACCACGAAGGTGACCTTGCTGTCGTCTGCGGTGCCGGCGATCTCGCACAGCGCGGCCGCCGCGCCGGCCAGCTCTCCCCGCCGCGTGCGGATGAGGCCGCGCAGGTAGACCGCCGAGCTGTACAGCCGGCTGCGCCGCGTGATGCGGTCGAGCTCGGCCTCGGCCTCGCGCAGCCGCCCGGCCTCGTAGTCGACGCGCGCGCGCAGGTAGCCGCGCTCGCCGCTGGCCTCGACCGGGATCGCCCGTCCGGCGGCGGCCCGGGCCAGGCGGTCGAGCACGCCGCGGTGGTCGCGGGTCTCGAGCGCGATGTCGACCATGCGGCGGTGGGCGGGCGCGAAGTAGGCCGCGTCCGGCCCGCGCGCCAGCACCCGCTGGAGGCTGTCGAGCGCGGCCCCGTAGGCGCCGGAGCGGGCCAGCGACACCCCGAGGTAGTACTCGGCGTTCTGGTACTCGATCGAGTCGGAGAAGTCGCGGAAGCGCGGCGACTCGACCACCTCGTAGAGGGCGACCGCCGCCTCGATGCTGGCTCCGTCGCGCAGGAGCGCCTCGGCGCGCCCGACCTCGGCGGCCAGCGCCTTCTCGCTGCCGGTCGACACGTCGATGATGCCGATGCGCGCGAGCTCGGTGAAGTAGCGCGCGATCGGCGCGTCGCCGCCCGGGCCGGGCGCGGCGGACGTCGCCGGCGCGGTCACGGGTTGCTGGGCGCGCGCCGGCGACGCGGCCACCAGGAGCGCGATCGCCCCGGCAACCCGTGCCGCTCGACTCCGTGTTCGCAGGGCGAGCTCGTCGGCAGCCAGCCAGCGGTGCGTCGGGCGCCGCCGTCGGCGGCTCCCTCCGCTAGTGAACGCGCTTGACGCCACCGCGCCTCTCCTCGCGACGGGCGCTCTCGACCGCGACGTCGAGGCGCAGCCGGTAGCTGCCGTGCTCGCTGCGCTGCCACTGGTAGGCGATGTCGCCCTCGTCGCGCGCCGCGCACCTGACCACGAGGTCCTTGCCGGCCGGCGCCTGGACGGTGAAGGAGGACTCCAGCGCGGTCGCGAAGCGCCGGTCGTCCTTGCCGGTGGCCTCGATGCGCACGGTGACCATGTGGCGGCCGGGCGCCACGAAGCCCTCCCAGCGCGGCGCGCGGTCGGCCGCGATCGCCCCCTGCGCGTCGTCGTACACGTTGGCGCCGTCGAGCCGCACCGTCGCGCGGGTGACGGTGTAGAAGCGGGCGCTGGCGTAGTCGAGCTGGACGCGCAGCTTGCTCGAGTAGAGTGCGCCGGCCACCGCCGCGGCGCGGGCGCGCGAGCGGAACAGCTGGTCGCGCAGCTTCAGGTACTCCTGGCGCAGGGCGTCGACGTCGGTCGACGGGGCCGGCTCGGCCTTGCCTGGCTCGGTCTTGCCCGGCTCGGTCTTGCCCGGCTCGGTCCTGGTCTCGGTCGCGCCCGCTTCGGTCCGGGCCTGCTCGGGCCTGACCGCACCGGCCGCCGACGCCTCCGGCCGCTCGCCGGTCGCGGGCTCGGTCGACGCGGTGGGCGCCGATGGCCTGGGCGGCGCGGAGGGAGCGCGGGCCGGCGCGGGGCGGCGCCGCACCTGCGCGTCGGCCGGCCCGGGCGCGGCCAGGAGCGCGGCCAGCGCCAGCGCGGTCAGTAGCACGACAGGTGATCGTCGCATCGCTCAGTTCCTCAGCGGCAGAAACAGGGACAGGCCCAGGGTCAGCGAGAGGTCGTTGACCAGGAAACGATCGTCGAGCAGCTCCTGGCGGTAGACGTGGTCGCGCGCGTCGAGGCGGAAGGCGAGGGCGCGCCCCGCGAACAGCTTGAACCCGACGCCGGCCACCCCGGCCGCTCCCCGGCTGGTGTTCGAGTCGATGACCCCGGCGCCGACGTCCAGGTGGATATCGAACCGGGACACGTCTCCCCCCAGCCGCAGCTTGCCGTACACCGGCGTCCACAGGAGCAGCGACTCGAAGAAGCGCACCTGGGCGAAGTCGTCCTCCAGCACCTCGTCGCGCTCGCCCTCGAGCGCGCGCACCAGCTCGGCGTCGGCATGGGTGATCGCGCCGCCCAGCTCGACCGCGGTGGTCTCGGTCATGTGATAGGTGTAGGACGCGCCCACGGCGTAGGTGGACGAGAACAGATCCGAGACGTAGTAGCCGCCGATGATCGAGAGCTCGTGGCGCGCCTGCTTGACGAACAGGCGGTCGACCACCTTGCGGCGCTTGCGCTTGATGGCCAGGCGATCCGCGATCTCCTGATCGATGCAGATGCTGGTCGGCCGCTCCGCCGCCACCGCCGCCACCGCCGCGCGCGCCTTCATCGTCTCGGCCGTGACCGGCGGCGCCGCCGGCTGCCGCGGTGAGACCGCGGGCGAGGCCGCCGCCGCGCCCGCGCCCGACAGCGCGGTGACCGCGGCCAGCGCCAGCGGGAGACCGGCGCCTACCAGCCGGTCGGCACCCACAGCCCGAGCCCCCCGGTCACGGTCAGGTTGTTGGTGAGGCGGGTCTCGCCGACCGCCTCCTGCAGGAGGACGACGTCGCGCAGGTCGAAGCGGATCGTCATCCAGCGGGTAACGAACAGATCGAGCAGCGCGCCGCCGTCGAACGCGTAGCCCTGGGCGCTGTCGTGAAAGAGGCGCCCGCCGCCGGCGGCGACCAGCACGTCGGCGTGCACGATGCCGCCGCCCATCTTCATCTTGCCGTGGATCGGCGACCACAGGAGGTTGCCGAGGGCGAGGAAGCCGTGGCCGGAGGCAAAGCGATCGTCGCCGGTGATGCGGGAGATCGGGCGGTCGAGGTCCAGCTTGACGTAGGTGGCGTCGAGGCTGGCCTCGACCCCGAGGTCCTCGGTCACGAAGAAGGCGACAGCGCCGCCGTAGAGGTACGAGGAGGAGATGAGGTCGCCGGCGAACATGCCGCCGCGGGCGACCAACTCGACGTGTCCGCGCTTGAGGAAGTCGCGCTTCTGCACGCCGCGCGGGCGCAGGCTCTGACCCAGCTGATCGACGATCGATTGATCGAGGCAGGACGGCACCGGCGCGTCGGACGGCCGGGCCGCGGCCGGGGGCGGCCCGGGCACCGGCGCGTGGGCCGCGACCGGCCGCGCGGCGACCGTCTGCGCCGCGGCGGCGCGCAGATCGGCCACCATGGCGAGCGCACCGATGAGCAGCGCTTGCCTCCCCCGTCCCATCACAAGCACCGCATCGAGGGTACTCCCCGCGCCAGCAGACGGTCAATGCAGGGCGAGGATCGGGCGCTTCTGGTTGCCGGCGACCTTCCGAGATACATTGGGGCGGAATGGATCACCTGGGCGGTACGCGGATCCAGCGCGAGGGGGGTCCGCCTACAGTCAACCTGCGCCGCTGCAAGCTCGTGGTGCTGAGCGGGCCGGAGCGCGGATCGGAGCACGTCATCTCGTCCGACGTGATCCGCGTCGGCAAGGCGAGCGAGAACGACCTCGTGGTCACCGACGACACCGTGTCGCGCGTGCACTTCGAGATCGTGCGCGACGCCAAGGGTTACCTCCTGCGCGACCTCAAGTCGACCAACGGGACCTTCCTCGACGGCGCGGAGATCAAGGAGGCCTACATCCGCGCCGGATCGATCATCGCCGCCGGCGCGGCCGAGCTCAAGTTCACCCCGTTCGAGGAGCGGATCGAGATCCTCCCGTCGGACAAGGAGCAGCTCGGCACCATGACCGGGCGCTCGACCCAGATGCGCGAGATCTTCGGGCTCATCGAGCGCATCGCGCCGACCGACGCCACGGTGCTCATCGAGGGTGAGACCGGGACCGGCAAGGACATGATCGCCCGCACCCTGCACCAGCTGTCGCGCCGGCGCGAGGGGCCCTTCATCGTGGTCGACTGCGGCGCGGTGGCCGGCACCCTCATCGAGAGCGAGCTGTTCGGCCACGAGAAGGGCAGCTTCACCGGCGCGATCGCCACCCGGCAGGGTGCCTTCGAGCTGGCCAGCGGGGGGACCGTGTTCCTCGACGAGCTGGGCGAGCTGTCGCTCGACCTCCAGCCCAAGCTCCTGCGCGTCATCGAGCAGCGCGAGCTGCGCCGGGTGGGCGGCTCGCGGACCATCAAGGTCGACCTCCGCATCCTGGCCGCGACCCGCAAGGACCTGCGCAGCGAGGTGGAGAAGGGCAAGTTCCGCGAGGACCTGTACTTCCGGCTCAACGTGGTGCCGATCGTGGCGCCGCCCCTGCGCGACCGGCGCGAGGACATCCCGCCCATGGTCGACATCTTCATCCGCCAGCTGTCCGCGCCCGGCGCGCCCGGTGCGCCCGGTGCGGGTGACAGAGCCGGGGCCGGGGCCTTGGCCGGGGCCGGGTCGGCCGGCACACCCCTGTCGCTGACCCAGCAGACCATGGCCGCGCTCATGGCGCACGACTGGCCGGGCAACGTGCGCGAGCTGCGCAACGTCATCGAGCGCGCGCTGGCGCTCGGCAGCGAGCCGAGCGCGCTGGTCGCGCCGCTCGGCGATCGCCCGCTGGTCACCAGCAGCCGCGCGTCCATCCCGGTCGAGTTCGCGCCCGGGCTGCCCTTCCGCGACGAGAAGGAGCGCTGGAACGAGCAGTTCGAGCGCCGCTACCTGACGTGGCTCCTGCGCCGGGCCGAGGGCAACATCTCCAAGGCCGCGCGCGACGCCGACATGGATCGCAAGTATCTGCACAAGCTGCTCAAGAAGTACGGCATCGACCCGGAGCATCCATAGATCGGCTCGGGTGGCCGGGGTCCGTCACCTCACCACGCCGTGTGCAGGGACAGCTGCAGCACGAAGGCGTCGATCAGCTGTCCGCTCGACAGGAACTGCCCATCGATCCCCGACCGGTTCATGCTGGTCGAGTTGGCCGGCAGCTCGTCGAGCAGCAGCACGTCCCCCTTGAGGTCGATCTTCACCTCGTCGAACAGGCCCCACACGCTCTTGCCGTCCTGGTCGAAGCCGATGTAGCTCAGCTTGCCTCCGGCCAGCACGTTGCGGACCGGCGCCAGCTCGCGGTCGCCGGTGAAGTAGGCGCCCGCCGGTCCCTCGGTGTCGTAGAAGAAGGCGTCCTTGAAGAAACTGGCCTCGGTCTGCTGGTAGACGCGGCCGCGCACGCGGAGGAGCAGCTTGTCGCCGGCGTACTGGCTGTAGCCCATCTCGAGGGCGAGCGAGTTCACCCCCCATGTATCGGCGTACCCGCGCACCGAGCCGTGCACGGTCGAGCGCAGGGCGGGCAGGAACTTGTTGGCCTCCACGATCAGCGCGACGCGCCCGCGCACGTCGGGCACCGCCTCCTGCGGCTCCACGCCGGCGACGCGCACCCGGCGGTAGGGGTTGGCCTGGAAGCCGCGCAGCACCTGGCCGAACGCCGTGCCCTGCATGGCCAGCGTGGGCGTGACGTTCTGGGTCAGGGTGGCCTGCGCGGTGTCGATGGACAGGTCGCGCCAGATCGTGGTACCGGGCGTGTCCTCGACCACCAGCACGCTCGACACGTTGCACGGCTCGACGCCGGTCAGCGCGCGCCGCTCGAGCGCGCTGGCCATGCCGTTGTCGCGGTCGCACACGTGGTCGAAGTTGTGCGTGTACGACAGGGCCAGGTTGGTGTTCTTGCCCGGCAGGTCGACGTTGCCGGCGACGGTCACGTCGATCGACTCGTAGTCTCGCTCGGTGGCCGCGCCGCCGCCCACAGTCAGCGCCGAGCGGCTCCCCTTGATCGTCAGGCTGGCGTGCGCCTCGTGCCTGACGTCGTCGAACGGCGTCGCGGAGGCGACCGCGTCGACCGAGAAGACCGAGGCGGTGGCGCCGCTGACCACGTCGGCCGAGTAGCCGGCGCCGATCGCGACCGAGTCGCCGGCGTCGACCTCGGCGTCGAGCTGCGGGTGGACGACCGAGAGGCCGCCCTCGGGCCCGCGCCGCCGCTCCAGGTACCAGGTGGTGGTCAGATCGACGTGGTCGTCGGCCAGGACCGGCGGCGACAACACGATTCCGGACGCCGCCATCGCGCCGGCCAGCGCGACCAGGCCGCAGGCCCGCTGCGCCCTCGTCAGTTGCACCCGCATCCGCCGCCGCCAGTCCCGCGCCCGCCGGCGGCGCCCTCGCGGTTGGAGAGGACGTGCTCGTCGGCCGCCGCTTCTTGAGGATCGGAGTCGAAGCGCATCGTGCGGTCGGCCAGGTGCTCCTTCTCGGTCGCCCTCACCGCGAAGCGGCCGCAGCCGGCCAGGACGCACGCCGCGAGCCCGAGCAGCCACAACCGCCGCACCGCCGACGCGCGCCCGGAAGAGGCTCGCCCGGAAAAAGATCGCCCGGAAAAAGATCGCCTAGAAAAAGATCGCCAGCCCACCGCTCAGCTCCTGCCCGTTGGAGGCCTGGTCCGGGTCGAAGATCGTCCAGTTGCGATAGTCGAGCCGGAGCGTGATCTGCTTCTTGAAGGTGATCTCGAAGCCGCCGCCGGCGGACAGCGCCATCAGCGTCTGCGACTCCTCGGTGAAGTTGTCGGCCTTGGGTCGCAGGTGGGCGACGCCGGCGCCGAGGTGGACGAACGGCCCGATCGCGGCGCCCGGGATGAGGCGCAGGGTCCAGCCCAGCCCGCCCAGGAACAGATCGTCGTCCTCGCGCGGGCTGAGCCCGGCCCACGCCTCGACCGCGAAGTACTGATCGATGAGCCAGGCGGGCCGCATGATGAAGGCGCCCTCGCCGTCGATCGCGCCGGCAGAGAACGAGAGCTCGACGTCGGCGTAGGGCACCGGCGACGGCCCCAGGATCGCGCGCCGGACCGCGCGCCCCATGCGGGTGAAGACCCCGGGGCGCTCCTCCTCGACCACCTCGAACGGGAAGACCAGCTCGCCCAGGATCCAGCCCGTGGTGCCGTCGTCGAGCTCGACGCGGAACCAGAAGCCTGCCCCGCCGCGCTCGAGCACCTGGAGCGTCTCGCCGCGCTCGGCGACGTAGATCTCGCGGTAGGTCGCTCCAGGCCCGGTATGAACCGGCGCGTGCTGGCTGATGACGCGGAGGTAGGCCTCGGCGGACGCGGTCCCGGCGGCCCAGCCGGCGAGCAGCCCCGAGCAGGCGGCGGCGGCGGCGATGGTGGCGGCGATCCTGACTATTCGAGCGCGAACCATTGCAGGAACGTCGCCTCGGGCCCCGACCCAGGTTGGAAGAGATCGCCGCCGCCGTGCGGATCCACCCCGCCCTCCGGCTTGGTCAGCGCCGCGCTCGCCTCCGGGGCGGCGCAGTTGAGGAAGCGGATCACGACGTCGTAGTTGCCGTCGAAGTCGATGGGCTCGCTGGTCGCGAAGCGCAGCGCCGAGCGCCCGTCCTCGACCCGGTGGCAGCCGGAGTCGCCCACGCAGGACACGGTCTGGTCGGCGGGCGAGAAGAACTCGGGCCACATGACGTCGGCGAAGTAGGCCGGATCCGGACGGCAGGCACCCGGGGAGACTGGAGTCTCACCGAGGTCGACGGTGGGACAGCCAGCCCCCGAGAGCGCGCACGTCACGAGCGCGAGCAGGGACTTCTTCACGGCGGCGTCGACGATCGTACACTGGTGCGCGCGAGAAAGTCATCAGCGCTGTTGATCGTGCTCATCGCAGCGCCCATCGCAGGCCCATCGCAGGCCCATCGCAGGCCCATCGCAGGCGCCCATCGGAGGCGCTGCTCATGCTCGCCGCACGCGCACATCCCGCGCGGCGCGAAAGAAGCGCGCGCGCGAGGGGAGCGCACCGCCAGCAGCCTTGCCGCCCGGGAGCGCTGGGCGGTAAGGTGTAGGCCTCTTGTCGCGCGATCCGGGGCGCATATCCGACACCAGGCCAGATGCGCTGTTGCGCGGGCCCCAGATGGCAGCAGGCAATGGCTCCCCACCGGTGCCCGGCACCGCGGGCGAGGGCGCGCGCGGCACCGCGCCGGGGCCCCTCGCGGGTCAAGGCGGCGCGGGCGTCGAGGAGGAGACGACCGGCCAGCGCATCGTCCCGCCTCCGCCGCTGCCGCCCCAGCGCGGGGCGCGCGCGCCGTCGACCGGCGACGTGTTCGCGCTGCGCGGCGTGCGCAGCAGGCTGGTCGGGCGCGAGCGAGAGCTGGCCGAGATGGCGGAGGCGCTGGCCCGCGCGGTCGACTTCCAGGCCCCGCAGCTCATCACCGTCGTCGGCAACCAGGGGACCGGCAAGAGCCGCCTCATCGCCGAGCTGGTCGAGCGCCACGCGGGCGAGCCGATGCGCGTGTTCACCGGGCGCGCCCTGCCGCCCCCCGACGGGCCGCGCTACGGGGTCATCCAGCAGCTCCTGCGCGACCGCTTCGCCATCGCCGAGGGAGAGCCGGAGGCGGACTGCCTCGAGCGCTTCACCGGCGAGGTGGAGCGCGTGTTCGGCGATCACCGCATCGCCGAGGTGCTCCACTTCCTCGGCCAGTTCCTCGACCTGCACCTGCCCGACTCGCCGTTCCTGCGCGTCCTGGGCGAGAGCCCGCAGCAGAACGACGAGATCACCCGCACCGTCCTGCGCCGCTTCTTCGAGGTCGACGCCCAGCGCAGCCCGCTGGTCCTCGTGTTCGACGATCTGCAGTGGGCCGACGAGGACAGCCTGCAAGTATTGCGGGAGCTGGGGGCGGGGATGGGCGGATCGGCCGTGTGCCTGATCGCGGCGGCGCGCCCGGAGCTCCTGGTCCGCTTCTCCGAGTGGGGCACCGGCACGACCGATCACCTCCGCATCGACCTCCGCAACCTCGAGCCCGACGACGCCGGCCTGGTGATGGCGAACTTGCTGTCGCGCTGCGCCAGCGTGCCGGCCGAGCTCATCGAGGACGCGGTCGAGATGACCGGGGGGAACCCGCACTTCCTCGAGCAGCTGGTGCGCCTGTTCCTCGAGAACGGCACCATCGACACCAGCGGCGATCCGTGGCGCATCGAGCCGGCCCGGGCCGCGGCCACCGAGCTGCCGATCAGCATCGAGGAGGCCATCGAGGCGCGCATCGCCGCGCTGGAGGGCGAGGAGCGCGACGTCCTCGAGAAGGGGGCGGTGTTCGGCAACGTCTTCTGGCTGGGCGCGATGGTCGCCCTGACCCGGATCGAGAACGCGCTGGCCGACGCCGAGCGCGATCCGCCGCCCGCCGAGGGGGCCGGCGCCGGCGCCCTGGCCGACGGGACCGGAATCCGCGCGCGGCGGGTGGTGGGCGCCGACTCCGACACCCTCGACTGGACCGACGACGGCGAGCCGGTGCGCGCGCGCGTCATCGAGGTGGTCGACGAGCTGGTCGACCGCGACTACCTGCTCAAGCTCGACTCCGAGGACTCCACGGTGGTGGGCGACGTGGAGCTGGTGTTCAAGCACAACCTCGAGCGCGAGCTGGTCGCCAAGAGCACCGAGCCCGGACGGCTGGCCCGCTATCACCGGCTGGCCGCGCAGTGGCTGGAGACCAAGCTGTCGGCCCGCTCCGAGGAGCAGCTCGAGTTCCTCGCCCAGCTCTACGAGCGGGGCGGCGACCAGGGCCGCGCGGCCCACTGTTACCTGGCCGGCGCCGACAAGGCGATGGCCCGCTACGCCAACGAGCAGGCGGTCGACCTCTACCGCAAGGCGCTGGCCATGCTGGGCCAGGAGGACCCGGTGGCGCGGCTCTCGGCGCTGCACAACCTGGGCAGCGTGCTCGACCTCATCGGCCGCACCGACGAGGCGCACCGCCAGTTCACCGACATGCTGCGCATGGCGTGGCTGTTCGATCAGAAGGCCAAGGGCGGAGCGGCGCACAGCCGGCTGGGCCGCATCTACCGCCGGCGCGGCGAGTTCGACCGCGCCATGGACCACTTCACCGCGGCCCACGAGCTGTTCACTCAGGCCGGCGACAGGCGGGGCATCGCGGCCACCCTGGACGACATCGGCAAGGTGCACTGGCTGCGCGGCGGCTACCCGCAGGCGCTCGAGTTCCACCGCCAGGCCCTGGCCATCCGGCGCGCGCTGGGCGACCGGCGATCGATCGCGCTGTCGCTGGCCAACATCGGCCGCGTGCACAACGACTCGGGCGCGTTCAAGGCGGCCAACCGGCAGTTCCGCGAGGCGCTCGACCTGCGCCGCGACATCGGCGACATGTCCGGCGTGGTCCAGTCGCTGTGCGACCTCGGCGGCGTGCACACGGCGGACGGCTCGCACGAGATGGCGCTCGAGATGTTCAACGAGGCCCACAAGATCGCCGAGGACATCGGCGACAAGCTGGCCCAGTGCGAGGTGCTCTCGCGCCTGGGCGAGTGCAAGGCGGCGATGGGGCGCGGCTCGGAGGCGGTCGAGCACCTGCTCGAGGCGACCTCGCTCGCCACCGCGCTGGGCCACAAGGCGGCGGTGTCGGAGTGCTGCCGGCGCCTGGCCGAGGTCTACATCGGCATGGGCGACGCCGCCCAGGGCTACGACTACGCGCGGCGCGCGCTGGCCATCAGCGAGGAGGTCGGCACCCGCGTGCACGTCGGCAGCGCCCACCGCGTGCTGGCCGAGGCGCTGTGCGCCGCCGGGCTCGCCACGCCCGATCAGGCGCGCCGGGCCGACGAGCACTTCCGCCGCGCCGTCGAGATCCTGGCCGGCATGAAGAACGAGCTGGAGCTGGCCCGCTGCTACCGGTCGTACGCCGGGCTGTGCGAGCACTCCGGCGCCATGAGCGACGCGATCAAGCTGCGCCAGCGGGCCGAGGAGATCTTCGGCCGGCTGCGCGGCGCCGCGTCGATCGAGTGAGTGAGGCCGGCCGTTGTCCGGACAGGGAGTCGCGGATCCGGATCTCGCCCGCCTCGATCGCGCGGTGCCGTGGGCGGTGCGCGAGGTGTGCCGCCGGCTGGGCGAGGCCGGCCACCAGGCGGTGACGGTGGGCGGGGCGGTGCGCGACGCGCTCATCGGGCGCGCGCCCGGCGACTGGGACGTGGCCACCAGCGCGACGCCCGACGCGGTCACCGCGCTGTTCAAGGGCACGCGGCCGACCGGCATCGAGCACGGGACCGTGACCGTCCGGGTCGGCCGCGGGGCCGAGCGCCACGCCATCGAGGTCACCACCTTCCGGGGCGAGGGGGCGTACAGCGACGCGCGGCGGCCCGACCAGGTCACCTTCGGCGTCTCGCTCGAGGAGGACATGGCGCGCCGCGACTTCGTGGTCAACGCGATGGCCTACGACCCGATCGCAGAGCGGCTGATCGATCCGTTCGGCGGGCGGGACGACCTGGCAGCGCGCCGGTTGCGCGCGGTGGGCGAGCCGGCCCGTCGCTTCGCCGAGGACGGGCTGCGCATCGTGCGCGCGGTCAGGTTCGTGGCCTGTCTCGATCTCGAGATCGACCCGGGCACCGAGGCGGCCATCCCGGGAGCGCTGCCGTCGCTGGCCAGGGTGTCGCGCGAGCGGGTGCGGGTGGAGCTGGTCAAGCTGCTCGGCTGCGGGGCGGCCGGTCGCGGGCTCGCCATCGCCGAGCGCACCGGCATCCTAGCCCAGGTGCTGCCGGAGCTGGCCGGGCAGGACGTCGCCGAGGCCCGCGCGCGAGCGGCGGCGGCCCCGGCCGACTCGGGGGTGCGCATGGCCGCGCTGCTCCTGGCGGTGAAGGCCGAGCGTGTCGACGCGGCGCTGCGCCGGCTCACGTACAGCAACGCCGAGCGGTCGCGGGTGGTCGGGCTGGTGAGCGAGGCGGCCGCCATGGTCGCAGCCGGGTCGCCCGGCGACGCCGATCTGCGGCGCGCGCTGGGCCGGGTCGGGCGCGAGGCGGCCGCCGACCTGGGTGCGCTGGTGCCGGCGGCGCCGGCGGAGCGGCTGCGGGCCATCGCGGCGGCCGGCGATCCGATCGCCATCGGTGACCTGGCCGTGGGCGGGGGCGACATCATGCGCCTGCTCGGCGTGGGTCCGGGCCCCATCATCGGGCGCGCGCTCGAGTTCCTGCTCGACCGCGTCCTCGCCGACCCGTCGCTCAACGCGCGCGAGGTGCTCGAGCGAATGCTGCGCGACGAGTTCGCGGCCTAGCGGGCGCACCGCGCCGAGAGCGCGCCCTCGAGAGGCGCGACCGGGACGGCAAGGGGGATTACAGCCCGCGAGGCCCGCACTCCTGGCGCACCCGCGGCCGGTCCCATGGGACCGGAGCGGTGTGCGCTGGATCTGCGCGCGCATGAAGCTATGATGGCCGCGCGTGGAAGCAGCCAGTCGCCGGGCGCGTAACAGATCGCGCTCGGCGGGATGAGCAGAGATCGGGGGCGGCGCTTCGGGGAGGGGGCTTGTCGATGGATCGTCTGCGACGGGGTGCGGGGGCATCCGATTCGGGGGACGTTCAGCTCAAGCGCGATGGGCGCGCGGCGCGGGGCGCCGGTGACGACCAGGCCTCGCGCCGGACCCGGCAGGACGCGGTCGGGTCGAGCGGCGCCGCCGAGGCGGGCGGCCAGGCGGCGGGCGGCGCGGAGCAGGCGGGCGGCGCGGACCCGACCGCGGGCGGCGGCGGCGCCGGCGCCGGCGCGTGGCAGGCCGACGCCGGGCTCAACAGCGCGCTCGGCATCGAGGACGGCGAGGGCGCGGACCTCGAGCCGAGCGCGGACGGATCGCCGCGGCGCGCGCGCGCTCGCGCGGCCGGCGCCGGCCGGGACAAGCAGGGCGCCGGCGGCGGCGACGCGGGCGCCAGCCCGAGCGCCGGCCAGGCCGGCGGCGGCGCGGGCGCGCAGCAGGGCGGGGGCGCGAGCGCGAAGCCGTCGGCGGTGCAGCGCAAGTCGACCGGCGGCGCCGGCGGCGAGGCGGTGCACCAGGCTGCGGCGCAGGGCATCGCGGGCGGCGCCGCGCCGCTTCCCCACCTGGACGCGATCCAGGCCTCGTTCGGCGATCACGACGTGTCTGGCGTGCAGGCCCACACGGGCGGCGAGGCGGCCCGCGCGAACCGGATGATGGGCGCCGAGGCCTACGCGACCGGCCAGCACGTGGCGTTCGCCTCGGGCTCGCCGTCGCTCCACACCGCCGCCCACGAGGCGGCCCACGTGGTCCAGCAGCGCGGCGGCGTGCAGCTGGCGGGCGGAGTGGGCGCCGCCGGCGACGCCCACGAGCAGCAGGCCGACGCGGTGGCCGATCGCGTCGTGGCCGGGCGGAGCGCGGCCGACATCCTGGATCGGGCAGCGGGACCGGCGGGCGCCGGCGCCGCGGCCGTCCAGCACCGCATGGTGCAGCTCGCGATCAAGGAGGACCTGCGCGAGGCCATGAAGGGGTGGGGCACCGACGAGGACGCGATCTACAACCGCCTGCAGCGCGCGTCGACCGGCGAGCTGCGCGAGGTGATGGGCGACCCGGCGCTCATGGCCGAGCTCCGCGACGAGCTCGACCAGAGCGAGATGAGCCGGGTGCTCGATCTCCTGCAGGCCCCGCTGGCCGAGAAGCTGCGCCTGGCCATGTCCGGCTGGGGCACCGACGAGGAGTACATCCACCACTCTCTGGAGCGCGCCTCCCCGCCCGAGCTCCTGGCGGTGGCCAACGACCCGGCGCTCCTGGCCCAGCTCGAGGACGAGCTCAGCGGCGAGGACCTGCGCCGCGTGCTCGACCGCCTGAACGTGCCGCTCGAGCGCAAGATCCGCTTCGCCGTGCGCGGCTGGGGCACCGACGAGCAGTACATCTACACGTCGATCGCCGCCGCGCCGATCGATCAGGTCAAGGCGGTGGCGCGCGACGCGACCGTCATGGGCCTGCTCGACGACGACCTCAGCGAGTCGGAGGACGCGTACGTGCGCGGCCTGATGGCCCGCCGCATCCACCTCCAGGGCGCCGACCCCAACCTGGCCTTCTCGCTGCTCACCGCCGACGACGACAAGCTGCGCAACACCCGCCTCGCCCAGTACGGCGGCATCGCCGAGCAGCGCGGGCTGTGCGACGCCGTGATCGCCGCCGGCACCAGCCTCGACCGCGTGGTCCAGGCCTTCGAGTCGTACTGGAACGTCGACACATCGGTGGCCGCCGGGGTGAGCGCGTGGGACGTCAAGACCCTCCAGATGGTGCACGCGCAGTGCAAGCTGCTCCCCGAGCAGGACGTGCGCAGCGGCGGCTGGACCCAGCTCATCCGCAACGCCGGCACCGGCGCGAGCATGAACTCGGGCGGCGAGTTCAAGATCGGCGCGGGCGCCGCGGGCGTGGACACCCAGCCCTACGGCGTCGGCACCGAGCTCAGCGCCGCGGCCGAGGCCGGCACCAGCACGCTCACGGTCAAGGACCCGGGCGTGTTCGCGGTCGGCGCCACCGTCGCCATGGGCCCGCGGCCGTCGGCCGACGTGCACGCCATCACCGCCATCTCCGGCCAGACCTACACGCTCGACGGCAACCTGGCCGCCCGCCAGGAGACGGGCACGCGGGTGACGCCGGACGACGCCACCGCGATCCGCGACGTCAGCTGGGTCGCCGCCGTGGTGCGCCACGAGATCGCCCACGCGGTCGACAACGTGGTCGGGGCCAGCGCGTTCTACGCGCTGGGCGGCTGGTGGTCGGGCGACGACTTCGACACCTGGGCCGCGCAGATGGGCAGCCCGTGGTCGACCAACGACGGCAGCACGATCTCGGAGGACGACAGGAAGGCGATCAAGGACGCGATCGTGGCGGCCAAGGGCACCGCGGGCGGCACCGCGATCAACGCCTCGCTGGCCGCCGATCACGCGCTCAACCGCTACTGGAGCAAGGGCGTGCCGGTCATCGACGCGGCCAACGCCAGCATCTCGCGCGGCCAGACCTACTGGAACGACCCCGAGGTGGTGCCGGCGCACAGCGGCAAGCGCTTCGCGGTCAACCTCTACTACAAGAAGTTCCAGTACTACAACGAGCAGGTCCACTCGGCGCGCGTGCGCAGCTACATGGTGTTCTCGCCGGCCGAGTTCTTCGCCGAGGTCTACACCGTCTACTACGAGGAGGCGGGCAAGGTGCCCGACACCGACCTCGGCCGGCTGGTCCCGGTCAGCTCGTGGCGCGACTGGATCAAGCGGAACGTGCACGACCGCGGCCACGCGCCGGCGACCTCGGCCGGCGGGGCGCCCACCGCCGGCGTGAAGGCCGGCAACCCGGGGATGTGAACCGATGAGCCCTCTCTCGCCTCGCCTCGCGTTCGCCTCGGCCCTGCTGGCGGCCACCTGCTCGGGCGGGCACTCGTCTCCGCACCAGGACAACCACGACGACGACTCGTCCGGCGAGGCGCTGGCCGCGCCGGGCTCGGGAGCTACCATGTCCGACTTCCAGAAAGCGCTCGTGTCGTTCCGCCAGGCCGCCGGCAAGCGGCTGAAGCGGCCGGAGTCCGCGCTCCACGTGGTGCCGGACGCCGACAACCAGGTCGGCCTTCCGGACGCGGCGCTGCCGCCCTTCATCGCGTTCCAGGCCGACGTCGACGGGGTGATCCTGCGCGGCCTGGCCTCGCCGGGCGGGCAGGTGGCGCTGGTCTCGCAGGGGGCGATCGAGAACGTCGGCGCCCTGCTCGAGGCAGCGCATGCGCTCGATCCGGCGCGCGCGCTGCCGGCGGTGGAGATCGCGCGCCGCATCGCGTGGCTGTTCGGTCCCACCTACTCGCTCATCGCGCCCGGTCATGCCACCTGGAAGGCGACCGCCCATCCGCCGGCCGGGTCGACCCAGCCGGTGCTGGTGGCGGCGGCCGACGGCTCGGCCGAGCTGCGCTTCCTGGTCAACCAGGCGGGCGAGACCGGCGTCGTCCTCGCCCACCAGATCGAGATCCGCGTGGCGCCCGGATACCGCGCGACGGCCACCATCGTGCGGGTCGCCCCGTAACGGGCGGAGCGGAGCATCATGTCATCCGCCAGCCTGCGCCATGCCGTGAGCGCCCTCGTCGGCGGGGCCAGCCCGGCCACCGTGGCGGGGGCCGCCGCCATGATCGATCTGTTCGAGCCGGAGCTCGACGAGTACGCCGAGCTGGTCGCCGGCTCGTCGCAGCCGGGCGCGGCCGCGACCTGGCCCGACGTGGTGGGCATGATGACCCGCGGCGAGGGGGCGGGCTTCACCGAGAGGGTCGCGTCGGCGCTGCGGAGCCTCGACATGCCGCCCGCGTCGCGCGAGCACCACCGCTTCCTGGCCGGGATGTTCGGCGACCGGCGCGGCTTCTTCAAGGTGGAGTGGCATCGCCGCGCCGGAGGGGTCGTGCCGGCCGCCTCCTGCTACTTCCGGCGCCGGCCCCCGCTCGACGACGTGCTGGACGCGCTGGGACGGCGCGGCCTCGACCGCGCGATCCAGGACCAGCTCCGGGTCCTCGCCTTCGCCCTCGAAAAGCGCACGGTGCACTTCGTCGCCGCCGGCTTCCTGCCCGGCGCGCCGGTCTACCACAAGCTCTACTTCTCGCAGCACGTCACGGCAGGCACGCGCGCCGACGTGATCGCCCGCGTCGATCGGCTGCTGGGCGGCACCGGCGAGAGCGCCGAGGTGCGCGCCCGGCGGCTGCGCGCGCACGAGCACATGCTGCCGGAGGGCGCGGCGGCAGAGAGCGCGATCTTCGTGTCGGCCTGCTTCACCGATCGAGAGCGGCTGCCGTGGCTCAAGATCGACTACCCGGAGCTGACCCCGACCCAGGCCGCGGCGTGGGCGAGCGACGAGGAGCGGCCGCGGGTCGAGCGCGAGGCCCGCGTGGCCTGCGCCAGCTTCGGCGCGGACCGCCTCTCGTATCTGGGCGTGCGGCTCGAGGGCGACGCGGCCCCGGTGCTCAAGTACTACGTGGATCGGCCGGGCGCGCGCGAGCAGACATGAGTCACCTGTGCGGCGAGACCATCGCCTGTCCCGCCTGCGGCGCCGCGGCGGAGCTGACGCTGTTCCGCAGCCTCAACGGCGAGCGGGTGCCGGCTCAGGTCGAGCTCCTGCTCGACGGCACCTTCGAGCAGCACACCTGCGCGGCGTGCGGTCACCGGTTCCAGCCCGAGCACCGGATGCTCTACGCCCACGTGCCTGCGCGCGTGTGGGTGGTGATGTGTCCGCGGGTCGACCGGCCGCGCTTCGCCGTGCTCGAGCACGGCGTCGCGCTCCTGTTCGCCGAGAGCGCCGCCGGCGCGCCCGAGGTGGTGAGCGGCATGGTCGCGGGCGCGCGGCCGCGCCTGGTGTTCGGGCAGCACATGCTGCGCGAGAGCCTGCGCACGGTCCAGGCCGGCATCGATCCGGCGCTGCTCGAGTGCGCCAAGCTCCTGGCCTACCGCCGCCGCATGCCCGAGCTGGTCCGCCACGGACCGGCGGAGCTCTGCTGCGAGGGTGTCGAGGCCGGCGAGCTCCGGCTCGCCATCCACACGCTCGGCGACGGCCGCCGGGCCGGCGAGCTGCGCGCGCCGGAAGGCCTGCTCGACGAGGCGGCGGCCGCGCGCGACGAGCTCGCCGGCCGCTACCCGGACCTGTTCTCGCGCCCCTACGTGTCGGCGACGCGCTACCTGTTCGGAGCCGCGGCTTGACCCGGACCATCGCGACGGCCAGCCACGGCCGCTTCGTCGCGATCCGGCGCGGCGGCCGGCTGGCGATCGTCGACGCCCTGGGCACCGCGGCCGAGCAGAGCATGGCGTGGACGGGCCGCGACCTGGCCTTCGTCGGCGACCTCCTGTGGCTGACGGGCGACGGCGGGCTCCGCTGCGTGTCTCCGGTCGATCTCGCGGAGGTGGCCTGCGCTGCGTTCGAGGGCGACGAGATCGTCGGTGTGCGCGGGCGCGCCGCCGCCTGCGCGGTCATCGGGCAGGGCGGGCGCTGGTCGCTGGCGACCCTGCAGGGCGGCGAGCTCGAGGCGCGGGAGCTGGCGCTCGACGAGGGCCTCGCGCCGCTCGGCGGGCACCAGGCCAGCGTCCTGGTCGCGGGCGACGGGCGCGTGGCCATGGTGGAGGACGGCCGCATCGCGTGGCAGGCGAGCATCCCGCCCGGCGAGGTGCTGGGCGGCGCGGTCCTGTTCGACGGCCGGGCCGTGGCCGTGCACGTGCGCCCGGCCGGCGGCGCCGGCGACGACGTCCAGACCGTGCTGCGCCGGGGCGGGGAGCGGATCCACGCCATTCCGGTCCCGGCCAGCGACGCGGTCGCGTTCGCGCCGGGGCGCGGGATCGCGGTCGTCGCCGCCGGCGACGCGCTCCACCGGGTCGATCTGCGCTTCGGGCGGATGCTGGGCGCCGCCGCCATGCCGCTTCCCGCCGTCGAGCTGCTGCTGGATGACGACGGCCGCTTCCTGGTCGCCGCCGGCCCCGCCGGCGCGAGCGAGAGGGCCGAGGTGCTGCACATCCTCCTGAGCGACCTGTTCCTGCCGCCGTCGGCGCGGGCGTCGCAGGCGGAGCGGGCCCCGGACGGGAACGGTGTCCGGTCGCCGGGCAGCGGGGCTCCGGGCGCGACCTCCACGGCCGCGGCCGACGCACCGGCCGCGCCGTCGCCCGCCACGCCCTCGCTCGCCACGCCGGTGGCGCCACCCGCGGCAGAGTCCGGGCCGGCACGGCCCGGCGTCATCGCCGACTCCATCGCCGACCGGATGCCCGACGGCGCGACCGAGCCGGCCGACGCGGCGGAGGGCGACATCGCCGAGCCCCCGCCGCCCGAGATCGTCATCCCGGACCGGCTGCCGCTCGCGTTCGGCGCGCCGCCGGCGCCGCAGGCGCGCCGCGCGCCGGACGGCGGTGACGCCTTCTTCACCCCGCGCGAGCACCTCGACGCCCTCCTCGATCTGGTCGCGGCGCGCACCGCGCTGGCCATCGCCGACGCGTGGAACTCGGGCCGCCTGTCCGGCCCGGGCGCCGACGCGCGCCCGTTCGAGCGCGAGGTCAACGCGCTGCTCGGCGATCGCGGCGGCTTCGCGCCCGATCGCCTGGCCGAGGGCGTCCAGCGCCTGTCCGAGCTCACCGCGCGCACGGGGCAGCGCGCGCGCGCCAGCATCGCGGCCGGCATGCGCCTGCCGTTCGTCGACCTCACGCGCGAGTTCAAGCTGAGCTCGGTCGCGGCCCAGATCCTCCTGACCGTGATGGCGCCGGCCCTGCGCGGCGAGATCGCCCGCCTGTTCAGCGTGCTGGCCAACGACCCGAACCGCCCGCTGTGCGACCGCCACCTGGTCGAGCTGGTCGTGGCCGGCGACTCCAGCGACGTCCGCGATCAGGTGGCGCACGAGCTGTCGCTCGACGCCTCGCTGGTGCGCCACGGCCTGGTCCGGGTCGGCGAGGCGGCCGACGCGACCCTGTTCGCCCCCATCACCGTCGACGACGTCCTGCTCGAGCGCGTGCGCGGTCACCGGGCCGGCGGCCTCGACGAGGTCGGATCTCGCCGCGTCGCCACCGCCCGGCTCGAGGAGCTCCACGTCCCGCGCGCGGTGCTGCGCGATCTGGTGCTCGCGCTGGCCGAGCCGTGTCCGCCCGGCGCGCCGCTGCGCCTGGTCCTGCGCGGCCGCCGCGGCAGCGGCCGCCACACCATCGTCGCGGCGCTGGCCGCGCGCGTGGGTCGCGATCTGGTCGCCATCGACTGCGCCCGCCTCCCCCGCGCGCCGCGCGTCTACGCCTCCGCCCTGCGCACCGAGCTCTTCCGCGCCCTCATCCGCGACGTCATCCCGGTCCTGTCGGAGCTCGACCTGGTCGATCCCACCGACGGCGAGGTGCGGGACGCCGTGCGCCAGGTCCTGCGCATGCACCCGGGCCCGCTGGTGGTGCGGACCAGCCCCGAGGCGATCCTGCCCATGGACCCGGGACACCTCGACGTGGTCCTGCCCTCTCTCTCGGAGGGGGAGCGGGCCGCGGCCTGGCAGGACGCGCTCGACCGCCATCAGCTCGCCGGCGCCGACGCCGATCGACTCGCGTCGCGCTACCGGCTGGGTCCGGGCGAGGTCGTCAAGGTGGTGGCGCAGGTGGCCCGCCGCAGCGCGAACGGCGCGGGCGGCGACGTGCGCGCTCGGGTCGACGAAGCCGCCCGGCAGCACGTGTCGGCGCGCCTCGACCACGTCGCCACCCACATCGCGCGGCTGGCCGCCTGGGACCAGGTGGCGCTGCCCGACGACATGCTCGATAGCCTGCGCGAGTTCGTCGGGCGCGCGCGGCACCGGCGCACCGTCTACGAGCGGTGGGGCTACGACCGCACCATGACCACCTCGCGCGGGCTGACCGCGCTCTTCTACGGCCCGCCCGGCACCGGCAAGTCGATGGTGGCGGGCGTCATCGCGTCGGAGCTGGGGCTCGACCTCTACCGGGTCGATCTGGCGCGCGTGGTCTCCAAGTGGGTGGGGGAGACCGAGAAGAACCTGTCCGAGGTGTTCGACGCGGCCGAGGACGGCCAGGTGCTGATCCTGTTCGACGAGGCCGACTCGCTGTTCTCCAAGCGCACCGACGTGCGCACCGCCAACGACCGCTACGCCAACCTGGAGGTCAACTACCTCCTGCAGCGGCTCGACACCTTCGAGGGCATCGCGGTCCTGACCTCGAACCTCGAGGGCTCGATCGACCAGGCGTTCAAGCGCCGCCTGTCGCTGCGCCTCTACTTCCCGTTCCCCGACGAGGAGATGCGCGCGCGGCTGTGGGCCGGCCACGTGCCCCCGCGCACGCCGGTCGCCGGGCAGTTCGACTTCATGGACCTGGCCCGCCGCTTCCCGCTGTCGGGCGGCTACATCCGGAACTGCACGCTGCGGGCCGCGTTCCTGGCCGCCCAGGAGCAGCGGCCGATGACCCAGGACCACCTCCTGCGCGCGATCCACCTCGAGTACCGCGAGCTGGGCAAGCTGTCGACCACGAGCCGGATGGAGTGACCTTCCGATCATGACCGACTCGCCTCGCATCGGGATGAACCTCGCGCTGGCCGCGGCCGACGACGTGGCCTGGCATCGCGATCAGCGGCTCGCCGCTCGCCTGCTCGACGCGCTCGAGCCCGGCGGCCTGTGGTTCGACTTCGCGCTCATGAGCCTCGACAACGAGGACGACGAGCCGCTCGACCGCGCGCGCCTGGCCCGGGCCGCGGCCGACGGCGTCGCCGCCATCGCGCTGCGCTCGGCCTCGGGCCAGGCCGCCGCGAGCATCACGACCCACGGCATCCTGGTCAACCTGCGCCTGCGCACGCCGCCGCTCGGGCGGCGCGGCAAGCGCATCCTGGACGGCATCATCGCCTGGGCCGGGGCGGCGGCCGGCGCCGCCGGCGATCGCGCGCGGGTCGAGTCGGGCGCGGTCTACCCGATCGATGTCTCGTATCCGGCCCGTCGCCCGCCGCTCGAGCATCCGCTGGTCCGCTTCGGCACGCTGGTCGACCTCCTCGGCCTCGACTGGAGCCGCCAGTCCTTGCCCCGCGCCGCCCAGGCGATCGCATCGGCGCCGCTGCCGGCGGGCGCGACCCGCACGCGCGACGGAGACATGGTCGTCCTCCGCTGGGTCGACGATCCGGGCGATCCGGCCGAGCTGGCGCGCGGATGCATGCGCCAGGAGGACTGGTGGGCGGCCCAGGTCGACGCCCGGCCGCGCCCGGGCTGGAACGCGGCCGGTGACCGCTGCATCGTCCCCACCGGGCTCGAGCCGCGGGCACCCTTCACCCTGTTCGACGCCGCCGAGGGAGTCGGCTACCGCGCGGTCGTGGTGATGCCGGACGGCGCCCTGGACGGCGCGACCTGGCAGGAGCTGGCCCAGCTCGCCGCCATGCGTCGGCTCGACGACGGGACGCCGGTCAACCGGGTCCGCCTCGTCGTACCGGTCCGCGACTCGGCGATCGCGATCGCCGAGCGGGCGCGCGAGCGCGGCATCGACGCCGTGGTCTACAGGGGCGACGACGACGTGCTGTGGAACGTCATGCCCGAGGGCGAGTGGCGCCCGCCCGGGGGAGGTGAGGCGCCCGGCTCGCCGCGGCCCACATCGCCGCGCGGTCGCGCGGGAGGCGGCGGCAAGCGCGGCGGCGGCGGGAGGCGGCGGTGAGCGCGCCCAAGGAGCTGCTCGGCGCGGCCGCCCATCGCGCGCCCCGGCGCGAGGGCGAGGCGAGGCGAGGCCGCCGCGACCGGCCGACGCGACCGGCGGCGACCAAGCTGACCCTGGCCGACCTCGCCTCGCGGCCGATCCCGGCCAGGACGACCGCGGCCGCCGCGTGCGGGAAGCTGACCTCGACCATGTTCGCGCCGGCCGAGGTGCTGGCCGGCGACGCCCTGGCCCTGGTCGACGACATGCTGGCGCGCTCGGGCGCGCGCGCCGCACGCGTCGACAGGCGGGCGCTGCCCGGAGCCGGGCGCGCCGCGCCGGAGGCGGTGGCGGCCGCCATCGCGCACGGCGCGGCCAGCGGCGCCGGCGAGCCGCTGCCGGCCGACCTGGCCGCCATCATGTCGGCCCGCCTGGGCGCCGACCTGTCGCGGGTGCGGCTCCACCGCGACGAGGCGGCTCATCGCGCGGCCAGCGCGATCGGCGCGGACGCCTTCACCCTCGGCGATCACATCTACTTCGCCAGCGGAGGGCGCCGCCCGGGCAGCGAGGAGTGGCTGCGCCTGCTCGCCCACGAGGTCGCCCACTCGGTGCAGCAGCGCCGCGCGGCGGGCGGCGGGACGCTCGAGGCCTCGATGCCCGGCGATGACCGCGAGGAGGACGCCGAGCGGTTCGCGGCCTGCATCCTGGGCGAGCTGCGCCGCGTCTCCGGCGGCGGGGACCTGCGCGACCTGCGCGACCCGGCGGCGGCGGTCGAGCACGCGCGCACGGCGGGCCGGCGGATCGATCTCCCGCTCAAGCAGGAGATGGAGCGCCACTTCGGGGTCTCGTTCGACTTCGTGAAGGCCTACTCGGGTGCGGCCGCAGAATTGGCCTGCCAGGTGATGTCGGCGGCGGCCTTCGCGGTGCACGACCTGGTGGTGCTGGCCGATCCGTCGCCGCGGCGAGAGCTCCTGCTCCACGAGCTCACCCACATCATCCAGATGGACGGCCGGCGCGCGCCGCAGCGCTTCGCGCCCGGCTCGCTCACGCTGAGCTCGCCCGAGTCGCCGGCCGAGCGCGAGGCCAGCCGGCCCGGCGCGCGCGCGCCCGAGGTGCACGCCCCGGCCGGTGTCGTGCACCGCTCGACCACGCCGCCGCCGGCGTCGCCGGCCCAGCCGGAGGACACGTCCACGCTCGACGAGCGGGTGCGCCAGTTCCGCAAGACGCAGACCCTGAGCGAGTTCCCGAGGCCGGAGGAGCGGCCGTTCGGCTTCGCGCCCAAGGGCTCGGCGGTCTCCTATCCGATGTACCGCTGGAGCCTGCCGCGCCCCTTCCACCTGCGGAACTACCAGGACGCGATCAAGGGGAAGTTCGCCGGGGCGAAGAGCGACAAGGACCTGGAGGACCTGTTCAGGAAGGGCGACGCCGGCGCGGTGCGCGAGGAGGCTCGCATCTCGCGGGTCGATACCGAGTCGTCGCCGAGCTACGTCATCACCGGGGCGCAGCAGAAATACGGCAAGGTGGTCTACGACCACCGGCCGCGCACCGCGCCCAGCGACGCCGAGCAGTTCCCCGCGTACGCCGTCTACGTCACCTTGATCAAGGCCAAGCCGTCGAAGCCGCTGGCCAGCTTCGAGGCCGATCCGGCCGACGAGGAGTCGGCCAGCAACTACCGCGACCGGCTGCGCACCGCGCTGGCCGAGCACTACGGCCCCATGAAGTCGGGGTGGTCGGTCTTCCACGAGGAGATCGTGCTCGACGGCGCCATCTTCGGCCCGCCGCACCACCGCATCCAGGGGGACGCGTTCGCCGCGATCGTGGCCGCCACGCCGCTCAAGACCCAGACGGGCGCCGGCGCGGAGATGGCCGCGGTCGAGCCCCAGTTCCAGGGCGACGACCTGGCCAAGCTCGGGGTCGACAAGGACTTCATGCGCCCCGACGGCTACGTGACCGTCAAGCTCGTGGCCGGCACGCGGTCGATCACGGCGGAGTGCAAGGCGGTCAGCGGGCGGCCGCAGAAGAAGGACCTCGCCAAGATCCAGGCCTACGAGATCGTCACCAACCCGGCGCGCGCGATCAGCGCCTATGTCTCCGATCCGCAAGTGGGCGGCAAGAAGAACGTCCGGCAGGTCGTGTTCAACCACGTCGCCTTCTTCTTCTCGTTCGGCCAGTCGAAAGAGGACAAGGACAACGCGCGGGCCTGGCGCGACGCGATCCACGCGGCCTTCAACGACGACCTCACCCGTTTCTCGATCGTGCCGCCGCCCGATGGCAAGCAGATCTACGAGGTCCAGCTCAACCCGACGTTCCAGTTCCAGGCCGACGACGCGAAGAAGGCCACGCACGTGTTCAGCGCGCCGCTCCGGCCCCACCCGGGCGTCGCGATCAAGCGCGCGACCATCACCGCCGCCGAGCCGGGCTCGACCAGGGTCAAGAGCGGCTCGCTGCTCATGGACATCGACATGGCCGGGGCGCTGTCGGCGCGCGGCGTCGAGAAGCCGATCCGGCCGGCCGAGGACGGCACCAGCGGGCGGGCGGAGAACAAGTTCACCGGCTTCAAGAGCCAGCTCGACAAGATCCTGGGCAAGGTCGACACCGACGCCCGCCTGACCGACGACGGCGCCGAGGCCACCATCGCGCTCAAGAAGGGCGCGGCGAAGATCCCGGGCTTCACCATCGACGAGGGGACTCTCACCGCCACGCTGTCGGGCGAGGGCAACCTGGCCGTGGCCGGCAAGATCGGGCTCACCCACAAGAACGGCAAGGTGAGCGGCGAGGTCGAGGTCAAGTGGGAGGGCGCGTGGGTGTTCGTCGGCCGGGTGAAGGTGGCCGAGGGCATGGTGGAGGGGCTCAAGGAGTTCGAGGCGTCGGTCACCTACGGCAACGACCAGCTGGTGATCGGCGCCGACAGCGTCGCCATCGAGAAGAAGCTCAAGGGCGTCACCATCGTCGGGACCGCGCGCGGCCTCACCTACGACGTCAAGAGGGAGTCGTTCTCCGGGCTGGCGGTGCTCGAGGCCGACCTCGGCGCCTTCGGCAAGGCGTCGGCGGAGGGCGAGCTCGAGAACAACGCCATCAAGCGCGCCGAGTTCTCCTACGACTCGCCCGAGCTGGTCTATCCGGCGAAGTCGAACGACCCGGTGTTCAAGGGCACCGTCGGCGGCACCATCTCGTACGAGCACGGCCGCCTGTCCGGGCGCATCCGCGGCACCGCCGATCTCAACGTCCCCTTCCTCAAGAAGCTGGGCAACGCCGAGGGGCTGGGGCTCGCGGTCGACGCGCGGATCGGGGCCGACGGCGCCTACTCCGGCTCGATCCGGGCGAGCAAGCCGATCCAGCTCGGCGAGCACTTCCGCATCCCGACCCTGGTCGCGAACCTCGCCGAGGACGGCAGCGCCGACGCCTCGTTCGCGATCGAGGTGGTCAAGATCAAGTGGCTGGACAAGGCCAGGGTCGGCTGCGCCATCGACAAGAACGGCTTCCGCGTCGTCGACGCCAGCATCGAGAAGCAGTTCGGCGAGAAGGGCAAGGACCGGGTCGCCGGCGGGATCGCGGTGACCTACGCCGAGGGCAAGGGCCTCCAGGTCGGCGGCAACCTGTCGGTCAAGATCCGCGACGGCTTCGTCGCCACCGGCACGTTCACCTACGACACCGAGACCGACGTGGTGTCGGCCGAGCTGACCACCGAGGAGATCCAGCTGCTCAAGATGGACCCGGTGGAGAAGCCGCTCTTCGAGGTCAAGCGCAAGATCCCGGTGTTCAGCGTCTACGGCGTCGGCGTCTACATCGACATCGGGTTCGACCTGAAGTTCAACATGGACTTCAACCTGTCGATGAAGCCGAAGATCGGCCTCGACAAGCTGTCGCTCGAGACCTTCGAGTACGAGGCGGTGAGCGCCGAGGTGCAGCTCCTCGGCGCGCTGGTCGCCGCGCTGGTCGGCACGCCCAAGGCGGGGCTGGGCATCTTCGTCCTGTCGCCCGATCTTCTGAGCGGCGGCGGCGGGCTCGAGGTCCCGATCAGCGGCAAGCTCGAGCTGAAGCCGTCGGGCGCGTTCACGCTGCGCTACACCCCGGCCGGCGGGGTCGAGGGCGGCGCCCGGCTGGGCCTGGCCCTCACCTTCGGCATCACCGGCGCCGTCCTGCCGTACGCCGAGTTCTCGGTGCTGAAGGACGCCTACAACCCCAAGTGGAAGGGCGAGCCGCTCAAGGAGTTCACCATCCTGCCGCCGCGAGATCTCCTGAACGTGTCGATCGATCTGGGCGGCGATCTATCGAAGCCCAAGGCGCCCGAGCTGCCGGCCAAGGACGCCGCCGCCGAGGCCGTGGAGCCGGAGGGGGACCGGATCTTCAAGAGCGAGCCGGGCGCCGAGGAGCAGAAGAAGACCGACCAGACCCAGCCGGCGCCGGCCGAGAAGCCGCCCGCCGATCCGGGCAAGACCAGCCCCGGCTTCGACATCGACATGCTGATGGGCGCGCTCGCGGACTTCGGCCCGGTGCAGGGGCTGCAGAAGATCGTCAAGACGGCGGCCGAGGTGTGGGAGAAGATCAAGGGCGCGGTCGGCTACATCGTCAAGGTCATCAAGAACTGGTTCAACAGCGCGGTCGAGGCGATCGAGGGGGTCATCAAGGGGATCGCGGAGAAGGGCCTGGTCGGCTATCTCGGCGAGGTGGTCAAGGAGCGCATCGGAGAGCGCGGCTACCGGATCGTGCAGCCGCTGTTCGAGCGCTTCGCCGGCGTCGAGGACAAGATGATGAGCCTGCTCGACGAGGAGCTCCCGTCCTCGCTGGGCGACGCGCCGGGCTGGATCTTCGGCCTGCTGAAGAAGCTGCTCGGCATCGGGTGGGGCTCGGTGAGCGCGCTGGTGTCGTCGATCGGCGAGATCTCGTCGAACATCGGCGACGCAGTCGGCGATCTGCTGACCCTGGCGGTGGAGCGCGGGATGATCGGCGTGGCGCGCTATCCCTACTGGGTCGGGGTCCCCTACGTCGCCGAGCACCACTTCCTCGCCGCCACCGAGTACAAGATCGACATCCTGGGCAGCGGCATCTACTTCAAGGAGGGGCACATCCTGAGCGATCCGAGGAGCGCGGTCGGGATCGCGCTGTTCGAGATCATGGAGGCCTGGAACGTGCCGGCGACCAACACGACCGTCGACAGTGGATCGGGCGAGCCGTACGGCGATCGCTGGGTGGGCGGCAGGGGCGCAGAGTAGCGGCCGACACGGGAGGTATGCGACATGCTGGGTGGCAACCGGGTGATGACGGCGTTGCTCGGGCTGGCGCTGGTCGCCTGCGACCGGGGACCCGCAGCCAGGGAGGAGCGCGCGGTGCCGAAGAGCGCGGACAGGGGGCCAGCGGCGACCGGCGCGCCGGTCGCGGAGAAGCCGGCGGAGAGCGAAGAGGCGGGGCGGAAGGCCGCGGGGACCGCGGAGCCGGCCGCGGGGAAGGCAGAGCCGGCCGCGGCGCGCGAGCTGGCGCTGCCGTCGGGCGGGCGAGTGCGCGTGGCGCTGCCGGCGTCCTGGGTCCCGCGCGCGTCGTCGATCGTGCTGGAGAACGAGACGCGCGAGGCGGTGGCCGGCGTGCAGTTCGACGTGGTGGCGGACAAGGCCACCGAGGAGGACATCTCGCGCTTCGCCGTGGTGGCCGACTCCACCATCGACGGCAAGGCGCGGCCCAACATCAACACCGGAGATCCGGCGATGGACGCGGTGCGGCTCGACGTGGCCGAGGTCGAGCGCGGGAAGCTCGCCGACGGCGTGTTCCGCGTCGCGCGCGTCACCCGGCCGGCCGGGCTGGAGGGGCCGTATCGCGAGGAGCTGGTCGCCTGCTGTGTGCGCGGCGCGCGCGGCCAGCCGGCGGTGGCGGCACAGGCCTGGGCGCCGATCGCGCGCGAGGCCGAGCTCGGCCCGGTCGTCGTCGCCGCCTGCAAGGGGTTCGAGATCCTGCCCTGACCGCCGGCGCGGCCCGGCGCGGCGCGGCCGGCCCCGGTCAGGGAACCAGCAGCACCTTGCCGAAGCTGTGGCGGGACTGCAGGCGCGCGTGGGCCTGGCTCGCCTGGGCGAACGAGTGGCTGCCGTCGAGCACCGGGGTGAGCACGCCCTTCTCGGTCAGCGCCAGGATCTCGCCCAGCATGGCGCGGATCATCTCGACCTGGCCCCACAGGTGACCGAGGTTGATGCCGAACACGCCCCGGTTGTCGTTCATGAGCGGCACGGCGCGGAAGCGCGGCATCGCGGCCAGGACGCGCAGCGCGCTCCAGATGCTGCGCCGCTGGCCGGGCGCGGCGCTGGCGGCGCCGAACATGAACAGGCGCCCGAGCGGGGCGAGGCTCTTGTAGCTCTTGCGGAACGAGTCGCCGCCCAGCGCGTCGAGCGCGACGTCGACGCCGTGGCCGCGCGTGATGCGCTCGACCTCGGCCGCGGTGTCCTGCCGCGTGTAGTCGATGCAGTGATCGACGCCGGCGGCGCGCAGCCGCTCGTGCTTCGACGGGCTGGCGGTGCCGATGATCTCGGCGCCGCGCCAGCGCGCGATCTGCACCGCGGCCTGGCCGACGCCGCCGGCCGCGGCGTGGATGAGCACGCGCTCGCCGCGGCGCAGGCCGCCCAGGTGGACCAGCATGAGCCACGCGGTCAGATAGTTGACCGGGATGGCGGCGGCCTGCTCGACCGACAGGTTGGCCGGCACCGGCGCGACCTGGCCGTGCGGGACCACCAGCCGGTCGCTGTAGCCGCCGAAGCGGGTCAGGGCCAGGACGCGCGCTCCCACCGCCAGCCCGTCCCGGTCCGCGCCGGGGCCGAGCTGTTCGACGGTGCCGGCGACCTCGTAGCCGACCACGCAGGGCAGGGGAGGCGCGTCGGGGTAGAGGCCCATGCGCGCCATGACGTCGGCGAAGTTGACGCCCGCGGCGGCGACCCGGATGAGGACCTCGCCGGGGCCGGGCACCGGATCGGGCGCGTCGCGCACCTCGAGGACTTCGGGCCCGCCGCGCCGTGTGATCCAGACCTGTCGCATGGCGCGAGACTATCCGCGCCGCCGCCATCACTCAACGATCGGGGCGGCCATCGTCCGGGCGCGGATGTCGTCGTCGTGCGTGCGAAACTTGCGGTCGGGTCCGGCCGGAACGAGCCGGGCCGGGCCGGCGCTCGCCGCGATCAGCCGCGAAGCGTCGCCCGCGCATCGGCGACGACGACACCATCGCCGCGGGCGGCCGCGATGACGCGGACCAGATCGAGCGACTCGATGCGCTCGTGGCAGGCGAGGAAGGACGCCCGGCGCAGGAGATCGGCGAGCGCGGCGCGATCGGGCTGCGCGTCGCCCAGCCGCGACGCCTCGACGTGGCGGGCCAGCTCGTCGGCGTCGGTGGAGCGGAGCGGCGCCGGCGCCGCGATGGGGCCGGGGGTGCCGGCCACGTCGACCAGCACCGCGCGGCCGAGCTCGCCCATCGCCATCACGCGCGCGCGCAGCTCGCGCCCGGCCGGCGGCGTCTCGCGCACGATGACCGGCGCGCCGGCCGGCTGCCCCATGGCCCGGCCCAGCGCGGCGAACGCGCGCCGCACGTCGGCCGCGGTGGCCAGGTCTCGCTCGACCGGGCAGCCGTCCAGCTCGCTCGGCGCGTCCGGCCCCCACGGCTTGAGCTCGACGGGAAAGCCGGCGCGCTTGGCGATGCCGGTGGCGGCCGACGCCGTCGTGGCCACCGCCTGCCGCGTGATCGGGATCTTCCAGGCCGACAGCAGCACCTTGGTCTCGTGGTCTCCGCTGCGCGGGCCCAGCTTGCCGAGCTGGCGCGCGAAGCGCTCCTGGTCGACGCCCAGCGCGTCGACCTCGGCCGGGTCGGCCGGTCCCAGCCCGGCGGCCAGGCGCTCGCGCAGCCGCCCGGCCGCGCCGGCCGCCGCCAGCGCGGCGCGCAGCCCGACCAGCACGCGGCGGTCGTCGTCCGCCACCAGCTCGGCGCGCCCGACCATCGGCAGGACCAGGGCCAGGCTGGTGCGCTCGGGAGGAACCCGGGCCAGCTCCTCGCGATCGACCAGCACCACGTCGGCGGGGCCCAGCTTGCCCATGTCGGGCGACAGCGCGGCGACGCGGCCGCCCACCGCGGCGGCCTCGCTGGCCAGAAACTGAGCCGCGGCGGAGAGCCAGCTACCGGGCGGCGCGACCACGGCGACGCGCGGGCCGGGCGGGAGGCCGAAGCCGGCCACCAGGATCAGCGTCTCCAGCCAGGTGTCGGGATCGGGGCACAGGATCGCGCCCTGGCTGCGAAGCGCGGCCAGGCAGGCGGCCTGCAGATCGGCCCGGGCGCCCGACGCGCGCGGATAGCAGGCCAGGAGAACCAGCGGCCGGCCGGCGCGCGCGACCCGGGCGCACAGCGGGGCCAGGTGCGCGGCCAGCGCCGGCGAGGGCGGCTCGCGCAGCGCGAGGCCGATCACCCCTGCAGGCGCATCGGCGGCATCCTCGAGGGCGACGCGTTGACAGATCGCACCGCGGCGGGTGAGGATTCGCTCCGCGTCGTCGCCCCACGCGACCTCGTCCAGCGCCAGCGCGACTCGCATGGTCGTCGCCTCGCGCGTGCGGAAGAGGACGCTGGCCACAGGCCCCACGCTATCGGAAGCCCCGGGGTGGGTCAAGAATTGGGTGAATTCGGCGGCTTAGCTTTTGGACCACCGCCGTTTCACGATCAGCCGACCGGTCGCCGGGTCGAACTCCCAGCCGTGGCGGCTGCACACCAGCCGCCCGGCCTCGACGAACCCGTCGCTCAACCTGCCGCCGTCGTGCGGGCAGCGGTCGGGCAGGGCAAACGCGCGTCCATCCTCCAGGACACAGACCGCGATCTCGCAGGCGCCGTCGCGCGCGGCCACGACCTGACCGGCCGGGCACCGGCGCAGCGCCTCGGCCACCGTCGGGCGCGGGTCCGGCGGCGCGTCTGGATCGCCGCCGAGGAGGTCGCACACGAGCGCGTGGAGGCTGGACACAGCCCGGCGAGCCTAGTCGCGCCCCCTGACACCGCCCCGACGGGGCCCGCGTCTGCGCCGGCCGCGGCGGGCGCGAATGGCCCGCGCCGGACCGCTCGGTCTACGGCCCGCACTGCGCGCGGTGGCGCAGCAGGTGGTCGGCCAGCACCAGGCACATCATGGCCTCGACGATCGGCACCGCGCGCGGCAGGACGCACGGGTCGTGGCGGCCCTTCGGCTTGAGCACCGTCGGCTCGCCCTCCTCGGTCACGGTCGGCTGCTCGCGCAGGATGGTCGCGGTCGGCTTGAAGGCGACCCGCACCAGGATCGGCTCGCCGTTGGAGATGCCGCCCTGGATGCCGCCGGACCGGTTGGTCCGCGTGCGCACGCGCCCGCGCGGGTCGGCATAGAAGATGTCGTTGTGCTGCGACCCGGTCATCGTGGTCGCGCCGGCGAAGCCGGAGCCGCTCTCGAAGCCCTTGGCTGCCGGGATGCCGAGCATGGCCTTGGCCAGGTCCGCCTCGAGCTTGTCGAACACTGGATCGCCGAGCCCGACCGGCACGCCGCGCGCCACCGCGCCGACGATGCCGCCCAGCGAGTCGCCGTCGCGGCGGGCGGCGTCGATCTTCGCGATCATCTGCTCGGCCACGGCGGGGTCGGGACAGCGCGCGATGCTGGCCTCCACCATCTCGCGCGCGACCGAGTCCACGTCGATCACCGCCGCGAGGTCGTGCACCTGCTCGACCCACCCGACCACCTCGACCCCCTCGGACAGGAGCAGCCGCCGCGCCACCGCGCCGGCGGCGACGCGCGCCGCGGTCTCGCGCGCGCTGGCCCGGCCGCCGCCCTCGACCGCGCGGATCCCGTACTTGGCCTGGTAGGTGTAGTCGGCATGCGATGGCCGGTACTTGCCGCGCAGCTCGCTGTAGTCGCTGCCGCGCGCGTCGCTGTTGCGGATGAGCAGCGCGATCGGTGTGCCCAGGGTGAGGCCGCCCACCACCCCCGACAGGATCTCGACCCGATCGTCCTCGCGCCGCTGCGTGGTGATCCGACTCTGCCCGGGTCGACGGCGGTCGAGCTCCACCTGCACCATGCTCTCGTCGAGCGGCAGGCGGGGCGGGCAGCCCTCGATCACCACGCCGAGCGCGGGGCCGTGCGACTCGCCCCAGGTGGTGATGCGGAACAGGCGGCCGGTGCTCGAGCCCATGCGGGCAGAGTAGCGCCGCCTGTGCCCAGTTCAACCGCGGCCTCGCCCCTTGCGCCGGCCATCGCCAGGGCGCTAGGGTTTCTCCTCCTCGTTCGGGCTCACTCGGGATCCCTCATGAAAACCTACAGTCCGTCGGATGTTCGTGTCGTCGGGTTCTTCGGTCACCGCTCCTCGGGCAAGACCAGCCTGGTGGAGGGCGTGCTGTTCAACGCGAAGGTGACCAAGGCCCTGGGCAGCGTCGAGGGCGGCGTGCAGGCGCTCGAGCTCGACCATGTCGCGCTCGAGCGGCAGACGACGATGCAGACCAACGTCGGATTCGCCGAGTGGGAGGGCATCCGCGTCAGCATCATCGACACGCCGGGCGACGCGAACTTCTGGGGCGCGACCAACCGCGCTCTTCAGGTCGTCGACGCCGGCGTCATCACGGTCGCGGCGCCCGATGGCGTCGAGCCGATCACACTGCGCGTGATGCAGGGCCTCGCCGAGCGCAACGCGCCCTACGCCGCGTTCGTGACCAAGCTCGACAAGGAGGGCGCGGCCGACTTCGGCGCCCTGGTGGCCGAGATCAAGGACGAGAGCGGCCGCGACGCGGTCGCGCTGTCGATCCCGATCGGCAAGGGGGCAGACTTCAAGGGCGTGGTCAGCCTGCTCAGCCAGAAGGCGTACGTGCCGGACGCCGACAAGACCAAGGAGGTCGAGGTGCCGGCCGAGCTCGCCGACCAGGTGTCGTCGTCGCGCGAGCTCCTGTTCGACGCGGTCGCCGCCGCCGACGACGACCTGGCCGAGAAGTACCTGGAGGCCGGCACGCTCAGCGAGGAGGAGCTGGCGCGCGGGCTCAAGGCCGCCTTCGTCAAGGGTCAGCTCGTGCCGGTGCTGGCCGGCAATCCGCTGACCAACGTCGGATCGCGCGTGCTGCTCGACGTCGTCCGCGCGATCTTCCCGTCGCCGCTCGATCGCCCGGCCATCAAGGGCTACAAGGACGCCAGCCAGGCCGATCCGGTCGAGCGCCCGCCCGATCCCGAGGGGCCGCTGGCGGCGCGCGTGTTCCGCACCTACTACGACCCGTTCGCCGGCATGCTCACCTACGTCCGCATCTTCAGCGGCAAGATCCACGCGGCGTCGGACGTGTTCAACACCAACGAGAACACCAGCGACCGGCCGTCGCACATGTACTTCCCGGAGGGCGGGGTCAAGAGCGGCGCCGAGATCAAGGACGCGACGGTCGGCGACGTCGTCGTCTTGACCAAGCTCAAGGTCACCGGCACCGGCGACACGCTGAGCCAGAAGGACGATCCCACCTTCCTGACCCCGTTCGACGAGCCGGAGGCGCTGCTCAACTTCGGCGTCTCGGCCGCGGACAAGAAGGTCGAGGAGAAGATGGCCTCGGTCATCAGCAAGCTGGTCGAGGAGGATCCGTCGCTCCGCTTCGCCCGCGACGCTGAGTCCAAGGAGACCATCCTCGGCGGGCTCGGGCAGCCGCACGTCGACTACGTGGTCGAGCGGCTCAAGCGCCAGCAGATCGAGATCGAGCTGCGCGAGCCCAAGGTCCCCTACCGCGAGACCCTCCGCACCGCGGTGCGCGACATCGAGGGCAAGCAGAAGAAGCAGACCGGAGGCTCGGGCCAGTTCGCCGTCTGCTTCCTCCACGTCGAGCCGCTGCCGCGCGGCAGCGGCATCGTGTTCGACGATCAGATCGTGGGGGGAGCCATCCCGCGCAACTTCATCCCCTCGGTCGAGAAGGGCGTGCGCGATGCGCTCAAGCGCGGCCCGCTGAGCGGCAGCGAGGTCGTCGACCTCAACGTGGTCCTCTACGACGGCAAGTACCACCGGGTCGACTCGTCGGACATGGCGTTCCAGATCGCGGCGCGCAAGGGCATCCGGGCGGCGTTCGCCAGCAAGATGGCCAGGCCGGTCCTGCTCGAGCCCCACATGGTCGTGGACATCACCTGCCCGGCGGAGAACGTGGGCGACGTGATGGGCGACCTCAACTCGAGGCGCGCCCGGGTCAGCAGCATGACCACCGAGGGACGCCGAGGCCGCATCACGGCGACGGTCCCGATGAACGAGATCCTGCGCTACACCAACGTGCTCAAGTCGATCACGTCGGGGCGAGGCTCGTTCCACATGCACTTCGGCAGCTACGAGGAAGCGCCGCCCGACATCCAGCAGCAGGTCTCGGCCCAGTACAAGGGCGAGGCCGTGGAGGAAGAGGACTGAGGGCCACATCCCCGGCGCGTTCGATGGGCTGGGCGGCAGTGGCGATGCTCCTCCTGTGCAGCTGCGCTGCGGCGCCGGCTCAGTCGGTCCCGCCCTCGGCTGCGCCGCCGCTCCCTCAGCGCCGCGCGCAGGCGACCGCATCGGGAGTCGGCGGACCGCACGCGGCCGCCGGAGGCCAGGCGGGGGTGAGCGAGGGCGGCCGCGCCGACGACGGCGAGGCCTGCCATGGCGGGAGCGACTGCGAGAGCGGCGTGTGCGAGGGTGAAGGGTGCGGAGGCAGCCAGCCCGGCAAGTGCGTCGCCGCCTCACGCGCATGCTCCGGGGGCGAGGAGTTCTTCTGCGGCTGCGGCGGCCAGAGCTTCCGCGCACCGGGCGACTGCCCGGGCCAGCGCTTCGCGAGGAAAGGCCAGTGCGCAGGAAATGCGCCAGCCGAGAAGGAGTCCGCGCCGTGAGCGCCGTGACCACCCGCCGGGGCTGAATGGCGACGACATTGCTCCGTCCTGCAATTTCGGTTTACCGTAGAGTGTTCGCGGAATGATAGCGACCGGCTTACCGCCGACGGCGGAGGAGCTCGACGAGCTGAGCGAAGCGTTCCGCCGTGATCCCGGCCGTGCGTTCGTCGGCCTGGGCGATGCGTTGCTCGCGCTCGGACGCCCGCGCGACGCCGTCGAGATCGGCGCCCGCGGGCTGCGCGAGAACCCCGCCAACCTGGACGGCCGCATCATGGTCGCCCGCGCCTTCGCCGCCCTCCACCAGTGGAAGGAGGCGCAGGCCGAGCTGCTGAAAGTGGTCAAGACCGACCGCAACCACGGCGCGGCGTTCCGCATGCTGGGCGAGATCCTGATGCGCCGCGCCGACTACGAGCGCGCCCTCCCGGTCCTGCAGCACGCGCAGAACCTCAACCCGGCG
>Ga0126377_10000084_pt1 | contig 44739 bp, 70 predicted proteins | sample PanSoiMetPlot_22_FD_92647 | JGI IMG/M metagenome (GOLD analysis project Ga0126377, IMG submission 92647) | Tropical forest soil microbial communities from Panama - MetaG Plot_22 | ecosystem: Environmental > Terrestrial > Soil > Tropical forest > Bulk soil | place: Panama | collected 2016-02-17 | reverse complement strand
TTCGCCTACCAGATCAACGAGGGGGTGAAGTAATGGAAGAGCCGCAGATGCGCGCCCTCATCGGGGATCTCCTCCTCTACGGGATGGATACCGCCGCAGAGGAGGGCATCGATCAATTCCCCGCTCGCGTTGAGGGGCTCCGCACCTTCGAGGAGGCGGGGCTCCTGACGAGCAACGAGGGGCTGGTAGCCCGCCTGAGCGATGGATCGGAGATCCAGATCACCATCGTCAAGAGCCGCTAGATCCGGGCTCGATTCCGAAGACGCAGAAGGCCCCGCTTGATTCCTCAGGCGGGGCCTTTTACGTTTCCCAGCGCGTATGCAAGGAAGTGGCGAAAGAGTAGCGCGCCGGACGGACACCTACGAGGCCTACATAGCCTCCGCCGCGTGGCAGACGAAGCGCCGCGCCGCCCTCAAGGCCGCAGGCCGCCGTTGCCAGATCTGCAACTCGCCTAAGCGCCTCGACGTACACCACCGCACCTACAAGCGGTTCGGCCAGGAGCGCCCCGGAGATCTCACCGTGCTCTGCCGCTCCTGCCATGACCTCTACCACGAGCGCCTCGCGCCTCCGCCCACGCCTCCTTCGCCTCCGCCGCGCCCGCGCCGGCGAGGCTCGAAGAAGCAGAGGCAGGTCGCCCAGGAGAACGAGCGCCTCCACGCCGTCCAACAGCAGAACAAGCGTAAGCAGAAACTCGTGCGGGAGGGCCTCGCCTCCCCCTCCATCCGCGCCGGGCTCGCCGGGCGCTACCGCACATAGCCCGACGTCCTGGGCGAGGCCGCGGCTGAGACTCTGGCCGGCCGTGTCATAAGCAGAGCCCCCGGTGAAAGAGCCGGGCTCCAGCCGTCAGAGGGGGGGCTCGCCCCGTTCCCCGAAGGCAGAGCTTCTCGCTCCCGGTGCCAGAGGGGGGAGGGTTGTTGTGGTCGCGCGCGAGGGATTTCGGCTTGGTGGTACGCTGGCGCGCGTACCCGACGTCCAGGAGGACTCAATGCCTGACATTCCTGCGCCCCTGCGGATGCTCCCGCTGTCGGCGCTGTTCGTAGACGACCGCTATCAGCGCGAGATCCACGCCGCGTGGATTCGCGCGAAGGTGCGCGAAGGCTTCGACTGGCGGCTGTTCGGCGTCCTTGAGGTATCCCGGCGCGGCCGGCGCTTCGCGATCTTCGACGGCCAGCATCGAGCGGAGTTGGCTCGCCAGGCGGGCGTCAAGCATGTGCCCTGCATCGTGCACGACGCGCTCTCGCCCGAAGAGGAGGCTGAGCTCTTCGTTGCTTTGCAGGTCGGGCGGCGGCAGTTGACGCAGGGCCAGCGCTATAAGGCGCGGCTCTTCCGGGGGGAGGAACAGGCCGTGGAGATCGAGCGGATGGCGACTGCGGCCGGCTTCTCCGTCAATGGCGGCCACCAGGTCCGGACGAACATCCGGGCGATCCACGCCCTCGACTCGATCTACCGGCGCTCGCCGGCGCTCCTCGAAGCCACGCTCTCGCATGTTGCTGACTGGTGGCTGGGGGACCAGGGGGCTACCAGCGGGCATCTCATCCAGGGCGTGGCCTACTACCTCGAAGCGGAGGAGCTTTGCCTGGGGGCGGAGAAGGAGGCGCGCCTGCGCGCCGTGCCGCCGATACAGATCATCCGCCGGGCCCTGGGGACTACGTACTCCGGCGGCGGCGGAGCCGCCCGCGCCGTCTCGCGCGAGGTACGCGACGCCGCAGAGGGCAAAGCTCCTTACAGGCGGGGGCTCGCGGAGGCGGCCTAGCCGTTTTCCGCTCGTAGCGGCTTCTGGCGCTTCGGCGCGCCGGCGAGGGGAGTAGCTTCTTCCCTCGCCCGAAACAGAGCGCGCCGCCGGCGTGCTTCGCCCTTCGCCCCCAGGAGGCCCTCGATGCCAGAGCAGATGGAGCTCGTTCCTTCCGGCCCGCGGATCGCTTTCAGGAGGCGGCCTCTCGCGAGGGATCGGGTCGAGGAGGCGCTCTGGCTTCTTCATTGCTTTAACGAGGCGATGGGCACCAGGCTCTCGCCGTTCAAGCGTTCGGGGAGGCCCAGCGAGGCGCTGTCGCGGATCCTGGGGGCGCTGGAGGACGCCGTGCCGCCGATCTCGCTGGCGGAGGGGGAGGCGATGATCCGGGCGGCGGCGGCGAGCCCGTGGTGGGATGGGGCTCCTTCGACGGGCGTGGTTTTCGGGCCGCGCGCGATTGAGCGGGCCCGGGAGGAGGCGAGGGGGACGGCCAGGCGGAGGCCTCCGTCGGCGCGGGAGGAGCGCGCGGCTTTCTCCGCCGCCTGTCTGGCGCAACTGCGATGACCGATCGGGGCTGGGCCGCCTGCGCTCTGCTCCTGAACGAGTGCTGGCAGGGCGGGATGAGCGAGGCGAAGGCGCTCGCGTACCGGACGGTGCTGGATATCTACTCCGACGAGGAGGTCGACTGCGCGATGCGGCGCGTGCTCCGCCAGGGCGGGCAGTTCCTCCCCTCCGCCGCCGTGCTCGTCCTCGAATGCACGAAGGTGCGCCAGGACGGGGCGCTGAGGAGCGAGGCGCGCTGGGCGCGGATCACGGGCCAGCCGCTCCCCCGGAAGCTTCTCCTGCCATGAGCGGGTTTCCCTACGGCTACAGCGCGCCGGCGTGGCAGACGCGGCTAGATCGCGAGCATGACGCCCAGATTCTTGTTGGCCTCTCGCGGGTCGAGGCGCATACGACGGAGCAGATCTGCCTCGCCGCCTTCCCCGATCATGGTCCCCGGAGTCGCTACGCGTGGTTCCTCGTCTGCGGGCGGCTCAATTCGCTACAGCGCCGCGGGCTTGTGGTTCGCGTAGGCCCGAAGCTCTGGCGAAGGACGTGGCTGGCATGAGGGAGGTGCTCGATGTTTTCGTGCCGGGGCGGGCGATGCCGGCCGGCTCGAAGGTCAGCGGCGTCGCGACGAAGAAGAATGCGGCGGGGGAGCGCGTGCCGATCAAGCGCGCCGACGGGAAGTTCGTGACGTTCACGAAGGACTCGAGCGGGGAGAGCGGGGAGGCTTGGCGCGGCGACGTACGGGAGGTCGTGATGCGCGCCTACGGCGGCCCGAAGCTCCGGGCCTGCCGGCTGGTCCTCGTCTTCGCCCGCCCCCGCCCGAAGAGCCATTTCCGTGCGGGGCGCAATTCCCATCTCCTGCGCGAGGGGGCTCCTCGCGTGCCGACGACGCGCCCGGACGCCCTCAAGCTCGCGCGCGCCGTCGAGGACGCGCTGACGGGTGTGATCTACGCCGACGACTCCGCCGTCGTCGAATTGGCCGTCGCGAAGATCTACGGGGCCCCGGGCGTGCAGATCTCGATCTGGAGGCTTGAGCCATGACCCCGGCCTACCGGGAGGGCCCCGACGCCCTCAAGCGCTGCAATCGATGCGAGGAGGAGAAGGCGCTCCGGGACTTCGCGCAGAACGGGCGGCGGAAGGACGGCTCCCCGGCCCCGGACTCCTACTGCCGCCCCTGCCGGCGCGAGCTCGCGCGCATCCAGCGGGTACGGGCGCGCTCGTCGCCGGAGCGGCTGGCGCGGACGCGCGAGCGCCAGCGGGAGTGGGCGCGCTCATGGCGGGAGCGCAATCGGGAGGCGTCGCGGGCGAGCGCGCGGCGCTACTACGAGCGGCTCAAGCAGGATCCGGAGCGCTATCAGGCGTATCTCGCCTCCCAGCGCATCTCCTACGTGCTGCGACTCGAGCGGCAGGGCAGGAGCCCCGCCTTCCGGATGAAGAGCGCCGCCGGCGCGTACGAGGAGGCGCGCTCCGGCTCGCGGCTGGAGCTCGCGCCGCTGCTCAAGGCTCTGCCCGCCGACTGGCATGGGGCGACGAAGGGGCAGGCGCGGAAGCTGTACCGGCTGAGGCATGGGAGCCGGCGCGTCTCGCTCGCGCTCGCCGACGAGCTTCTGACGGCCGTCGGGAAGGGCTACCTCCTGCCGACGATCTATGGCTAGGCTCGCTCGCGTGGATCTCATGGCGGCCCTCTGGCTCGCCCTGGCCGTGGGCGCGGCGATCTTCACCGTCGCGCTCGTGATCTGCTCAAGGAGGCGATAGCATGCCGCCCGTGCCCGACGCCCCCGCCGCCCCCGCGCGCCGGCTTCCCCCCGCACAGCAGGAGATGGCGCTGGGAGATCTCCGGCGAGCACCGATCGCGAATCCGGATCTGCGCTCGCGCTTCCGGATCCCGCCCTTCTCGATCATCTGGACGATGGCGGGCCCGCACAAGGAGCGCCGGCGCGACTGGGAGCTTCTGGGGATCGAGCCGGAGCGCTTCATCGGGCGCGAGGACAACCTCCTGAACTTCTCGCCGGCGATGCGCGACGGGGCCTTCTACGACAAGAAGCGCGCGGCGGAGGAGCAGACGGGCCGGAGCTTCTCGATGCGGGAGTTCATCGACTCCGGCCTGTATGAGCCGCCGGAGCGCAACGGGAGCATCGAGCGCTCGACCTCGATCTTCGACCCCGTCGTGGCGGAGGCCTGCTACCGCTGGTGGTGCCCGCCGGGCGGCCTCATCTACGACCCCTTCGCCGGCGGGGCCGTGCGCGGCATCGTCGCCGCCGCCCTCGACCATCCCTACGTCGGCGTCGAGCTTCGCCAGGAGCAGGTGCGCGCCAACCGCCGCCAGGCGCTCCAGATCTTCGCGCCGAAGGGGATGTTCGGGACGGTCGCGCATCGCCCCCGCTGGTATGAGGGCGACGCCCGGAAGCCGCCGCCGACCGCGCCGCGCCTCGCGCGCGAGGCCGCCCAGCAGAAGCATGCGCCGCCGCCGGCGGACTTCCTCTTCTCCTGCCCGCCCTACCACGACCTTGAGCGCTACTCCGACCTCGATGCCGATCTCTCCGGGATGGACTGGCCGGAGTTCCAGCGCGGCTATCAGGACGCCATCGCGGACGCCGCGAGCAGGCTCCGCCCCGATCGCTTCGCCGCCTTCGTCGTCAGCGAGCTTCGAGGGCCGCCCCCCGGCCTCTACAAAGGCTTCGTGGGGGAGACCATCGCGACCTTCGAGGAGGCCGGCCTGCGCTTCTACAACGACCTCATCATCGTCAACAGCCCCGGCACGGCCCCCCAGCGGGTAGGGCGCTTCCTCATCCCCTCCGCGAAGATCGCCCGCATCCACCAGAACCTCCTCGTCTTCGTCAAGGGCGACCCGATGAAAGCGGCGAAGCTCTGCGCGCCGATGGAGGGCCTCGAATGAGCCGGCCGATCTTCATCTCCCTGGGCGCAGGCGTCCAGTCCTCGACGATGCTGCTCATGGCCTGTGCCGGCGAGCTTGAGGAGTACGGCTCCCCGGAGGCGGCGATCTTTGCCGACACCGGCTGGGAGCCGCCCGCCGTCTACGACTGGCTCTCCTTCCTCGAAGCGGAGGTCGCCGGCCGGATCGAGATCGTCCGCGTCTCGCGCGGCAATCTGCGCGACGACTACCTCGACGGACTCGAGCGCCAGCGGCACGGAGGGAAGGGCCCGCCGCCGATCCCGCTGCACGTCCGGGGCGGCGGGCGGCCTCGCGGGCAGATGTGGCGGCAGTGCACGAACCAGTACAAGCTCAAGGCGATCTTCGACGAGATCCGCCGGCGCGGCTACGGGGGCCGGAAGGGCGAGCCCGTCGAGCAGTGGATCGGGATCTCCTTCGACGAGATCCAGCGCATGAAGCCCTCCCGCGTCCCCTGGGCGCGCGCCGCCTGGCCGTTGATCGAGCGGCGGATGACGCGCCACGACTGCAAGCTCTGGATGAGCCGGCACGGCTATCCGGAGCCCCCGAAGAGCGCTTGCATCGCCTGCCCGTACCACTCGAATCCTCAGTGGCGGGAGATCAAGGCCGACGCCGGGCTCTGGGCCGACGCCGTCGCCTTCGACCGCGCGATCCGGAAGATGCCGCAGGTCGAGGGCGAGCTCTTCGTGCATTACTCCGGGCTCCCGCTGGAGGAGGTAGATCTCCGCACGCCGGAGGACTTCGGCCAGATGGATCTCTTCGGGGCTGAATGCGAGGGCATGTGCGGCGTCTGAGCGTCGGCGGCCTCTTCTCCGGGATCGGGGGCTGGGAGCTTGGCTTGCAGCGCGCCGGCTTCCGCATCGCATGGCACTGCGAGAACGACCCCTTCTGCCAGCGCGTCCTTCACCGCCATTGGCCCCGGATCCCCTGCTATCCCGACGTCCGATCCTTGAGAGGCGAGTATGTCGAGCCCGTCGACCTCCTCTGCGGGGGCTTCCCCTGCCAGGACATCTCCGTCGCCGGCCGCGGGGCCGGGATCGCCGGCGAGCGGTCGGGTCTTTGGCGGGAGTTTGCTCGCCTCGTTGGCGAGCTTCGACCCAGCTACGTCCTCGTGGAGAACGTCCCAACTCTCGCTGCTAGAGGCCTCGATACCGTCCTTGCCGACCTTGCCGCGCGCGGGTTCGATGCGGAATGGGACTGTCTACCCGCGAGCGCCTTCGGTGCCCCTCACCAGAGGGACCGCCTCTGGCTTATTGCCTACCCCTGCGGCGACGGAGTACGGCTCCAGCCAGAACGGGATCAACGGGAAGGGCGGGGCCTTCGAGCGCCCGTCGGCGGGGACGCCCTCGCTGTCGACGATGGCGCGCCGCAACGAGTGGCCGACGCCGCATGGGATGGCGAAGCCGGGGGAGCCGCGCCGGCCGGGGCCGTCGGGCAACGAGCTAGGGCGGGCCGTCAATCGGAGCGAGCTCGAGAAGCTCTGGCCTACGCCGGCGGCGCGCGACTGGCGGTCGGGGGAGGCGTCGGAGGCGACGCATGCGCGCAACTCGCGCCCCCTCAACGAGGTGGTCGTCCGGGAGGGGAAGCTCTGGCCGACGCCGGAGGCGAGCGACGGGAGCGGGGGGCGGAGGAGCGCGGAGCTTGGCGGCCAGCGGCCCTCCGGGAGCAAGCGGGCGGTGACGCTGGCGACGGCGATCTTCCACGATGCATCTACTGTGGCAGGCCCGCCGGCGGATACGACGAGCATGAGGCCTGCTTCCGGCGCTCCGCCTGCGAGGCTCTGGCCGACCCCGAAGTCGAGCCCGTCGGGGCCGGACTACGCGCGGGCGGATCGGGAGGGGAGCGGCGGGGACGACCTCGCGACGGCCGTGGCCCGCGAGCACCGCGGTGGCCCCCCGCCGGATGGCCCGGAGACGGAGCGGCGTGGTGGGGCGCTGAACCCGACGTGGGTCGAGTGGCTCATGGGATTCCCGCTCGCGTGGACCGACTTAGGGCGCTAGGGAACGCCCTCGTCCCGCAGATCGCGGAATGGATCGGCCGGCGGATCCTCGAATACGAGGCCGCTCGATGAGGGATCGCGAGAGCCGCGACCTCAAGGCCGCCGCCCGCCTGGCGCGCGACGAAGAGCTTCCGGCGGAGCCGGAGGACCAACCAACGCCCGAAGAGCTCGCGGAGCTTGAGCGGGCCGAACCCCCAGAGAGGAGGGCCCCCCGGTCACGGCCGGCGCGGCTGAGGAAGCCAAGCGCGCCGGAGAGGTGATCGCGGAGGACAGCTATGCGATACGTCATCCCGGCGGCGGCCGCGCTCGCGCTCGCCGCCCCTCCCTCCGCCAGCGCAATGATGGCGGAGGCCCCTCGCGCTCATGCGGCCCAGGGAGGGCATCATCGATCCGCCCCCCAGAAGATCGTCCGCCGGCGCGCCTCGCGCTGGGCCGTCGTCAGGCCCTACAACGCCAAGCTGAACCGCATCGCGATGTGCGAAAGCGGGATGCGCTGGCATATCGCGACAGGCAACGGCTTTTTCGGAGGCCTGCAATTCACCGTCGGCACCTGGCTCTCCGCCGGCGGGCGGGGGATGCCCCACTGGGCTTCGCCGCTGGAGCAGAAGTACCGGGCCGTCCGGGTCTTCCTGCGGCGGGGCTCCTGGGCCGACTGGCCCGTCTGCGGCTACCGCTGAGCCCATCTCCTGCGCGGGATTCGGGCTCAAGGCGCGTCCCATTTGGTACGATGCTCTCTGTACCCGAATCCCCCAGGAGGAAGCATGACCCGCATGAAGTACGTCCAGCCTCAGCGCCTCAGCCCCGGCGAGCATCTCGAAGTCGAGATCGCCGCGGGCCCGGAGGGCGACTGCAAGCTCCGCCTCGCCTGCGAGGCCGATCCCGACGGCCGCGTCTTCGTCCAGCTATCCGGCATCGGATGCGATCTCGAAGGCGAGATGCCCGGCCTCTACTACCCGCAGGGCCACACGCTCCCCAGCGAGCCCACGCCGCTCTCGCATCTGGGCGAGGGCGCGGAATGGATCGGCGCAGGCGATGAGGTGGCGATCCTCAGCGATGCCGCCCCCGGCGGGATCATCGCTACGGGCATCATCGTCGATATCGAGGGCGAGGAGGCCCTCGTCAGGGCGGAGAGCGAGAGCGACCCCGGCAACGGCTGGATGCAGAAGTACCCGCTCGCGCGCCTCGCGCACATCGACTCGCCGCAGGCTGAGGCGGCGGCGAGCTTCGGGGAGCAGGATCCCGCCTGCCCCGCCTGCGGCTCTACGGATCTGGGCATGTGGGCGGAGGACGGCGAGAGCCCGGAGGCCGACTACTGGCATTGCGAGGATTGCGGCAAGGGCGGCGACGTCAATCACGGCGAGGGCCCGCTCCTCATCGAGAAGCCGTAGCCTCGCCCCTCATAGGCAGTACCGCAGGGCCCGCCATCGAGCGGGCCCTTTGCGTTCCATCTGATAGCAAGCGGTATCCTCAGGGGCGTACCCGAAGCCCCCATAGGAGGCAACGATGGATCGAACAGAGATGAAGGCGGTGCTCCTCGCCCTGACGGCGAAGGAGGCGGAGGCGAGCTTCCACGCGATGAGCGGGGAGGAGATCGAGGCGCTCCTGCGCGAGCACTGCGCGGAGATCCTCTCGAAGCGCGAGGGAACGCCCCCGGAGCAGATCGAGCACGCCCGGACGGAGGATCTGGTGGCGGCGGCCCTTGCCGAAGAGGGCCAGCCCTGCGGCGACTGCGGCAAGCTCGTCCTCTGGCGCGAGGACTGGGGCTGGTTCCACAAGGCCCCCTCCTCCTGCTTCCTTGAGCCACGCGAGCGCCCCCAGGGCTCGTTCATGGGCTGGCTCCAGCGCCGCCGGCCGGCCGGATCATGAGCCCGAATCTCGAAGAGGCTCGCCGGCGCGCCCAGAACGCCTACCGGCTGAACTTCGCGATGAGCAAGGATGTCCTCGTGGCCGTCCAGCTAGAGCATGCGGAGGGCCCGCGCATCCTGGGGCGCGTCGACTACCTTGAGGCCCGCCCGAAGAGCAGGCTGGGCCCCCGCTATCGCATCGGGGGGCGCTGGGTCGATCTCGCCGCCGTCCAGTGGGTAGAGAGCAGGCGCGAGCCTGCTAGGGCCGGAAAGTGAGCAAGCGATGGATGAGTACGAGCGGACGGTACGGGAGGCGCTGCTTGCTCGCGCCGAAACAGCCGAAGCCGAGGTCGAGCGGCTGCGGGAGGCGGGCACGCAGGCGATCATGGACGCGCTCTCGTGGATGGAGCCCGCGACCGCCAAGCGGTTCACGCAGGAGCAGAGCTACGAGCGGTTCGCCGCCATGCTCGCTATGAGCGAGGAGCGAGCATGAGTGGCCCGAAGCTCATCCACGTAGGCGAGCGCATGCTCGTAGAGATCTGGACGCTTGAGCCCTACGGCCGGCGGATGGCCGACATCTACCTCCTCGACGAAGAGGCTCACCAGAACTTCTGGGAGCGCCGGTACATCGAGGGCCGCCTCTACGGGCGCGTCGGCGCGCGGCGCTACACGAAGGCCGACGAGAAGCGCATCGTCCAGGGCGAGCATGCCCTCGCTGAGCAGACACTCCGCCAGGCGGGCGTCAAGGCCCGCCGCATCGTCCGCGGGCGCGGCTGGCTGTAATCCGCCCGGATCGGCGCGCAGCACCCCCGTCTCCGGGGCGTTGCGCGCCTCCCGCGGGGGATTCATCGACCCCCGCCGGCGCTCTGGCAGAACGCCCCAGAGGCGTAGCCTCTGCGCATCATGGCCCTCTCAGCCAAGCGCCGAAGGAAGCTTCCCGCCTCCTCCTTCGTCTACCCGCCCTCCAGCCCCGTCGGCGGCAAAGGGCGCGGCCTGTACCCGATCGACACGAAGGCCCGCGCCCGCAACGCCCTAGCCAGGGCCGCCCAGCCCAACACGGCCGGCTCCTACAGCACCGTCGCGAAGGCCGTCCGGAAGAAGTGGGGGAACAAGATCGCGAGCGTAGGCCCGAAGAAGGGGACGACCTCAAGGCCCGGAATGCGCAAAGGCGCTCGCCGGCGCTCGCGGTAGCATCCCGCCAACCCGAATCCCCAGGAGGCCGTCATGGCTCTGCCCGTTCAAACGCTGGGAGCGAAGCATCCCAACGACCCGACTGTGACGACGCTGGAGCAGGAGAGCGCGGTTGTCACGGCCCAGACCATCGCGGACGCTACGGCCGCCCGGCTGGGCATGCCTGTCGAGCCGCCCGCCGGCCCGTAGTGCTTCGCACCGTATGCTGGGCCCCGCGATGCCCTGAGCTCGCGGAGCCCGGCAAGCGCCATTGCCGCGCCCATGCGCAGGGCGGATACGGGTCGAGGGCATGGCGCAGAGTCGCCTCCCTCGTCGCCCAGCGCGGCGTCTGCGAGCAGTGCGGATCGAGCCGGCATCTGCGCGCCCATCATCGGGACGCCCTGGGGCCGCTGGGCCCGCACGGGCTCGAGCTCGCCAACCTCGTCCTGCTCTGCGCCGCATGCCACCACGCAGAGCATCCTCGCGATGGAGAACGCAGATGAGGCTCCCCGGCTACCGCCGCCAAGACCCGCTAGCCCCCGTCATCGATGCGCTCGCCGACCTCGCGCTCGCCCAGCGGGGAGCAGGCACGCCACCCGACGAGATCCTCCCGCAGGAACTCGCAGACGAATTGCACAAGCAGGCCGCTCGAGTCCGCGCCGAAGCCAAGCGGCAGGAGAGCAAGCCAGCCCCAGTCAAGCCGAAGCCCCCGGCGGCCGATGAAGCAGTGCCGGCCCCGGCGACCGGGGGAAGGGGCCGGGGCCGGCGGGCCCGCGAGCCTGAGGCCGAAGCCTAGGCGCACGGGCCAGCGGCTCGCCCCCCAGAGGTAGAGCCCGCGACCACCCAGGCGCGGGGAGGATGAGGCCTCGCCGGATCCGCAGGCTCCGATCGGCGACGGTAGCGGACAGCGCCGGGGTTGGGCTGGACGATGACGCGGTCCCCCCGGCGCTGGCCGGCAAGCAGGGTAGATGGACGAGAGAGGGCGAGGCGGTCGTGGATCTACGGGGGCCCGCGGCGGCCACGGTAGTAGCCGTAGCCATAGGCAGAGGGCCAGGGCGCGAAGAGCAGGCAGATCCCGATGATGAGCAGGATCAAGCCAAGCAGTCCATAGCCCAGGCCCAGCCAGAGCACGAGCCCCAGGATGATGAGGAGCAGGCCCATCATCGAGGAGTACCCGCTCGCCTGCTCATGCTGCACATCGAGCTTGAGGATGACGGAGGGATCACCATCACCGGGGATCGCGCTGGCCTGCGGCGGATGGCGCTCCTCCTCATCGAGGCGACGGTAGCCGGCGAGGCAGAGCTCGCCTTCGTCTCCGACGAAGCCCTGACGCGCCTGCTCGTCCGCATGATCCCGCCTGGCCCATGAGAGGGGCTATGCCCTCTTCGCCGCCCGCGTCCCAGGCGAGCAAGCTCCCGCGCGAGGAAAGCCGCCGATCGGGGCGTTTTGCGGCGTTTTTCCGCGCCGGCGGGCGGCTCCAGCGCCGATCGGGGCGTTTTCGGGCGTTTCTGGGCGGCGCTGGCGGCGCTAGGCTCCGCTCGTGGCCATGCAGCGCCTCCGCGTGGCGTATCCGCCCGATCTTCTCGACGCCCTGGGGCGGCGGGCGGAGGCGGAGGGGATCTCCGTGCCGGAGGCGGCCCGGCAGGCGCTCGCGCGCGGTCTGGATCATGGCCGGCGCGACGGGGAGAGCCCGTACGACGAGGCCGTCCGGCTTTTGCTTGAGCGGGCTCGCGACGGCTCCGTGACGGCGACGGTGAATCTGGCGCGCCTGCTCGCGAAGGTGCCGCCGCCGGAGAAGGGGAGCGGCGACCCCGACGACGAGCTCGCGGCGCGCCGGCGGCGGGCATGAGCGCGCTGGAGGACTTCGCCTCCTTCTGCTCGCGGCTCGAGTTGGAGAGCGGCCGGCCGATGGTGCTGGAGGCCTTCCAGCGCGAGCTCCTGGCCGACTACTTCGCCGGGTGCGAGGAGACGCTCGCCCTGCTCCCGAAGAAGAACGGGAAGAGCACGCTCATGGCGGCGCTGGCGCTCTTCCATCTCCTTACGGTCGAGGACGCGGAGTGCCTCGTCGCCGCCGCCTCCCGCGACCAGGCGGGGATCCTCTTCGAGCAGGCCGCCGGGTTCGTGGATCGCTCGCCGGCGCTGCTCCGCCACATGAAGGTGCAGCGCGGCTACCGGATGATCCGGGCGCGGGAGGGCAATGGGCGGATCCGCGTCCTCGCCGCCGACGTCGACACAGCCGACGGCGTGATCCCGACGCTCGCCTTCGTCGACGAGCTTCATCGCCACAAGAGCCTGAATCTGTACGGCGTCTTCCGCGACGGGCTGGGCCCGCGCTCCGGCCAGATGCTCACGATCTCGACCGCCGGCGACAGCGAAGCCTCCGCCCTGGGGACGATGCGCGCCGCCGCGCACGGACTCGAGGGCGTCGTCCGGGAGGGCCGCCACACCGTCGCGCGCTCCCCCAACGGCGGCTTCGCGCTGCATGAGTGGGCGCTGGATCGCGAGGACGACCGCTCGAACATGAGCGTCGTCAAGCTCGCCAACCCCGCCTCATGGCAGACGGAGGAGGCGCTCCGCCGGCGCTATGAGAGCCCCTCGATGCTCGCCGCGCATTGGGCGCGCTTCGCCTGCGGGATCTGGCAGGCGACGGAGGACTGGTGGCTGAGGGCGGAGCAGTGGGCGCTCGCGGCGCGGCTGGGCGCGCTCCTGCCAGGCGAGCGGGTCGGCCTGGGCTTCGACGGCTCGCGCGTCGGCGACAGCACCGGGCTCTGCGCATGCAGGATCGAGGACGGCCTCATCGTGCCGCTGGCGCTCTGGGAGGCCCCGGAGGGCCATCATCGCGACGGCTCCTGGGAGGTGCCCGCCGGCGAGGTAGACGTAGCCGTAGCGCAGGCCATGAGCACGTACCGCGTCGTCCGCGGCTACTTCGACCCGCCGCTCTGGCAGAGCGAGATCGAGCGCTGGGGGATGGAGTTCGGCCAGCCGGCCGTGATCCCCTTCCATACCGCGCGCGCCCCGATGGTCGCCGCCGTCGAGCGCTTCCGCACGGACATCGTGGCGGGCGAGGCGGGGCATACGGGGGATCCCAACTTGACCCGCCATGTGATGAACGCCAGGATGAAGGAGACCAGGGGCGGCTACTTCCTGACGAAGGACACGCCGATGAGCCCGAACAAGATCGACCTCGCCGTGGCCGCCGTCCTCGCCTACGAGGCGCGATGCGACGCGCTGGCATCCGACGCGAGGCCCGGGAGGTTCTACGCCTTCTCATGAGCGCTTTCGCTTCCATCGCCGGCGAGGAGTGGGTCGACCTCCGCGAGCCACTCGACGCGTCGGAGCCGGATCTCCTCATGGCGCGCATGCTCGCGCGCTTGCAGGAGCGCGCCCCGCTCTCCGACCTCTACACGGACTACGTCGAGGGCCGGCATGCGCTGGCCTTCATCTCCAGCCAGTACCGGCGGGCCTTCGGGGCGATGCTCGCCGGGATCTCCGACAACTGGTGCGCCCTCATCGTCCAGGCCGCCTCCCAGCGCCTAGAGGTCCAGGCGCTCAAGGGCGGCGGCTCCGACCTCGCCGATCGCCAACTCCTCGACCTCTGGCGGCGCGAGGGGCTCGAGCTCGACTCCGGGCTCGCCTTCGACGCCGCCTGCCAGCAGGGCGAGGCGTACCTCCTCGTCCAGCCCTACCGGGACGCCGGCGAGGCGCGGGCCCGCATCACCGTCGAGCATCCCCGCCAGTTCATCATCGCCCGCGACCCCGCCGACCGCCGGCGGATCGTCGCCGCCCTCAAGGCGTGGTGGGACGAGGACGCGGAGGCGCTGTACGTCACGCTCTGGACGCCGGAGGCGATCTTCCGGCGCTCGAAGCGCGCCCATGACTCCTGGCTCATGGCGCGCGAGGACGAGGCCCCGGAGATGGAGGACAACGCCCTGGGCGTCGTGCCCGTGGGCGCGCTCCTCAACGACCCCCAGCTATTGCCGGCCCGCCCGCCGCTCTCCCTGCTCGTCCCGCCGCACTCCGTCCCGGACGTGGCGATCGGCCTGGGGCGCTCCGATATCGCGGACTTCGTCTCCTCCCAGGACGCCATCGATCTCCTCCTCTCGCACATGCTCGTCAGCGCGGAGTTCTCCGCCTTCCGCCAGCGCTGGGCGACGGGGCTGGAGGTGCCGAAGGATCCGGAGACGGGCCAGCCGATCCAGCCCTTCCGGGCCGCCGTCGAGCGCGTCTGGATCAACGAGAAGGCCGACGGGCGCTTCGGGGAGTTCGCGCCGACGGACCTGGGGAACTACATTCAAGCGCTGGACTGGGCGATCCGGAGCATCGCGAGCCGCTCGCGGATCCCGCCGCACATCCTCATGAGCGGCTCCGGCAACTGGCCGTCCGGCGAGAGCCTCGATGCCGCGGAGGCCGGGATGACCGACAAGGTCGTCGCGAAGCAGAGGAGCATGGGGCCCGGCATCTCCTATGCGATGGGGCTCGCCGGCAGGATCGAGGACATCACGATCGGCGCGCCGATGATCGGGATCGACTGGACCGCCGCCGGCCGGCGGTCTGAGAGCGCGCTCGCTGACTCGCTGGCGAAGCGCCTGACCATCGGCGTGCCGCCCCAGCAACTCTGGGAGGACTACGGCTACAGCCCGGAGCAGATCGCGGAGTTCTGGGACTGGATCGACGAGGCGCGCGAGCATGGCCTGACGGTCGGGAAGGCCGCGCCGACGCCCGCCGGGGCCCCGGCGGCGGCCCCCGGTGGCGAGATCCAGCCTCCGGCGGTAGCCTAGGCCCCGATGGGCGCAGATCCTCCGGCTCCTCCCGCCTCCTCAGATCCGCCGGCGCGCCAGTTCAGCCAGGCGGAGGTCGACCAGATCGTCGCGCGCCAGCGCCGCGAGTGGCAGGAGAAGCTCGATGCGGCGAGCGGCGAGCGGGATACGCTCAAGGCCCGCAACGCAGAGCTTGAGCCGGTCGTCGCGGAGCGCGACTCCCTCAAGGCGCGCGTCAGCGAACTCGAGCCGGCCGTCGGCAAGACGCAGGTCGAGATGGCGCTCATCACGGAGGCCGTCAAGGCCGGGGCGAGGCGGCCCGACCATGTGCTCCGCCTCGTCGATCTCTCCACCGTCCGGCTGGAGGACGGCAAGGTCAAGGGCGCGGCGGAGGCGATCTCCGCGCTCGCCCAGGACTCCCCCGGCTACTTCCAGGCCGGATCCCAGCCAGCCCCGCCGCCGTCCGACGGAGGGGCGCGCAGTCGGTCGGCTCCGCCCCCTGCGGCGAAGCCCAACGACGAGATCAACGCGGCGATTCGCCAGCAAGCGGGCTTCGCCCCGCGGTAGGGCAGGCGCGAGCGCGCGCCGGCAGTAGCGCAGGCCCCCGAAGGCCGGAGGCGCTCGCGAGAGCGCGGAGATACCTCTAGCCACAGGAGAAGCCGTGCCGCCCATCTACGACCAGCTAGTCACCAGAGTCGACGTTCAGGGCCTCATGCCGGAGCCCGCCGTCGTCGACCTCCAGACGGACATCGCCCGTACCTCCATCGTCTCTAGCCTTTTCAGGCAGATCCCGATGTCATCGGGGCAGGCGAAGACATCGGTGCTGGACGCCCTGCCGTACGCCTATTGGGTTAACGGGGATACCGGGCTCAAGCAGACCAGCAAGGTGTCTTGGACGGGGAAGTACCTCACCGCAGAGGAGCTCGCCGTCATCGTCCCGGTGCCGGAGGCCGTCATTGCCGACGTGAGCGTCGATATCTTCGCTCGCCTCCGCCCGCTCCTCGCGGACGCCTTCGCCCGCGTCCTCGACTCCGCCTGCGTCTTCGGCGTCAATCGGCCGGCCACCTTCTCGCAGGCCATCGTGCCGGGAGCGGCGGCGGCGACGCCGACGCAGGCCATCGTCAACGCCGACGTGGTGGAGGGCATCGATACCGCGCTGGGCCTCCTCGAAGGCAACGACGTCGACGTGACGGGGATCGTCGCGCGCGCCTCCGTCCGCGGGCATCTCCGCCGCGCGCTCGCGCAGCTAGGGGGAGCGGCCTCGCTGGGGGCGGCCCCCAACGACCTCTTCGGCTACAACCTCCTCTACCCCTCCGGCTCGCTGGCATGGCCGGCGAATCTCATGACGATCATGGGCGATTGGAACGCCGCCGTCCTGGGCGTCCGCCAGGACATCACGTACCGCGTCCTGAGCGAGAGCGTGATCTCCGACGACGCCGGGAAGGTGATCTTCAACCTCGCCCAGCAGGACGCCGTGGCGCTCCGCGCCGTCGCGCGCTACGCCTTCGTGACCGCCGACCACGTCAGCATCGGCGCGGACGGCCAGCAGGTCACCTCCTACCCCTTCGCCACGACGGCGACGGCCTAAGGGAGGGGATGATCGTGAGCGCGGAGCCCCAGCCGCCGGCGGAACCGATCTGCTCCCCGGCTGACGTGGCCGTCTGGCTCCGCGCTCGCACCCAGGATGACGAGGGGCGCGAGGTAGGGCTCTTCAACGAGAGCACGCGCCCCTCCGTCGGGCAGGTCGAGCAGGCCATCGAGACGGCGCATTCGATGGTCGCCCTGCGCGTCGGCTGGGCGGCCCCCCAGAACTGCCTTGAGGGCTACCGCTGGACGGTCGCGCTCTTCGCCGCCGCCATGATCGAGAAGAGCTACTTCCCGGAGCAGATCTCAGACAACCGGAGCCACTACCCCCAGCTATCCGACGAGCTCGCGCAGGCGATGCAGGATCTCTACCAGTGCATCGTCGACGGCGGGATGGGCCCCGGCGGGCCGGAGGGCGGCGGGCAGGCCTACGACGTCTGCACGCCCTACGTGCCATGCGGCGCGGGCCCGCGCCTCTTCGTGCCGGCGAATTGGGACAACCCGTACGCCGACGACGTCGACGACGAGGGCTGGCCTTCCGCCGCGCAGGCCTGGCTTACCTCGATGCAGAGCACGTGGCAGGGCACCATCGACGCTGACGGCAATCCGATCTCGCCCGCGCCGGCGATGGTCGATACGAGGGGCTCGAGTGCCTAGCGGGGCCGTCAGCGTCGAGGGCGACGAGCGGGCCGCCGCCGTGATCCTGCGCGCTGGCCGGAAAGCCCAGGACCAGTCCTCGACGCTCCAGAGCGCCGCCGACAGCCCCGGCGTCGCCGCTCCCGGCGACTGGACGAATCGGACGGGGAAGCTCTCCGCGAGCCTCGCGCGGACGATCCCGGAGGCCGAAGCCGACCGCCTGCGCCTCGTCTCCGACGTGCCCTACGCGCGCTTCGTCTGGTACGGGACGCGCCGGCAGGAGGCGCGGCCCCCGCAGGTCAATGAGGACGCGCTCGTCGGAGCGGTATCGAGGCGCGTCGCGAGGGATCTCATCTCGCCATGAGCGCCCAGAGCTTCCCCGATGCCTGGGGCCCGGATCCTTACGACGACCCCCTTGAGGTATTCGGGCCCCAGATCGGGGCGCATGACGTGGAGGGAGCCGTGGTGGCGATCCTCAAGACGTGGGCTTGGACGTACGTCTCAGAGATCTCCCGCCGCGCCGGCCTCGCGCCGGGGACGTACCCGCAGATCCGCTCCTACCGGGTGTCCTCAGAGATGGAGAACATGCCAGAGGACCAGCACCCGGCTGTGGTAGTTCGCTCCCTCTCCGCTGAGGCTCTCCGCAAAGGCGGCGGCGCTACCTCGCATCTCCAGACCTGGCGCTGGGCGATGGAGATCGGCGTCCAGACCGTGACGCGCTCCCTCAAGGCCGCCAACGGCGCGACGCCTACTCCACGTCTCGCCGCTCAGATCTATTGCACGGCCCTGCGCGGAGCCCTCGTCCAGAAGCGCGACGAGGGGAAGGTGCTGGGCATGATCGATGTGCAGGGCGAGCGCTACACGGAGCTCGCCTCGACTTCGGATCGCTCGACGCATCTCGCCGCCGTCCTCGCGACGGTCGAGGTGCCGCGCGTCGTCGAGTGGGGCCGCGGGCCGGCGGAGCCGCTGGGCCCGCCCCCAGACGGCGAGGATCCGGAGAGCCCGAAGTGGCCGGCCGTGCAGGAGGTCCAGCCCCGCATCCAGAAGACGCCGCTCGATGCCTCGCTCAGCGAGGATCGCCCCGGCGACCAGATACCCCCCAGGAGGTAGCCGATGCCGCGCCCCGGCGTCACAGTTCATATCGAGGAGGACTCCCCCAGGGGGACGATCCAACTGGATACCGGCCAGGCCTACATGATCGGTATCTCAGACCGCGGGCCGCTGGGCGCTACGCGCGTCCTCTCGCTCCGCGACTACCACAACAAGTTCGGCTCTTCGCCCTCCGTGCTGCGCGACTCCGTGATGGCTTTCTTCCAGGAGGCCGCGCCCGCCGGCGGAAGCCTGTACGTCAGCCGCCTCTCCGGCCCGACGGCCGTCGCGGCGAGCGGCGAGCTTGGCACGGACTCCGGGCTCCAGACGGAGGCCGCCTCCCCCGGCGACTGGGCGAACGACGTAGCCGTCTCGACCGCCGCGCCGCCCGCCGGCTCTCCCGCCGGCTCCGTCGTCCTCGTCATCGAGGAGCCCGCCGGGACGGAGGTCGAGCGCTCACCAGCGCTCGCGACGCAGGCCGACGCCGTCGCCTGGGCGACGCGCTACTCCTCCTTCGTCCGCTTCGCGCCGGAGGATCCGACCGCGGCGATGCCCGCCGCCGGCGCGACGCTCACGCTCGCGGGAGGCGTCTCCGACGACACCGTCAGCGAAGCGACCGTCGCGAGCGCCGGGGACGCCTTCGGCTACCAACTGGGCCCCGGCCAGATCCTCGCGCCCGGCCTCTCGACGCCCGCCGTCCACCAGGCGCTCGTCGAGCATGCCGCGAGCCATCATCGCGTCGCCCTCCTCGACGCCCCGAACACGGGCTCGCAGACGGAGCTTGAGGCCGCCATCCAGGCGATCCAGCCGACGCTAGAGAGCCGCTACGCGGGCCTCTTCGCGCCCTGGCTCAGCTACCCGGGGCAGGTCTCCCCGGCGACGACCATCGTGCCCTACAGCGCCGTCCAGGCGGGCCTCATCGCGCGCGTAGACGCCGCCGGCAACCCCGCCGTCAGCGCGGCTGGAGATCGCTCCGCCCACAACGGGACGCTGGCGCTCCTCTACGAGTGGAGCGACGAGGCGCACGAGGAGATGAACGACCAGGGGATCAACCTGGGCAAAGTCGTCTATGGGGCCATCGAGACGTACGGCTACCGGACGGCGGCGGCGGGCCCGGAGACGAACTGGATGTTCCTGGGGGAGAGCCGGGTCGTGATGGCGATCGCGCATGAGTGCGACGTCGCCGCCCAGCCCTACCTCTTCGAGCCCATCGACGGGCGCGGGCATCTCTACAGCAAGCTCGCGAAGGATCTCATCGCGATCTGCACGCGCTACTACGACATGGACGCCCTGTACGGGGCTACGCCGGCGGACGCCTTCCGCGTCATGGTCGCGGAGGTCAATACCGTCATCGAGGCCGCCGCCGGCGAGGTCGTGGCTGTCGTCCGCGTCAAGACGTCGAAGGTCGCGGAATGGGTGGATATCCCGATCACGAAGGTGCCGCTCGATCGGGCGGTCTGAGAGAGGAGTAGGAGATGGCCGGGCCGTTCAACCAGCCGCTCTCGCGCCCGACGCGCGAGGATACGTGGCTCATTACGCTCCGCGTCGAGGACATCGACTTCGGGGTCTGGGATCGGAAGACGGGCGGGAACGCCGACTCAGAGGAGGCGAAGTACCCACCCGGTGGGATGGCCCAGGAGGTGAGCCTGGGCGGCCGCCAGACGCATGAGAACATCACGCTCTCCCGGGAGTTCGACTGGGGCCGGGATCTGCCCTCGATGAGCTACCTCCTGACGAGGAGGGGGCGCGCCGTGATCGCCATCGGCCAGCAGGCGCTCGATATCGACGGCAACGCCCGCGGCAATCCCGTGACGGCGACAGGCACGCTCAAGAGCGTCCAGATGCCCGACCACGACTCGAGCGGCAACGATCCGGCGCTGGTCGAGATCGAATGCACCATCGCCAACATCGTGGCGGCATGAGCGGGGAGCTTGAGGAGATCGAGGTCGAGGGGGCCCCGGGCTCGATCCTCGCGCAGCTACAGCGCGCGGCGGCGGCCCAGCAGGAGGAGCAGCGGATCGAGATCCCCGTCGGCGGGGCCTTCGCCGGCCTGCTCTCGATCCGGTATCGCCCGCTGAATCCCGACCAGATGGACCGCTACGTCGCCAAGCGCGCCCGGATCATCGACAAGGGCGGCGAGCTCGCGGACATCTCCAGCACGGACTCCTCGATGGATCTCATGGCGCAGGCCTGCGTCTGCCTCATTGATCGCGCCGGCGGGGAGCTTGCCGCGGAGGGCGAGCCGCCCTGCCGCCTCGACGCCCGCCTGGCGCGCCTCCTCGACCTCTCCTTCCCGGAGGGCTTCGAGCCGACGGCCCGCGACGTCATCCTGCGCCTCTTCGGAGGGAACGCGCTCGCCATCGACGCCCACGCCTCGCGCCTCCTCGACTGGATGCGCCAGCCCGTGGAGGTGCCGGGCCTGGGGGAAGCGCCGGGTGGATGACGGATCTGGGCATCGCCGCCTCCTGCGGGATCTCCCCCAGCGCGATCCTCCGCGCCGGCCCGATTGAGCGCGAGATCCTTCTCGCCGCCGTCCCGGAGGCCATCGAGCACCAGCGGCGCTGGATGCGCGCAATGGCGGTAGAGGCCGTCAACGCCTACGCGGAAGCGATCAAGCGAGGCCGGTAGATGCCCGCCAACGAGGCGATCATCATCGAGCTTCGCCTCGCGGGGGCCGCCGCCTTCCAGGCGCAGGCGCGCGGCGCGGCGGCGAGCGTCAAGGACATCGGCGTTGCCGGCGGGCGGGCGGAGAAGCCGACGGGGCGGCTGGGGAAGGCCATCGGCAAGGTCGGCCCCCTCGCCGCCGGCGCGGCCGTGGGCGGCGGGATCATGGCGGCGAAGTTCGGCGTCGACGCCGTCAAGGCCTTCCGGGAGTCGTGGAAGATCGGCCAGCAGACGGCGGCGGCGATCAAGAGCACGGGCGGGGCCGCAGGCGTCACGGCCCAGCAGGTCAGCAATCTCGCCGGCTCGCTCTCGCAGCAGACCGGGATCGACGACGAAGCGATCCAGAGCGGGCAGAACCTCCTCCTGACCTTCACGAAGATCCAGAACCAGGCGGGGAAGGGCAACGACATCTTCAACCAGTCGACGAAGACGCTCCTCGATATGAGCACGGCGCTGGGGACGGAGCCTCAGCAGGCGGCCATCCAGCTAGGGAAGGCGCTCAACGACCCCGTCAAGGGGATCACGGCCCTGCGGCGCGTCGGCGTCTCCTTCGACGAGGGCCAGCAGAAGCGGATCAAGCGCTTCGTCGACGAGGGCAAGACGGTCCAGGCCCAGCGGCTCATCCTCCGCGAGCTCAACAAGGAGTTCGGGGGGAGCGCGAAGGCGCAGGCCACGAACGCCGATCGCCTCAAGGTCGCCTTCGGCAATTTGCAGGAGAACGTCGGGGGCCTGCTCGCGCCGGCGCTGGAGAAGGTGAGCGGCTGGCTCCTCAAGCTGGGGCCGTTCTTCTCGAAGGGCGGGGCGGGGGCGCGCGCCATCGGCCAGGCCCTCAAGGCGCTACAGCCCGTATTCGACGCCATTGCGGCGGCCGCAAAGAACTTCGTCTGGGCGCTCCGCCCGATCTTCCAGAACGCGAAGTACCTCATCCCCGTCCTCAAGATCCTGGCCGTGGTCGTCGGGGCGACGCTGGTCATCACCTTCCGATATCTCGCCATCGAGCTACGCATCATCGGCACGGTGATCCGGATCCTCATCCGCGTCATCCGGATCATCGTCGGGGCGATCCGCTCGCTCGTCAACGGCGTCATCGCGCTCAATCGCTGGCTCCTCAAGGTCGACGCCGCAATCAAGGGGGCCGTCGTCGGAGCCTTCCATACGTTGCAGAGCGCGGCATCGAGCGCCTGGCGGGCGATCCAGCGCCTCGCCGGCGCGATCTCCGGGGCGCTCTCCCGCGCCTTCTCCTCAGCCGTCGGGCGGGCCCGCGCGCTCGTGCGCGGCTTCCTCGATCTGGGGAAGAACATCGTGCGCGCCATCGTCGACGGGATCAAGAGCGCGCCGGGAGCCATCGTCGACGCCGTCAAGGGCCTTGTCCCCGGGGGGAAGATCGGGAAGGCCGTCACGGGCTTCCTGGGGCTCCGCCAGCACGGCGGTATCGTCCAGCCCCGCGAGCGCGCCACAATCGTTGGCGAGCGCGGCCCGGAGCTTGCCACCTTCCGGCCCGGCACGAGGATCACGCCCCTGCGCCCCTCCGCGCTCTCGCCCGTCGAGCCGGGCTCGAGCTCGCCGCATACCACGGCCCAGTTCTTCCTCGACCGCCGGCTCATCATGACGGCCGTTGCGCAGGCAACCTCCGACCAGGCGGCGAGGCGCTGAGATGCCCATAGCCCCCGGCTCCGTTCGCCTCCGCTGCTCCGACCCCGTCTTCGACCGCACGTACCTCCTGGGGGAGAGCCCCCCGAAGATCACGGGCGGCGTCGGCGGTTGGGAGACGGTCGCGCGGCCCCGGCAGAGCGCGATGACGATCTGGCAGGGGACGGACCCCTTCGCGCTGGAGATCTCCGTCATGCTCGACGGCTGGGATCCCGGCACGCAGGGCGGCGGCTACTCGCAGGAGCCGGATCTCCGGGCGCTGCTCGCGGCGGCCCGCGGCGACGAGGAGAGCGAGCCCTCGACGTGGGATATCGACGGGATCCCTTGGCTCCCCGCCGACGAGTGGGTGCTGAACGGCATCGAGCCCGGGGATGCCGTGATCCGCCGGACGAGCGACTTCTCCCGGACGCGGCAGGATCTCACGCTCTCCTTCGTCGAATACGTCCCCCCGGAGTACGTCCAGATCCGCGCGAAGGCGCGGCAGGGGGCGAAGGGCAAGACGACGATCTACACGGTCCGGAAGGGCGATACGCCGGCCAGCATCGCGCGCAAGCGCCGTTGCAAATGGACGGAGATCCGCGACCTCAACAAGGCGCTGATCACGAAGGGGGCGAAGCAGGCGCTCAAGCCCGGCACGCGGATCCGCGTCCCCGTGCTGGTCAAGCCGGCGCGCAAGACGGTCAAGCGGAAGCCGGCGAAGAAGTAGGCCCATGCCGCGCACTCGCTACCGGGCCTCGACGTGGAAGAGCGACGCGCAATGGGCGCGCTGGGAGAACGTAGGGCTCGCGCCTACCCTCGACCTGACCGACCTCGTGCTGAATTGGACCGATCGGCGCGTCACGGATCTGGAGGCGCGCGGGGCGATCACGAGCCTCGAACTCGAGCGCTCCGTCGAGGGGGCCTCGACGCTGACGATGGTGCTTCGCGATCCCGGGGGCCGCCTCTTCTCGCAATGGGCGCGCCGCATGCGCCCGAAGGTCGTGCCGCTCAAGAGCCGCCGCCAGCCCGTCGACGTAGACGAGGGCTGGGAGCCGATGCTGGGCCCGGACGTGGTAGGCCGCGCGATGCAGGTCACGCTCGATGGGGCCGTCTTCCGCCTCGTCGCCGTCAGCTACAGCCACGCCGGCCAGGAGCTCACGCTGACCTTCGAGGATCGCATCGTCTACCTCCTGCGCCGGAAGAAGGGCCAGCGGCGGGCCTCCAGAGCGAGCGTGACGCGGGCGCAGTTCATCCTCTCGCTCATCCGCGAGATCAAGCTCGTCCGCCCGCCCTTCGTCTGCCCTGAGCTCGACGTGCGCCAGCGCATCGATTCGGCCTCCGCCTCCTCAGAGCAGCAGGCGGGCCGCTCGACGACGCAGGCGCTCCGCGCCGCCTCCAACGGCTCCTCCTCCGCCGCGAGCGAGCCCGGCCAGGGAGGGTTCGCCGCCGGCGCGAAGCTCACGGTGAAGGGGAAGCCCGCGAGCGCCGCCCAGCGCGGGCGGATGGAGGGGATCCTGGCGGAGGCGGGGCGGCTGGGATGCTCCGCCGACGTGATGGCCGCCTGCCTCGCCTGCGCGACGCAGGAGAGCGTCATGGGCGAGCAGGTCTCGATGACGGGCAACGACGACGTAGGGATCATGCAGCAGGGGCGGAACTGGATCCCGGCCTCCGACGTCATGGACCCCGTCCTCGTCACGAACGCCTTCCTGCTCTCCGGGACGCCGCAGGCGAAGGGGAAGGGGACGGCCCCCGGCTGGCTCAAGAAGCACGGCTCCCTCAAGAGCCTTCCCGGCGGCTTCACCGCCGCAATCACGGCCGTCCAGGTCAGCGTCGGCGGCTACGGGGCATGGGAGGCGGAGAGCAAGCGCGCCGTCCGCGCCTGGGGCGGCGCATCGAGCGCGGAGAGCGACGCCGCCGCCGGCGGGGGCTCCTACGTCAAGAGCTACCAGTTCGCGCGCGAAGCCAACGAGGACTCCTGGGCGGCGATCCAGCGCCTCGCGGAGGAGGTCGGCTGGCGATGCTTCGTCGTCGGCGAGGCCGTCTACTACATGAGCGAGGAGGATCTCTTCCGCCGCCGGCCGCGCTATGAGATCACGCAGGAGAGCGAGCTTCTCCTCGATCTCGCCTACGACGTCGACTGGGGGAAGCCGGTCAGCGAGGCGACGATCACGGTCGCGCTGGATCGCTGGGGCGCTCCGCCTGGCGCGGTGGTCCTGCTCTCCGGCTTCGGCCCGCCCGACGGACGCTGGCTCATCACCAGCGTGCGCCGCGACTGGTTCCAGCCGACGGCGGAGGTCACGATCAAACAGCCAGGGAAAGAGAAGCTGGAGCCCGCGGCGGAGCGCTCCTCGCGCGCCCAGAGCGCCATCGAGGGCGGCGGCTCCGGAGGCGAGCGCGCCGACTCGAGCGCCACGGGAAGGGCGTACGCGGAGGCGAAGGCGATCTCAGATCGCTCCCTGCCCTACATCTGGGGCGGCGGGCATGCTCGATGCGGGACGGCGGACGCCGGGACGAATACGCCGTCGAAGAACTCCGGGCCGCCTCCCGGCTTCGACTGCTCCGGCTACGTCTGCGCGATCCTCGCCGCTGCCGGCCTGGGCTTTCAGCCCGGCTCGCCGGCCACCACCTCCGGCGGGCTTATGTCCTGGGGGGAGCCGGGTCCCGGCGAGCGCATGACGGTCTGGGCCAATTCGGGGCATACGTTCATCGAGTTTCAGGGCATGGGCAACGGCAAGTTCGCGGATACGGGGCGCAACGCCGCGCCGCCGGCGGATCGAGGCCCGCGCCTGCGAATGGGCACGCGCTCGACGGCCGGCTTCGTGGCGAGGCACTGGAGGGGGACTTGACGCCCTCGCTCGACCAGGTCACGGCCCCGCCGCCCACGGGCCCCGGCGAGGTCAATGTGCTGGAGGGCGAGCTCACGCTCCGGCGCGACGAGCGCTGGGCGATCATCGACGGAGCCCAGCAGCTACTAGGGCCGCTCGTAGGCTCAGAGGCCGCCGCCGTCGGGGACCGCGTCTGCGTCGTCCGCTCCCAGGTCGGCACACCCTTCGTCGTCCATCCCGTCGCCGGCGCGGGCGGCGGGGGAGGAGCGATCGTCTCCGGCGACTGGAATTGGACGACCTCCACGACGGACGCGGCGAAGGGGCGCGTCGGGGTCAATTCGAGCGGCTGGGTTTCCGCCACGATTGTCAATCTCGCGAAGGAGAACGCCGCGGGCGGCGAGAGCAATCTCGCCGGCCTCCAGCCCGGCCAGATCCTCGCGCTCAAGCAGAGCGACGATCCGGACATCTGGGGGAGCTTCGACGTGCTGGCCCCGGCTACCGACCACGGCACGTACGTCAGCATCCCCGTCGCCTATCGCCAGTCGGGCCCAGGAGGGATGCCCGCCAACAACCGCCCGATGGGCGTCTCTCTCGTCGTCCCCGGCCAGCCCGGCCCGCAGGGCCCTCCGGGGCCTACCGGGCCTGCCGGCCCGCCTGGCCCTACGGGCGCTACCGGCGCTACTGGCTCGACGGGCGCTACGGGCCCTCCCGGCGCTACGGGCCCCCCTGGCGCTACCGGGGGACAGGGCCCGCAGGGCATCCAGGGGCCGCAGGGCGAGGCGGGCTCCGGAATCACGATGCGGGGCTCCGTGCCGACCGCCGGCGACCTCCCGCCCTCCGGCAATGAGCAGGGCGACGCCTTCATCGTCCAGGCCGACGACTCCCTCTGGATCTGGGACGGCTCGCAATGGGTCAGCGGCGGCTCGATCCAGGGGCCGCCCGGAGCGCAGGGCCCGCAGGGCGCGCAGGGCAATCCGGGAGCGACGGGCGCTACCGGCCCGCAGGGCCCGAAGGGGGATACGGGCGCGCAGGGCCTCAAGGGCGATCCCGGCGCTACCGGGCCCGCCGGCGCTACGGGCGCTACCGGCCCGCCTGGCCCAACGGGCGCTACCGGGGCGCAGGGCCCGAAGGGCGACACCGGCGCGACGGGCCCGATGGGGACCGTCTACGACTCCGACCAGATCGGGACGGTCAAAGCGTACTCCGGGAGCACGATCCCGGCCAACTGGATGCTGGCCGACGGGCGCTCGCTTGATCGAGCCGCCTACCCGGATCTCTTCGCCGCCATCGGCACGAAGTACGGCTCCGCCGACGCCTCGCACTTCAACATCCCGGATCTCCGGGGGCGCTTCATCTACGGGGCGCAGGACGCCGCCACGCAGGGCGGCGCGGGCGGCGAGGCGACGCATCTCCTGACGGCCAGCGAGTCCGGGATGCCTGCCCATGCCCACGGCGTAAATGATCCCTCCCACCAGCACGCCACGTACGAGCGGGTCGAGTTCAACGGCGCGGCGAGCACGCAGCTTACGTACCTCAATCGCACGGATACGCTCCCGGCCAACATCACGGGGCGCGCTACTGAATGGGCGGGGACGGGGATCTCGATCCAGAACGCCGCCGCGCTGAGCGCCGGGGCGGCCCACAACAACCTGCCGCCCTACGTCCTCATCGCCCAGATCGTCAAGGTCACGGGCGCGCAGATCGACTCCGCCGGCGCGCTTGTCGGGGCGCAGGGGCCCCAGGGCCCTCCGGGGCCCGCCGGCGCGGATGGGCCCGCCGGGCCTACGGGGCCCACGGGGCCTACGGGGCCCGTCAATACCTCGCCCCCGAACTTCGTCCGGGTGGCCGTCTCCGGCACCGCCACGGCCGGCGCTTTCCTCAAGTGCTCGATGGCGCTGGGGGAGAAGGGCGGCGATGCGGCCGCCTACTCCGTCGCCGCCGACGGGCAGACCGTCATATGCCGCGACGCCGGCACGTATCTCGTCTCAGCCCGGATCGTCTCGCCGGGAAGCAACACGCGGTTCTGGATGCGCCTCGACTACGGGGCCGGAGGGAACGCCCAGTCGGCCCAGGCGCTCGATACCAGCGTCATCACGGGCGGCTCCGGGATCGGCATCGCCAGCGGCTATCCCGCGGTCGTGCGGCTCAACGCCGGGGAGGGGATGTCCCTCCAGATCTTCTCCAACACCAGCGGCGCGATGTCCGGGGCGCTTGAGATCACGCGCATCACGCAGGGCTCCCAGGGCCCGCAGGGCAGTCCCGGCACGCCCTTCGTCGACTTCCGCTCGACCGGAGGCCAGGCGGGGAGCTTCGGCACCATCGCCAGCGGCGGGCAGTACACCGACGCCGTGGCGGCGCGGCAGATCGTCTACGCCGCTCCCGCCTACCCGACTCGAGCGCGCGTCCTCTGGAAGCAGAGGTGGGATCCGCTCGATGCGGCGTGGAACTGGGCCGGGGCTGGCGTCGCCATCTCCCCCGCGCCTGTCGCCGACTATGACGGCTGGGCAAGCTCAGCGAGCAATCGCAACATGCGCCAGATCGCCGTCGGGCACTCCGGCGGCACGGCCTACGTCGCCTTCGGAGGAGCCTTCTACGTAGATCTCGCCGCCTCGACGACATATACGTTCTCGCACTACTTCCAGAGCGGCGGCGGGACTTGGCGCTGGGACAACTCGATGACCCTCAACGTCCTTACCATCGAGGTGGTAGCGCGCTAATGGATGACCTCCCGCATCTCGACTGGCCGATCCGCGTAGAGGGCTCGCGCTTCTCCTCGATCCAGCAGGACACCGACAGCGAGGTGGCGGCCGCCGTCGCCGCGCTTCTCTGCTTCCGGCGCGGCTGGAGGGCGGAGGCCCCCGACTTCGGGATCACGGACCCCGCCTTCGACCAGATCCCGACGGACCGCGCCGTCGCGGAGATCGAGCGGCAGGTCGGGGTCTATGAGAGCCGCGCCGTCCTTGAGATCGAGCTCCGGGATGATGGGCGCGGCTCCCAGCGCATCCGCGTAAGCGCCAGGATCGCGGAAGAGACGGAGGTGTAGGGATGGCGGAGTACATCGATCTGGATCTCGTCAGCGATACCGACGCGCTCGCCAACGTCGCCTTCTCCTACCTCGAAGGGGCGATAGACGGCTGGGTCGCGCGGCCGGCGAATATCGAGACGGTCATGCTGGAGGCCGACGCCCAGATGCTCAGCGAGGTGCTCGACCAGGCCTCGCAAGTAGCGCCGGCCGTCTACGCGACCATCGGGGAGACGATCTACGGGATTCCCCGGAGGGCCGCTACCTCCGCCGTCGCGACGGCCACGGTCGTCTGGGCGGCGGATACGCCGGCCGTCATGCTCGACGCCCTCTCCCAGATCATCGTCCCGAATCCCTCCGGGGAGGGCCAGGTCTTCCTCACGGACGATGATCTCGTTGCCCCGGAGGGCGGCGGCACGATGCAGGTCGGCGTCACGGCGGAGGAGCCGGGGGCGGTGGCCAACGGGAGCTTCGGCGCGAGCGAGCTCGCCACGGCCCTCGACGGCGTCTCGAGCGTCAGCGTCAGCGAGGCGCAGGGAGGCCAGGACGAGGAGGACATCGACGCCTACCTCGACAGGCTGACGACCCTGCTTACGCTGCTCGCGCCCAGGCCCATCCTCCCCGGAGACTTCTCGACGCTGGCCTCCCAGGTTCCGGGCGTGGGCCGCGCGCTCGCCATCGACCTCTATATGCCCTCCAGCGCGGAGAGCCCCGTCGGGGATACCTCAGCGCCGGAGTACAACCCCGCCGGCGCTACGGGCGTCCCGCGCTGTACGACTATCGCGATCACGGGCCCGGATGGCGCGCCGGCGGATCCCTCGCTCATGCAGCGCGTCTACGAGCAGATCGACGCCCAGCGGGAGGTCAATTTCCTGACGTACGTGATCGCCGGTACGTACCACTCGATCGGCGTCCGCGCGACGGTGACGGCCTTCCCCGGCTTCCTGCCCGCCGATGTTCAGGCGGCGGCGGAGGCGATGATGCGCACGTGGCTCGACCCCGGCCAGTTCGGGCTCCCTCCGGGCGCGGCCGGCGGCACCTCCTCCTGGGCGCGCGATGATCGCGTCCGGCTCTACGAGGCCGTCGACTACCTCAACCGCGCCAACGGCGTGCATTGGGTCGATTCGGTAGAGCTTCGGATCGACGGCGGGGCATGGCAGGCGGCGGATATCCCGCTCTCCGGGGCCGCCCCGCTCCCGACGCTCGACACCGCCCCCGACGGCTTGCAGATCACGGCGAATCTCGCGCCATGAGCAAGCTGGGGGAGATCCCGGACTTCACGCCGCTGGGGGCCCGCCTGGCGGAGCGGACCTCCCCTCTCGCTCCCGACGACGCGGAGCATGGCTGGGCGCACGCCCATCTCTCCGAAGCCCTCGCCTCGAAGGCGATCCAGCTACAAGAGGCCTTCGACCCGGAGGACGCCGCCTCCTTCGAGACGATCCTCGATCCCGCTCGATGCCCCTCCTGGGCGCTCCCCTGGCTCGCGCAGCTAGTCGGCCTCGCGCTCCCGGCGACGGCGGACGATGCGCGCCGGCGGGAGATCATCTCCGCGCTCGCCCCCCAGGCCCGCGGGACGGTGGCGGCGATGAGGGCGGCGGCGAGCCTCTATCTGACGGGCTCGCAGACCGTGTTCTTCCGGGAGCGCGATCCGACGGGAAGCGATCCTCCTTACACGCTGGAGGTCGTCACGCTGGAGAATGAGACGCCCGACCCGGCGAAGGTGCTCGCGGCGCTCATGGCGGCGAAGCCCGCCGGGATCGTTCTCTACTACCGGAACGTCCTGGGCTGGGATTACGAGGCGATGACGGAGCAGGGGGCGGCCGAAGGCTGGACGTACGCCTCGCTGGGCCCGCTCTTCCCGACGTACCGCGATCTGACCAACAACCAGCCCGGAGGCCCATGATGGCCGGCCCCTCTGGAAGCACCCCGATCCTTGGTCTGCCCTATCCGACGCCCGACGACAACGTCGACGTGCCGCGCGATATCAAGGCACTGGCCGATGCCATCGAGGGCGGCGGCGGGGCCGGATCTCCGGGCCTCATATTCGTCGGCGAGGTTCGCTGGATCGCCGTCAATACCGCGCCGGCCGGCTGGCTGGCCTGCGACGGGGCCGCGCGCTCCAGGAGTACGTACTCCCGGCTCTTCGCTGCTATCGGCGCGGTCTTCGGGGCCGGGGATGGCTCGACTACTTTCAACGTCCCGGATCTGCGGGGCCGGGCGTCCGTGGGCGCGGGCCAGGGCGCGGGCCTGACGGCGCGAGCCATCGGCACCAAATGGGGCGTCGAGGCGGTCGCCTTGAGCACCGCCCAGATGCCCTCCCATAGCCACGGGGGTGCTACCGGCGGGGCGAGCCGCTCGCTCAACCACAGCCACGGCGTTACCGGGGACCGCAATACGGCCGGCGGCTACGCGCCGACGAATCTCGCTACGGGCGGCGTCGTCGGGGCCTTCGTCACCGACGGCGTGCTCTACAACGACGACCTCAATCACGGCCACGCCCTCCTGGCCGACGGCGGCAACGCCGCGCATGACAACACCCAGCCCTCTATCGCCATCCCCGCCTACATCTACGCAGGAGCGTGAGCCATGCCCGTCCAGGCGTTCGTCAATATCAGCTATCAAGCGGAGTCGGCGGAGGCAGTCCAGAGCTTCGTCGCGAGCCTCGCCCTGCCGGAGGGGGCTACCGTCAGCGCCAACGTCACGGAGCAGGTCGCCGGAGGGGTCGTGCAGGGAGGGGAGATCAAGACGCCGGCGGAGATGGTCGCCGCCCCGCCCGCGCCGGCTGAGACGCCGCCTGCGTGATGGCCTACGCGAATGGGCGCATCCCGGCGAGCGAGCTCGCGGAGATTCCCGGGGGCTGGCTGAGGAGGGACGCCGCCGCCTCCTGGCTTCGCCTGCGCCAGCGCATCGGGAAGGAGCGGGGCGTCTGGATCTGCCCGACCTCTGCGCGGACGGCCTATCGCCCGTACGCCGACCAGGAGTATTTCTGGCGGCTCTACCAGAGCGGCAAGGGGGCGCTCGCCGCTCGCCCCGGGACGAGCAACCACGGATGGGGCGTGGCTGTCGACCTGCCGACGGCGGCGATGCAGGCCGCCATGCGGAAGTACGGGCCGGAGTACGGCTGGGGGATCCGCGGGGCCTCTCTGGGCTCTGACGCCCCCAGCGAGGCGTGGCATGCCCTCTACCACCCGGACAAGGACCGCCATCGAGGGGAGAGCGCGAAGCCGAAGAAGCATCCGCGCGCGTATCTGACGCCTGGCGAGGCGGCGGCGCGCGACACGCTCGTGAAGGAGCGGAGGATCGCGAAGCGCAACGGCGGATGGGGGAAGGTCGACAAGAGCCATCTCGCGCGGGCAACGAAGGCGAAGGGCCGCCTGCGCGCCTATATGCGCGATATCGCCAACGCGGCGAAGCGCGACGGCTGGAACAAGAACAACCGCCGCCGGCGGTACGACTACATGAAGGGGCTGGTGGGATGAGCGAGCAGGAGCAGGGCCAGGGCGCGGAGCCTCCGGAGGAGCAGGGCGCGCCCCCGGACGCCGACGCGCCGGCGGAGGAGCAGGCCGACGAGCCGGACGCCGCCTTCGACGACGTCGAGGACGAGGGCGAGGGCCCGCTGGAGGACGAGGAGGCCGGCGGGGAGGAGCCCGACGTCAGCGACGAGCAGGAGCTCGCGGCTCCCCCGGACGCGGAGGAGGGATCGGAGAAGCCGGATGCGCCTGAGTAGCAAGGGCGCGAAGCTCATCGAGGGCTTCGAGGGCTTCCGGTCCTGCCCGTACCGGGACGCCGTCGGCGTCTGGACGATCGGGTACGGCTCGACGAAGGGCGTGGGGCCGCATACCAAATGCGTCAGCCAGAAGCAGGCGGAGGAGCGCCTCATCCGGGAGGTCACGGCGACGTACGGGGCGGCCGTGGATCGCCTGGGCGTCCCCCTCAACCAGAGCCAGTACGACGCGCTCTGCTCCTTCGTCTACAACGTCGGGCCCGGGGGGATCGCCTCGAATACCGGGGTTGGGAGAGCCCTCCGGGCCCGCGACTACAAGCGGGCGGCGGACGAGCTTCTCAAGTGGGACAAGGCTGGGGGGCGGGCGCTCCCCGGCCTGACGCGCCGGCGGAAGGCGGAGAGGGCGCTCTTCCTCTCCCAGCCGGAGCGGACGGGCTACACGGACAGCGAGCGGCGCTGGATGCGAGAGTACGACTCGCTCCTGCGGAAGAAGAAAGATCCGGCGCGCCGGCGCGTTCTGCGGCGCGTCATGACGGAGCAGCGTAAGCGGATCTGGCAGGCCGCCCAGAAGAGCGGGTGGGACAAGGCGGAGCGCCGGGCCCGGTACAAGTCTCTCCTGGCGAGGACATCATGAGTCCAGCACAGCGCAGGCCCCCCAGCGGGGGGCAGCTAGAGAAGGGCGCGGAGACCGTCGCCTCCGTGGCGACGCAGATCGAGACCATCGTCAAGCAGACGCCCGTCCCGGCGGGCCTCAACAAGGGCCGGATCGTCGCCGTCCTGGGCGCGATTGCGGGCCTGGCGACGGCCCTGGCCCCGGCGCTCGCCAACCTCGACTTCGCCTCGACGGGCGGGCTCGTGGGCGGCATGCTCGCCATCGCCGCCATCGCCTCGAAGTGGCTGTCGGGATGGCAGAGCTACGAGAAGGACGTGCGCGACCCCACGAAGTTCAACGAGCCCGCCCCATGAGCCGTGTCGCCAGAGACAGCCATCGGGGGCGTTACCGCTCTCGTCGGCCTCCTGGGGGCGGTGGCCGGCTTGCTCCAGATCATTCGTTCCTTCCGCTCGAAGCCGGGGCCGACGATCCTCAATCCCGGAGATATCGACGACCATCTCCTCGATGAGCTCGTCGCCGCGCGCGTAGAGCTTGCCCTCCTGCGCCGCGACGTCTCCCACGAGCGCGGCCCGATGCCCAGTGAGCCTGCTACGTAGGATCCCGACGCTTCTGCTCGTGGGCGTCATGACGGCGCTCTGCGGGGCCTCCGCCGTCGCCGTCGGCGTCAATGCGATGAACTCCCCGGAGCCCTCCTCGCAGCAGACGGGGCCGCGAGGAGCAGCGGGGCCCGCCGGTCCCGCGGGCCCCGCCGGCGAGCAGGGTACGCCGGGGGCGAAGGGCTCGAAGGGCTCGAAGGGCTCCCAGGGCGCGGCAGGGGCCCCGGGCGCGGAGGGCGGCCCAGGCCCCGCCGGAGCCCAGGGAAGCCAGGGCGCGGCAGGCAGGCGCGGGGCGCGCGGTGCGCGCGGAGCTCGAGGTTCGGCCGGCGAGGCCGGGGCTACCGGCGAGGCGGGCCAGGACGGCGCTACGGGCGCGCGAGGCCCCGCAGGCGAGCGCGGGCCCGCGGGGGCGCAGGGGCCGGTGGGCGAGATCGGCCCGGCTGGAGCGGCAGGCCCCCCGGGACCGATCGGGCCGCAGGGGCCGCAGGGGCCGCCCGGCGACCAGGGGCAGGGCTTCAACTGCCCCCCGGGCTCGACGCGGACGACCATCGATGTGCACCAGCGCAATCCGGAGGCGACGGCGACGATCATCGTCTGCCTCGTCGCGAGCGTGCCCTGAGTGCCCCCGGCCTCTTCCTGGGTACACTGCCCCCAGCCGGCTACGCCTCGCTCGATGCGGCCCGGGGCCACATATCGCCCCGGCGAAACTCCTCCTCTGCGGGCTGTTTCGGGTACAAGCGCGCCCCGGAGCGCGCGCCAAGACCGCGTCGCGAGCCCGTCGTCGGCGCGCCGCCGGCGAAGCCGCCTTCCGGGAGGGCGGCCCGCTGGCCGTTCTGCCGCGAGGCTCTATAGGCTCCGTCGTCGTACCCGACGCCCCAGGAGGGCCGCATGACTGACATCGAGCTTGCCCAGGACGAGGCCGCTCTGCGCCGCCGGCGAGGCGACTACGACCCAGAGCAGGTCCGCCTCATAAAGGCAACGGTTGCGGAGGGGGCTACCGACGCGGAGCTTGCGATGTTCCTTGAGCTCGCGGCGCGCTACGGGCTCGATCCCTTCGCCCATGAGATCTGGTGCGCGCCCCAGCCGCGGAAGGACGGGAGCCGCGGGCGGATGCTCATCATGGTTGGGCGCGACGGCCTGCGGAAGGTTGCCCGCCGGCTCAAGGCGAAGGTGGATCGCGACGTCGTCCGCGAGCAGGACGAGTTCGAGGTCGAGCGCCTCCCGGACGGCCGGCGGGCGATCACGCATCGCTACAAGGGCTCGCAGGGGAAGCGCGGGGCCATCGTCGGGGCGTGGTGCGAGGTCGACGCGGGGCCGGAGGCCTACGGCTTCTTCTACGCGCCGCTTGAGGAGTATCTGCCGACGAGTGAAGCCAAGCTCAAGTATTCGCCCTGGGGCTCCCAGCGCTCCGTCATGATCCTGGCCGCCGCTGAGCGGACGGCGCTGGCGATGGCCTCGAATCTCTCCGGCGTCGTCGTGGAGGGCGAGATGGATCTCAACGAGGAGCGCGCCGCCGGGGAGGTCGCTCTCGCCGTCGACATCGCATGGCCCAGCGCCGATGCGCGGGCGCGACTCGAGCCGCTGTTCGCGGCGATCAACGCCCTGGCCCCGCACTCCTACGGGCCCGGTGCTATCGACCTGCTCGTGCGCGGCCAGGCGGAGGAGGCGCTCGCGGCGCTCGCCTCGCGGCTGGAGGAGGAGCGCGGCGCTCTCGTCGCCTCTGCCGCACAGAATGGCGAGGTCGTAGAAGGAGCCGCGGAAGTGCCGGACGCCCCGGAGGAGCCGCAGGACGACGCCCCACAAGACGCTGAGGTGGTAGAGCCCGAAGCCCCCGAAGCGCCCCCGGAGCCCCCGGCCCCGGTCCCGGAGGATTCGCCGGAACCGGCAGAGCGGGGCTCGAGTGCGCTCTCCGCGCTCTTCGCCGGCCAGGAGGCGCAGGCGGGCCCGGCCCCCGGCGAGCCGCAGACGGAGCTTCCCCGCGAGCCGGAGCCGGAGATCGATCCGACGGCCCCCGGAGTCGATCCGGAGCCGGAGCCGGAGGAGGCCCCGCCGGCGGAGCCGGAGGAGGAGGATCCCGACGCGCCGACGGAGCTTCCGCCGCTGGAGCCGACGCCTTCGGTGCCGGCCGCGAGCGTTGAGGATCTTCGCGCGGATCTCGCCTACTGGCTCGATGTCAAGGCGGATCCGGAGTACCGCGACCAGCAGGGCATGAGCGAGGACGAGGTCGAGGCGAACATCTCTGAGCTCCGGGCCGCCATTGACGCCCAGGAGCCCCAGGGATGAGCGCGCGCCCGGAGAGCCAGCAGGCGCTCCCCGGCGACGGGACGGGCGGGATCTTCCGCCAGAGCGTCCTCGCCTCCTGGGACGCCTGCCCGCTCGCGACGAAGTGGCGCATCGAGACCCCCGACGTATCGGGCCCGGAGGCGGCGGCAGGGACGCTCATGCATCTCGTCTTCGGGGAGGCCCTGCGCGCCATGCGCGCCCAGGAGGAGGACCGCATCGCGCCGGAGGACTGCCTCGCGATCCTCAACGAGCAGCTAGCCGCCCCCGGCGCTCCGCACGTGCCAGCGCGCTTCCTGCGCAACGTCCGGATCGCCTGTATCAAATGGGCGAATGCGAATCGATGGAGCGCGGAGCATCTCGTCGACGTCGAGCGCCGCCTCTTCGCGAAGCTCTATCTCCCGCATACCGCGGAGATCGTCCAGGTCACGGGCCAGCCCGACGCGCTCCTGGCCGACCCCCCGGGCGGCGCTGTCGTCATCGACTACAAGCTGACGTGGGCGGTCCCCCCGAAGAGCGCCATATCGGAGCGCGGCTACTACCAGCAGCGCTGCTACGGCTTCCTCGTCCTCAGCAACTACCCGGGGCTCAACCGCTGCACGCTGAGGGAGCAATACCCCTTGCAGGACGAGATCCGGGAGGCGACGCTCTACCGCTCCGACCTTGAGGAGGTCGAGGCGGAGCTTCTCGCCGGCGTCGTCGGGCTGGAGGAGGCGAAGCGGACGGGGCGCTGGGATCCGCAGGCCGGCTCCCATTGCCGTTACTGCCCCAGGCCCGCCCATTGCCCCATCGAGGCGGAGGGGCGCGGCGCGGGCGGCGTCGCGAATCTTGAGCAGGCGCATCGCTGGGCCGCCGAATGGGTGGTCGCCGACGCCGTCAAGGAGCGGCGGACGAGGGCGCTCAAGGGCTGGGTCGGCGACAACGGCCCGATCGTCGTGCGCGCGGAGAAGGGGGAGGCCGTCCTGGGCTGGCGCGTCTCGCGCAATCTGGAGGGCTACGCGACCGGCCGGCGCTTCGGCCTGCATCGCATCGACGAGGAGACGGAGATCGAGGGGCTCAACGGAGGAGGAGCGAATGCCGCGCAAGCAGGATGACGGTCCGGCCTGGGCGAAGGGGTACAGCGTCGAGGATCTCAAGAGCTTCTGCTCGATCTTCCGCGAGCACGACGAGGGGATGATCCACGGCGGCTTCGGGCGCTACAGCGAGACGGCGCTGGCGGGCGACCTTGAGGCCGGCCGGATCGCGTGGGGCCCGCCGGCGGAGGACGGGCGGCCGCTCTGGGCGATGGTCGCGCGGAGCCTCTCCCGCCGCTCCGGCGTCAAGGACTTCACGGGCCGCGCGCGCGTACGACTCGAGCCCGGCACCGGTTTCGTCTCCCGCGTCGCCTGGCAGGGCCACGCGAAGGAGGAGGGCTGGCTTGCCGCCGGCGCGACGCTCAAGCAGGCGATGGCCCAGCGCCCCCTCGCGCTTGAGATCTGGCAGGAGCACCCCGGGGAGCGGCTTCTCGCGGAGGCGCTGGGGCTGGAGCTCGCGGCAGTCAAGATCCACGCCTCCTCTGAGATGCGGGGCGTCTACGCGTCGCCGGGGATCTCCCCGGGCCCGTACGAGAAGGCGCAGGCGATCGGCCTCGCGCGCCTCCCGATCCTCGTTCCCTCCGCCGCGCTGGCCGCCCTCATCGAGCAGGTTCCCGGGGAGGGCTTCGCGCAGCACTACTCCTCCTACAACGCCCGCGGCTCCTGGACGGCGCTGGCCCTGCGCGGCTTCTACGACGAGGCGGAGCGCATCGAGAAGCCGGCGGAGATGGCGCGTAAATGGAAGCGCGAGCATGAGGAGGATCTGGAGCGCGAGGTCCGCGACACGCCCCTGCGCGCCCGCATGAGCGCCGTCGAGCCGATCCTCGCGCTCATGCCCTGCGCCTCCTTCGAGCGGATCCGGCTCATGGCTCTCGCGCCAGGCGGCGGCGAGCTTGAGCGCCACGCCGACATCACGGACGCCGCCGCTGGCGCGGAGCCGGGGAAGGTCGTGCGCCTGCACGTCCCGCTCGTGACGAGCGAGCGCGTCCGCTTCGCCGGCTGGGATCTGGAGGGCGTGCCGCGCCTGGGCTCGATGAAGCGCGGCGGCATCTACTACCTCGACACCAGGAAGCCGCATACGGCATTCAACGGCGGGGAGAGCGAGCGCATCCATCTCGTCGCCGACGTCGTCGCGAACGAGGCGACGATCCGGGCGCTTGAGGGCTCCCATGAGTTCGAGCCCGCCCATCGCGCGGAGCCCGCCGGCGAGGAGGCAGGCGCGGCCTAGATGGCGATGAAGACGAAGTGCCTCGCCTGCGCCCGGCGGCGCTGGTGCCAGAGCCATCACGTCGTCTGGGAGCAGCATGGGGGGACGAGGGATCGCCGCAATCTCGTCCCCCTCTGCCTCGACTGCCATGCCGGGTATCACGCGCGCTCGATCCGCATCCGCGCAGACCAGCTACCGGAGGCCGCCCTCGACTACGCCTTCGAGCGCCTGGGCGTCTACGCCTTCTCGTATCTCAGCCGGCGCTACGACGGGAAGGATCCCCGGCTCGACGAGCGTCTCGCGCGCGCGGAGGAAGAGAGCGAGCGGCTCCCTGGCTACGCGGAGATCGAGCCTCCTACCAAATAGGAAGCATCCTGCTATAGTGGGCGCGTACCCGAATCCCAGCCCAGGAGGCTCCAGCCGTGTCCGCCCCGCCCCGCTACATCGAGATTGCCCGCTATCTCAGCGAGCACCCCCAGATGCCGATCCCCGCGTCCATCGACCATACGGGTGGCGGGATCTTCTGCGTCCGCGTCGACGTAGATCGCATCTCCGACGTCGGCCCGCATGAGGGCCCGTACCTCTACATCACGCCGCGCGAGGACTTCGACGGCGAGCCCGGCTACGCCGTAGGCCTCTACCCGACGTGGGAGCACGACGGATGCTGGCCCAACGAGGCGGGCGAATGGATCGAGTTCCCCAACGGCGGGGAGATGCGCTACGCCGACTCCCTTGAGGCCCTGCATGCCCTCGTCCTTGAGGGGGCGGAGATCCTCTCGAAGGGCGGGCCCGCTACGTACGCGGAGGGCCCCGACGGCGAGGACTTCAACGATCCGTACCTCGCCCGCGAGCCCTCCGATCTGGACTTCGCCATCGACCGCCTCTCGATGGGCTTCCCGCCCATCGGCCCGCTCTCGCGGGAGCAGGCGCAGGAGGAGGCCCGCTACGAGGCCTACCTCGAAGAGAGCCTCCGCGAGGCGGAGGCCGAAGGCCCCGGCTACAGCGAGGCGGAGAGCCCCGCTGGCTGGCGCGCCCCGGAGATGGGCCGATGAGGCCCTCCGACGAGCAGATCCTCGCCCTCCTCATCGAGGCGGAGGGCGATGCATGGGCCGTGGCGGAGAGCCTCTGCGACGCGGAGGTAGCGCGCGGCGAATACGAGGGATGCTCAAGCGAGCTTGAGATGGCCTTTGCGGAGTACGAGCAGCGCGCCCAGCAGATCCTCGCGCAGGCGGGCGGGCGATGAGCGCCCCCCGCATCGCCCGCCGCTCGCGCTGGCAGTTCTTCACGAAGGAGCGCGGGCATGACGGCTCGCGCGGCCCCTGGGGCCCCATCGAGGCATCGAGCGAGGCCGACGCTTTCTCCATCGCCCGCGCGCGATGCGCCTCGCTGGGGATGACCCTCTCTCAGCTACAGCCCCTCCCGCCCTCCTACGAGGAGGCGGCGGAGCAGATGCTCGCCGCTGGCTACAGCGCGGCGAACGTAGAAACCCTCATCGAGCGGAAGCTCGCGAGGGAGCGGCGGATGCGCCGCGACGGATATCGCCCCTAGGGGGCGGGTACAGCGCAGTACCGGAGGGCCCGCGCGAGCGGGCTCTTCGCGTTTCAGGGGCGCAGGCGCGAGGCCCCGGTAGGCCGAACTTGCAGGCGGAGCTTCCAGCGTACGACGCGCCCGTTCTCGCGGACGGGGACGTAGCGGTAGCTATGGGCGATGACGCTGACGGAGAGGAGCGCCTCCTCATTGGGGGAGAGCATCCCCTCAAGCGGGATGCTGGCGCTCATGAGCGAGACCTCCGCCTCGATGGGCCCGCGCGCCAGCGTCCCCAGATTGAGCGTTAGCTGAGCGTCGCCCTCCAGCGGGGGGATCGGGGGCGGCTCCGGTATCTGGCCGGCCTGCCCGTTGCTGAGGGCCGCCGCCGCTTGCTCCGCGATGCTCTCCATCATCCGCCTCCTGGGCTGGGTTTCGGGCCCGCCGACCCTACCGCTAGGCTTCCGCCCGTACCCGACCAGGAGGAAGCCATGCCATCGCGCCTATTCCGCGTCGAGCCGCTGAGAGGCCGGCAGATCCCGACGAGCCACTGGATCCTCGTTGCCCGTGCGAGCCGCGCGCTTGAGACGCACCAGGAGGAGCTTCTGCGCATCCCCGTCGAGGGCCAGGCGGATCTCTTCGCGCTCCCGACGGAGAGCGGCGTCTCGCCGGCGGAGCGACTGGAGCAGGCCCATCGCGTCATCGACTGGTGGCCTCCCCATCTCCTCTACGAGGCGGCGAGGATCGAGATCCCCTGGCATCTGCTCTACGAGCCGACGCGCTGGGCCGACGTCGAGCACGTCGAGGTCTGGCGCTACATCGAGGGCTACCGGCGGGATCGGGGGCGCTGGCCTTCGATCGGCGCGCTCCGCGAGCGCTTCGGGCGGCGGCACAACCACCCGCCGGCGGGGGCCGTGGAGGGCCAGAACGCACTCGAGCTCTGAGATGGCCTTTGCGGAGAATCTCAAGCAGGGCCGGGGCTTCGAGGAGTGGGCGGCAGAGCGCCTCGTCGAGGACGGCTGGAGCGTGCTCCCGCTCGCAGACCTCCCCGCTCGCGGAGGGCGTGGCCCGCGCCTCCGCGCCGGCGGGCGAGATCCCACGCTCCCGGACTTGCAGGCGACGAAGCACGGAAGGCACGTCGCCGTCGAATGCAAGCGGAAGGAGGCCGCCGACTGGGGCCGCGTCGTGGGGGAGTGGGAGCACGGCACCTCGCGCCATCTCCTCGACAGCTATCGAGAGTACGAGCGGCAGACGGGCGTCGCCACGTTCCTCGTCATCGGAGAGGTTTCCACCCAGAGCGTCTATGCCCAGCGAGTGACGGAGCTTCGCGTCCATTTCAGCTACAGCCCGGCGATGGGGCATATGGCCTACTGGCCTCGCTCTCAGATGAGGGGTGGGCCCTGGCGGGAGGGGGCATGGCTCCTGCGGCTCAACCGCTACGTCGAGCAGAGCGGCTATCGCCGCTGAGATATCCCGGCGGGTTCCGGAGCCCGACCGCGGATGGGCGGATGGGAACCGCCCCGGTACGCGCGCAGAGCGGCGGGGAGTGGCGAGGAGCGCGCCTAGGGCGAGCCTCGCGGCCCCGCCGCCGCCGCGCCTCCGACGAGGTAGTAATCTAGGCGCGTACCCGAATCGCCCCGAAGGAGGGCAATGATGAACATCGAGATCCCAGCGAAGGAGCTTGCGCGAGCTCGCGCCGCGCTCCCCGCCGGCGGGAAGAAGCTCACGGGCGTCGCCGTCTACGTCGCCATCTGCGAGCTTGCCGCCGAAGGCAAGGACGCGTCGAAGGAGGCCATCGCGGAGCGCGCCGGCGGGAGCCCCGCGACGGTATGGAACTATCTGGAGCCGCTGGCGGAGGCCGGCGTCATCCTCGTCGACGAGCAGGCGCGCGGGCCCTGGCTGTACCGCATCCCGCCGCGCCGCCGGCCTCGCCGCGCGAAGGCGCAGGAGGACGGCGCGGCCGCCCGCGAGAACGCCGTGCTGAGGAAGCTCCTCTCCGATATGGGCGTGACGGCGGCGCAGATCAGCGCGAGGCTCGCGGCATGAGCGGGCTGACGGGCATGACGGCCAGGAGGGCGCGCGAGATCCTCGCCGCCCACGGCTGGCTTCTGCATGGCACGCGCGCGGAGGGCTACGTCGTAGTCTCGATGCCGGAGGAGGGTGACTTCGCGACCGGCCCGTACGAGACGCCGGCGGAGGCCGTCGCCGGCGCTCGCGAGATCGACGACTCGATCTCCGGGCGGCACTGGAGGGAGGCATGACCTGGCCCTGGGTTGTTCTCATCCTGGGGCTCGTCGCGATCCTTGCCGCCGCCGCGCTTCTCATGGTCCGCCTCGACGTCCAGAAGCTCCGGGCGGAGGCCAATCTTGAGCGGGCCCGGACGGAGGGCGCGGAGAGGAGGCTCCAGCGATGAGCCCGCCCATCATGCTCTCCTACTGGCAATTCAACCCGGAGGAGGATCTTCCTTCGGAGGAGCCGGAAGTCACGGCGATGCCCTCGAAGGTCGAGATCGAGCGAAGCGACGAGGGGCTCCTCATGATGACGATCCGCGGCAAGCCGGGGAAGCGCTACGAGAAGCACGACTCCGCATGGCTGGAGATCGAGGACGCCCAGGCGCTCCGCTTGATCGAGCGCCTCGCCGGCGCACTGGGGGAGGAGTACCAATGAGCCGCCATCGCAGAGGCCCCGACGGCCACGGCTACGCGCGCAAGTTCGTCCGCCGCGGGCCGCCGCGCAGCATCGGAGAGGCCCTGCCGGAGGAGGAGGGGGAGCATCTGACGGGCCGCGCGCTCTGGGAGGCGGCGATGGAGGGCCCCGCCGACGACCCCTCCTCCTTCGCCGCCTGCGTCAGCGTCCTCTCGATGCTCATCGGCCACCTCGCGGAGGGCATCATCGCCGTCCAGGAGGAGAAGGGCACGGGCCAGGGCGTCCTCGAAGCCTGGGAGGCCCTCGACGAGGAGGAGGATCTCCTCGCGCTGAGAGCCACGATCCTCGTCATCGGGGAGCGCATGCGCCTGCTCGTCGAGGCGCTGGGCGTCGACACCGACGGCTGGCTGGACGGCCAGGCGGGATGACCTCGATGTTCGCCGCCGCCGCCGGCTGGAGGCAGGAGCCCGTCCCGGAAGTCCTCGCCGGCCTCTATCCGGAGGGCTCGATCCAGCCGCGAGCCTTCCGGCACGAGCGGCGCGGGCTGGTCGCCTTCCTCTCCTACGACGAGATCGCGCGCGGGGACCGGCGCTGGCACATCTCCCTGCGCTACGAGGACCGCGGGCGGGGGCGCGTACCCACATGGGCGGAGCTTGTCCAGGCCGCCCACGACCTGCGCCCGGGCGTCCCCTTCGCCGTCGGCGTCCCGCCGCGCTCCTACTGGCTCAACGTCCATCCCGACGTCCTGCATCTCTGGGAGCTTCACGACGAGAGCCTGCTCGCGCAATGGCGAGCGGAGCGGCAGGGCCAGCGCCCCTCATGAGCCTCCCGGAGCCCGCGCTCGAGTCCCGGCGGATCGCCGGCGGGCGGCGGCTCTGGGTTGTCCGCGAGGATCTCCTCCCCGGCGGCACGAAGCGGCGCGTCGCCCCGATCGTCCTCGACGGCCGGCCGGCCGTCTACCCGACGCCCGCGGAAGGCCACGCCCAACTCGCGCTCGCGCTCGCCTGCGCCGACCTGGGGATCCCCTGCACCATCGTCGTCGCCTCAAGGGCCAGCGAGAGCAGCATCACGCGCAGGGCCCGCGCCGCCGGCGCTGAGATCCGCGCCGTCCGCCCCGGCTACCTCTCGCTCGTACGCGCGCGCGCCCGCGAGCTCGCGGAGGAGCGCGGAGCCCAGCTAGTCCCCTTCTCGCTCCGCGACCCCCGCGTCCTCGACGCGCTGGCCGAACTCGCAGGGGGCGTCTTCGCGCGGCTCCCCTCCCCGCCGGCGGAGATCTGGTGCGCCGTCGGCTCCGGCCTCCTCTGCCGCGCGCTCCAGCAGGCCGCCCCGCTCGCGCGCGCCTACGGCGTCCAGATCGGGGGCGACGGCGTGCTGCTTGCCGACGGCGTAGGGCGCGCGGAGATCCTCAAGGCCCCGGAGCGCTTCTCCCAGCGGGCCCTCCTCCCCCCGCCCTTCCCCTCCTGCGCCGAATACGACGCGAAGGCTTGGCGCTTCATCGAGGGCCAGGCGGCGGACGGCGCGCTCTTCTGGAACGTAGCCGCCTGAAAGATCGCGGGAGATCCCCCTCAAGGAGCTTCCTATTTGGTACGATGTTGTACGTACCCGAAGCCCCCAGAGGAGCCCAGATGAATACCCAGCAGAAGTTCATGAAGCAGATGGAGAAGATCGCCGCCGACGCCGGCCTCGACCTCGTGGTTGATACGGCCTGGGCGAATACGGGCCGGATCTCCTTCGAGCGCCCGGATCGCTTCGCCCCGGAGCTTTCCTTCTCCTACAACTTCCAGGCCGGATACGCCTCCTGCGACAGCATCGTCGGCGGGAAGCGCTGGCCCTACATCACGTACGCGCCCGATGGGCGGCGCGACGATCTCGACTCCTTCGTCGCCACGATCCGCTTCATCGTGATGGAGGCGGCGGAGAAGATCGAGGAGGAGGCTCGATGAGCTACCTCGTCAATCACAACGGCACGGAGGATTGGGCGCGGCTTGAGCATGGCGCTACGCGCGATCCCTTCACCGGGGCGGCGATCTTCCCCTCGCTCCCCGCCGCCCGCGCCTTCGCCCGCGAGATCGCGCGGGAGGCTGGCCGCATCCTGGGCCAGGAGGATCTCTCCGACCTCCCCGTCCAGATCATCGATGCGGAGAGCGGCGAGATCCGGGAGCAGATCCTCAGCGCGCACGAGCCGCTGACGGCCCCTGAGGTCGCGCGCATCTGGCGCGAGCGCCATCGCCCCTGGGCCAGCGCTCAGGGCGCAGGGCAGGGAGCCGACGACTACGCCTACGGCGTAGCGGAGTATCGGCTGGGCGCGCGGAAGAGCCTCCCCTCGCCCGCCTTCTACGTCGGAGCCCCCGCCCAGGACAAGGCCAATCGGCGGGAGATCCGCCGCCAGGTCGACGCCCATCATCGAGGAGGCCCAGCGATGAGCGCCTCCCTCCCGATCCTCGATCCCCGCCAGAAGCGCAATCGCCCCGACTGGCTCATCTACGTACGGAAGGGGAGCCTCATCGAGGTCTTCCGCTTCGCCAGCGAGGAGGAGGCCCGCGCCTTCGCCTACCAGATCAACGAGGGGGTGAAGTAATGGAAGAGCCGCAGATGCGCGCCCTCATCGGGGATCTCCTCCTCTACGGGATGGATACCGCCGCAGAGGAGGGCATCGATCAATTCCCCG
>Ga0126377_10000083_pt1 | contig 44958 bp, 34 predicted proteins | sample PanSoiMetPlot_22_FD_92647 | JGI IMG/M metagenome (GOLD analysis project Ga0126377, IMG submission 92647) | Tropical forest soil microbial communities from Panama - MetaG Plot_22 | ecosystem: Environmental > Terrestrial > Soil > Tropical forest > Bulk soil | place: Panama | collected 2016-02-17 | reverse complement strand
GGGGGTCCGGGGGACCCGAGCATCTGCGGGTCCCCGGCGAAGCAGGGGCGAGGTGGGCAGTGGGCATCCTCAGGCTCTCGCATGTCGAGGTCCGGGTCCCGGACCTGGAGCTCGCGACCGCCTACTACACCGAGGTGCTCGGCCTGCTCGAGGTCGCCCGTGAACCGGAGCGGGTCTACCTCAAGTGCTGGGACGAGCACGACCACCACTCGGTGATCCTGCGTTTCGCGCCGCGCCACGGCCTGGAGCGCATGGCCTTCAAGGTCGAGCGCGCCGACGACCTCGCCACGCTGGAGACCCGCGTCGAGCGGCTCGGCGGCGCCGTCAAGCGCCTGGACGGCTCCCCGGACCTGGGCGGCGGCCGGGCGATCCGCTTCGAGGCGCCGTCGGGCCACGAGGTGGACCTGGTGCACGGCATGGAGAAGACCGGCAACCTGCTGCCCAAGACCAACCCGCCGCCGGCGCCGCAGGGACTGACCGGGATCCACCCGCCCCGCATCGACCACGTCTTCGTCACCGCCGAGGACGTGCGGGGCGCCACCGCGTTCTACACCGAGGCGCTCGGCTTCCGGATGACCGAGCGCCTGGTGACCCAGGACGGCCACCTGCTCGGGGCCTGGCTGGAGCGCTCCCACAGCCCGCACGACCTGGCGGTCATCACCGGGCCCAACGGCGGGCTGCACCACTTCGCGTTCTGGGTGGACGACTGGAGCGACGTCCGCCGCGCCGCGGACATCCTCGCCTACCACGGGGTCCAGATCGACGTGGGCCCCACCCGCCACGGCATCACCCGCGGCTACACCGTCTACTTCTTCGACCCCGTCGGCAACCGCAACGAGGTGTTCACCGGCGGCTACTGGGTGGACCCGGACGCCGAGCCCGTCACCTGGACCGAGGAGGAGATGGGCCGGGCGATCTTCTACTACCAGGGAGCTCTCGACCCGCGTTTCCTCACCGTCCACAGCTGACCGACCGACCCCCCACGCCGCCGCCCGGCCCGATACCGTTCCGGTGTGCACCGCCGAGAGCCGACCGGTCCGGGACTGACCGGTCGGGACTGATCAGTCGGACTGACCGGTCCAGGAGGGGAGCGCAGATGGCCGACCGCCCGGGCGGCACCGGCAACGGCGCCGCGCCCGCACCTGGCGCCGACGTCGCCCTGCCGCGCACCGAGCGCCCGGACCCGCCGTTGTACCTGGCCAGGTACCTGGAGCGCCGGGCCCGCGAACGCCACGCCGAGGATCGCCACGCCGGGGCCGAGCCTGCCGACGACGGCACGCCGCTGTACCTGCGGCGGTTCCGCGCCCGCCGCGCCGAGCCGCCGCTGGGCGGCCGGCCCGAGCCGGTGCTCGTCGAGGGACTGTCGACCACCCGGGCGTGGGCGGACAGCACGTGCACCAAGGAGATCGTCCCCCCGCCGCAGGCGCGCGGGCGGGTCCGCGTCACCGACGTCCACATCGTCCGCCACGGCGAGACGCAGGGCTACTCGGTCGACGGCGGGCTCACCCCGCTGGGCGCCTGGCAGGCGCACCGTCGCGGCCACGACCTGTCCAAGGGCCTGGCGGCCGGCGAGCGCGTCGTGGTCGTGTGCGCGCCCACCGCGCGCGCCCGCCAGACCGCCGAGCACCTGCACCGGGGCATCCTCGACGGGCTGGAGCTGTGGGGCCGCGAGGCCCGGGTCGACGGGCCGCTGCCGGCGGAGGCGTTCCGCAACCTCCAGGTGTGGTCGCCGTCGGGGATGCGCGACCCGACCCAGGCGTTTCGCGAGTACCACGCCGTGTCCGAGCGCTACGAGCGGGTGGCCCTCGGCGACCGCCCGCTGTGGCTGGTCGAGATGGACCGGTTCTGGCGCACGCAGGCGGGCGGCGGCGACCCCATCCACTTCTGGATGACCAACCCGATGCTGCACTTCGAGCCGCCGGCCCACGTGGTGCTGCGCTTCTGGTCGGGACTGACCGCCCTGGCCCGCGCCCGGCCGGAGGCGCGCGTCGTCTGCGCCACCCACTCCGGGCCGATGCGGGCGTTCGCGGCCTGGGCGTTCGGCCACGACCCCGGAGAGCCGTACAACACCGAGGAGGTCAGGGTGCGCCTGCGGGCGGGCCTCGCCGACGCCACCGTCACCTACCGCAACCGGACCCAGGAGGTGCAGGTCCCCCCGGCCCGGCCGTGGCCGTCGTGGTGGGGGGACCCGCCGACGCCGCCGGTCCCCGGCGCCCCCCCGTGACGAAGGAGGCCACGTGCTGACCGAGAAGCGCAACCAGCAGCTCACCCGGATCGGGCCGGGCACGCCCATGGGCCGGCTGCTGCGCCGGTACTGGTACCCGGTGGCGGTCACCGGCGATCTGGACGAGCTTCCCGTGCGCCGGGTGCGGCTGCTCGGGGAGGACCTGGTGCTGTTCCGCGACGGGTCGGGGCGGCTGGGCCTGGTCGACGAGGCCTGCCCGCACCGCCGCGCCTCGCTCGCCTATGGCGTGTGCGAGCCCGACGGGCTGCGCTGCGCCTACCACGGCTGGCTGTTCGGTCGCGACGGCCGCTGCCTGGAGCAGCCCGCCGAGCCGCCGGAGTCGACCTTCAAGGATCGCATCACGATCACCGCCTACCCGGTCCAGGAGCTGGGCGGCATGGTCTGGGCCTACCTCGGCCCGGCGCCGGCGCCGGTGGTCCCGCGCTACGACGTGTTCGTGTGGGACGGCGTCTTCCGCGACATCGGCCACGCGCTGCTGCCGGTGAGCTGGATGCAGATCATGGAGAACGCCGTCGACCCCCACCACGTCGAGTGGCTCCACGGGCGTTACTTCCGGTCCATCCAGGAGCGCCGCGGCCTCCCCGTCGCCCGCACGTTCGGCCGCCGCCATGTCAAGATCGCCTTCGACCAGTTCGAGCACGGCATCATCAAGCGCCGCCTGCTGGAAGGCCAGAGCGAGGACGACGACGACTGGAGGGTCGGCCACCCGCTGGTCTTCCCGTACATGATGCGCGTGGGCGGCGGCGGCTCCGACCAGATGCAGATCCGCGTCCCCGTCGACGACCAGACCACCTGGTTCGTCCTCTACACCGTCCATCACCCCGGCGGGCTGCCGGTCGCGCCGCAGGAGCGCATCCCCGCCTACGAGGTCCCCTGGCGCGACGACCGCGGCAACCACATCGTCGACTACATCGAGGGCCAGGACATCATGACCTGGGTGACCCAGGGCCCGATCGCCGAGCGCAACAAGGAGCACCTCGGCGCCTCCGACGCGGGCGTGATCATGCTGCGCCGCCTGTTCGGCGAGCAGCTCGCCAGGGTCGAGGCGGGCGAGGACCCGCTCGGCGTGCTCCGCGCCGAGCACGACGTCGTCGAGCTGCCCTGCGAGAAGGACAAGTTCGGCGCGGGCGCGGCGTTCCAGACCGAGTGGCTGCACATGGGCAGCCACCGCTACAGCCGGGCCATCCGGCAGATCGAGGAGCCGTACGCCAGGGCGGGGGCGAGCGCCGGTGCGGGCCGCTGAGCGCCGCGGGCGGCGTGGCCTGGCGGTGGCCCCGCCGCCGGCCGGCGGGCTGGCCGCGGGCGCGCCCGCACCACGGGGCGCGCCGCAGCCGGTGGTGGTGCCGTTCTCGTACTGCCCCCGGTGCGCGGCGCCGCTGGCCGACCCGGCCAGCTTCGTGCAGGAGTACTGGGTCGCCGTCCAGACGCGCTTCTCCTGCTGGTGCCGGGCCTGCTCGTTCGCGTTCGAGATCGCCCTCAGCGACCGCGTGACCGGCCACGAGACAAGGAGCCAGCCATGACCAGCACCGACGTCTCCGTCACGGGGTCACGGTTCCCGAGCCCCTTCGAGGTGCCCACCCCGCCCGGCGCCGAGGGCTGGCAGCGCATGTACCCCTGGTACCTGCAGTTCTCGCAGGAGAACCGCGAGTTCGAGGACTCGGTGCTGTGGTTCCAGGACGGCATGCACCACCCCGAGGTGGAGTTCCCGTTCGACACGATCACCCACGAGTGCTGGCGGCTGGCGCTCGGCCAGTACAACTCGCGCGTGTTCGCGGTCCCGCCCGCGTACGGGATCGAGCAGCGGATCCTGAACGGCTACCTGTACATCACGCCGATCCCGGTCACCGACGAGCAGTGGATGGGCGAGCGCGTGGCGGCTTTCACCCGCCGCGCCGGCTACTACTACCAGAACTGGGACCGGCTGTTCGAGCAGTGGAAGACCAAGATGACCGGGCTCATCGGCGAGCTGAAGGCCGTCGACGTCCCCGCGCTGCCGCGGCTGGACGACGAGGAGGTCGTCACCCGGGCGCTGGGCACCACCCGCGGGTACCGCCTGCTGGAGGCCTACGACCACACCCTCGAGAACCTGTTCCTGGCCTGGCAGTACCACTTCGAGATGCTGAACCTCGGCTACGCGGCGTATCTCAACCTGTTCAGGTTCGCCCGGCAGGCGTTCCCGGGGATCAGGGACGAGACGCTCGCGCAGATGGTGGCCGGCGCCGACATCCTGTTCTTCCGCCCGGACGACGAGCTGAAGCGGCTCGCCCAGCTCGCGCTCGAGCTGGGGGTCGCCGACCAGATCCGCGCCGGCGGGCGGCCCGAGGCCACCGTCGAGGCGCTGCGCGCCACCGAACGCGGGTGCGAGTGGGTGCAGGCGATGGAGGCGGTCAAGGACCCCTGGTTCCACTTCTCCAACGGGGCCGGCTTCTACCACCACCACCGTTCCTGGATCGACGACCTGACGATCCCCTGGGCGGCGCTCACCGGCTACATCGACCGGCTGGAGCGGGGCGAGCGCCTCGACCGGCCGAGGGCGGAGGTCCTGGAGCGCCGCGAGCGGCTCACCGCCGAGTACCGCGAGCTGCTGGCCACCGACGAGGACCGGACGACCTTCGACCAGAACATCGGGCTCGCCCGCACCGTCGCCACCTATATCGAGGACCACAACTTCTACGTGGAGCACTGGCACCACACGATCTGGTGGAACAAGATCCGCGAGTTCGGCGACCGGCTGGTCGAGGGCGGCTGGCTCGACGAGCGCGACGACATGTTCTACCTGAACCGCTGGGAGCTGGGGCAGGCCCTGTACGAGCTGGTCGCCTGTTGGGCGACCGGTGCCCCGAGCCGGGGGCCGCACTACTGGAAGGCGGAGGTCGCCGACCGCAGGCGGATCGTGACCGCGCTGCGCGCGCAGCCGCCGGCGCCCGCGCTCGGTCCCGTGCCCGAGGAGATCTCCGAGCCGTTCACGGTCATGCTGTGGGGCATCACCACCGAGCGGGTACGGCAGTGGCTCGGCGCCGCCGCCGCCGGCGGCGAGGACGAGCTGCGGGGCGTCGCCGGGTCGCCCGGTCAGGTCGAGGGACGCGCGCGGGTGATCCTCGCCGCCTCCCAGCTCGGCGAGGTCGAGCAGGGCGAGATCCTGATCTGCCCCATCACCGCGCCGTCGTGGGGGCCGGTCTTCGGCAAGATCGGCGCGGCGGTCTCCGACATCGGCGGGATCATGTCGCACGCCGCGATCGTCAGCCGCGAGTTCGGCCTGCCGGCGGTGGTCGGCACCGGCTCGGGTACCAAGCGGGTCAGGACCGGGGACCGGGTGCGGGTGGACGGCGACACCGGCGTGGTCACGATCCTGGAGCGGGCCGGGCGGGCCTGAGGATGCCCGCCGCCGCCCACCCCCACGTCATCGGGCTGGACGCATGCGACCACCCGGTCGGTGGGAGCGTGGGCGGCAAGGCGCTCGGCCTGGGATTCCTGCTTCGCCAGGGGCTTCGGGTCCCGCCGGGCTTCGTGGTCACGACCGAGGCGTACCGCGAGTGCCTCGCCCGCTCCGGCCTGGCCACCAGGATCAGCCGCGAGCTGGACGCCGCCGGCTCCCTCCGGGCGCGCCAGCGGGCGTCGGCGCGGATCCGCGCCCTGTTCGAGTCCGAGCCGCCCGCACCGGACGTCCTCGACGAGGTACGCGCCGCGTACCACGCTCTCGGCGGACCGGACGCGCCGGTGGCGGTGCGGTCGAGCGCGACCACCGAGGACACCGCCGAGGCGTCCTTCGCCGGCCAGCTCGACAGCTACCTGTGGGTCCAGGGCGCCGACGAGGTCGCCAGGCACGTCGTCAGGTGCTGGGGAAGCCTGTTCACGCCCCAGGCGATCAGCTACCGCGCGCACCTGGGGATCGCGCCGCACGGCCTGGCGATGGCGGTGGTGGTGCAGCGGATGGTCCCGGCGGAGGCGGCCGGGGTGATGCTGACGATCGACCCGGTGACCGGCGACCGGTCGCAGATCGTGATCGAGGCGGCGTTCGGGCTGGGCGTCGCGGTCGTCGACGGCGAGGTCACCCCTGACCGGTTCTGCGTCGACAAGGTCACCGGCGAGCTGCGGTCGGCGACGATCGCGCGCAAGCACCTCGCCCACCATTTCGACCCGGACGCCGGCGGGGTGGGCGCGACCGCGGTGCCGGCGCACCTCCAGGCGCAGCCGTGCCTGACGCAGACCGAGGTCGGGCGGATCGCGCTGCTCGGCAAGCAGGTCGAGCGCGCCATGGGCGGTCGCGCCCAGGACATCGAGTGGGCGGTCGCGCCGGCCGGCGGCGACGGCGAGCGTGAGGTGCTCCTGCTCCAGACCCGCCCGGAGACGGTCTGGAGCCGCCGGACCCCGGCACCGATCGCCCCGCCGGGCCTGCCGCTGATGGGCCGGCTCGTCGAGGCGCTCCACCAGCCGGTCAACCTCGACGACCGCGGCCCGTCCACCCTCGGCAGCTGAGCCCGGCGCTACCGGCCGGGCGGGGCGCCGCCCGGCCACCACACCGTCACCAGCGACTGCTCGACCGGACCGGCCGTGTCCAGCTCGGCGAGCGCGCCGGCGACCTCGCCCGCACGCTCGGGCGGCAGGCACAGCCGCAGCCGGGTCAGCTCGACGCGGTCCCGGTTCGCCTCCCCGCCGGTCTCCGCCGGGCGGGTCCAGCGCACCGCCCGCGGCCGGAGCCCGAGCGCGTGCAGCAGCGCGAGCGCGTCGTCGGCGGTGGGTCCCCGCGGCCGGTCGAGGCCGTGGAAGCGCCGCCACAGCGGGTTGAGGCGGCTGAGCGGGTGCCGCTCGGTCAGCTCGCACACCACGCGGCGGCGGGCGTGCCCGGTCAGCGCGGTCACGAACGCCGGCAGGTCGGGCACGTTGTAGAGCACGTGGTGGCAGACCACCAGGTCCGCCGTGCCCACCTCGGCGGCCACGTCCGGCCAGCGCCCCTGGACGGTCCCGAGCCAGGGCTCGGCGGCGGTGGCGGGCCTGCGGCCGGCCGACCGGGCACGCCGGCGCAGCTCGACGAGCAGCTCCCCGCTGACGTCGACGGCGGTCAGCCTGGTCGAGCGGCCCGCCAGCGGCAGGCTCGCCGCGCCCGCCCCGGCGCCGACGTCCAGCACCTCGCCCGGCTCGGCGAGCGCCTCCACCGCCCGCTCGAACGACGGCCCGGTGGGCGCCGCGAGCTGCTGCTCGGCGCGGCGCGAGAAGATCCGCGGCGGCAGCGCCCAGGGGTCCTCCCGGACGCGGCGCCGGATCCCGGGCGGGATCGCCCAGTCGGCCAGCTGCTCCCGCCAGCGCGCCGCCAGCTGCTCCACCTCATCCGTCTGCCGCATCCCGTCCCCCGTCCCGTCTCCGCCCCCCGCCGCCGTCCCCGCCGACGGTCCGGCCGTCGCCTCGCTGCGCCGCAATCCTGCCGTAGGCCCGCGCCGCGTTCTGGGACCCACCCCACAGCCGGATGGGTCACGCAGCTCCTTCTGGCTGCGAGTCCCACCCCCACATCCAGACCGCGCGTGCGGCGGTCGCGTGGACGTTCGACCCAGGCGAGGGCGAGCACTCACCCACGATCCAGACCTGATGGCGGCACCGGCCTGGTCGGTGTTCCGCTCCCATGCCGCGCGCGATCGCACCCTGTCAGCGGCCTCGAGGGCCTATCGCCCACCAACGCCACCCACCTGCATCGACACCCTGGCAGAACGATCCAATCAAGCGAACCGGTCCGAGCAACCCCAGGCCGGTGCCCTTTGGGGCACACCGGGGTGTCCTTGGAGGTGCCTGGCGGCTGGATGTGCGGCTGCGCCGCATCCGCGACCCTGGGACGATGGGCCGCGCACGTCGCACGGCCGACGCTGTGAGGGCCGAGGTCGATGACGCCCTCGTCGACGGCAGGCGCAGAGCTGCCACCGGTCGGACGCGGCCCGTCGCGGGTCCGCGTACCGTCCTGGCGCTGCAGCACAACGCCGGCAACGCGGCGGTCAGCGCCCTCATGGCCGCGAAGCTGAGGTCGCCCGGCTGGACGGTGGTCAGGAATGGCTGTTGAGTTCCGGATCCTCGGGGACGTCGAGGTCCACATCGACGGGCAGGCCGTCGATGTGGGACACGCGCGCCAGCAGTGCGTCCTGGTGACGCTGCTGGCCGAGGTGAACCAGCCGGTACCGATCGAGGTGCTGCTCGACCGGGCGTGGGCAGGCCAGGCGCCGCAGCGTGGCCGGGCCACGCTGCACAGCTACGTGTCCCGGCTGCGTCGGCTCCTGGTACCGGCCGCCGACGCCCGTATCGTGCGGCGGCCCGGTGGGTACGTGCTCACCGTCGATCCGATGGCCGTCGACCTGTACCGCTTCGGGTCCCTGGTCGAGCAGGCCAGGACCGTTGGCGATGACGAGCGCGCCGGTGACCTGCTGGGCCAGGCGCTCGGGCTGTGGCGCGGTGAGGCGTTCGCCGCGCTGGACACCCCATGGCTGAACGCGCTGCGCGAGACGTTCACTCGGCAGCGGAACGCTGCCGAGCTGGACCGCTACGACGTCGCGCTGCGCAGGGGCGAACACGCGCGGCTGCTCGACGAGCTGCACGTCGCGGTGAAGAGGGACCCATGGGACGAGCGCGTGGCCGGGCAGCTGATGCTCGCCCTGTACCGGTCCGGCCAGCAGGCCAAGGCGATGGCGTTCTACCAGCAGCTGCGGCTGCGCCTCGCCGAGGAGCTGGGCACAGATCCCAGCCCGCCGCTGCAGCGGCTGTACCGGCAGATCCTGACCGCGGACCCGGCCGTGGCGCCGCCGATAACCCCGACGCCGGCAGCAGCCGAGGGCACCGTGGACGGGGGTGGGCAGGCGGTGAAGCTGCTGGAGCGGCAGGCCCAGCTGCGCGACCTCCACGCGGCGCTGGAGCGCGCCAGGCAGGGCCGCGGCACCACCGTACTGGTTTCCGGCGAGGCCGGCATCGGCAAGACCTGGCTGCTGCGGGCGTTCGCCGCGCGGGCCGGCCAAGCGGCCCGCGTGCTGCTCGGGTCCTGCGAGGATCTACTGACGCCGCGGACCCTTGGACCCTTCCGTGACATGGCCCGCGACGCCGGCGGCGCCCTGGCACAGGTCGGCGGCGACGACCGCGACGGGCTGATCGACGCGCTGCTGGAGGAGATGGGCTTCGCCCAGCGGCCCGCGGTGGTGATCGTCGAGGACGCCCACTGGGCCGACGACGCCTCCCTGGACGTCATCCGCTACCTGGCCAGACGGGTCGACCGGCTACCGGCCATGCTGGTGGTCAGCTACCGCGACGAGGACCTGCCCGCCGACCACCCGTTCCGCCGCATCATCGGCTCGCTCGCCGGCCCGTCGGTGCTCCGCCTGGAGCTGGAGGGCCTGTCGGAGGGGACGGTGGCGCGGCTTGCCGCAGAGGTGGGGCTGAACCCCGGCCCGGTGGTGGCGGCCGTCGGCGGCAACCCCTTCTACCTCACCGAGGTCCTGGCCGCGCCCTCCACGGCGGTGCCCCCCTCGGTCCACCATGCCGTGCTGGCGCGGTTCTGGTCCCTGCCGGAGGGGTGCCGGTCGGCCCTGGAGCGCCTGGCGGTGGTCCCCACCGAGGCCGAGCCGTGGCTGGTCGCCGCCCTGCTGGACGACCCCCTGGCGCTGGACCCCGCCGAGCGGCGCGGCATGGCGGTGGTTATGGGAGGGCATGTCCGCTTCCGCCACGAGCTGGCACGGCGGGTGGTGGAGCAGTCGCTGCCGGCCACCAGGCGAGCCGACCACCACCGCAGGGCCCTGGCGGCCCTGGTGGAAGCCGGCGCCGAGCCCTCGCGGCTGGTCCACCACGCGGTCGGCGCCGCCGACGAGCAGGCGGTGGCCCGCTACGCCGCCGCGGCGGCGGCCGAGGCCAGCCACGCCGAGGGCCATCGCGAGGCCGCCGCGTTCGCGCGGCTCGCCCTGGAACGGGGCGCCGGGCCGGACCGCCTGCGGGCGGCCCGGCTGCACGGGATCGCCGCCAGGGCGTTGCACGCACTCAACCGCTTCGGCGAGGCCGCCGAGCACGCCGACCGGGCGGTGGCGTTGTGGGACGAGGCCGGCTCGGCGCCGCTGGAGCTGGGCGAGGCGCTGCTGATCTCCGCGCGCATGAGTACCCACCTGGCCGACCCCGCCACCGCCCGCGCCAAGGCGCTGCGCGCCCTCGGCATCCTGGAGCCGCTGGGGCCCAGCCCCACGCTGGCGCTATGCTACGGCACCCTGGGCGCGCAGGCCGCCGTCCAGGCCCGCTTCCAGGAGGCGGCCGCCTGGTCGGACCGGGCGGTGGAGCTGGCCCGCCGCCTCGGCAGCCAGGAGGCGGTCGCCCGCGGCCTCTGTTACCGCGGCGTCGCCAGGGTGTCGCTCGGCGAGGAGGAGCCCGGCTTCGCCGACCTGCGGCAGGCGGTCGCCATCACCGAGCGGCTCGACCACGGCGACTACCTGACGGTCTCGGCGCACAACCTGGCTGTGGTGCTGATCCGCTCCGGCCTCGCTCTGCAGGCCAAGCCGTACCTGGACCTGGGCGAGCGGGTGGCCGGCGAGCACGGCCTGGACGCCCACCGCTTCCTGATCGAGGCGCAGCAGTGCCACCTGCTGCTGCTGGGGGGTGAGTGGGACCAGGCGGAGCGGCGGCTGCGGCGGCTGCTGGACCACGCTCCCGACCCCGGCGCCGGCCTGGTCAACCCGCTGGCCTTCCTCGGGCGGATCCTGGCCCGCCGCGGCGACCCGCAGGCGGCGGCGCTGGTCGAGCGGGCCTGGGCCCTGGCCGCCGCCACCCAGGAGGACCAGAAGATGGCGGTCGCCGCCGGCGCGCGCATCGAGCTGGCCTGGCTGCAGGGCCAGGATGGGCGGGTCCGCGTCCTGGGCGCCGAGCTGCTGGAGGTCGCTGTCCGCGCCCACCACGCCTACCTCCGCGGCGAGGTGCTGCGCTACCTGCGCCGCGCCGGCGCACGTGTCCAGCCGTTCCCGGCCTGCCCGGCGCCGTTCGCCGCCGGGATCGGCGGCGACTGGGCGGCCGCGGCGGCGCTGTGGGGCCGGACGGGAAACCCCTACGAGCAGGCGCTGGAGCTGACCGAGTCGCCGGAGGCGACAGTGGCTCTGGAGGGGCTACGCACCCTTGACCACCTCGGGGCGGTCGCCGCCGCCAGGGTCGTCCGCCGCCGGCTGCGGCAGGGCGGGCTGCGCGGCCTGCCGCGGGGGCCGCGGGCAAGCACCCGCGCCAACCCCGCCCGGCTCACCGACCGCCAGCTCGACGTGCTGGCGCTGCTGGTCGAGGGCCACAGCAATGCCGAGATCGCCGCCCGCCTCTACCGCTCCACGCGGACCGTCGAGAACCACGTCGCCGCGCTGCTCACCAGGCTGGGCGTGGGATCGCGAGGCGAGGTGGCCGCCGCGGCCGCCGGCCGCGGCCTCCTGCCCGCCCCCGCCGCAAACCCGGGTAGCACCGCGCGGCGAACCGCGCAGCCGATGCCCTGCCCGGCGGCGGCCGCCACCCCATGCTGACCTGGAGCGCGCGCGTCAGGCACCCGACCCGCAGACCGGGTAGGACTCCACCATGGCCAGCCTCAGCGACGTCCGCGTCCGCGCCATGGAGGACCGGCACGCCGAGGGGATCGTGCTCGCGCATCTCGGCGACACCTACGGCGCCCTCGGCGACACGGCCGCAGCCCGGGAGTCCTGGCGTGCGGCCCAGGCGATCCTCGACGACCTGGCCCATCCCGAGGCCGAAGCGCTCCGCGCCAAGCTGCGGTGACGGGTACGTTCGGTGACGCGGGCTCCGGTGACCGCGAACGTCCGCGACCGGCAGGGCACGACGGCCCTGCCGGTCGCGGACGGTGCTGCCTACCTGGGCGCCGGCGGTCAGGTTGCGCAGATCGCGAAGGCGGTCCCGTCGTACTGGGTGCCGACGAGCGCGTTGTCCCATGCGGTGACCGTCGTTCGGGTCAGCGACGCGTTGACCTCGAACCGGTCCAGCAGGATGCCGTCGGTGTTGTCGGTGACCTTGCCGCCGACGCCGGTGATCGTGCCCTGCGGGCAGGCGGGGGTCTCCGCCTCGTGGCTCGGGGCGGCACCGAACGCCGAGGTCTGCGAGGTCAACTGGACGACCGATCCGTTGGGCGTGCCGCAGATGGCGTACGCGAAGAGGTTGAAGACGCCGACGAAACCGTTGTCGGCCCTGGCCTCCACCTCGACCTGGGTCAACCCGGCGTTCGGCTCGACCTCGGCGATGAGGATGTTGCCGGCGGCGTTGCCCACCTTGAATCCGGTGCCGAACAGGACCTGGCCGGCCGGGCAGGTGGCGAACGCCGACCGCGGCGCCTGGTTCGACCCGTTGGCGCCCGACGCCACCTCGATCCGGGTCAGGTTGTGCCCGTTGTCCGGGGCGCAGATGGCGGTTGCGATGACCCTCCAGTCGGACCCGTAGGTGTCGTTCTCCGCGCCTTGGACCCGCACCGACTTCAGGTTGGCGTCCGGGACCATGTCGGTGATAAGGACCTTGCCGCCGCCGTTGACGATCCTTCCCGAAGCGCCGTGGACGACGGTACCCTGCGGGCAGGTCGCGACCGCGGACTTGGCCGACGAATTCGTCGCCGATGGTGTCGAGACCACGGTCGCTCCGGGGACCGCCTGCGCCGGCGCCGCGGCGCCAATCAGCAGGATGCTCGACAGCAGGCCCGTGAGCGTGATGGCGCCGAACAGTCGACGCCGTACCGGATGTGCTGTGGTGGTCACTGGGTTCCACTCCTCCTGTGAGCGGCCGCTGCCCGACCGGCGGCGACCGGAACGCCCCGACCAGTGGGACGTTGCGATGGGGTCAGCCTGGGCCGCCGCCCGTGAGGGAACCTTCGGCGATCCTTGAATCCACAGGTCACACCCAGGCACGCCTCAACCGAGTGCAGCGCCTTCCGGCTGACGGCCGGGACGGTGTCCTGCTCCCATGCCGCGCGCGATCGCACTCTCCAACGCCTCGTGGGCCTACTCGCCCACCAACGCCACCCACCTGCATCGACACCCTGGCAGAACGATCCGATCAAGCGAACCGGTCCGAGAAACAGACCTATTCGAGGTCGGCGGGGTCCAGGCGCTCGATCAGGATGGGATGCTCGGTGCCCTTCCGGCGCTGCCCGTCGGGGTGGTACTCGGAGGTGATGCACTGGGTCTCGACGCCCTGGTCGCGCGCGGCGATGAACGCGCCGAGGCTGAGCAGCTTGGTCCCGTGGGTGATGTCCAGCACGATCTCCTCGGTCGCCAGGTCGCGGCGGTCGGCGACCTGGCGCAGCAGCGTGGACGTCTTGGCGACGATGTCGCGCAGGGACCACTCGTGGCATTCCAGGGTCTCCAGGTCGCGTCCCTGCTCCCTGACCGCGTTCACGTAGGTCCGCCGGTTGGCGTCGCTGAGCTGCGAGGTGGTCAGCAGGCCCACGACCTCCGCGTCCAGGTGCCGGAGCACCAGCGGGCAGACCGAGGCGTCGTAGGGGTTGTGGGCGGAGACGACGAACACCACGCCGCGGCGCGGGATCCTGAACGCCTGCTCCTCGCCGAGCTGGCGGTGGTGGTGGCGGTGGCGGCGCTCGTGGGCGTGCAGCAGGGCGACCAGCGTGACCATGACCGCGACCGCGCCGCCGACGGAGGCGAGCGCGTGCGTGCCGAGCCACGGGTTGAGCGGCGCGAACAGGAGCTGGACGGCGAGGTAGCCGATGACGATCTCGAGGTAGCGTTCCCGGACGAACGCGCGGATCGTCGGCATCAGCGGCAGGCCCCACGCGCACGCGGGAACGCCTGCCGAGCACGCATCCGCACCCTCCCGGCAGCCTTTCGGTCCTGGCATCGCCGAGTCTCACACAGGGGAGCGTGGACGTCTCCTGGAGCTGCGCCCCGGCAGGCTAGGCTGCCTCCGCCCGCCTCAGGGGGTCACTCGTTCGGGTGGGGCGTAGAGGAAGCTTGTTCGCGCAGGCTTCACGCACGGTTCAGGCCTTGCGAGCTGGGTGTCCAGGTGCTGGTGCGCGGCGACACCGACCGGCTGCTCGCGCACGAGCGCTTCCTCGCCGACCGGTTCGCCACCTCCGAGCTCACCCTCGACGACCGCCACGAGCGCAGCTGATCCTGATCCTGGCTGGTTCAGCTCGGCTGCCCGTCGAGGAAGGCGAGGGTGGCCGCGGCGAACAGCGGCGAGGTGACCAGGTCGTAGTGGGTCAGGCCCGGCAGGATCGCCAGCGCGTGCCCGCCTTCCGGCCGGCCCTCCCCCGCCCACCCGCCGTCGCGCAGCCCACCGCCGAGCAGCTCGAAGACCTCCACGTAGTGGCCAGGCGGCGCCATGTCCGCGTCCGCGGCGACGAACATCGTCGGCACCCGCAGACCGCGGACCTCCTCGGCGTAGTCGAAGTCCTTGGCCATCCCCTCGCCGGCCTTGTCCAGCAGCCGGGGGAAGTCCTCAGGCCGGGGCGCGACCCGCTGGTAGCGCTGGTACATCGGGGTGTCGGTCAGGAACTCCGCCGCGGCCGCGTTCACCTGGGCCTGCTGCGCGAGCATCTCCGGGTAGATCGCGTCGCGCCGGACGTTGGCCGAGGCCACCACCAGCCGGCCCACCTTTGCCGGGTACTTCGCCGCGGTGTGCAGCGCCACCCCCCCGCCCAGCGAGTAGCCCACCAGGTCCGGCCGGTCCAGCCCGAGGTGGTCGATGAGCGCCGCGACGTCCTCGGCCATCAGCCGCACGTCCAGCGGCCGGTCGACGTCCGCGGTGCGGCCGTGCCCCTGCAGGTCGACCACGACGACCTGGTGGCGCTCGGCGAGCGCGGGCAGGACCGGCCCGAACATCTCGCCCGATCCGAGCCCGCCGTGCAGCAGGATCATCGGCCGCCCGGCCCCGTGGGTCTCGAAGTACAGGTTGACGCCGTTGACCTCGGCGTACCGGCCGGCGCCCGACGCGCCGGCGGTCCCATCGCTGCTCGTCATGCTGCTGCTCCTCCCTCCTGGACGGTGTTGTGCTGCCACTCCGGACCGGCGCCCGGCTGATCGGCCGGCGACCTTGCCGATGGTCTGATCCCGTCGGCGTCCAGGCGCGCGGAGCATCACGGAAACCTCATCCATGCACTCTACGGGGGCGGTGGCTGCCGGCGCCGGGGTGGCGGGGGGCGCCGCGAGGGCGGCGGGGCCGGCTCAGGCGGCGCGGGCGGGGGCGCGGCCGCCGGCTCGCCACCAGACGTCGCCGGACCGGATCAGGCCCTTCACCTTGGCCGGGTCCTTGCAGGTCGCGGCGCCGGCCCGGCTGATGCGCTGGTGCTTGTCGAAGGCCGTCTCGTCGCCGAAGTTGGTGTGGCAGGCGGGGCAGTGGCACAGCAGCCCGGAGGTCCAGCCGTCGCGGCACCCCGGGCACCACCCCGTCGTCGCCGGGTCCCGGTCGGGGTGGTCGAGTTTCTTCACCTTGATCGCGAATCGCGCCATCGGCAGCCTCTCGTCCGCCACGCGCGAGCGCCCCTCCTGAGCGCCCGGCATGGTCAGGTCGAGTCTGACCGCAGGGGCCGACAGTCCCCGGCCGCGGGGTCGGCCCCCTGCGGTACGGTGGTGACGTCCCCTGGGCGGCGCCCAGGGTCCCGCGACCCGGCGCCGTGACCTGCGGACGATCATCCGACGGCGACCGGACGGGATGCTGGATGCTGCGTCACGTGGTGTGGGACTGGAACTGCACGCTGTTCGACGACCACGTCGCGGTCGTGGCGGCGGTGAACGACGCGCTCGCGCTGCTGGCGCTGCCCCCCATCGGCGTGGACGACTACCGCAGCCAGTTCACCCGCCCGGTGACGCGCTTCTACGAGCGGCTGGCCGGCCGGCCGATCACCGCGGAGGAGTGGCGGGCGCTGGACCGGACCTACCACGACAGCTACCACGGCTGGCTGGACCGGCTGCGGCTGGCGCCGGGGGCCGAGGCGGCGCTGGCGCGGGCGGCGCGGGCCGGCCTGAGCCAGTCGCTGCTGTCGATGTGGCGCCACGAGCTGCTGGTCCCGCTGGTGCAGCAGCTCGGGATCGGCCGCTTCTTCGTCCGCGTGGACGGGCTGCGCGGGCCCGGAGGCGGGAGCAAGGCGACCTACCTAATCGAGCACCTGGACGCCGTCGGGGTCGGGGGCGCCGACACCCTGATGGTCGGGGACTCGCTGGACGACCTGGACGCGGCGCGGGCGGTCGGCGCCCGCTGCGTGCTGTACGACGGCGGCTCGCACCACCGGCACGCGCTGGAGGCGACCGGCGCGCCGGTCGTCGACGAGCTGGGCGCGGCGCTCACCACCGCCGGCATCTGACCGGCGGCGGCGGTCCGGTCACCGCGCCCGGGGTCACTCCGCCCGGGTCACTCCGCCGGGGCCCTCACTGCTCGGCGGCGGTCGTCGGCGGCGCCTGGGAGCGCTGGCCGCCCTGCTGCGTGGCGCCGCGACCGGCGACCAGCTCGGCGATCGCCTGCTCGAGCTTGCCCGTCTCCAGCTCCCCAGCGGTGCGGCCGGCGACCTTGCCGTCGGCGCCGACGAACACGAAGTAGGGGTAGGAGGACAGGCCGAACGCCTGCGCGGCGGTCTGGGCCTGGTCGTCGACCAGCACGGGGAACGGCCACTGCTCACGCTCCAGCCACGCCGAGGGCGGGTAGTTGGTGCGCTCGTCCGTGGTGCCGGTCGGGATGCCGACGACGTCGACGCCCTGGGGGCGGCCCTTGGCCGCGACCCACTTGCTGATCAGGGGCACCTCGCGCTGGCAGTGGGGGCACCAGTGGGCGAGGAAGACCAGCACCTTGGGCTTGCCGTCACCGGTGTTGACCTGCTGGGGGGCGCCCGCGAAGTTCGCGCCGGCCAGGCTCGGGGCCGGCCGGCCGACGGCCGGGTCGGGGCTGCCGGACTGCGCGGGGAACGACGGCAGGGGGGTGCCGGTGACGGTCACCTTCTGGTACTGCTTCAGGTTCGCGTCCTGCTGGTCCTTGCCGTCGCCGCCGACGACCGACAGCAGGATCGCCACGACCGCGATCACCGCGACGACGGCGCCGCCGATCAGCAGGACGGGCAGCGGCTTGCGCCGCTGCGGCTCGGGGAGCGGCTTGCGCCCGCCGCCGGTCTTGCGGGTCGGCCGGCTGGGCGGGCGCGTCCGGCCCGCCCCGCCGCGCGTGGACTGCCCGGCGGAGGATCTGGGTGGTTCACGACGGCTCACGGCTTGGCTCCTCGTCGACGAGTTCGGGGACGGTGGCGGCGACGTGGTCCGGCTCGGGCTCGCGGGCGCGCCGGGCGCCGGTGAGCGCCAGCGCGACCAGCAGCGCGAACGCCGACAGCGCCATGGTCGGGATGGTGAGGTACCCGAACGTGTTCACCCAGATGAGGCTGCAGGGGTTGTTCGGGTCGCAGGTCGAGCTTTCGAGGTTGGGGAACCGCTCCACCAGCATGTGGTAGACGGAGATCGCGCCGCCCAGCGCCGCCAGGGTGGCGACGTAGGGCTTGATCCGGAAGTCCCGCCGCACCGCCGCGATCGCCAGGACGGGGACCAGCGGGTACATGGCGATCCGCTGGTACCAGCACAGCCGGCAGGGCGTGAAGTGCGCCACCTCCGAGTAGTACAGGCTCCCGGCCGTCGCGATCGCGGCGACGCCGAGCGCGATCCACAGCGACACGGGCTCGACCGAGGCGACGAGGTCCTCGCGGGCGCGGCGGACGGCCGGCGACACGCGCGAGCCGGCCACCAGCACGACCGCGGTGACCACCGAGACCTCGGCCAGGATGGCGAGCATCGCCAGGAACAGGGAGACCGTCCGGACCCCGGGCATCTGTCAGCAGCGCTCCTCGTCTCGTCGGCGGCGGCCCGGCCCGGGGCGCGTCAGCGCCGGCGCGCTCCCAGCGGAGCCGGCGGCGGGGCGGCCTCGACCCGCACCCTGGCGTCGAGGACCACCGCGCCGTCGGCGAGCACCCGGACGGGGTTGCAGTCCAGCTCGATGATCTCGGGATGCTCCTCGACCAGGGTGCTGATCCGCAACAGCACGTCCTCGAGCGCGGGCACGTCCGCTCTCGGTGCACCACGATAGCCGTCCAGGAGCGGAAAGGTGGCGAGCGAGCGGACCATCTCGGCCGCGTCGACCGTCGTCAGCGGCGTGATCCGCACGGCCACGTCCTTGAGCAGCTCGACCGCGGTCCCGCCGGCGCCGCAGGCGACGACGGGCCCGAACGAGGGGTCGTGCGCCACCCCGACCAGCATCTCCACCCCGTCGGGCACCATCCGCTGGACCAGGAACCCCTCCACGGCGTGGCCGGCGGCGGCCACCGCGCCGGCCATCTCCCCCGCCGCGCGGGCGACCGCCCCGGCGTCGGGCAGGTCCAGCCGCACGCCGCGCGCCTCGGTCTTGTGGACCAGGGTCGGGGCCACCGCCTTCAGCGCGACCGGCCCGCCGAGCTGCGCGGCGGCCGCGGCGGCCTCCGCGGGCGTGGCCGCCGGCCGCCAGTCCGCCAGCGGCAGCCCATAGCAGCCGAGCAGCGCCGCCACCTCGTCGGGCCGCAGCCAGCGCGGCCCGGAGGCCAGCGCGCCGGCCAGCACCGCCGCGGCCCGGTCGCGCCCGATCCCCTCGAAGACCGGCACGCGCCCCTCGGGCCGGTCCAGCCAGGCGCCGTACCCGACCGCCCGCACCAGGGCCCGCGCGGCGTCCTCGGGGAACGGGTACAGGGGGATCACCCGGTCGCCGGCGCGCAGGTCCGGCCGCGCGCCCGAGGCCGTCATGAACACCGCGAGCAGCGGCGGCGGGTCGGCCACGGCCTGGTACGCGGCCCGGATGGCGGCCGCGACCTCGGCCGGCCGGGTCGCCAGCGGCGGGATGAAGATCACGATCACCGCGTCGGCCTCGCCGCTGGCCAGCACCAGCTCGGTGGCGCGGCGGTAGTGCTCCGCGGGCGCCGAGGCGATCATGTCGACCGGGTTGCCGAGCGCGGCGGCCGCGGGCAGGAACTCGGCGAGCCGGGCACGCAGGCGCCCGGACAAGGGCGCGACCTCCAGACCGCCCGCCTCGCAGGCGTCGGCGCACAGCACCCCCGGGCCGCCCGCGTTGGTGACCACCGCCACCCGCCGGCCGCGCGGGCGCGGCTGGGCGGCGAGCAGCGAGGCGACGTCGAACAGCTCCGACAGCGTGTCGGTGCGGATCACGCCGGCCTGGGCGAAGAGCGCGTCCACGGTGACGTCGGAGGCGGCCAGCAGCGCGCCGGTGTGCGAGGAGGTGGCCCGCGCGCCGGCGACCGAGCGCCCGGACTTGACCGCGACGATCGGCTTGGACCGGGCGACGCGGCGGGCGACGCGGGCGAACTTGCGCGGGTTGCCGAACGACTCCAGGTACAGCAGGGCCACGTCGGTGCCGGGGTCCTGCGCCCAGTAGTTGAGCAGGTCGTTGCCGGAGATGTCGGCCTTGTTGCCGACCGAAACGAACGACGACAGACCCAGCCCCAGCGCGTTGGCGTGGTCGACGATCGCGAGCCCGAGCGCACCGCTCTGGGACAGGAACCCCACGCGCCCGGGGGCGGGCAGCAGCGGGCCGAAGGTGGCGTCCATGCGGACCTCGGGCGCGGTGTTCACCACCCCGAGGCAGTTGGGCCCGATGAGGCGCATGCCCGCCTCGCGGCAGGCGGCGAGCAGCTCGGCCTGGAGCGCGGCGCCCTGCGGGCCGGTCTCGGAGAAGCCCGCGGAGACGACCACCAGCGCGCGGACCCCCTTCGCGGCGCACGCCCGGGCGGTGGCGGGCACCGCGGCCGCCGGCACGGCGATCACCGCGAGGTCCACCGGGCCGGGGACGTCGGCGATCGACGGGTAGGCCAGCACCGACTGGACGACCGGCGCGCGCGGGTTGACCGGGTAGACGGGCCCGTTGAACCCGGCGGCGAGCAGGTTGTGGAAGAGCTGGCCGCCGACGCTGCCGCGCTCCCGCGAGGCGCCGATCACCGCCACCGAGCGCGGCGCCAGCAGGGTCCGCAGCGCCGCCACCGCGGCATGCTGCTCGCGCAGGTCGAAGCGCTCCAGCGCCTCCGGGGACAGGGAGGTGGGGAACTCCACCAGGATCGCGCCGGGCACCGACCGCACGGCCAGGGGGAACCCGCTGTCGCGGAAGAGCTGGATCATCTGGTGGTTCTCGGGCAGCACCTCGGCCCTGAACGCGGTCACCCCGGCGGCGGCGGCGACCTCGGCGAGCTGGCCCAGCAGGATCGTGCCGAGCCCGCGCCCCTGGTGGTCGTCGGCGACCGCGAAGGCGATCTCGGCGCGGTCCGGGTGGCCCTCCTCCCGCTCGTAGCCGGCGTGGGCCACGACCAGGCCGCCGGCGCCGGCGGTCGCGACCAGGCCGTAGCGCCGGTCGTAGTCGGCCCGGACGGCCCAGCGGGCCGCGTGGTCGAGGTCGGGGAAGCCCGAGAAGAAGCGCAGCCAGCGCGACCGCTCCGAGAGCCCCCCGAGGAACGCGCGCACCGCCGCCTCGTCCTCCGCGCGGACCGGGCGGACGTGCACGGTGGAGCCGTCGCGCAGGACGACGTCGGCCTCGCGGTGGGCCGGGTACGCGCCCGCCCGCACGCGCCTCACCCGCGCCCGGTCAGGCCGGTGCAGGGGCGCAGGCCCTCCCAGGCGGCCGCGGCCGCCTGGCGCGCGCCGCCGCTGAGCGGGTGCGGCAGGCCACCGGAGATCTCCGCCGGCCGCCAGCGCGCGCGCAGGACGTCGCGGCCGCGCACGGCCAGCTCCAGCACGCCCGTCCGCGACCCCGGGCCGGGCAGGCTGGAGAAGACGAGGTTGCCCAGCCCGTAGTCCACGTAGGCGCCGTCCAGCCCGCCGCCGCCGAGCAGCACGTGGGCGTGCGAGCCGACGATCACGTCGGCACCGGCCGCCACGAGGGCGCGCGCGAGGTCGCGCTGCCCGCCCGTCGGGCAGGCGACGCCCTCGGATCCCCAGTGCAGGAACACCACCACCGTGTCGGCGCCGCGCCTGGCCGCCCGGACCGCCGCGGTCAGCCGCTCCTCGTCCCTGGCGCTCGCCAGGCCCGGCTTGCCGTCGCCGGCGGTCCAGGCGGCGGCCAGGGCGTCGTCGAGGACCTGGGTGGCGCCGAGCACGGCGACGCGCAGGCCGCGCACCTCGAGGTGGTAGGGGGCGAACGCCCGCTCCGCGTCCAGGCCGGCGCCGACCACCGGGAACCGGGCCGCGTGGGCCGCGTCCAGCGAGTCGCGCAGCCCCTGGACGCCGTAGTCCATCCCGTGGTTGTTGGCCATGGTGACGACGTCGACCCCGGCGGCCTTGAGCGCGGCGAACGCGGCGGGCGGCGCGCGGAAGGTGAACTCCTTGTCCGCCGCGGTCCCGCGCTCGGTGATCGCGGTCTCGAGGTTGACCATGGCCAGGTCGGCGCCGCGCAGCAGCGCCGCGACCGGCTCGAGCGCGCTCTGGGGATCCTGTTCGAGCTGGGCCGCCAGGACGCCCTCGAAGTGCACGTCGCCGCCGAACGCGAGCGTCACCGGCGCGGGCGCGGCGGCCGGCCCCCGGCCGGCCCCCGGGACGGGCAGCCCGGTCCCGGCCGGCCTGGTCGTGCCGCCGCAGCTCGCCGCGAGCAGCGCCGCGGCGGCGGCGGCCGCGGCGGCGGCGAGCAGGCGAGCGCGTGGATCGGGCATGGAGGCTCCGGACGCTTGCCGGGACGAACGGCGCACAGCATACGTTCGGGCACCCCCCGTGGCGAAGCCGGCGCCCGGCGTCCCGAGGCCGGACGCCCGGGGGATCCGGCCGGCCGGGGCCCGGGACCGGGGCGCGCTACGCGCTCTCGCGCGACGGCGGCGGCGGTGCGGGCAGCTCGGCGAGCGCCTTGCGGTACGCCTCGGCCTCGCGCGGCTCACCCGGCCGGTTGACGATCGCCCAGCGCACCACGCCGCCCGCGTCGATGACGAAGGTCCCCCGGTTGGCGAAGCCGCGCTCCTCGTTGAACACGCCGTAGCGCCTGGCCACCTCCCCGTGCGGCCAGAAGTCGCTGAGCAGCGGGAAGTTCAGCCCCTCCCGGTCGGCGAACACGCGCGCGGCGTAGGGGGAGTCGACCGAGACCGCGAGCGTCGCGGTGCGTCCGCCGCCGAACGCCTCCGGGTCGTCGCGCAGCTCGCACAGCTCGGCGGCGTCGATCTCCGAGAACGCCAGCACGTAGAACACCAGCAGGACGTGGCGGCGCCCGCGATGGTCGGCCAGCCCCCTGACCAGCCCGTCCTGGTCCCTGAGCGCGAAGTCGGGCGCGAGCTGGCCAATCTCGATCGGCATGGCGGCGGCTCCTTGCCGGACGGCGGCCGGCGGCGGACGGGGGCTGACGGGCCTGGCGGGCGGGAGAGCAAGCAGCGTAGCAACCGCGACCGCCCGCAGGCCGGTGCCGCGCGCCGGCTCACCCCGCGGCGCGGACCGGATCACTCCGTGATGCGCAGCGGGCCCGCGTCCTGGCCGCGGGTGACCGCGAGGACCTCGGCCAGGATCGACAGGGCGATCTCCGCGGGCGCCCGGGCCCCGATGCGCAGCCCGGTGGGCGCGTGGAGCCGGTCGAGTGCGACGCCGCTGGCACGCAGCGGGTCCAGGAACCCCGGCGCATGGCGGCGGCTGCCCATCACGCCGACGTAGCCGGCGCCGCCGCGCAGGACGCCGGTGAGCGCGGCGACCAGGGCGGGGTCGTCGTGGTCGACGAACACGGCCGCGTCGGCCGGCCCGAGGCGCCCGGCCGCCTGCGCCAGCGACGGGGCGTCCAGCGCCGGCTCGGCCTGCACCGCCAGGCCGAGCAGCTCCCCGAAGTCCGCCAGCGCGTCGGCGACCGGCCCGCGGCCGCCGACCACCAGGCGCGGGCGGCCGCCGAACGCCTCCAGGAACACCTCCACGCGCCCCTCGCCCGGCTCGCCCTCGAAGCTGGTGTAGCCGCGCAGCGCGGACCGCTCCCCGCCCTCGACCAGCGACCGCCCGTCCCTGCCTGCGGCGCGGTCCAGGCCGCTGCAGCCGATCGTGCCCGCGAGCAGGTTGCCGGCGGCGTCGAAGAGCGCGCGGTTGCCGGCGACCGACGGCGGGTCGCCCTCGGTCCGGACGGTGGTCGCGAGCACGACCGTCCGCCCGGCACGCCGCGCCTCGGCGAGCGCCTCGATCGCGTCCGCGCCGGCGGCGCGGCCCCGCTGGTCCGCTGGGAGCGTCACTCCAGGCCGCCTCCTCCCGGCCGGCGCCGGCCGGCGCCGCTCCGGACCCGATGGATGGTAGCGGGGTCCGCGGCCAGCCGGTCGACCGGCAGCCGGTCCACCGGCAGCCGGACGTCCTTCCCGCGGGCCTGCGCCAGGACCTCCAGGAACCGCGCGCGCGCCAGGTCCTGCGCGCCGAAGCCGGCGAGGTGTTCGGTGGTGATCTGCACGTCGATCAGGCTCCCCCCCGCCGCGCGCAGCCGTGCGGCCAGGTCCACCAGCGCCACCTTGGAGGCGTCGGGGACCCGGTGGAACATCGACTCGCCGGTGAACACGCCGCCGACCTGCACCCCGTACAGGCCGCCGACGAGGGTGTCCCCGTCCCAGACCTCCACGCTGTGCGCCCAGCACAGCTCGTGCAGCAGGGTGTAGGCGGCGCGCATCTGCGGCGTGATCCAGGTGCCCTCGTCGCCGCGCTGCGCGCACGCGCCGATGACCGCCTCGAACGCGCGGTCGACCGTGGCCTCCCAGCCGCAGCGCCGCAGCCGCTGCCGCAGCGACCGCGTGAGGCGCAGCCCGTCCAGCGGCAGCACCCCGCGCGGGTCCGGCGAGAACCACGGCAGCGGCATCCCCGGGTGGGGCCAGGGGAAGATCCCCCGCCGGTAGGCCTGGACCAGCGTCGCCGGGTCGAGGTCGGCCCCGAGCCCGACGACGCCGTCCGCCCCGGCCGAGGCCGGATCGGGGAACTGCCACCGCGACGGCCCGGGGTCAAGCGGCGCCCTGCTCGCCATGCCGGCACAGTACCGCACCGGCCCGGCCGACCGGGCGCCCGGCCTGCCCACCGCCGGCCGGTGCCGTAGCATCGCGCCATGGGACCCGAGGCAGGCCCGGCGGGTCCGCTCCGCCAGGCCCTCCCCGTGCGGTCGGCGCCCGGCGAGGAGGAGGCGCCGCCGGCGCTCCGGCGCGACGTGCGCGTGCTCGGCGGCACGCTCGGTCAGGTCCTGGAGGAGTCCGGCGGGAGCGGGCTGCTGGAGGACGTCGAGCGCCTGCGCCGCGCCGCGATCGCGCTGCGCGTGGAGCCGTCCCCGGCCGCCCGGCAGCGGGTCGTGGAGATCGTCGACGGCCTCGCCCTGGACCGCGCCGAGGCGGTCGCGCGCGCGTTCACCGTGTGGTTCCAGCTCGTGAACCTCGCCGAGGAGCGGCACCGGGTCCGCACCCTGCGCGAGCGCAGCCGCGCCGGCGGGCCGGTCAAGGACTCGCTCGCGGCGGCCGTGGGCGAGCTGCGCGGCCGCGTCGGCGAGGACGAGCTGGCCGCCCTGCTGGCGCGGCTGGAGGTCTGCCCGGTGCTGACCGCCCACCCGACGGAGGCACGGCGCCGCGCGGTCGTCGAGGCGCTGGAGCGCATCGAGGCGCAGGTCGACCGGCTGGACGACCCGCGGCTGGCGCCCGCCGAGGAGCGCTCGGCCCGCGACCGGCTGCTCGAGGAGGTCACGATCCTGTGGCGGACCGCGCAGCTGCGCGAGGCGCGGCCGACGCCGCTGGACGAGGTGCGCACGGTGATGGCGGTGTTCGACGGGACGCTGTTCCGGGTGGCGCCGCTGCTGTACCGCGACCTGGACGAGGCGCTGGCGCCGGGGTCGGGCACCCGGCCGCCGCGGATGCGGCCGTTCCTGCGCATCGGCAGCTGGGTCGGCGGGGACCGCGACGGCAACCCGCACGTCACCGCGGCGGTCACGCGCGCCACCCTGGAGATCCAGGCCGAGCACGTGCTGCGGGGGCTGGAGGCTGCCGCCCGCCGGATCGGCCGCTCCCTGACCGTGAGCGAGCGGACCACCGCGCCGAGCGCCGAGCTGCTCGTCTCCCTCACCGAGGACGAGCGCGCGTTCCCGCGCACGGCCAGGCGGCTGCGCACCCGCGCCCCGCGCGAGCCGCACCGGCGCAAGCTGCTGCTGGTCGCCGAGCGGCTGGCCGCCACCCGCACCGGCGGCGCCGGCGCGTACCGCGGCCCCGGCGCGCTCCTGGCCGACCTGGAGCTGCTGCAGCGGTCGCTGGCGGCCGCGGGCGCCGCGCGGCTGGCCTACGGGCAGCTCCAGCAGCTCCTCTGGCAGGCGGAGACGTTCGGGTTCCACCTCGCCTCGCTCGAGATCCGCCAGCATTCGAGCGTCCACGAGCGCGCGCTGGTGGAGCTGGCGCCGTGGGCGGTCGGCGACCTGCAGGCGCTGGCGCGGCTGGCGGCCGAGGGCTGGCCGGCGCCGGGGGCCGCCCTGCCCGAGCACTCCGCGCAGACGGCGGAGCTGCTGGCGACGCTGCGGGCGGTCGCGGAGCTGCAGGGACGGTTCGGCGCGCAGGCGTGCCGCCGCTACGTGGTCAGCTTCACGCGGCGGGCGGCGGACCTCGCGGCGGTGCGGGCGCTCGCGCGGCTGGCCGTGCCCGACGGCGGGCTGGAGCTGGACGTGGTCCCGCTGTTCGAGTCGCGCGCCGACCTGGAGGCCGCCCGCGACGTCCTGGAGGAGCTGGCCGCCGCGCCCGGCGGGCTGCGCCTGGCCGCGAGCGGCGACCGGTTCGAGGTCATGCTCGGCTACTCCGACTCGGCCAAGGACGTCGGCTACCTCGCGGCCAACATCGCCCTGTACCGGGCGCAGGCGGACCTCAGCGACTGGGCCGCCGCCGCGGGCGTGGACCTGGTGCTGTTCCACGGCCGCGGCGGCGCGATGGGCCGCGGCGGCGGGCCGGCGAACCGGGCGGTGCGCGGGCAGGCCCCCGGCTCGGTCCGGGGCCGCTTCAAGATCACCGAGCAGGGCGAGGTGATCTTCGCCCGCTACGGCAACCGGCAGATCGCCCGGCGGCACCTGGAGCAGGTGACCAGCGCGGTCCTGCTCGCGTCCGCGCCGCCCGCGGAGGCCGCCGAGGCGCCGCCGCCGGCGCTGCTGGACCGGATGGCCGGCGCGGCCGAGACCGCCTGGAAGGAGCTGGTGACCGCGGAGGGGTTCAGCGAGTTCTTCTACGCCGTGACCCCCCTGGAGGAGCTGAGCGAGCTGCAGATCGGCTCGCGGCCGGCGCGGCGTGCCGCGCGGCGCGACCTGGACTCGCTGCGGGCCATCCCGTGGGTGTTCGCCTGGAGCCAGAACCGCTGCAACCTGCCCGGCTGGTACGGGCTCGGCAGCGGCCTGGACGCCGTGGCGTCCCGGCCCGGCGGGCTGGAGCGGCTGCGCGAGCTGTACGGCCGCTGGCCGTTCTTCAACGTCCTGCTCGACAACGCCGAGATGAGCCTGGCCAAGGCCGACATGCCGATCGCGCAGCTGTACCTGGCCCTGGGCGACCGGCCCGACCTGGCCGGGCGGATCCGGCAGGAGTTCGACCGGACCCTGGCGCTGGTGCTGGCGGTGACCGGGCACGAGCGCCTGCTCGGCCGCCGGCCGGTCCTGCGGCAGGCCGTGGCGCTGCGCAACCCGTACGTCGACGCGCTCAGCTTCCTGCAGCTGCGCTTCCTGACCGAGCTGCGCCGCGGCGGGCTCGACCAGGCCCGGCGCGAGCGCACCGCCGAGCTGGTCCTGCTGACCGTCAACGGCGTCGCCGCGGGCCTGCAGAACACCGGCTGAGCGAGGAGGAAGCATGCCCACCGACGCCCCCGCCCCGGCGCCGTCGCCGTCGGACTTCCTGGCGCTGGACGCCCTGCTGAGCCCGCCCGAGCGCGAGGTCCGCGACACGGCCAGGGCGTTCGTCCGCCGGCGCGTGCTGCCCCGGATCGCGGACTGGTACGAGCGCGGGGAGTTCCCGGTCGAGCTGGCCGGCGAGCTGGGCGGCCTCGGCCTGCTCGGGATGCACCTGGAGGGCTACGGCTGCGCCGGCGCCAGCGCGGTCCAGTACGGCCTGGCCTGCATGGAGCTGGAGGCGGGCGACTCGGGGCTGCGCAGCTTCGTGTCGGTGCAGGGGTCGCTGGCGATGTTCCCGATCTGGCGCTACGGCTCCGAGGAGCAGAAGCGCGCGTGGCTGCCGCGGATGGCCGCCGGCGACGCCGTCGGCTGCTTCGGGCTGACCGAGCCGCAGGTCGGCTCCAACCCGGCCGAGCTGCGGACCTCCGCCCGCCGCGACGGCGCCGACTGGGTCCTGAACGGCCACAAGCGCTGGAGCACCAACGCGACCGCGGCCGAGGTCGCGGTCGTCTGGGCCCGCTGCGAGGAGGGGGTGCGGGGGTTCCTGGTGCCCCGCGGCACCCCCGGGCTCGAGGTCCGCCCGATCGACCGGAAGCTGTCGCTGCGCGCCTCGCTCAGCGCCGAGTTCACCCTCACCGACGTGCGCCTGCCCGCCGACGCGGTGCTCCCCGGCGCCCGCGGCCTGCGCGCCCCGCTGTCGTGCCTGGACGAGGCCCGCTACGGCATCGTCTGGGGGGCGGCCGGGGCGGCGCGGGACTGCTTCGAGTCGGCGCTCGCCTACGCCCGCGAGCGCGAGCAGTTCGGCCGGCCGATCGGCGCGTTCCAGCTCACCCAGGCCAAGCTCGCCGACATGCTGGTCGAGCTGTCCAAGGCCGCGCTGCTCGCGCTGCACCTCGGGCGCATGAAGGACGCGGGCACGCTGCGGCCCGAGCAGGTGAGCCTGGGCAAGCTCAACAACGTCCGCGAGGCGCTGGCGATCGCCCGGACCGCGCGGACGATCCTCGCGGCCAACGGCATCACGCTCGACTACCCGGTGATGCGCCACGCCGCCAACCTGGAGTCGGTGCTGACCTACGAGGGGACCAGCGAGATCCACGCGCTGATCCTCGGCCAGGCGGTCACGGGCCTGTCGGCGTTCGCGTGACCCGCCGGCGCCCCAAAGGCACGCGGCCAGCCGGGATGATAGAAAAGGCCCGATGATCGCGGATCCTTGGATCGGACAGACCCTCGTCGGCTACCGCATCGAGACGGTGCTCGGCCGCGGCGGCATGGGCGTGGTCTACCGGGCCGAGCACCTGAGCCTCGGCCGCAAGGTGGCGCTCAAGGTGCTGTCGCCGGCCCTGGCCGCCAGCGCCGACTTTCGCCGCCGCTTCATGCTCGAGTCGCGGGTCGCGGCCAGCCTGGAGCACCCCAACGTCATCCCGATCTTCGAGGCCGGCGAGGCCGAGGACGTGCTGTTCATCGCGATGCGCTACGTGGAGGGCGCCGACCTCGGCCGCGTGCTGGAGCGCCAGGCGCCGCTGGACCCGCGGCGCACGGTCGGGCTGCTCGGCCAGGTCGCCGGGGCGCTCGACGCCGCGCACGCGCGCGGGCTGGTGCACCGCGACGTCAAACCCGGCAACGTGCTCATCTCCGCGGAGCTGGATCCCGACGGGTACGAGCACTGCTACCTGTGCGACTTCGGGCTCATCAAGTCGTTCGACGCGCCCAGCGACCTGACCCTCAGCGGCCAGTTCATCGGCACCGTCCCCTACATGGCGCCCGAGCAGATCCGCGGGGAGCCGCTGGACGGCCGCACCGACGTGTACGCGCTGGCGTGCGTGACGTTCCGCTGCCTCACCGGCCGCCTGCCGTTCGACCGCGGCTCGGACCTGGCCAACGTGGAGGCGCACCTGCACGAGCCGCCGCCGCGCGCCAGCCTGGTGCACCGCGGGCTCCCACCCGAGCTGGACGCGATCCTGGCGCGCGCGATGGCCAAGGCCAAGGTCGACCGCCAGCCGTCCTGCAGCGCGCTGATCGCCGACGTCCGCGGCACGCTCGAGCCGGCCGCGGTCGCGCCCGCGGTCGCCTGGCTCGACCCGGAGCCGACCAGCCCCCTGGGCCTCGGCACGGTCGTCGCTCCCCTGCCCGAGGCGGCCGGCGTCCCGCACGCCACCGCACCGGCCGCCGGCCACGTCCTGCCGGGCGCGGGCCTCGCCGCGCTGCCGCCCGACGCCCGCATCGGCGGGCAGGACCGCACCCGCCTGGAGCCCCTGGACCCCTGGGCGCCCCCGCCGCAGGACCTGCGGCCGGGCGCGCCCCCTGGCGGTCCCACCGGGGAGCCGGCCGGGACACGGGCCTCGCGCCGCGACACCCCGGGGCTGGCCGAGCCGAGGCCGCCCGAGCCGCCGGGTCGGACGGCCCGCCGCGCGGGCGCGTTCAGGGTCCCGAGGTTCACGCCGCCCGCGTGGCTCCGGCGGCTCCCGTCGATCCGGCAGGTCCCGCTGCCGCTGCTCGCCGCGGTCCTGGTGGTCGTCGTGGTGCTCGCCGTCGCGCTCACCCGGTCGGTCACCGGCGGCGGCCGGCGGCCGCCGGCCAGCCGGCCGGCGGCGGCCGGTGTCGACCTCGCCGGCGGCGGCTCCACCGGCGGCGAGGTCGCGGCGAGCTGCGTCAACGGCTGGACCACGCCCGTGCGCGGGACCGCGGTGCGGCGGCGGGCGTTCGAGGCGATGCGCACCCGGCTCGGCGTGCGCGGGCTGTACACGGTCAGCGAGATGCGCTACTTCACCGGCGGTGACGGCAGCGCCCGCTGGTACGTCAGGACGACCCTGCTCGGCGGCAGACCATGGCGCGCGCGCTGGCTGATCCAGCAGCCCCCGGACGGCGACCCGGTGGTCGCCGCGGTCGCGCCGGCCGGCACCCACGGCCTGCGCTCCCCGGACTGGCGGGGGTTCCAGGGCGAGGGCCCGCCCCGCAGCTACGACGGGCTCCCGGGCCGGTACGCCGGCGTCCCCTACGACTTCGTGACCGGCGCCGACGGCCGCTCCCCCGGGCTGCCCGCCGACGTGCGCGGCTGCCTGGCCGGCTCCTGACCCGGCCCGCCTGGGCCATAATCGGCGCGGCGCACCGGACACCCGACCGGACACCCGACCGGACACCCGACCGGACACCCGACCGGACACCCGGGGCGCCCAGGGCCTGTAGCTCAGTCGGTCAGAGCAGGCGGCTCATAACCGCCCGGTCGCAGGTTCGAGGCCTGCCAGGCCCACCCCGGCCCGTGCCCGCCGGAGGCGGCGAGTTCACCGGCCTCGCCGCGGCTGTCCGGCCCCGGGCCCGGATCACCCGGCGAGGGTGAGGACGACTCACCCGGGCGTCGCGCATCGTGACCACCCAACCGGTCAGCAAGACGACCAGGCCGGAGGTGGCGCGCATGCATCCAGACGACGTCCAGCGAGAGGTCCTGCCGATCCCGGACGTCACGCCGGTCGGCCTGACGACGTTCGACGCCAAGGACCCGGACACGACCTATCCGCCGATCCGGCCGTTGCGTCCGCCGGCGGGGGCGCCCAACGTGCTGGTCATCCTGATCGACGACGTCGGGTTCGGCGCGTCGAGCGCGTTCGGCGGGCCGTGCCGGACGCCCAACTTCGAGCGGCTGGTGGAGAAGGGGCTCCAGTACACCCGGTTCCACACCACGGCGCTGTGCTCGCCGACGCGGTCGGCGCTGCTGACCGGGCGCAACCACCACTCGGTGGGGATGGGCAACATCGCCGAGCTGGCCACGTCGGCGCCGGGCAACAGCTCCATCTGGCCGAACACGGCCGCGCCGCTGGCCAAGATCCTGCTGCTGAACGGCTACAGCACCGCGCAGTTCGGCAAGTGCCACGAGGTGCCGGTGTGGGAGACCAGCCCGATGGGGCCGTACCGCCAGTGGCCCACCGGGATGGGGTTCGAGCATTTCTACGGCTTCATCGGGGGCGAGACCAACCAGTGGTACCCGGCGCTGTACCAGGGCACGACGCCGGTGGAGCCCTCCGGGACGCCGGAGGAGGGCTACTACTTCAACGACGACCTGACCGACCACGCGATCGCGTGGATCCGCCAGCAGAAGGCGCTGATGCCCGACAAGCCGTTCTTCGCCTACTTCGCGCCCGGCGCCACCCACGCGCCGCATCACGTCCCCAAGGACTGGGCGGACCGGTACAAGGGCCGGTTCGACCAGGGATGGGACAAGCTGCGCGAGGAGACCTTCGCGCGCCAGAAGGCGCTGGGCGTGGTCCCCGCGGACTGCGACCTGACCGAGCGCAGCGCGGGGATCCCGGCCTGGGGGGACGTCGACCCGGCCCTCAAGCCCGCCCTGTCGCGGCAGATGGAGGTGTACGCCGGCTACCTGGAGAACACCGACCACCACGTCGGCCTGCTGCTCGACGCGCTCGAGGACCTGCAGATCCTCGACGACACGCTGATCTTCCTGATCATCGGCGACAACGGCGCCTCGGCCGAGGGCTCGCTGCAGGGCACCTTCAACGAGATGATCACCCTCGGCGGCTTCGGGCACCTGGAGACGCCGGGGTTCATGTCCTCGCACATCGACCAGTTCGGCGGGCCGGAGGCCTACAACCACTACGCGGTCGGCTGGGCGCACGCGATGGACACCCCCTACCAGTGGACCAAGCAGGTCGCCTCCCACTGGGGCGGCACCCGCAACGGCACCATCGTCCACTGGCCCCGGGGAATCCGGGCCAGGGGCGAGATCCGCACGCAGTTCCACCACGTCATCGACGTCGCCCCGACGATCCTGGAGGTGGCCGGGCTGCCCCATCCGGTCATGGTCGAGGGCGTGCAGCAGCAGCCGATCGAGGGCGTGAGCATGGCGTACTCGTTCGACGACCCCGAGGCGGCGGAGCGGCACGAGACCCAGTACTTCGAGATGTTCGGCAACCGCGGCATCTACCACAAGGGCTGGACGGCGGTGACCAAGCACCGCACCCCCTGGGAGACCGGCGCCGAGGTGCGGCCCCCCGCGTTCGACGACGACGTGTGGGAGCTGTACGACACCGACACCGACTGGACCCAGGCGCACGACCTCGCCGCCCGGCATCCCGACAAGCTGCGCCAGCTCCAGCGGCTGTGGCTCATCGAGGCGGTGAAGCACAACGTCGTGCCGCTGGACGACCGGTTCGTCGAGCGCGGCCTGCCGGAGACGGCCGGGCGGCCGACGCTGATCAAGGGCCGGCGGCAGCTGCTGTTCCGGGGCATGGGGCGCCTGACCGAGAACTCGGTCGTCACCTTCAAGAACACGTCCTTCTCGCTCACCGCCGAGGTGACCGTGCCCGAGGAGGGCGCCGAGGGAGTGATCGTCGCCCAGGGCGGGGTGACGGGTGGCCTGAGCCTGTACGCCAAGGACGGCAGGCCGAAATACTGCTACAACTTCTTCGGCCTGGAGCGGTACCACGTCCAGGGCACCGGCGCGATCCCGCCGGGCACCCACCAGGTCCGGATGGAGTTCGCCTACGACGGCGGCGGCCTGGGCAGGGGCGGCACGGCGACGCTGTACGTCGACGGGCAGCCTGCGGGCGACGGCCGCATCGGGCGGACCGAGGCGTTCCTGTTCTCCGCGGACGAGACCCTCGACGTCGGTAACGAGTTCGGCTCCCCGGTGACCACCGACTACGGGACGCGACCGTTCAACGGGACGGTGCACTGGGTCGAGATCGACGTCGGCCTGGACGACCACAACCACATGATCAGACCCGAGGACCGCGTCAACCTCGCCATGGCGTTCCAGTAGCGCTCCCTCACCCCCGGCCAGGGTCGGCGCAGCAGGTATCGTGGCACACTTTTGTTGCGAGTCCGTGACCCCCATCCCGGTGTCGTCGTCCGTACCGTAGCCTGTGGACGAGCCGGAATCCCCGGACCGACGGGAGCCGCAGTGGCCGAGCCGGACGAGAGCAGTCGCCACCCCCAGCAGTCCGGCTGGACGCGTGCGAGCCCGCCGCCGGGACCACCCCAGCCGAGCTGGGGCGCCCCGCCCGCGCAGCAGGGATCCTCCCCGCCGGGCTGGGGCCCGCCGCGCGCGCAGCCCAGACCGGCCCCGCCGGGTTGGGGCCAGGGACAGCCGCCGGGCGCACCCGGGCCGGCCGCGGGCCGCCAGGCGCGGGCCGCTCGGCGACGCCGCAACCCCCTGCCCCCGGCACCCACCGGCCGCCGCGTACTCGCCGTGGAGCTGGTGCTCGTCCTGCTGTTCGCGTTCGCGCCGCCCCTGCTCGGCCTGGTCGCGGGCGCGCTCGGCGGGACGCAGGAGATCACCGAGACGACCCTGCCGGTGGCGCTCTACGTCCTGGTCCTCACGCTCGTGCTCACCTGGGCGCCGACGCTGCTGGTCGCCGTGGTGCTCGCCGTGCGGCGCGAACGGCCCGCGACGATCGGCCTGACCCGCCCGGACTGGCGGGACCTTGCCGCCGGGCTCGCGCTGTGGATCGGCGGCCACATCGTGGTCCTGCTGCTCAGTCCGCTGTTCGCGGGCCTCGGCACCAGGGAGGTGGAGCTGCTGCCGCCCGGGCTGCCGACCTGGTTCCTGGTGATCGACATCCTGGCGATCGCGCTGAGCGCCGGCGTGACCGAGGAGCTCCTCGTGCGGGGATACACCCAGACCCGGCTGGAGCAGCTCGCGGTCCCGGGCTGGCTGGTGATCGTGGCGCCGACCATGCTGTGGGCCTTCCTCCACGTCTACCAGGGGCTCGGCGGCGCGCTGACCATCTTCGGGCTCGGGCTGCTGTACGCCGTGTACTTCTACCAGACCCGCCGGCTGTGGCCGGTCATCATCGCCCACACGCTGTTCGACCTGACGGTCCTCACCTTCGTGCTGCTCAGCCGGTGACCGCGTCGGGCGCCTGGTGCGGCTACGCGCGCTCGGCGACCTCCAGCCGGCCGACCCGGAGGTGGTCGACCTCCAGCTCACCGATCCGCAGGCGCTGGATGACCGCCCGCCGGATCACCAGCCGCCCGACGGCCACAGCGCCGAACGCGGCCGCCGCCACGGCCACGGCGACCACCGCCGAGAACCCGGTGCTGGTCGCGCCCACCGAGGCGGCGCCGGTCGCGCTCGCTCCGGTCGCGACCGCGCCCGGGCCGCCCCCGTCGGCCGCGCCCACGGCCGCCTGATCCGCCCTCGCGCCCGAGGGCGCCCCGTTGCCATCCATGTCCGCTCCCGTCGGTCGTCCGCCGACACACCATACCGGCCCCGCCCGCGACCCTCCGCCGCCGCCTCGTCGCCGGGCGGCGGACCGGCCCGCCGCGGGTCCGGCGGCTGCGGTCCCGCGCGGGCGGGTCAGCGCGCCGAGGCGGTGGTGACGGGCGGCTGCGGCGCGTCGGTGCCGGCAACGGCGCCGGCGCCCGGGCGGGCGGGGGCCGTCACCACCCGCAGCGCCCACAGCTGGGCGGCGAGGCCGACGGCCAGCGTGACGCCCGCCGGGACCAGCACCCACCCGGGCACGCCGGCGGCGTCGAGCGCGGAGGTGACCGCGTTCGCGCCGTCCGGCGGCCGCACCGTCAGCGCCAGGAACCGGTACCAGACGACCAGGTTGACCGCCGTGAGCGCGAGCAGCATGGCGGCCGCCGGCAGCGCGCGCCGGCCGCCCGGCAGCGCCCCGAGCCCCGCGGCCGAGGCGACCGCGAGCACGCCCAGGGCGGGCAGCAGGTAGCGGCTGTGCGCGTTGCCGCCGTGCCGGTAGAAGTCGGCGACGGTCAGCTCCAGCAGCACCAGCAGGCCGGCGCCGGCCAGCCAGGCGAGCAGCGTGCCCGTGCCCGGCCGGCTGCGCCGCGCGAGCCACCGGAGTCCGGCCAGCGCCAGGCCCGCGGCCGGCACCAGGGCCAGCAGCCAGAACCGGCTGGTGTCCTTCACGCCCACGAGCACCACCGAACCGTCGAAGAAGGGCTGGAGCTGCTTGTCCCAGAACCCCGGGGTGGCGAGCACGTGCACCAGGCTGCCGCGCTCGTCCCTGCCGAACCTGGCGAGCAGCTCGCCGGCACCGCTGAAGCTGCCGTACAGGCTGCGGTTGCGCAGGTAGAACCAGACGCAGGCCGAGGCGGCGGCACCGGCCACCACCACGGCGGCGCCGAGCGCGCGCAGGACCCGCCGGGGCCGCGGGCGACGGTCGTGCAGCCACACGGCCAGGGCCGCGGCCAGCGCGCCGATCCCGACCACGAGCAGGCCGGAGATCCGGGTCGCGGCCGCCGCGGAGCAGGCGACCGCCAGCCACAGCAGCCGCCGAGGGGTCAGGCCGTCGATCAGGGCGCCGGCGGCGAGCGCCAGCGCCGCGGTCGCCGAGAGGAAGGCGAGCGCGTCGGTGTAGAGGACCGCGGAGGTGCGGACCAGGACCGGGGTCAGCGCCGCCAGGCCGGCGGCGGCGACGGCGACCTCCGGCCTGGCCGGGACGAGCCGGCGGGCCAGGGCGCCCACCGCCACCACGCCTGCCGCCGCCAGCCCCACGGTCAGCAGGCGCGCCGCGTACAGCCCGCCGTCGGCGTGGCGGGTCGCGACGCCCAGCCGCACCGGCACCGCGATCAGGGCGTGGTAGAGCGGTGGGTGGTTGGCGGTCCAGACCGTCCGGCTGGCCGCCCGGCTCCGGGCCAGCCGGCGCTCCAGCCGGTCGATCTCGTGGCCGGGGATCGGCGTGCCGACGGTGGGCAGCCTGCCGTGGCCGAGCACGAGCGCGTAGCCGACGTGCGCCTGCTCGTCCTGCGGCTGGAACAGGGCGATGGTGAGGGCCTGCAGCATCGCGAGCGTCGCGAAGGTGAGGACCGCGCCCGCGACGCCGATGCGCACGGCGATGCGCCGTGGCGAGGGCCCCGCCGCTGCCGGACGCACGCACCCTCCAGTCCGAGCCGTCGAATCGCCTGGTGGGCGGCCTGCACCCACAGTGGGCAATCCTCTCCTCCGGAAGGCTCCGTTGCAACGCGACGGCGTGGCGTCAACCTTGTCTGGATGGTTCGGCCGGGCTAGTTTGCGATCGAGGCACGCCTCCCCCGGCCCGGCGGGCGTCTCTAGTTGACGGCACTGTCCCGGAGGTGGCTCTTGGCGGCGGCCCGACCACCCGGCCCCGGCACCCGTCCGGCAGCGCGCGGCGCGCCCGCCGGTGGGCGGCCTGGACGCGCCCGGCGGCCGGGCCGCGTCCTGGCCGTGGGGATGGCTCTGGCCGTGTTCGCCGCGCTCGTCCCCCGGGCGGTCGCCGACGACGGCGACACCGAGGTCCCGGCCCCGGCCGAGCAGCCGGCCGAACAACCGGCCCTCGTCACAGCAGCCGACGAGCCTGGCGGGGACCCGCTCGCGGGCGCCCCCGAGACGGGATGGCAGCTGACCCTCGTCGTGGTCCCCCGGGACTGGAGCGGCGACGCCGCCGGGGCCACGGTCCCGGGGACGCCGGTGCAGCCCGGCCGGGACGGCGACCCGGAGACCGGCACCGCCGACCCGGGAGAGCAGGCTGAACCGTTGGCGCAGCAGCCCGGCGCCGGCCGGGGGTGCGGCGCGGCCGGGGGCTGCACCGACCGGCCCGGGAACCCCCACGGCCGCACCCTCGCCGCCGTCCCACCTGACGACCGGCCGCCGCGCAGCCCGTCCCCGCCGCCTGACCAGCCCGGTCCGAGCCCGGAGGAGCTGGCGGCCAGAGAGCGGGAGCAGCAGGCGCTCCGGGACGAATGGAGCGCCGTCCGCGCCGCGTACGAGGAGCACCGGCGCCGGATCGAGACGCGGGACCAACAGGCGCTCGATGCGAGATGGGACCGACGCATCCTGTTCCCGGGGGCCGCGGCGGCGATGGAGCTGGAGCAGCAGGCGCTCGAAGGGAGGTGGAAGATCCTACGCGCCCGGTTCGCGGCGCTGCAGCTCGCCAGGGAGCAGCGGCAGCAACGGGCGCTCGACGCGAGGTGGGGAGGCCAGCCCGTTACGGCCGAGGAACCCCGCCACGCGGTACGGGAGAGTCCAGCGGCCGCGAGGTTCCGCGCGCTCCTCGCCCGCGTCGAGAGCATCTGGCTCGACGAGGAGGTCCGAGGCGGCCGTTGGCTGGAGGCCGTGCCGCTCGCTCCAACGCTGGACGCCCCCCCTGCGCAGGTCGAACTCGCCTTGGACTACCTGCGCATCCGCCAGGTCGTCGAGCCCCTGTGGCTCGAGCTCGAGTTCAGGGGCGGCCAGCGGCTGGAAGCCTACGACCTCGACCTCCCCCCGAGCATCTTCGGGCTCCCTCCAGACGCCGAGGTCCGCCCCGTCCACATGGACGTCGCGCGCCACCGGGCGCGGGCCGTCATCGCCGACCTTCGCAGGTCGGCCCCGGCCCGCGCGCTGCCGCTGGTCGAGCCCCACTGGCGGGCAGCCCAGGAGCGCGGCGAGGAGCAGGTCGGCAGCCGGCTCGCCGGGGAGCTGGGCCTCAACCCCACCTGGGTCCGCGAGGCCCTGCGCCATCTGCGCCGCCAACGCGACCTCCAGCAGGGCCAGAACCCGATGAGCGTGGTGGACGAGATCCGGCTGCTGACCACGCCCCCGACCGGGGGGACGAAGGTCCGGCTCCCCGCCCTCCCCCCGACCTCGCTGAACGGGCCGACGCTCCCCGGCCTGCCCCCCCACGTCGCGACCGTCCTGGCCTGGCTCACCGGCGCGCCCGGGTTCACCGTGCTCCGGCTGTTGGACCTCGGCACCCCGCCGTCGCGGGCGACCCCCCGGCAGGAGGTGGCGGTCCGGATGTCCCCCGTGACCGATTCTGCCGCCAGCGGCCCCACAGGAGAGGCGGCCCCCGGGATCGGGCTGGGCTGGCGGCTGCTCGTCGGGGCCGCCGCGCTGGGTCTCGGCGTCGCCAGCCTGGCCCTGTGGTCCCTGTACGGGTGGACGGCGAGCACCGCCACGTTCGGGCCGGTGGCCCCCGAGGGCCTGCTCGCGCGCCCCGCCTCGACGCCGGGATGAGCCCGCCGACCACCTCGGCACGGCGGCGCGATCCGGAAGCGTTCGCCCTGGCGGCCGCGCTCCACCGGGGCGCGCCACCCGGCCGGTCGCCCCCTCGATGGGGCCGGGATTGGCGCTGCGCCGCTCAGAGCGTCAGAGTAAGCAAGCTCATAGGGTCAGAGTAGGAAACCGGTCATCCGATTCCGAGTGAACGAGCACTCGTCCAACAGCTGCAGACGCGTCCTATTCCCGCTGCTCACGTCAGTGGATTGTCCGTCGGGTGTGCTGCTGACCTGGGCCGTACGGCAGGTGGAATGACCCATGGGAATGACTGTACCCCGGCGGCCGGGAGGCCCGGGCCACCTCGACCCCCCGTTCGGGGCCGAATGGTCGAGGCACGGCCCGAAGGGCCCGGACGTCGACCAGACCCGCAGGCCGACGTGACCGGCATGCGCGCCGACCCGAGGGACCGTATCGCCGGAGTGCCGATCCTGGCAGTCCGGGGGTTCTTCAACGCCGTCGGCGGCCGGCTCTTCAGCGAGGCACGGCTCGCCGAGGAGCTCGGTCTCGCGCACCAGCAGGCACAGGCCCTGCTGGCCAGGCTCCTCGCCGACGGGTACGTCGAGTACTACAACCAACCCACCCTCGGCTCGACACCGGAGCTGGACGGACCGTGGCGCACGACGATCAAGGGCGACGCGCTGGCCGGCGGCGGGAGCGAACCGGCGACCGGGATCGGGCCCAGGGCCGGCGTCCCGCAGTTCCCCCTGGTCCCCCAGGGCTACGATCGTGAGCTGGTGGACCAACGCATGGCCGAGCTGCTCGCCCAGCTCGACAGGGAACGGCAGCATGCCAGCCAGCTCGGGCAGGCGGCCTGGTCGACGCTGGTGAAGGCCGAACGGGAGCGGGACCGCATCACCGGCGAGGCGGCCGAGGCCGCCGAGCGGCTCCGGTCCCAAGCCAACCACGACGCCAGGACGACCATCGACTCGGCCCATGCGCAGGCCGCCGAGCGGATCAAGACCGCCGAGGAGCAGGCCGGCCAGCTCGAGCATGCCGCCGAGGCGGCGCTGGCGCACGCCCGCCGCGAACAGGAGCGCCTCGGGACCGAGGCGGTCCAGGCCGCCGAGCAGGTACGGTCCCAGGCCCACCGCGACGCCAGGGAGCTGCTCTCCAGGGCCCAGGACGAAGCCGAGTCCGCGTGGCAGAAGGTGTCGCGCGAGCGGATGCTGCTGCAGGCCGAGGCCGAGGGGCTGGCCACCCTCCGCCAGGCCACGGTCGAGCAGCTGCAGCGGATGTACACCCCGCTCGGCCTCACGCTGGTCAACAGCGATCTCGCGCTCGAGGCCAACGACAAGGACGGTCGGGTCGAGAGCGATCAGCTGGAGCCGCCTGGGACCGCGGGCGACGCGGAATACGTCGAGGCGAAGCGGCCGCCACGACCCGGAACCAAGGGAAGCCGGAACAGCGCGGCGACGTGACCCGCTCGGAGTGTCGCAGGAGGTACTGACGAGAGCGAACGCCGGCTAGTTCGGAGCGAGGCCAAATTTGTGAGGACACGTGTATGAGCGCCGACAAGCCACATCCCACCACCGATCCCAGGGCCAGTGTCGCGCAGTTTCCCGTGGTCCTGCGCGGATACGATCGCGAGCTGGTGGACTTACGCGTGGCCGAGTTGGTCGCCCGGCTGCAGCAGGAGCGGCAGTACCGCAGGGAGGTCGAGCAGGCCCTGCGTCAGCTGCAGCTGGATGTCGAGGCGAACCGGGGCCAGCTCCCCGGCTGGTTCGCGAGCGCCGGCGACGAGGTCAATCAGGTGCTCGAGCAGGCCGGAGCAGCCGCCAAGCAGCTGCTCACCGAGGCCGGCAAGCGCGTCCAGGTGACGATCGAGACGGCCCATGGACAGGCGGCCGAGCGCATCAAAACCGCCGAGGAGCAGGCCAACCAACTCGAACAGGCCGCCGAAGCCACCCTCGCCCACGCCCAACGCGAACGCGTGCGCCTCGAAGCCGAAGCCACCCAAGCCGCCGACCAGGCACGAGCCCAAGCCGACCGCGACGCCAGGACGACCATCGACTCGGCCCATGCGCAGGCCGGCGAGCGGATCAAGACCGCCGAGGAGCAGGCCGGCCAGCTCGAGCAGGCCGCCGAGGCGGCGCTGGCGCACGCCCGCCGCGAACAGGAGCGCCTCGAAGCCGAAGCCACCCAAGCCGCCGACCAGGCACGAGCCCAAGCCGACCGCGACGCCAAGGCGCTGCTCTCCAAGGCCCAGGACGAAGCCGAGCTCGCGTGGCTGAAGGCATCGCGCGAGCGGATGCTGCTGCAGGCCGAGGCCGAGCGGCTGGCGGCCCTCCGCCAGACGATGGTCGACCGGCTCCAGCGGGTCTACGCGCCCCTCGGGCTCACCCTGGTCGACACCCGCCACGCCCTGGAGGCCGAGGAACGGCAGGCGGGCCAGGTCGAGATCGATCAGTCGGCTCCCCTGCTGACGGCGACTGACGGCAAAGCCAAGGACGGAGACGCCGAGGAACTCCCAGGGTCCGGAAACAACTCGTCACACTGAAGCGGCCGGTCGTCACCGACACCACGGGCGCGGTGACACCTCGCTCCGTGACCTGGAACGACACATACAGAACACGGTCCCGAGCCTGTGGGTGCCAGATATTGGGTCACCTCATGCGACCTGCGCATACTCAGGATCAGCCCACCGAGCCGATCTCGTCGTACCACCCTCCCGACCGGTGCCAGCGCCAGCGCCATCTGCTGGTCACAGTCGGCGCCCGCCGGTGTTGTCGGCGCATCGGGTTGGATGCGAGCATGCGTTATGGGCCGGTTGGACAAGGTTGACCTCACCCTGACCCTGAGTCGCGAGGAGGAGGCCCGCCGGCTTGAGGCGGCCCAGACCCGCCTGCTGGAGCTGCGACTCGCGCTGGGCGGGCTGTCGGGCGAGCGGCGCATCGGCCCGCCGGTGTGCGTGCTGTTCGAGGGCTGGGACGCCTCCGGCAAGGGCGGCGCGATCCGCCGGCTGGTGGCCACGCTGGACCCCCGCCACGTGCGAGTGGCCCAGTTCGCCGCGCCGACCTACGACGAGAAGCGCCACCACTTCCTGCTCCGGTTCGGCCCGGCGCTGCCCGGCTGGGGCGGTATGGCGGTGCTGGACCGGTCCTGGTACGGGCGGGTGCTGGTGGAGCGAGTCGAGCAGCTCGCCACCGTCGAGCAGTGGACGCGCGCCTACGAAGAGATCGTCGACTTCGAGCGGTCATTGGCGCTGGAGGGCATGGTCCTGGTCAAGCTGTGGCTGCACATTTCGCACGCCGAGCAGCTGCGCCGCTTCCGCCGCCGCGAGCGCGACCCGCTGAAGTCGTGGAAGCTCACCGAGGAGGACTGGCGCAACCGCAAGCAGCGGGCCGGCTACGAGGCCGTCGTCGAGGACATGCTGCAGCGGACCGACCACGCGCTGGGCCGCTGGCACGTCGTGGAGGCCGAGTCCAAACGCTACGCGCGGGTCAAGGTGGTCGAGACCACCATCGCGGAGATCGAGGCCGGGATGCGGGCACGCGGGTTCGAGCCGCCGCTGTGACCGGCGTGCGCCCTTCTCGGTCGGCCACCGCCCGGAGCAGGGACCCGCAAGGCAGGAAATCATCCTTCGGTCTTTCGCGTCGATGGTCAGGATTCAGTGTCTGTGCCCGTCTGTGACGTACTGCACGGTCGCGAGCTGGTTGCAGGTTGGTCAGGGTTTGTGACTGTTTGTCATGTCGGGATCCGGGTACTCTCGCTGGTCGAGATGGCCGGTGCGGCGACGTCGGCGGTGCGCTCGCAGAACCGGAGGCCACATGAAAGCCTTTGTAATGAAGCAGATCGGCCAGGTGGGCTTCATGGAGAAGCCCGTACCGCGGCCGGGTCCGGGCGACGCCATCGTGCGGACGACCAAAGCGCTCATCTGCACCTCGGATTCCCACACCGTCGGCGGCGGCATCGGGCCTCGGGAGAACCTGACGCTCGGTCACGAAGCGGTCGGCGTGGTGCATGAGGTGGGCAGCGAGGTGAAGGTCTTTCAGCCCGGCGACCGTGTGCTCGTCGGCGCCATCACGCCCGACTGGGGTCATCCCGCCGCGCAGGACGGGTACGCGTCGCAGTCCGGGGCGCCACTGGGAGGCTGGAAGTTCTCGAACTCCAAGGACGGGGTCTTCGCCGAGTATTTTCATGTGAATGAAGCCGATGCCAACATGGCGAAGATCCCCGACGGTGTCCCCGACGAAATGGCGGTCTATTGCGCTGATATGCTCTCGACCGGATTCATGGGGGCGGAGAAGGGCAATATCCCGATCGGTGGGACCGTGGCCGTGCTTGCCCAGGGCCCGGTGGGGCTGATGGCCACGGCGGGGGCCAGGCTTCGCGGTGCCGGCCTCATCATCGGGGTCGAATCGGTGCCGAACCGGCAGAAGCTCGCCCGCACGTACGGGGCGGACGAGATCGTGGATTTCACGCGCGAGGACGTCGTCACGCGGACCGGCGAGCTGACGCAGGGTGAGGGCGTCGACACCGCCATCGAGGCCCTCGGCGCGGACGCGACCTTCCAGACCTGCGTGAAGATCACCAAGCCCGGCGGGACCATCTCCAACACCGGCTACTTCGGGGAGGGGGAGCTGGTGGGCATCCCCCGCGTGGAATGGGGGGTCGGAATGGCCGACAAGACGATCGCGACGGGCCTGTGTCCCGGGGGCCGGTTGCGCATGGAGCGGCTGCTGCGGGTGCTGGAGACGAAGCGCCTCGACCCCACGCTCATGACCACCCATACCTTCCGCTTCGATGACATCGAGCGGGCCTTCGAGGTCTCGGACAAGAAACTCGACGACGTCGTGAAGGTCCTGGTCGTCTTCTAGGTTCGCGGACCAGGCCGACCGATGTGGCGCTAATCCGGGAAGGGGGCAGCGTGTTGGATCCTGAACCGTCGTTTCGGCCACTGCGCTGGCGTGACGGCTACCTGCCGCTGGAGGATCTCGGGCTCATCGGGGACGGGGCGACGGTGGCGCTGGTGGGCCTCGACGGTGCCATCCCGTGGCTGTGTGTCCCCCGCTTCGACTCGGAGCCGCTGTTCTGCGGCCTGCTGGACCGGGCGGGCGGCGGCCAGTTCCGGGTCACCCCGGAGGGTCTCGTGGAGGCCCGGCAGCGCTACGAGCCGGACAGCGCGGTGCTGGCGACCGAGTTGCGCAGTCGCAGCGGCGTGGTGCGGGTCACGGACGCGCTGGCGTTACGGTCCGGTGCCGACCTGAGCGATGACGCTCCCGTGGGCCGGGCCGAGCTGGTCCGTTCGGCGGTCGTCCTGGACGGGGACGTCCGGCTCCGGGTGGACCTGGAACCCTACGGCGGTGCCCAGGCCCGCCGGGGCCTGGACGGTCTGGAGGTGCGTGCGGCGCGGCGGCCCGACCTGCGCCTGCACCTGCGCTCCAACCGTCCGCTGGCCGCGCTGCACAGCGTGCACGAGCTGGTGGCGGGCGACCGACTGGACCTCGTCCTGTCCTGGGGCCGTTGGCACCGCCACCACCGGTTCGACGCCGAGACGATGCTGCGGGCCACCGTCGAGGCGTGGCGCCGATGGATGAGGAGCTTCAGCTATCAGGGTCCGGAGGAGCCGCTGGTCCGGCGGGCGGCGATCACGCTGAAGCTGTGTGACGACTGGGTCAACGGCTCGCTGGTCGCGGCGCCGACGTCTTCGTTGCCTGCGCCGGTCGGCGGGGTGCGGAACTGGGACTACCGGTACACCTGGGTCCGCGACGCCGCGTTCACCGTCTACGCCATGCGGCGGATCGGCTTCGGCGAGGAGGCCGATGCCTTCCTGGGCTGGGTGCTGGATGCTTTCGAGCGGAGCCGCCAACCGCGGATCATGTACGACCTGGATGGCGACCAGGTACCGGACGAACTCGAGGACCCCCAGCTGGAGGGCTACCGGCGCTCGTCTCCGGTCCGCTGGGGCAACGGGGCCGCCGATCAGCGCCAGCATGACGTCTACGGCGAGGTGCTGGACTGCGCCGACCAGTGGGTGCGGAGCGGCGGCGAGCTCCAGCCGGCCCTGTGGAAGAGCCTGACCAGGCTGGCCGAGACCGCCCGGGAGGCATGGCGCCAGCCGGATCAGGGCATCTGGGAAGTCAGAAGCGAAGGCCGCGTGTTCACGTACTCCGCCGGGATGTGCCAGGTCGCGCTGGACCGGGCGGCCGCGGTCGGGGAGCGGCTCGACCTGCCCGGACCGCTTGCGGCCTGGCGGGCAGCGGCGGACAAGCTGCGCCAGCTGATCCTGGACCAGTCCTGGGACGACGACGCGCAGACCCTGAGCGAGCACCTCGATGGCGGGGGCAGCCTGGACGCGAGCCTGCTGGCGCTGCCGCTGCGGGGGGTGGTCCCGGCCGATCATCCGCGGATGGTGGCGACCACCACGGCCATCGCGGAGCGCCTGTCGGCCGGTGACGGCCTGCTCTACCGCTACCTGCACGACCGGTCGCCCGACGGGATCAGCGGCGGCGAGGGCGCCTTCGTGCTGTGCAGCTTCTGGCTGGTCGACAACCTGGCCAAGCAGGGCCGGGTGGAGGAGGCCGAGGCGCTGTATGCCTCGCTGTGCGAGCGGGCCAGCCCGCTCGGGCTGCTGTCGGAGCAGATCGACCCCTCGACCGGCGAGCTGTCCGGGAACTTCCCGCAGGCGTTCAGCCATATCGGCGTGATCGCCAGTGGCGTGCGGCTCGCCCGGGCGAGGGCTGGGCGGCCGGCATGATCGAGCGGCTGGCCATCTTCGGGGCGACCGGCGATCTCACCGGGCGCTACCTGCTGCCAGCGCTCGCCGCGCTGCGCGCCGCACGACACCTCGACGACCGGTTCCAGCTCGTCGGGGCCGGCCGGGAGGATTGGGACAGCGAGACGTTCCGGCGGTGGGCGACCGCCCAGCTCGAGCGCCACGCCGGCGATGCTCCAGCTGCCGCCAGGCATGCGGCCGTCGACGCGGCGCGGTATCGCCGCGTCGATCTCG
>Ga0126377_10000082_pt1 | contig 45317 bp, 68 predicted proteins | sample PanSoiMetPlot_22_FD_92647 | JGI IMG/M metagenome (GOLD analysis project Ga0126377, IMG submission 92647) | Tropical forest soil microbial communities from Panama - MetaG Plot_22 | ecosystem: Environmental > Terrestrial > Soil > Tropical forest > Bulk soil | place: Panama | collected 2016-02-17 | reverse complement strand
TTTTCCCGTTAAAATTGTTTTGGCTGTAACACGGTTGTTACACGCCTCACAAGTCGAATTTGCTGGCCAGCTAACGAATTTGACACGCTGGCAACAAAGTGCGGTAAGTTTCCGGTAATTTTCTCGTTTGACACGAAAGCGCTTTCGTGTATGTTACGCTGATTTACCTATGAAAAACAGCAAACAAACAGCAACGGCCGCGCGCTCTAAACGAGTGGCGCGGGTTTCCATTGAATACGCAGACGGCCGCGAGCATTGCCCCAGTTGCCAGGGACTGATTAGCTATGACCGGTCCATGAAAGACCGGTTGCCTATCGGCCTGGGCTTCCTGGGCGCGCGCTTCCAAGTGGATTATATGGAGCGTTCCGGGCATGGCGGTGAATGCATGGATTGCGGGCTTGCAATCTTTGCCATTGTCACCCGGCGCCACGTCACGCGCTTTCCGCGGTCGATCAATTCTAAAATTGGAGGGCTGAAATAATGGGCTGGACCTACTTCCAAGCCGAAAAGGGCAAGCGGTCAATCGACATTATGCGCGACGAATACCGCTCGCTGAAATGGTATGACGCGCAGCAAATCCGCGATGTGATTTATGCGGCCGTTTCGTTCAAAGAAACGCCAAACGAAATTACCGCGCTGGTTGTTTTGACGCATCGGCGCAACGGCCAATTCGGTTACAAGCCGATGGATGAAAGCATGGGCCCGTGCGAAAGCGAATGCCCCGCGCGCATCCTGGATCGCCTAACCAATCCGCCTAACGATTGGGCGCGCCAGTGGCGCGAACGGTGCCGGGCCAAAATCCGGGAAAAGGTTCACCGGGAGCTACAAAGCGCGCGCCGCGGTTTCGAGTGCACCGGCACTTTCGACGGGTTCACGTGCGGCACCGATGCGGATTCCGGCCTTTAGATTCCTCCGGCCATGCGCACGAAAGCGTTTTCGTGCGCATCCTGGAGCAATTAAAACGCTCCGACAAACAAACAAACAATGAGTGAACAAACAAACAAACCAACGGCCGCGGGCAGCAATGCGCCGCGGATAACCTACAGCGCGCCAGCAATGGAGCGCAGAATTGACGGCTGGCCATTCGGCCGCAAACAACGGTGCCAGGCGGTCTTTAAGATCGAAACGCACCCGAAGCGCGGACAGCGCGCCGTCCGCGTCATCACTGACGCAGAGGGCCGCAGTTACGCGCCTAAAAAGCTGACCTACTCGCCCCGCGTGCGGATCGTGGAAGGCAGCAACGGCCGCACATACATTGCAGAACTAACCGCCTCCGGGTTTATCTCGATCATGTGCGGGGACATGAAATACCAGCACGAAACCATTCACGAAGACAACCCGCGCTACGGCGAAGTGCGCGCGCTGTTTGAGGGTTCGCCAGCCAATGAATAATTACGGCGAACGACTCAACGCGAAGGTGCGCGCTTACAACAAAGTGAACGCGCGCGCGATGGAGCTGCAACCGGAGCTGTTGGCGATTTTCCGCCCCTATGTCGGCAAGAAAATTCTGACTAACTCCGGTTTCGTGGCGAAGCTGCGGCCGGTCCTGGAAGAGTTCCGCAAGCGTGTGAACGCTTCCGGTCCGTTCCAGCTTATCACCGGCAGCACCTCCTATTGGCTCAGCTACACGTTGAAAGCGTGGGAGCCTTACCAGGGCGAGAAATACGGGGGCGCCAGCGCGGAAGCAACCATTCACGTAGGCGAGCTGGGACGCCTGGGCGCGACCAATGGCGAACATTGCGACGTGGCGCGCGATGTGCTCGCCACGCTGGAACAAAAGCCGCTGGAGCTGCGCGCTGATTACAGCGCAGACGAAGTGCGCGAGCTGCGTAAAGCCGCGCAAGAGGCCGAAGAACGCGCGCGCGAGGCAGAACACGCGCTTTACCCGTTTGGCAAATACGATAATTAGCCCGATGGTTCCGGCCATGCGCACGAGACGCGAAAGCGCTTTCGTGCGCACCCTGGAGCAATCCAAAACACACAATGAGTAAAACAAACAAACACAGCAACGGCCGCGGGCAGCAATGCGCCGCGGATAACGCGCTACGGGATGCCGTGCGCTCTTTCCTGGAGGATTGGCACGTGTATCTAAACGATGAGGACGCCGAATTGCCAGACCCGGGCGCGATGGAGCGCGCACTGACCCCAGCGCAACCGCAGCATTATCTCTTGCATATTTGGGGCGATGTAGAGCCGCAGCTACACGGACCGTTCGCCACGCCTAACGAGCGCGACGCGCAAGCGCGCGACGTGCGCCACGCGGACCCGGATTTACGCGATGGCGTTTATTGGCTGGACCTGGGCGCGCGTCTGGAGGTCGGGCCGTATCCGGCCGCAGAGCTGGAGGCGGGCGCGTGAGGGCCGCACTCGGTTACGCTTGCGGGATTGGTCTAGGGTTTCTGGCTGGCTGGGCGCTTAACGAAAGCGCTTTTGTGGGCCAGCTCATTGGCGCGGGCCTGGTCCTCTGGCTGGGCTGCGCGCTGGCCTTCGCCGTCGCCCTGGTCGTCACGTTCGCTTTTAGACGGTGGTGGCGATGAACCGGGCCGCGCAAGCGCTCGGCCGTCTGGCGCGGGGCAAACCTAAAACCCTATCACGCGCCGAAATCGCGCGGCGCACCGCGCAGCTCGCGCGCGTGCGCAAACGCCGGTGGCGCGGGAAACGAAGGCGCCGGTAGCGCGACGGATTACATAGCGCGACGGATTACATAGCGCCGTTGGGTCTCGTTAGGCTCAACGGCGCTTTCGTTTTGGGTGGTAGCCAAAGCGCGCGCTTATCTCTTCAAACAAACCTTCCAGCTCGGGATCGCGCATCGTCTCGCGGGCCCACCATTGAAGCATTTCCTCGTGTTGACGGTCCACGTGCCAGCCCGTCATATCCACGTGCGGATTTCCTCCAGCCGCTTCCATCAGCTCATGCACCCGCGGCAATCCTACCCGGTCCCGCAGCCAGGCCACGAGTAGCTGCGACGCTTCCTGCCGGTCCAGCGCATCCAGGTATTTAATCAAATGTTCCACCTGGATTTTGCGTTGCCCGGATAAATGGCGCGAGATTTCGCTGGCGCTTATTCCGCACTTTTTCGCCAGGCGCCGCTCGCTCCAGTCGTGCGCTTGCAGGATCGAAAGGATTACCCGTTTCGAGAAAGCATTTTCATACATTGGCCCTGGCCTTCGGAGGATTAGGCCCGTTTCCCTCGGGCAATTCGTCGAGTTTGAGTTCGATTAACCTTTCCAGTAACCACGAGCGCGAGCGGTCCCGTTCCTTCGCCACGCGCGCCAGCTTGCGCCGCGCGCCGGTGCTTAACGCGACCGAAGTTTTAACCTTGCGCCCCTTCATAGATTCCGAGAGTGACAGAATTTTAAAGGGTGCGGTCTAGGCCACTAATTTTAGTCCGGCGCTTTCACCGGTCCGCGGCGGGGTGACGTGATACAAATGCTTCACCAATTTATCCTGGGCCACCTGGCGCACGTTACGCAGCACCAGCTCCGCATACACGCTTTGCCCGTCACGAAACGCCATCCGGCTTATCTGCGCCTTTTTTAATCTGTAACCGATTTGGCCGGGGCTGAGTCCCGTTTTGGATTTAATGTAATAAGTGCTAAACCCAAACGCGCCCAGTAGCGCGCACTGAAAATCAGCGCGCACATGCAGGTAATCCACCAGGCGTTGCTTCGGCCGGTGGTTTGTGCGATTGGGCCTGCCGTGGGCGCCGTTACTGTTACCGTTTGGTTTACTCATGAGTTTTAATGTCCCCCTCTATCGCGTCGATCTTGGTTTCAAGATCACTTTGGATTTCGTTCAGGTCATCCAGCGTTGTTTGCTGACTTACTGATGTATCACTAAACAATTCCTCCAGTGCCTCTCTGACACGTTCGCCTTTTGCAGTCATGCTCTTTCCCGTTTTGTTTTTTGGTTAATCACCAAAGTTCACCGCGGTTTGCACGTTCTCCATGTTCGTCCCGCATACCGGGCAAAACATCACGTGCCGCGCCTGCGCTGTTGTTTGCTTCGGCAACCGGCCGTGGCGCTCATTCCCAAGCTTTCTCCGCGGCTGGGCGGTGCCGTTACGCTCCTGGTTATCCATTAACAAGTATTGTTTATCCGGCGGCACGTGGTGGCCTTGTTCGGCGCGCTTGCGCCAGTAATAGCTCTTCGCGTAGTTGCGCATCTTTGTCCGGCGCTCCGAGCTGGGGCGTTTTCGCAGCGTTTTAGCACCGTTACGCCGTCGCGGACCGTAACCTGGTTTGAATGGGTCGCCGTGCGCGTTGAGCCCGCGCGCGCGATACTCGGCCGCCAGGGCCGCGTATGCTTCCCGGCGCCTGACTAGGGCTTCCTCTTTCGTTATTGCGCCAAAACGTTGTCTGGCGTTTCTACTTTTACGGCGCGCTGCGATCTGCGCGCCTTTGGTGGGGCCCAGCCTCCCGGCGCGGGTGTGCACACGCATTGCGTGCATCCTTAATTGTTGCGGTTTCTCGAAAGCCTTGCCACACTTCGGGCATGGATAGCCTCCCCTCTCTGCGAGCGGCGGCCCCATTTCTAAAGGTGGCGGGTCCATTACTGCGTTGTCATTTTCGGCCATTGTTTGTCTCCTTTTTTGTTTGTTTGACTTCTAGCGGTAACAGTCGGTAAAATTTACCCCATGCGAGAATGCGATAAGAAAAAGAAAACTTCTATTGCCATTCGGCCCCGCACGTTAAAGGCATTAAAACAGCGGGCCAAAGGCGAAAGCCGGTCACTCTCCAGCTTCCTCGATTGGTGTTTTGATCGCATCCTGGAAGAGAAACCCCAACGGCGGCGGCGCCGGGTCCGTATCTCCATCCATAAAGGCATTATCATTGCGGCCAGCATCGGCGTGATCTTATCCTTTAGCCCGGCGCAAATGCCCAAGTCTCGATGCAAACACATGTGTCTGCCGCCCACTTCTCCCCTGTGGAGCACGCTTCCGCATAGTTAAGGTTTGTTGCCAGATCGGTTGCAAAATTACCGGAATCTAGGTAAGTCCTACCGGCGTGGTCAAGAGTAAAGTTGTCGGACAACTTTGCCTATTGCCCTTTGGTGCAAGGGGGGGTAATGCACCAAAGTCTTATTCCTTTATCCTGCGCGAAGGATTAGAAATTTTTATGCGCACGCACCCCGAGAGTTTTCGTGTCCCGGTCCGGTTACATAAAGAACTGGAGAAACTGCGAGTCGCTGGCGGATACAAAAATCTTTCCCGTTTCTGGATTGGGCTGGGCATCCGGGCTGTGCAGGATGCCCGGCGAAAAGTGTGGGTGCGCGAGATTGCAAACGCGGATCCCAACCTGCGCGATTATCTCATCGATCAAATGTTAAACTTCCCTTTAACCGCGCGCGAGATTGCCAGGGTTATCAAACAAATGGAGCGAGTCCAGCACGATGGGAGCGGCGAAACCCCGCGCCCTGGTAGAAAAGCCAAACACCCAAAACTGCCACGCGCGTGAACTAGCGCGCGAGGCAGTGCAAGGGCGCTTTTAATTTCCGTGGCCGTTTTGGAAATCCTCCAGTGAAAGCGCGGGCAAATCTCCCAGCGTATAAGCATACCACTCTTCGGTGGTTTTAATGCTGGCGTGGCCTAGAAACTCTTTCACCATATCCAGGCGGCCGGTTTTCTTTAGCATCAGAGAGCCCGCGTAGCGCCGCAGCTCGTAGCTCTTTTTCGAGTAACCCTTAATATATTGGCCCACCCAAATGCGAAGCCGGTCCATCACGATGATTTCGCGTTCCGTCTTAGTCCCCGCGGGCACCAGGAAATCGCCATCGGGCGATTGCTTATAATACTTTTTGAACAGCGCCAGCATGTCCTCGCCTACCGGAATGTCGCGCTCCGTTTTCTTCTTCGGGCGGAAATTATGCTCCGGCCGGATGCGCACCCCCAGGCTCCAGCGGCCCCGGTCGTCCTGTTCAATCCAGGCACGGCGGGCGTAACGGATTTCACTGTTACGCATCCCCAAAAGCGCCATCATCATAAACGCGATGTAAGTCCCCGGATCGTCCTTCGCCAGTTTCGGTGCCGCTTCAAACATGGAAGCGATGGCGAGCTGGTCCAGGCGGCGGGGCTTGGGCCGCTCCACGGTTTGCACACCCTGGTTTTTAAACGCAGAGAGGTCCGGCAAATTCATGCCATCAAACCAATGGAGGATTTTTCTACTAAACACCGAGCGCGCCTGGCGCAGAGTGGATCCGATGGAAGTGCGCACGCGCAATTCGCTGGCCATATCGAAATTGCCCTGGCGGTCGCGCACGATGCGCGCAACTTCCGCTGTCTCAAACGTGCGCACGAGTTTATCGGTGAGCACTTTGGCGCTGGCATTTTCCAGAGAGAGTTTGGCGCCCAGGCGCACGATTTTTTCCAGGCATCCCACGTTGCCGCGGGCGGTGCGTTTGCGGCGCACATCGGTGCCGAATTTTTCAATGTAACGGTCGCCCAGCTCGCGCAGGTTAGCGTAGTCCGCGCGCATTTTGAGTGCGCGCGCGGTCTGTTCGTCGCCGTTAATCTCTGCTTCGACTACGTCCACGGCTTTGATCTTCGCGGAGTTTTCGTCTCTCGTGCCTAACGAGCGGAGAATATCTTTGCCCTGGTGCACGAAACGCACGTGCCAATTTGCGCCGGGATAGGGTCTAAAGAGTTTGCGTTTCCGGCCTGCGGCCATTACGGTCACAGTCATTTGGCACCGCCTTTCGCCATCGGCCAATTTGGACTGCGCACACCCAGGCGCTTTATTTTCGGCCGCGGCCCATTTAGGGCGCGGATATGTTCTTTGAAATCCTCGGTAGTGAGGGCCGCCAATTCTGCTCGACGGGTTGAGCGTTTGGTTGGTTTGTTTGTTTTACTCATTAAAGCATACTCCCATGTTTACTCCCATGTTTCAACCCACCAAATCAATTTATTTTGATTTACCTGGAACAGCCAAAAGCTGGGACCTCCCAGCTAGTTTTCATAGGTAAATCAGAGGTTAAAATCAGACTTCCCTCGTAAAAGCGCCCGTAGCTCAACTGGATAGAGCATCTGACTACGGAACACGCCTGCTACCTGGGGAAAATGGCGATCCTCCCATGTTATCTTACAGGTTTTCCAAAAAATGCGTGACGGTATCTACGAGGTAACGACAAAATATCTGTGCGCCGGGTTTGTGATCCGGGACGGTAAGCTGGCGGAATGCGCGCCGATTTTGCGCAGAAAATTTCCCTATTGGCAACAGCGCGCAAAATGGATATGCTCCGAATTACCTAAAATTACCGGAGATGAAAAAGCACCCGATGGACCGCGCATTTCTGAACGAAGCGGCCCAAGCGATTCACGCCAAGCTCCCGGATAACTGGGGTTTCATTTTACTGGCCGCACCGCCTACGGGCACCGTCCCGGAAACTCAACAGCGCCTCGTTTACGTCTCCAACTTACAACGCCCGGACGCCATTAACGTTTTGAAAGAATGGCTGATTAAAGCCAGCGGCCCCGAGGATTGGATGCAACACATCAAATGAGCAAATATCCGCACGGCAAAATCAGTGGCGACGATGAAGGCGAAATCAGAATCATGCTCGCCGCAGACTGCGAACATAACGTGGTGCGGATCGATTTCGGGAAAGCGGTTCATTGGCTGGCTCTCGATGTGGAATCGGCCGAAGGCTTCATTCAAATGCTGGAAGCCAAAGTAGATGAGTTAAAAGCTGGATAAATATGGCTCTAGGTCCCGGCAAATATGACGAGCTGTGCACGGAAGTGCGCACGAAAGCAGACGCGCAAGGCTGCATCCTAATAATTTTTGGCGGTAACCACGGCTTCGGGTTTTCAGTGCAAGCCTCGCCCGGGACGCTGGCGCGGCTGCCAAAACTATTGCGTGAATTGGCTGATGCGGTCGAACGCGATATGCCAGAGGATCTTCGCAAAGTTGCCGCCTATATTAAATGAAAGTCTGGACCAGCGAAACAATCCTGGAAGCGCTGGAGGCTGGCGTGGATTTAACCGAAGTGGAGCGCCTGGTGGATAAGATCGGGCCCATCCTGGCGGGCAAATTCCCGGCCGTGCAAAGCGCCGCCCTGGCGGAATTACTGGCCATGTGGCTACTGGGCCACGATGCAGACGTGCGCGAGGAATTGTTTAAACATCATATTGAATCAGTGCGCCAGCTCATGGAGGGCCGGGAATGAAAGTAAAACTGCACCGCGACTTGTTTGATCGCTGGATTATTGTGCCCGCGGAATATCCCGGCGTGCTGGGCTGGAACGGATCGCGCTGGGTGCCCAGCGGTGGCCCGGTGCAAGTTTGTAATTTCGATACGCGCGAGCAAGCGCGCGATTATGCGCGCGAATACGGCTTTACACTGCCGGAGTTTGACAATGCGGAGCACCAGCCAGAGGCTATTAGCGATGAGTAGCAAGACTGCAGACACGGTAGCAATCTGGACTTACCGCGCGGCAATCGTTCTCGGGCTGCTGGGTGCGCTGGCCGGTTTTGTTGCTTACCTGTGGAAATAATCCTTAGCATCATCAGCGTGGCGCTCACGCTGGTTACCGTCTTCGCCTCGCGCACCGATAAATTGCTGCGCGAAATCCGCGACGTGTTAATTCAGATCCGGGACAAATGAAACCGTGGCAGGAAATCACGCCCCAGGAATTTGCGGCCATGAGCGAAAGCGAAAAGCGCGAGCTGGCCCGGCAGATTTTGACAGATGGTTACGGCCACTCCCCACTGGATCCCGGCAACGTGGAGCGCGATAAAGTAATCGAAGGCGTATTAAACGCGATGTATGGCCCGGTCGCCTACCATATTGCAATGGATGGAAAATCGATCACGTGTCACACCTGCGGCCTAACAAGTTATCACCCGAAAGATGTAGAGCAGCGTTACTGCGGGAAATGCCACAAATTCCATGACGATGAGGCAGATAAACAATCAATCCAACGCATGTATGACGAACACGCGGACAAAATCGCTCCGCGCATCCACAAAAAGTGAAACGCAAAAAGTGGAAAGAACACTGGATACTTGACGCGAAAGGGCGCCCTAAACAGGTGGACCTTTTGACGTGGGCAAAATGGTTTGGCCAACACGAGAACCGCGTAGTGCGCCAGGAAACGATTGCGCAAAATCGCGTCTCGACAATTTTCCTGGGAATAGATCACGGCTGGGTAGTGGACGGGCCGCCCATACTTTGGGAAACGATGACGTTCGGCGCCAAGCTGGATAACTGGCAAATGCGCTGTGCCGGAAGTAAAGAGCAAGCCGAAGCGATGCACGAGAAAATGGTGCGCAAAGTCTGCAAGGCCAGCGGGGTGAAATACGATCCGCACCGGGAGCGCACGAATGACGCGGGCGTGTGGCGACGCCAAGCGGCCGTTGTCCGTAAGAAGATGCGCGAAGCAAACAAGATTTTCGAGAAACTGCTGCGCGGGGATGAAAAGAGCCCGCCAGCACGTAAACGCACTGACGGGCTACGGTAAACAAACAAACGCTTGTAAGGTAGCGCTAAAGCCGCTCAAACACAAACAAGCGCGTCACTTCGGGGGCTCGGGTTCTTTCTCCTGGTGCCTGCCGTTTTTTAAATTCTCAAATGTGCGCAGCCCGGCCAGGCCAAACACCAGGAGCGTAATATTGCGCATAAAATCGTAGAGATATTGGAAACGGTTTTGCTCGCCCTCTGCGTGCGTCCACCAGCCGGGATGCGTGTGCGCGTAGAGCTGCACGCACATGATAAACAGGGGCAAGGTGAAAAAGGTTATCACCGTGCCCCAGTTTAAAACCGTTTTCCAAAGTGGATCTTTCACCTAAGCCGGTTCCAGTTTGTAAGTCTTGCCATCTACCACGGCGGCGATGCCGGGCCAAAACTCGTAGAGATAAATCGTGTGATCGTCCCCGGTGTTATGCGTAATGGATGGGCAAACTACTTTGGCCAGGCAATAGGCTGCTTCCCCTGTTATATCGTCCGGCCCTATGTCGCCTACCACGCCCCAGCTCGATTGCGCGGGTTTACGCAAATTTGTCACCCGCCCCTGGCAACCCATCACCACGGGCGGCACCATCTTGCGCACCTGGGGCGGGGTCACGATGTATTTGTCTTTATCGGCGTTGAGATATTTGCCGCCGTTGTAATAGGCGGTCTCCGATTGGTAGCTGGGATCGCCGTGCGGCGGGCCGCTGCCATCGTTGCAAATATCCAGGTCGCTTATGAAACAGACGTATTTGCCGTCCCAGCCGGTAAAGATGGGCACGCCCCCGATGGTGAGCAATAATTCCAGTGGCAAATTCATTATCGGCTCCGGCGCTGGCGCGCTCCGTGCACGCCTTTGATTGTTCCCTTGTTCGCGCTGGCGTAGAACACGCGCCTGGCTTTTTGCGGCCCGTATTCCTTGCGCATGGCGCTTATGATTTTCTTACCCTTTTTTGTTAGTGGCATGTTTCCCTTCCCTCCCCTATTTTAGTTTTCCAATAAATTCAGAACCTCTTGGGCCATTCGCTCGGCGGCCATTTCGCAATACGCTTCCTCAATCTCAATTCCGATTGCCCTGCGCCCCAAGTCTTTTGCTGCGCGCAACGTTGTGCCGCTGCCTAGAAACGGGTCCAATATCAAATCTGATTGCTCACTCCACCATTTAATGAGCCATTTAACGTGATTCAATTTCCGCGGGCAGGGATGCGCGCTTTGCTTCCCTTTAGAATCTGCGTCAATGCACCGCCCGGGAATTACAAATTGTCCTGGCTTTACCGTGGGCGGTTGACCAAACAATAACGCCACGTCGCCAGTCATAAGCAGCCGCCCTTTGTATCCAACGCGCGCAATTTCCAGCCAGCAATGACGGAAAAATGGTAACGTAACTGCCGACAGGAAGAAAGGCGGTGTGTCGCATCCGATTTGCACAGCCGCGCGGTAAAAGTCTCCAGCACTCCACATCTCGGCAAATAAGCGCACTGGATCCTCAAAGCCTTTTAGTGGCACGGAAGCATTTGGCCAAACGGGATCAGTCACCAGCACGGCGCTTGCCAGCTTCGGCAAAATTTCGCGGCAATCTCCGTGATAGATGGTCGTATATTGGTCTTGGTAATACGCTCTCACATTTAGTGTTTGATTCGTGGTCTCTGGATATGTGCTTTCCCCGGCGGCTTGGGCGGCGCGCCTCCAGGTTTTACCCCGGCCGCGCGCTGGAGCGCTTGCATCTGGCCTTCCTCGGTCCGGTATTGGAGACTGGGCCCGATGCCATGCCGGGCTTCGTAGGTCTCCCGCGCTTTCTCCTGGCGCGCCTCGATTTTTGCCTGGAGAAATTCTGCGTAACGCACCTTCGCGCTTTTCTCCATCCCTGGGAGCGATTCCGGGAGCCATTGCATGAGGCGATGCGGCTGGTATTTGAGCGCGCTGTGCGTGCTGAATGCGGCGTTTTGCAGGATCAACGCCAGGTGCTCCGGGTTTTGATCTTTCAAGTAAGCGTTAAACTCCATCGGGATATTAAAGAGCTGGGAGAGCCCCCAAAACATGTTTACCACGCGCGATTTCATACCCACATCGCCGTGCACCGCGGCCATTACATCTGAGATAGTGTGCGGCGCCTGGGCCCCGCCCGGCCCGAACATGTAAGTCATGGCTGCGATGCCGGGAATCGCGCTCGGTTTCTCGATGGCTTCCGCTAACGGCGCATCCACATAATCCACCGGCAGATGCGTCCACCATCCAAATTTGCGATACAAAATTTCGCGCAAATATTCCACTGCCCCGATGAAAAGCAGTGAACGAATGGGATGGTTACGCAGTTGTTTGAAAATGGAAATGTAAGAGCCCAGCCGCCAGGTAGAGAAGAAATTGAACGGGATACCTTTCCAGAAATTCAGTGCCCCGGAGTTTTCATCATACCGGATCAAATCTACCCACACATGGTTTGCGGCCGCCTGGTCGCTCAACCCTTTTTTAACGTAGGTTTTCCAGAGCGCGTAACGCATGGCGGGATCGGCAATGGCAAAATTAAACCGGGCCGAAAGATGGTTTGCGCTTAACCATTTACCCCACTTGGCGGCGATGCGCTCCGCGTAGCTGCCCGCCTCCAGGGCGCGTAGCTGCGGCAGTGTGCGGCCGCTCTTGGGTAACGACATCACGGCCTCGAAACGCGCCCGCATTTGCGCGTTAGTGGAATACTCGCGCGCGGCTTTTTTAAAACCGTAGTTACCCACGCGCGCCAGCGCGTATTTGAATGCCATGTTTTTAGTGGCGTGCGGTAACGGGTTAAACATGAGATTCGGGTTGCGCGCGAAAGCATTAGCCACGCGCACCAGCTTGCCCATCGATCCCCCGGCGCTCACGGCGTTTAAGTTTTGCCCGAGAAACTGCGCTTCCACGCGAGAGCGGGCCCAGTAATCTTTCCCGCCGAATCCGCGGACCAGCGTTACGTCTCCCGCGTTTTTCTTTAGCGCTTTGTTCGCTGCGAGCGCATCCGCCTTTTCATCGAAGAGCACGCCCTTTTCTTTCAGCGCGCGCAACATTCGCGCGGTCCCCTCCAGGCGCATCGAATACAGCTCGCGCACAAATGCGGCCATCGTGGGGGTCTCGTATTGCGTGCCCGCGTTAATGCCCATTTTCATGGTGGGATGCACCCGGCTTTTATCGAAACCGCCTATGGATTGGCGAATGTGGCGGCCCCAGTTTGCAATCTGCGGGCTCAGATCCACCACGGCTTTGCCTTCCTCGTTCGTTAGGCGGGCCAGGTAAGGATCGCCGGTGTAAGCGGGCTCGTCCACGGCCAGGCCGCGCGCGGCCGCGCGCTCCACTGGCACGCGCGCTTCGCGCCATTGGAAGAGCGCTTGCACATCGGGCGGCATCTGCGAGACCGCGCGGGCCCAGGCTACTTCCCGCGGCACGTTACCCGCTAACATGCGCCGGTAATCCATCACCGCCTGGTGCTCCAGCTCGATGATTTCTTCTTCCGGTCGGCGCCGTAAAGTTTGCCACCACTTTTGCGAAGTAAAGTTTTCCATGTAATCCCGCTCCGCATCGAGCAGGCGTTGGTGCTCGCTTATTACCGGGCTCTCCGGGACCTTGCGCACCACTTCCCACGAGCGCGGCAATTTGTCCTGCCACCATTTCTCAAACTTATTCCAGTAACGCCTGGCCCAAATCGGTTGCGGGTTACTCCGGGGCGGCGTGTTCGGAGCGAACATGCTGGCGCCGCGCGGACCGTTGGGCGGTTTCCCGGCGCCGTTACCCTCTTTCACGTTCGCGGTCTTAATCGAATAAGACATGTCGGGCTCTGAAAACATGTCGAGCTGCGCTTTCTCGGCCGCTGCCTGGCTCTGCGCTCGCACCGCGTCGGCGGCTTCGGCTTCGCGCGCTCGGGCGGCCCAGTCGATAGCTTGTTCGCCGGTGAGATTGAAGACTTCGCCAGCCTGTGGTAACTCGGCCTGGGTGCGCTCGCGTCCTTCCAAGCGCAAAAGTTTGTGCTTTTCCAGGGCGGTTAATGGGCCGGTCTGCTCTGTGCGCCGGAGCGCGTCCAGCTCCGCGCGCTCTATTCCGCTCAGCGGTCCTTTCATGGAAAACTGCATTTCGCCAGGCGCGCCGGGCGGTCCAGTGGCGGCTTCTCTGGCTTGCGCCAGGAAATTCATAATCTGCTCGCGCGCTTTGCCCAGGTCACTCATCACTGCGCTGGCCGTGGGATTCTTTTGCGGCCGCAGTTTTGACATAACGCGGTCGATGAAATCGCGCACCGCGCCTAACAAGCGCTGGAACAAAGTGGGCCGGTCGCCTAAGAGCTGGGCTACCCGCGCCGGGTTACGCAATGTTTCGCCCATAAGATCAGACACAAATTCATCCGCCAGTTCTTCCGCGGGATAATGCTGTGCGCGACTGGCCGTCCAAAGCTCCAGCTCCGGGCTTTTCGCGTGGATGGCATCGATGTTATCCCGTAGTTCCGCGTGCAACTTGGGAAACCGCCTCTGGAGAAAATGATTTAGCTCGTGCCCGGCTGTCTGTGTTACCAGGTCCCCGTTAGAAGCATCAACATTGAGTAGGACCTTGTTAGTCCCTTTAAGATGCGTGCCAGCCAGGTCGCCTAGTGGCTGGTCGAGTCGAAACCAAATCGGCTCCCCGCCGTTGGCGCGCACGATGGCTTCGGCTTTTGCAACGGCCTCGGGCCCCTTATCAGGATGCAACCTTGATAGTCCTCCGGCTTTACTGGGATCGAACCGAACCTCCTGCGGAGATACGTCAATGCCCCGCCGCCGTAGTAGCGATGCACGAAGCGCCGCCAATTCCGGCCGGGCCTTGCCAGTAGGCGTAAACGCTTTGCGAGTTGCATCGGTTAAAACGTAGGGGTTTCCTGTGCTCGCGTCAATGGAGAGTAACCCCTGGTCGCCGTAAAGCGTCTCGCCGTGCTCGATTAACCCGTAGTGCGGGCGGCCGCTCACGATTCGGTCCATCACGCGCTGGATCAGCTCGTGCGGCGTCTGTATATCGAATCCGCGCGCCTGGAGTTTCATCACCAAATCGTCCACGCCACGGGCGCGCGAGCTGAATATGTCGCGGTAACGGTAGCCTTTGGTCCCCATCACATGTTCGCGCAGCATTTGTAATTCGCCGCGGTAAGGGTGCGCTCTCTCGGTGCCTTTCAGTGGCAGGCCGCCCTCCAGTTTGAGCGCGTCCAGTAACTCCATCCCGCCCTGTTGCGCGATGGCTTCCTGGCCCTGGCGCAACATTTCCGCGCGGTGCTCTGCTTCGGCTTGTTGCGCTTTGGTAAGTGGGCGCGCCGGGCGGCCGCGGACCGGAACGGGTTTAGACCCCGCTCCGGTTTGCGCTCTCTCCTGTGCATCCTCGAACGCAATACTGTCCAGGGTTTTAATCTGTTCCGGTTTCTTCCCTAATTGGTTGGCGCGAATTTCCTGGTATTGCGTTTTGGAGATTTGTTTTTGCTCTGTTGCGTGTTGAAGCGCCTCTTTCTTGTCCAGAAACCTTCCGCTTTTGGTAACGTATCCGTCTATTGATGCGTTTATGTCTCGCGGTTCGTAGTTACCTTCTAAAACGCCGTAATGTATTTCGTTGTGGAGGGCGCCGACTCTCCCCGGTTCATGCGCGCCCTCGTCGCCTTGCGCTTTTAGAAAATCCAAGCCTGTATGGACTTTGCCGTCAGGCGTTCTGACTGCGGTATCCACAATCGGGTCCGATGCGGGTCTAGCCCCCGTCCCTTGAATCTCGACTTTATCGGCGGTCCCTAACCCGACTGCTCCGCCCTTGCCTTCGGCTCTTCCGTAAATTTTACCAGCAGGATCGACGTAGCTGACCTCGTAACTTTTGCCTGTCTTCTTGGACGTTACAGTGTCGCCGACTTGAGGTGCCGCGGCTTCTGCCGTCTCTTTCGGGGCGGGCTTGTTCCCCGTCTCGGCGAGGTTTACATCTTCGGCTGTCACCCCGATAAATGGGTGCTCTGGATTTTTAAGCTGCTTCGCGGCGCGGGCAATTTGCGCTGCTTCTTCCGGGTTGACGTATTTGCCATCTGTCGTAACAAATCCCTTTGCATTTTCATCAGGGATTGTTCCGTATTCATCTTTCGGTAAGCCGCTCTTTTCAAACGCTTCCGCATGAGTTGATCCTCTATAAATTTTATCCCCGACCTTTACCGCTGCCGCTGCAATTCGCGGGGCGGGGGTGGAACCCGCTGGGACCGGCGCGGCTGCGGGCGCGGCCTGGGGCGCGGTCGGCTGCCAGGTTTGCGGTGCGCTGCGTATTTCTATCGCCATTTTGGATTGGTCGTTAGGCGATAAGTCTTGCCAGTTCGCCGCGGCCAGCGCTTGCAATGGTGCCGGATCCAGTCGCGCGCGCCGCGGATCGCCTCGCGCCAGTGCATTGAAACGTTGCGCCGGTGTTAAGCCTTGCCATTGCGCGGCCTCGGGCGGTAACGGTGCCGCTGGTGCCGGTAGCGCGCGCGGGGCACCTGGTGTAACCTCGGCGGGTGCGCCCGTTTCAACGAAATCTTGTGGTAGAGCTGCTTCTGGCTGCGTGGTTACTTGCAGTTGTGGTCCGCGCCCTGGCGTCACTGCTTCAAAGTCTCCGGTAGGCACTTCCTCGGGCGCAGGGAGCCCACGCTGTGGCGCTGGCAGCTCCGGCACGAAATCAAACTCGGCCGGGTGCGTGTTTACGTTCCCGGCCGCATCCACGTTTACCCACATGTTACCCTTCTTTTGCCAGCCGCCTCCGGGTAGCTGTGGAGCTGCCGCTGGCCCTAACTGCGGTGGCTCCTCTGGATAAATGACCTTATCGCGCCATTGTTGGCTGCGTCTCTCTATGCGCGTGCCTCCTTTGCCCGCTGCCGCAAAACCGGCAAGTGGCAGTCCTAGACCGGCTGCCATGCTGGTAAGTATCTTTGTTTTCTCCGCTAGATCATCAGTCTCGTTAAAGGCTTTCCATTGCTCTGGAAATTGGCTCGCGGCTAGCGCAAAGAATCCACCAGCTACTAGGCGCCCCGCCAGCGCCGTCTCGCCCACGCCGGTGGCCAGTAAGGCCAAGTTTGCTGGCGAGCTAAATCCCGCTCCTACATCACGCAATCCTTCGGTAAAACCTTTGGATAATTTACCGGGGACCGTCTCCGGCGCCGCTTGCCCGAGCCAATAATAAGGTGCCGTCAGCGGGTTAGAGGCAATCGCGGCTTCTGCTACCTCTTTCGCGTATGGCAGTTCACTCGTTAGGGCCTTCTCGATTGGTCGCATCCATTCCGGTGAAGGCTTCCGTGCAAACTCTAGGCCCTTGTGCACCATATCCAGAAATGGGTGTGCCGCTGGCGGGGCCGCTTGCTGATCGGCCACGAAACCAAAGTCCGGCGCTTCGGGTGCGGCCGGTTGCTCCGGCACGAAACCGAAATCACCACCTACCGGCTTCGCTCTGCGCACTTCCATTTCTACCGGTGTCACCGGCACGCCCCGCTCTATGCGCACTTCCTGCACGTCTGCCGGTCTGGCAGTGGGGACCGCGCGTCCCATCCAGTTTTTATCCGGGCCTTCTATCCCGAAACGTTCGCCCCCGGCCCGATAAGTCTGCGGGCCACCGGCGAAACCTACAGTGCCGCTGGCATTGCCGGTGGCGTAGTTACTGATGTTACTGCCCTGGATGGTGTCTAAGGCTACCTGCCGGTAATTGTGCACCTGGTCTTGGGTGAAAGCGGCGCGGCCCAGGCTTTGGCGCGGATAATAATTCGGGTCGGCCATTACCTGGGCGAGACTCATCCCGCGCGAGGCCGCCCGGTTAAACACCGTTTCCATAAACGCCTGTTGCGCGTCCCGCCCCTGGCTGCCTACTTCGCGGTGTGTTAAAGCGTAAAGCTGGCCTGCTACTCGCGGGTTGTTAAGCTCCTGCGCGTAACCCTGGCGGATCCTGGCCAGGTCGTCCTCCGTGTTATACAAAGGCGGTTCGGCTACGGCCGTGGCCGCGTTATCGCCATAGCCCGGTGTAGGATCGGGTGTAAAACCAAAATCCTCACCATCCATTTTTAGTAACCTCCCGCTTGCCTGTAACCGTTGTTAAGCGCTTCCTGTAACCGGTTTGCCGGGATGGTGCCCGCTACGCCCTGCGGCGAAATCACGCGCACCGTGCCCGTGCCCGCGGGCGATCCCGCGGCCGGTGCCTGTGGCTGGCCTACCGCGCTGGCCGGGTTTGGAGAAGGCCCGGGCACCGTAGGGCCGCCCAGGATCCGCTTGTAATACTCGTGCGTTTCCTTCGGCATCACCGCGCCGGTGGGCCCACCAATGCGGATTTGATCGCCTGTAGCGTCGTTAATGAAACTCTTGTTCCCGGTCTTAGGATCGATCTGCCAGCGGCCGGCCTCGTGTTGTTTGGAATCGTAAATCTGCTGCGGCGTTACCGCGTAGTTTTGCAGTAGTTGCGAGCCTGGTGTGCGCCTTCGCGCCGCATCCGCCTGGGCCGGGGTAGCCCAGCCGCTCAGTTCGTCGCTCCAGATTTTTCCTTTCGGCGCTACACCGCCCGGGCCGCCGCCAGCTCCGGCAAATTGCGCGGCCGCGCTCCCGGTCAAATAATTCGCGTGCGCCAGTGCCAGGCGATTTTTCGCGGTCTGCTCGTCGCGCTCCATCCGGTCTTTCAGCGCGAATTGCCCAGCCAAAATAACCGCGTTCTTTTGGTTCGCGTTCATGGAATGGTAACGGGCCAGCGCTTCCTCCGGCACGGCGCCGGGGACGTTCTTTAAGTAATCGAACATGGCATCGTTAAACGCCGCTTGCTGCTTATCCTTATGGTATTGCTGGAATGCTTCCGATAAGCTGGAGCCCAAATTCGCACCTGCCTGCGCGATCATCTGCGGCGCCGTGTATGGGACCGAGATACTGAAACTGCCGCCTCCGTAATCTGCCATTGTGTTACCCTTCCTCCCCTATGTAATCCGGCATCGTGTGTAACTGGAGCACTTGCCCGCCCCGGTTCGGCACGTTGCGCTTTAGCTTTGGGCAAAAGACTTCTTCCGCCCGTTCCCGTGGATCGATGCACGCCGTGCAAGCGTGCGTGTAATCGTTGTTATACCAAAGCTCGCCCTTATCCTGCCGGTCTTTATAGCGCGACTTTTGCACCGGCACGGCCTGGCTCTCGATGTATTCCCATACCTCCGCATCGGTCCAATCCCGCAGCGGAAACACAATCTCCACGCCTGGCAGTTTTACAAAGTTGGCCTTTAACGGCACCGGGCCCTCGAAAGGATCCACGTCGCTCGATTTGTGCCCGATAAATACCAGGTCCCACGGGTAAGGGGTAAAGGCTACCTTCGGCCGGGCCAGCCAATCGTTCAGCCCGCAGATGTAATCCCGGCGCGGGTAAACTTCCGGGCCCGCCACGTTCTTAGGCATATCGATTGCCACGGCGCCGAAGTTGTAACGGCTTACCAGCTCCAGCGAGTGCTCGTTTGTTTTTACCCCGGCCGCGAACGGCGGGTAATCGTGCACTTCCATGCTCCAGCTTCTTATGATGCCATTCGCAAACTCGTTCTTGTGCGGAAACCAGGGATCCCGGTAATAGACTACCGGGAGCGGGAAAGCGTGTGTTAGAGGAAAATGCTGTCCGTTAAGCCCGGTCGAGAGCGCGATGCGAATAAGTGTAGCCAGCGCCATGCTATCTTTCCCGAAGGAAAGCATCACCGCGGGTTTGTCGGCTTTCGTAGCCTTTGCCCGGATCAAGTCCAGGCTCTCTTGTATCTTACTCATGTTAATAGGCCGTAGCCGCGGCACCGGCGATGCTTCCTATCGTGCTTAATGTGCTGCCGCCCTTGTTCGCGCCAGCTACCGCCTCGTTTGCGGCTGCTTCCTGGTTGCGCGCGGACGCTTGCCCGAAATACTGCAAAATAGGATCCTCCAGCCCGGTAAAAGTTTGTTGCGCCGTCTGCTCCGTTTGTAACGATGGGGTAATGGCGCCGGATTCCAGGCCCTGGATGGATCCGCTCAGCGCTTGTTGGAGCCCGATGTTTTGCCCGTAAAGTCCCTGGATCGAGCTGGCCAGCCCGCGTTCTTCGCCGCTAATCCCGAGTCCCTGGTCCAGCGCGGTGTTAAAGCGCTGCTGCCGGTATTGTTCCCGGTTTAAGAGGCTTTGCGCGATGGCCTGGTTCCCGCGTAAATTACCCAGCTCGGCAAATTGTCGGTAGGTTTCCTGGTTTTGCGTGTTCATCTGCTCCTGGGAAAGCGCGCCGCCGCTCTGGAGCGTGGGTTGGATCTGGCTCCTGTAAATGCCTGCCAGGGAGCCATAAACATCTCTCAGCGGCCCGGCCAGCGCGCTCGCATCCGGTAATTGGCCTATCATCCGGCGCAATCCTCCGGTGAGCTGTGGCAATTCCCTTTGCATTCCCAGCGCAATGTCCCGCGAGCCAGAGAGCAAATCTTCGTTGTTAAAAAATCTGTTAAACATCGGGAGCTGATTTTTCTTAAACAGTTGTAGCGCCTGTTTAATGTCTCCCGGTATGTTGGTTTTTGGTATGTTCGGTGCCCCGCCCATCATGCCGCCCATTGTTACACCCTCCCTTTCCCCGCACGCGCTCGGGCCACGGCTATCAGCCGGTCCAGCCGCCACACGCGCCTTACTTCCTTGTTATCCCTGTGAAATGAAATCTTCGGGAGATAACACGGCACCGCGTTAAGCAGTGCGGCGAGATCCCCGGATGCGAACCGCACAAACCAGCCCCACTCGGGCGTATCGCCTATCGGTTTTCCCTCTTTATCCTGCGGCCGCAGATCGCTAATACTGGCCAGGGCGAAACAGGCGGGGCTGGAAATCACTACCCCGTGCTCCAGGTAAAAGAGCACATCGCGCGCCAGCGGCACATCGCTGTAATGCGCATACCACAGTTCCGCCAGGCGAAAGGGCGTGTTTCGCTCGTTGTTAAGCAGTGGCAGCGCGGGTGCTATAATCCTCATGCCAGCATCCTCGCAGTCTCGGAAATCGGTATGCTATCCACGCCGCAGCCCAGTATGTCGCAGGCGCCCCCCTCGTTCTCCACGCGGATGCATACCCACCTGCCATTTTCCAGGATGGGGAAACGCTCCAGGGTCTCTTGTTTCGGGCTGGCTACTGGCGGCGCGGTCCCTGGCACACTGAAAACAGGGCCCACGGGCAACGTCTCAAAATCCTGGCCCGCATAATCATCCAGCGCGGTGACGGAATAATCTTCCCGCATCGGCTCGTTAGGGTCCATCGTGTCCGGGTCGAAATCGGGGTGGCCATGCGTATAAAAGCTCAACCGGTCTTTGGTAAGCGGGCCGTTCTCGGTCAACACTTTTTCCTCGTTGTAACCGTCCACGATGGCCGTCACTTCAATGCTGGGATTAAAAGTCGATAACCCCAGGATGGCTTGCTGGTGCCGTTTAAAGCTGGCGGGATCGTTCCCGGTGTAACCGCGGCTTTGAAACACGTCGCGCACCGGGTAAAGGCCCCTTACCAGGTTATCGCCTACGCCTTCGTAAAGCAGGTAAACAGCGCTGTTATAATTGTCCACACCGTAAAGGCGCGGTTTACCGTCATACGCCAGCACATGTAGCGCGTTGATTCTGAAACTGGGATCCTGCCACCAATCCGGCACGCTCTCCCATTTGCGCGTGGTAAGGTTTATCACCAGGATGGCGTTGTTACCGCCCTGGGTAAAATCCAATGGCACAGCGAAGAAACCGTAACGGTCCAACACCTGGCTGCACGCCCAGTTTTGCGCCGGGCCCCAGTTTATCCGGTCGATCAACGGCTGGATCTCTTCGCTCACTGGCACCGGGTCCGTGGCGATCTGCTCGGAAATGACTTCGCTTAACCGGTAAAACCCGCCCGGTTCATCGAGAAAGATAGCGTCCGCACCGTCCTCGATCACGCACTTGTTTGAGAGCACACCGTGCTTACTCGATAACATGCGCTGGCTGGCTTTGGTGGGATCCAGTGTAAAGTTTTCCAGTAAATGAATGGTGCGCCGTTTACCCACTACCACGCCATTTTCAGAAACAAACGGAAACACCCGGGTAATCCAATCGCTCTCGCCCGAGTTAATGCGAAACACGCCCCACACCGGATCGTAGCTGGAGTAATTGCCTACGTCCGTCTGTAGAATTTGATCCCGCCACGGCACCGGTGGCCATTGCGCGTTGTAAAGCAGGATCCGGTCCTTAAACGGCTGGCCATGTGTGGTAGCCGGGATCACCTTGCTGCCATCGGGCGCGTTATCCAGGGTAGCCAGCTTAAACATGGTGGGGCTTACCGAGCTGCCCCCCACTGGCGGGGTCCCGTCCCATACCAGCGGCACCGGATCCGGGCTGGGACGGCGCAGCATGTAAACCTTGTCAAAGCTCTGCACAAATTCTACCCCGCCGGTCCCGGTAGTCCTGCCAGCATCCAGGTTTACCTTGTAAGGGTCTTTCCCATACTCCAGCACCCAAATGAAACTCGTGTTAAGCGGAGACACCAGTAGCACTTCATCCGCGTTGGGGTTGTTATACACGCCCGAGCCATTCAGGTAATTGCCAAATACCGGGTTAAAATCTCCGGGGAGCGCCGTGCCCGGCCGGGTCTGGCATTTGCGGTTCCGGCACCGTTTGTTCTCGCTCCTGCTCATCATCCCGGGCCCGAGCTGGTCCGGGTCGCGCGTCATATCCACGCCGATGAACTGAGTATCGCCGTCGCGTGTTACCCGCGTATCGCGCTGTGTGTAGCTACTCCACCTGTCCGCCATCGCCCTGCTCTCCCTCTGCCCGCGTTATTTCGTAAGCCTGTAGCTGCGCCTGGTCCTGGTTAATAAACTCGTGCGCCATCCCCTGCCGGGCATACCAATCGCCCCCGCCGCGCTTGGAGCATTTGGTGTAACCTTCCTCGGTCCACGAAGCAAAAATTTGCACCGCGCCGAAGTGCTCCATTAACTTCGCTGCCGCGCTCTCCAGTAATTGCTCTGCCTCTTGTGCGTTCACGGTCGCTTCGTGTTATCCCAGGTCTCCGGGTTAAATAACATCCGGGTTTGCGTGTCTCTTTTGGCTTCGGTTTCTCTTCTCCGCAGCTCTTCCTCGGCCGCCCGGTGCGTGGCGCTTTCGCCTGGCGTTTGGTCCAGTAGCTTCACCAGGTCGGCCGTGGAATAGACTGCGAAGTAATCGGCGTTCACTACTCGTTACCGCCGCCGTCACCCGGCTTCGGTTCCGGTTCCGGCGCCGGTGTCGGCGCGGGTTTCGTTGGTTTCGGTGTTTCTGCGTCTGCCATTTTTTTCTCCTTCCTTTATTGGTTTGTCTGATACCAAATCCATGCGTCTATCACCGGCGTCCCTCCCGAGACGGTGATTTTAATGCCTCCGTTCATGGGCAGCGGTTTCTCCGGGAAATAATCCTGCGGCCCGCCATCGGGGTGCGGCGCGATGCTGAATGGCGCCATTAAATGTTTGGGCGTTGTTTCCCGGTTTGTTACCTCGATGGTGCCGCCGCCTGTGCTGCAACAAAGGATGATCCCGGTAAGGTTCACCGAGTTTTGCACCGGCTCGTAGCTGGCAGCCGCTCCGGCGATGTGAAGTTGTGCGCACTTTTCCGTCATGGGCGTATCACCGTGCCTTGAGCACGCCACAGGCGTGGATCCGCAAACGGCTGTTGCGAAATGGCCAGTAAAAGTAGAGCGCGGTAGGGAGCCTGCTTAGTTGCACCGGGCCCAGTTGCCGCACGTCCGGCGTCCAGGCGGACAAGGTGGTATGCAGTAGGTCGTCACTGGGCGTGTTGGTGTAAAACATGTCCGCACTGTGGATCGCACTTTTGATTTTCATGGTGAGAATGTTGGAGTCCACGCGGTCCCGTAAAAGCTGGATGCCCAGCATCACCGCGTAACCCCCGGCGCCAGCTACGTTCTGCGGGAAATGTTGTTGTAAGCCATCCCCGCCATAGGCGCGGACCGGTCCGCTATCCAGAATAGAAGCGCAAGCTACGTCCACTGACGGGCCGCCTTCATCGTTCCGCGGCCGCCAGAAATTTGCGTTGGTAGTGCCTATACCCTGGTCGCTGGTGACAAGCTGCTGGAGTCCCTTTTTTCCGTTGGTATCAAAAACATTCGTAAACCCGGCAAACACCCAGCTCGGACCGGCTGCCTGGCTTCTTAGTCCTATGAAGTGCCGATCCTGGTAGCCGTCCACCACGTGGTTGCTCCCGATGGTTTCCGACAGGCCGGTAATCAAATCATCGTCGCTCTCATCGGTGATTGACAGGAAAGCGCCTACCCGCAAGTCCAGCCAGTTCGGCGCCTGGAATGGGTAAAGGAAATATTCCCGGATGCCCAGGATCAAACATTTTTCGCCGGGCCCTTTATCGTAAATTTCAGCGATGGCTTTACCCTCTCTTTCTCCCTTATGGCAATCGCGCTCCTATGGTGGGCGTGGTAAGCGTGGCGCCGCCTACCTCCTGCTCACCCGTTATTTGGGCAGCTACTACCGGGCCAGCCGGTAAAAGCTGGAAATCCATGAGCGCGTAAGCCTCTGTGCTCCCGAAAATGCCTGTAAGTAATCGCACCATTTTTAAGCGGTCCTATACCTCGGTGCCGGTTTCTCCTGGTCTGTTAAATTGGTGTAAGCCGGGGCTATTTGTTTTTGTGTAGCCGCGGCATCCTCCGCGCTGGCTCCCTGTTGTTCTACCTGGCCTTTGTCAGTCTGGCCGCTCTCTTTAAGGGCATCGGAGTAAGCGCCAGTTACCACCGTGTCCACCAGGGCACGCGGGAAACAGATAATGTCCCACCAGGGATTTCCCATCGGCACGATTTCCGCGTTCAAAGTTACCATGTCCCGGGAGGAAAATTTCAGTGTCAATAGCGCCGGATCGATCAATGTGGACATGGCATTAAAGAACGGGTCGCTGGACGCCTGAATTTCATTCACGATCCCTTGCAAAATGGCCAGAGCGGAACCCCCCGGGTTGGTATAACTAATGGAGTGCAACACGGAGCTGGTATCGATAAAGGTCAGCTCGTATGAGGCTTTCGGGGTGGCGCTTTGCGCGCTCATGCTTAATTGAATGATCTGCGCCAAAGCAGGGCTGAACGGCACTGCCTGCACGTAGTATTGAACGTTGTTAATCGTGTTATAGGCGGTGTGCATCGGCGGCACTGGAGCGGGGCCCACAGTCACGATTTCCGCATCATCGCCATAGACCAATTCCAGCGGATCACCCGGCGCGCCGGTAGTCACCGTGTCCACTTCCGGCGTGGTATAAGAGAAATAGTAGGAGCGAACGGCAAAGAACTGGTCCGCTTGAACCTGGATCGTTAAAGTCGCTGTATCTAATGTGAACGTAAAAGCACTAAGGGCAGCGTTACCGGTAAGGGAATTATAGATGGCCATCAGAATATCGGCAGCCGCCTCACCCTGGGCAGCCTGGTAAGTAGCGCTGCCGATCACCGCGCCCGTTGCGTCCAGAATGTCCCAGGTATGTTGTGTTTGCCAGGTATCCAGCAATTCCTGGTGCTGGGTCACTTTGGTAATTTGTGGCCGTCCCTGTATTGCCGGTTGCTCCGGCTGCGCGGTTTGCACTACTGCCACAGTTAAAGGCAGTGGATCCGCCCCTTGTTGTCCGGTGGGATCGTTTCCCTGGTTCGCGCCGGAACGGCTTTTGTAACATTGGCCCGTCACAGGCGAGTAGGTAAGCTCGCCCCTTTGGTAAACCTCCGCCGTGTCCCACGCTTCTGCGGTGAAGGTGGGCGCCTCGGGAATAAACTTAATCCATACCGTAGGGCCGTGATCCCAGCCCACATGCAAGCCTTTGTCCAGTAGATCAAAGTGCGTGTCACTGGGTCCCTGGATCTTTTGCGGATCCACCAGATACACCTTTAACGGCCGGTTAATCACCCGTTTCTCCAGTTGTTGGTAAGCCACATAATGGTTTTGATCCGGGGTCCGCTCTTCAATCACCGTCCATTCCGGCCGGTCGAAGTTATCCCAGGTGCGGCCCACCCACGCGTTAATGAAACTCACCAGCGCTTCCGCCTGGTTCTTTAACAGGCCGCGTCTGCGCGGGTCGTAACCCAGCTTGTAGGCCAGCGCCCATAACACGTCGTCCCGGAAATTTGCCTTTCTCATGGGACTTCGATTGCTGAAATACCCACACCGGCGACAATGCCAATCCCGCCCGGCGCGGTCCAAAGTTGCAGGTCGAACCAGTAAGCCACACCTGGCGTCAAGCCTGTGAGCACGGCGCTGCCCGAGAGCGGCGCGGTCTCGTTTGCAAAATTGCCCTGGGCGCCGAATACACCGCCCGCTACGGTGCCACTTGGTGGCGCACCGTTAGCCGGGGGTGCGCCCGTTCCGTAGCGTATCTGCCCGGCCACAGCTTTGGCCGCCACACCGTTACCGATTGACCCACTAAAGGCGAGAAACACCTTGCCACTGGCTGTTGGCGTAAGAGTGTGCCCGATGCCAAGTCCCATCATCACGCCCGGACTGGCCACCGAGGTTCCCACAGGCGACGCTGCCGGGGTTTGCAAACTGGCATACACAGGTGTGGGAGTAGGTTGTAAGATCTGCCAGGTAGGCGTTATGCTCGTTAGCCGCCAATACTGGCCGGTATCAGATTGGTAAGCTATCCGGCCCACATCGGCGGCAACAAAACCCAGGGCACTATTCCGGGCCGCTGCGTTTGGATACACCCAGCTTTCAAGTCGATGGTTAATCGTTAAATTTTGGTGGTTCATTTTGCCATTCTCCTTACTCCTGCGTAGCTCACCGCATCCTCCTTGCCTCGATGAAGCCGTAGGCAGCAAAGCCGCCACTGGCGAACGTTGGCGCGGTTACCACGAGATAAATCGTGGTTGTGCTTGAAAGACTGACCCGATGTGGCGGCAGAGCCAGGGAGCCAATCCTGGTTAAAGTCGTGGCACTGGGGGCTGTGGCGATAACTCCCGCGCCGAAACCGTCGTCAACTTGCGTGTTTGTCGTGGTGCTAATGCTCGCAGACGCCGCATAGGAAGTATTCGCTGGCAGGTTATTGAAGAAACAATTCACATTGCCCCGCACGTCCCAATCCCCAGCCGTAAGCGAGATACTGGTAAGGTTCTTTGTTTGCGCGCTGGTATAGACAACCTGGCTCGCGGATGGCAAAGCGCTTGTTACTGTTTCGCCTACCGCGCCCGCTGCCGCGTTATTGTTGGTGTTTGTCCCGATGATGTTAGTTGGAACTAGCGTGGGCACGGTTAGCGTCCCGATGAAGGTCGGATTTGTCGTAAATGGCACGCCTGTTGGGTTGCCAGACCCGGGCATCCAAGCCACCTGCCCGGCATTGTTCTTAATTGGAACATACCAGGGCACGGTGCTCGGTGGATTGCCCAGTGGCGGTTCAGCACCCAGTGTGGTCCCAGTGCCACCTTGCGCGAGACTGGCTGTGCCCAGTAGATTGCTAAAGTTAGGCCGCACGAAGGCTGGCGTGGCGCTCGTGGCGTTATCGCTGTTTCCGTAGAAGGTATTTGCGGGTGCGGTAGGCGCGGTAAAAGTAATCGCAGGCGTCGTTGTGCTATTGCTTACACTGGCGGCAAACAACGGCAGTAGATTCCCCGCAGTTACACTCGTGACCGTGCCCGTGCCGCTGGGACTGCTCCAAATCGTATCGTAGTTGGTAGCGCTGTTTTTGGTGAGCACCTGGCCATTTGTGCCACCTGTAGGCACACCCACACCCGGGCTACCCGCTGGCCCTGGGCTCCCTGTGGGTCCTGGGATGCCTTGCGGTCCCGGGCTGCCTGTGGGACCTGGACTCCCTGCTGGCCCCGCTGGCCCTGGTGAACCTGCGGGACCTGGGCTACCTGCTGGGCCCGGGCTCCCGGTAGGCCCCGGTATGCCTTGCGGCCCCGGGCTTCCTGTGGGACCCGGGCTGCCCGCTGGGCCGGGCGGTCCCAATGGTGGCGCGGCGAAGATTAAGCCTGTCTCGCTTGGGTTTACCTGTGCAATGTTACCGGCCTGCCCGCTGTAACTGTCTGGCGTATCGGTAAGCGCCAGGAAAGTGCTGGATCCAATGGGTAACCCCAGCACGGTCACACTGCCAAAATCAATCGTGGTAGGCGAAACTACCTTGTGCGTCTTGGTATCGGCGTTAATCGGCTCGGTAGCGCCCAGCACGGTGCGGCCGCAAAACACAAATAACAAAATAACAATGGCCAAACCGGCCGCGATAAGAATTTGTTTCGTTGTCCGTCTCATCCCAGTCTCTCCCAGTGTTTGTTGTTACTGGCCAGGTTCCAATCGTGCGGCTGCACCTGGCCGGGGTCCTCGGGATCGGCCTGCCCGCCATAAAGCCCCCACGGTTGTTCCTGGCGGCTGCCGCCTATTACGAGCGTGATCGATACTTTGCTGGCTACCGCTTTCGTCGCCGTGTCCAGGCTTTGCAACGAAGGCTCTTCCGGGCCGGTGAGCGAAACAATCTCGGGGTGATATTCTTCCGCCATCATGGTAGGCGGTCCTGGCATGGGCATGTAACCTGTGGCGCACTCGCATTCGTCCGTTAGCGTGGTGACGTTGCTTTGCCCGTTTGTCTCGCCATTCCACGGCGGTGAATAACAGTAACAGGGATAGCTCGGCGCCCAGGCCACCGGAAAACCCCACGGCTGATATTTGAACCGCTGCCCTTGCGCCCGGCGCCAGTCGATTTCGGTCACTAGAAAATCCTCGGCTTGCGCGTCTGCATCGCTGGCCAGTTGGCGCCGGGCCGCTACCTGGTCCGGGCTGCGGTCGCTATTATCGGTGTCGCGCAAGGTATCGGCATACACACCGGCCTTTACATACTCCGCGAGAAACGCGGGAAACTGCACCCAACGCCAGTAAGTAGGCTCGTTCTCGGGCACCTTATTTACATTGGTGCTTAATGCCTGGTAACATTCCCCGGTGCCTGACCGGTAAACCAGGTCGCCTCTGTTATACGTCTTGCCATCGATGTAAGGCACCATCGTGTAGCGCTCCGGCCTGGGCACGTAAGTCACAAACACGGTGAGCCCGCCATACCCGCATACATCGATCCCTTTCCCGCTGATGTGATAACAAAGCGGTTGCGGCGTGGTAAGGCGGGGGTTACCCGCGTAAACGCCTATCATTTCGCCTATGGGCCGTTTGCATACCTGGTCCAGGGCAATGTAACGGTCCAGCGGATCGATGGGCTCCCAGTAAGTCTCATCCGTAGGCAGATTGCCGGTAGGCGGATCCCCGGCGCCTTCGTTTTTTACCCGGTAATAAGCCGCGCCATCCAGGCTATGGGTAGCCACGTTCGGCATGTAAAAGACTTCATCCGGTTTTCCGTTTTCCCCGTTTACATGAAACTGCCGGGTGCTATTCCAAATCTGCCGGTAGGCGCGCTCTTCGGTAATGAAGAAATCCGGCCACTCCCACACACGGGAGCCTTTATCTACGCGCGCGTTCATCCGCTCGCAGATCGTCTCCGCGGCATCGCTCAGGATGGCATCGCCTTTGGGGTCCAGATCGTGCCGCCTGGCTATGGCATCGAAAACGCTTTTAAATTGGACTGTGCGCGTAGCCATAGCCTGTTAAAACTCCGGCGCGGGTGTTTCATGGGCGGTTACAACAACACGCCTGCCAGGGTTTTCCGGCCCGGTCTGGAGGCTTGCCTTACTACTATCGCCAAGCGCCGCCGTCGCGGGCTCTCCCCGCGCACCATTTCCCGCGCCGAAACCGTTTACCGGAAAGAATCGCCGTGGTGGCGCTGGCACCCGCAGCTCCGGGCTCTTTTTCCACGTATCTTTTTCAAAATCGCTATCTTTCCAGCAATCAGCCCCGTGGCGCCGTCGCATGACCTCTTTTAAGAATGGGTGCACACACATTTTGTGTTGCCCCAGGCCATCCACGAAGCGCGTCTCCCGCTGCCAGTTTTCGCGCGCCATTTGGCGTTGCTCCCAGAGGGCGCACTCCAGTTGCCAGCGGTAAAACTGCATCTTGCGTTCCCGGTAGGCTTCGTATAGCCGCCCGCTGCATAGCTCCGTTACCTGGCTTTTAGTAAGAAAGGGTGCCATAAGCTCCAACTCCCTTGTTGGTTTGCCTTCCATATACGGCACCCTCCTTAGTTCCGATGGCTTGTTATCGGTGACGTTTTTTCCTAGCTATCGGCGTTTTCGCTTCGGGGTGTTTTTTTTTCAGCCCCGGCTTGCGCCGTTTGCTTTTTCTCTCCCTCGGCTCCAGCCGCCTCGCCGCTGGCCGGTTTGGTCCCGGTGTGGGCCATGTTGGCGAACAGGCGGTTATGATCGCTTACCTTGAACAAGTGAATCTCCTGTTCCTGGTCGGTCTCCTGGTTGGTGTAGGGATCGCGGATGGCCACGCTCTCCTGCGTTTGATCCTCTACCTCCACGCCTTCCGGTAGATCGTGTGGCTCTTCCACTTCTTCACCTTCCTGCGGCGCGGCATAGGCGGTAAAGCCGCCGCTGCCGATCACTTCCTGCAATGCAAGCGCCATGATTCGCGCTTTTTTCTTTTCCTCTGCCATTTTGTTTTCCTCCTTTCCTTTACGGAACTGGCGGCGTCGCCGCGATTTTGAAGTGGCCCCGCGGATCGCCAAACTCCCAACCGAGTATGGAATCGATGAGCCCCGAGTAACCGCCGCCCAGGTAGGGCAGCTCGGTGTGATCGCAATACATGACCTGGCGCATTTGCACGTAGTCCATGTTCACCCCGTAACCGCGGTATTGGTCCGCGATGAAAGGGCAAAGCACGATTTCAAACGTGCCAAAGTCGCCTTCGTAAACGTCCACGCCGTAAGCGGCAAACTTGCGGCTGTCGATTGCTTCGGCCTGGGTGCGCACCACTACGGTGTAGTTAGCCTTGTTAGGCACATACTTTCCGAAGAACTCGGAGATATGCGCTTTTAGGCCGCTCCCGGCGAAAAGCACCAGCTCGGTGGTTTGCCCGAGCAGATCGTAACGGCTCTTCATAATCCCCACGAACACGCTTTCATCGAGAGCATCGATGGCGCCCGTGTAGATTTGCGCGGCCGGTGTGCGGTATGCTGCGGGGATGGCCGTTTGCGCATCGCCAAAGGCGAGCGTCCCATCATTGATAACCCGCCCCAGTCCCAGGAACCGGGAGCCCACTGTGCCGTTATCGTCGTTACTATCCTGGTCGGAGAGCAAACAAAACTCCACGTCTCGCTTTTGCTCTTCGATCTTTTTCTTCACCTGCTCGTTGTATTTGCCGAAGTTACCGGCGCTATCGTTTACCTTGTCCGCGATCACGCTTACCCGCGGTGTGCGCCAGAAGCGCTCTCCACGGTTGTAAACGCGGTTCTGCTGATCGCTTTCAAACGCGGTCACGTCCGCGTTCTCGGGCGGTGGCGTAGTTTTTCGGCCGTTCATGTCTGTGAGCGTCCAGGAGAAAAGCATGTTTGTTAGCCTGTTCCCCTTCTTAATGCGCGAGCTAAAGGGCGTGTTTCGCACGTCCGCTAAAATCAAGGCATCGCTCAGGTCCTCGTGCACGACCTGGTTAGCCGTCATTACTGCTGGCATGTTTCCCTCGTTTCCCTCTTTGGTGTTATGCCAGAGTCTTTTTCTGTTGCCCGGTCCCAGCTCCTTGCGCAATGCGCAGTTTGGTAACAAAATCGCCTAGCGCTTCCTGGCTGAATCCGCGGGCCGCAAATTCTTCTCTGGCCTCTTTTGCATCCACACCATTCCCTGCAGGGCCGGTAGCACGTCTCTCCGGCGAACGTCCGTTAGGCACTCCCGGGGCCAGCGGCACACGCGGCTGATTCAAGATCGCGGCCGCTTTATCGCTAAGTGGTTTGCCATCCTTGCCGGTTGGCTTTTTCCCCTTGGCCTCTCGTGTGCGCTCGCCATACACGGCGTCACCTATGCGTAAGAGAAACTTGGGATCGCGCCGAATCTCCGGGAACGCGCTCAAATACTCGGCCGCCTTTTGGTTTTCCTCGGTGCCCTCTTTGAACATTTCCGGGTAACTCTTTTGCGCTTCCTGCATATACTGGCTCGCCTGGGTCAGTAATGCGTGTTTCTTCGGCAGCCCCACCAGTAACGCATCCAGCGCTTTGGCTTCCATTTCGGCCACCTGTTCCGGCATGAAATCGTAATTGGTGATTTCACCTTTCGCGTTTCTTACCGGCACATCTGTGGCCCCGTCGCGGTGGGTCACTGCAAATAGCAATGCCTCGCGCGCGGCTGCCTCTGCCCGGAGATAACTGGGCCCGTCAACTACGTCTGCCAGCGGATCCTCCGGTGTAGGCGCCGGGGCTGCCGGTGGCTGCTGTTGCTGCCCGGTTTCTCCCCTGGCCGCTGCAAGCTGCCCCTCCAGCTCCGTTACCCTGGCCTTGGCGTCCCGCTTTTTGCGGGCTTCCTCGAATACCCTGGCTTTGGCACTGGCTGGCCATTCCTCCGGCACCGTTTCTTCCTTAACGGCCGCCGGTGGCGTTTCTGGCGCCTCTGCAGGCTGGCCTTCCTCTTCGGCCGGTTCCCCGGCCGGTTGCTCTTCGCCCGGTTCTTCTTCGGATTCGCCTGGTTGCTGCGTCTCTTCTTTTTTCTCTTCGCCTTTAGGTGCTACGTGCTCTATCACGTCCGTGGGCACGCCTAAGTCTGCCAGTAAAGCTCCTAGCCTTCCCGGCTCCGGCTTGGTGGTTGTGCCCAGTGTTTCCGGTCCTGTTACGGCCGGTGTGGTTCCTTCGGCCTCGCCCGTTGCCGCGGCGCCCTGCGCTTCGTTCATGGATGCCCTCCCCCATGTTTAGGAAACATCGATTCTGTTTGGGCGAGCACCTTGCCCACCACCAGGCCGCATTCGATGGAAACTGCCATGAGCGCAGTTATCCGGCGCCTGGGCTTAACACGTCAATACCGTGACCGTAGGACTCGACACGATTCGGCACGACTCATCACGAATCGTCACGAAATTGGCCCTTTCAGCACACGGCCGAAAACCGTGTCAAATTTTTTTTTCGTCCCTCGTGTTACTCGTGTTAAACACGCGATATTGCCAATTTGGCAATTTTTGATCTGCTAAATTACTGGATGAAACGGAAACGCAAACAACCGCGCAAAATGACGCCGCCCCTGTCGTTGCGCGATGTGGATGGGGCCCGCGAAATTATCGCGCTGGATGAAGAACTGATCACATCGAAACAGTGTTACTCGGGCCGGGTAACACTGTTTTTAAACCTGGGCCCTAACCTGCACATCACCATCGGCTCCAGGTGTGTGAATAAAAGGCGCCTTCCCAGCGTCACGATTCGCGCAGTGGACGTTATTCGCCCTTCGGTGGCTCCTGCCCTTGCTGACCGGCTATCGGCTTATCAGGGGGCGCTGGATGCGATGCAACCGGACCCGACTGCATAACGCGGGCAAACGTGATCGCGGCGCGGCAATGCGCCGCGAAAGCGAAATGTTTAGGGTTACTCTCCAGGTATGTCTCCAGCTCTTTTATATCGAGGCGGCTGGCCATACCGCACAGCTCGCCCACGTTCATTAGCGCTTTGCCTAAGTTGTAGTTCATTTTTTCTTCATTCCTGGTGGCAAATCTGCGAGAATCACTTGCGTCAGCGTGATTCGCGGATCGCGCGCAAACTTCATCAGTTCTTCACCGCTCGGTTTGCGCGTGGTAAGGTCGTCGTTAAAAACGCTAATCTTGCGGCACTCGATACACACGCTTATATCGCCCGGGTTTGGCCGGTCATCGCCTGTCGGACTGGTGGCCGCGTTAAACTTGTGCCCGCAATGCGGGCACGCGCACTCTGGCATTTTATGGGCTTTCATAACGTGCCTCCGTTGAATAAGCGGCCAAGCTGCCGATGCATTTGCTGCCGATTCATTTGCTGCACCTGCTCCCGTTGCGCTTCCATTTCCAACTGTTGAGCGTGCGCTTCCGCTTGCATCGATTCCCACACGTCGCGCGGCAGGGTTTGTCCCAGCCCTCCCACAAATGGGCCCAGTTGCGCCGTCTGCCGTGGCGCTTGCTCGCGTTTTTTCAGCACTTCCAATACCGCGGCATCCACGTCTTTGGCTTTCTCTGCATATTTCAAAACTTCCTTCGGCAACATTGCTTCTACCTCCTTATCGGTATCCACTGCCCCGGCCCACGCCCCCTGCCTGTGCGGGGGCGTGAGCGGTGAATCGAACACACCTACTGCCATTTTTTACCCCTCATCTTCCCGCAGAATTTGCTCAATCTTTACATCATCATCCCACTGGGCCACGAAATATTTATTTTCGTCGCCCCGGATGATTCCGAAAATGATCGGATCGGGCACTACTCTTACCGATTGCACCGTAGCTACCTCGAAATCATCGAAGCACCCCAGCGCTTTGGCTTCACGCACTTTGGCCAGCGCCTCTTTCGGTGGCACCTTGTTGTAGGCCGCGATTTTGGTAAACACGAGCTGGTCATAGCTGTAGCTGTAATCCACGTAATGATTCTTCCAGGTCTTGCCTTTTAGTTCCTCGGCAAAACGCCGGAAGTTTTCCGGGGTCACATACCGGAAATGCTCGAAAGCGATCCGGCATTTGCGCGCCAGTTCGCGGTCCTCTTTTACCTTCGTCGCGGCCGCATTAAAGCCCAGGTCCCGCAGCTCGGCCTCGCTGGGCGCGGGGCACGAGCTATCTGCTTTTGGTTTTGTTTCTTCTTTTGTTGTTGTCATAAAGGTAGCCTCTCCAAATCGGGTTTGAATTTTCTTTATCAACATAGTTTCTTTCTCCTGGCATAGTTGAGCACGTCACACACGTCTTGTAACGCTTTGCGCCGGGCCATCGTGGCCCGCCGTTTCTCTTTGCGGACCGTGCTTTTCAGCTCGCCCATCTTGCACCACAGGATAAACTTTTCGCCTCTTACACGCTCGGTCTCCGCGTAGGCCAGGCGCACTCTTTCCGTAGCTTCATCCCGGTAAGCGCACAGCATGTTATTCGTGGAGCGCTCGCCATCGAGCATCATAGCCAGCCGGTCCAGCTCGTCTTTACGCGCGGCCGGTAAGTGTTTCCAAATCGGGCCCGCTGGTTCGCGCTCGCCGTTCCTGCTCATAAATCCTCTATCTCTTTAATTGCATCCAGGCAGTTTTGGCGGATCGCCATAAAATTGGTAAACGCTTCCTCGGCGTGCTCAAATGTTCGCTTCGCGTTCAAAAAGGCGATGATAGCCAGGTTAATCAGTAACCCGCCGCCAGCACCCGCAAACATGGCCCGCCACAGCGGGGGCGGCTGTGTAAACGCTACCACGATGAAAAGCACACCTGCCGGTGCAAACAGCGTCCCGGAATAGATGAAAACCCAGGCAGCGCGTCTAAAAGCGCGGCGCCAGCCATCCGCAGAATCGGCGCATTGCCGTGCTATTTGTCTTAGTTGATCGGTTTCTTCCATGTTACTCGCCTTTCATTCTTACCCTGGCCCCGAGCTGGTCCAACCCTTCTTCTCTCCGGTTTAACAGCTCTTCCCGTAGCATCCGCAAATGATCGGCGCCGCCCACGTAACCGGCCAGCACCGTGGCCGGATCCATGTTCGCCGCGGCGTTCACGTTTGCGTTTTCCTCAGCCGTCACGATGAGCTGGAGCACCGCGCGCCATTGCGGATCGCTTTCGCTCACCGCCAGGGCCGCGTTTAGCTCCTGCTCACTTAGCGGCTTTTGGTAAACAATCGGGGTGCGTTGTCTTAACCATCGCAGCACGTATTAGCCTCCGGGCATTTTGAGCTGGGGCGCCTGGCGCGGCTGGAAAGCGGCCGTGGTAAGCGCACGCCCTATCTGTGGGTTTTGGGTGTATTGTTGTATTTGGTTCATAAAGAATTGCCCTCGCTTTTTTAAGATTTCTACCGTGTCCGGCGCGTTTTGTAGCCGTTGCGCCATGAGCGGGTTGGGACTTTGCAAGGTGGTTTGCATTAAAGTTTGCAACCGTAGCTGGTGGTTCCCATACATCGGTAGCGGTGCCTCGATTCCGGTAAACGCCTGGGCGATTGCGTTCAGTTCATCGGAGATTTCCTTTTGCGTGGCTTGCTCTTCGGGCATCACCAGGCCCACGTCCGCCGCATCCGGCTCGATGATTTCCATTGCCATGCGGAAAAGCGCGTTCACGTTCGCCGTGCCGCCCTGGTTAAATTGCATGGCTTGTCCTATCAACGCCATCTTTTGCTCCGCGTAATCTTCGGAGAGCATCTGCATATCCACCACGGCAGTGATTTCGTATTTGCCCTGGATCTCTTTGCGGTCCAAAGGAAACGGCCGGGCCAGCTCGCCCACTACGCGGGTTACCTCTTCGTCTGCCTCAAATTGCTGCTCCAGTTGAAACACCTGCTCCAGTGCCAGGCTCATTTCGCCCAGAATGTCCGTGCCTATTTCGTCCCGGCGCAGTTTCTTTAAATCGGGGTCCACGGTGGGCCCGAACAAGCCGTAACGCCATTGCAAGCGCTGTTGCACCATTTCGATTACCAGCATGGGCGTGTTATCGGTAGGCGGCAGCGGCATCCAGCCTACTTCGTTCGGCCGGGAGACGCCCAGGATTGCGCCCGGCATCCGCTCGCCTTTCATCGCTTTTACTTTGGAGTAAGGCACAATCATGGGCGGGCTGTGCACCAGGCTGGTGCGATTGGTTAGGCCGTCCTGTTGCGCTTTTATGTCCAGTTCATCGGTGTAAGCCTCTTCCGCGATGCCTACGCTTTGCAGGATCGGCCGGTTCCCTTCCCTGCGGCACATCACCGTAAACGGGTATTCCTGGTGATCGTAGGCGGCCGGGCCGTGCTTTGCGTAAAGCTCCTTGCGCGAGCCCATGCAAAGCGGGTTAAACACGGTCTCGTAAAGGCAGGGCACACCTTCCATCAGCGTTTTGTATTGGAAATGCACGATCTGGATTAAATCGCGGAAACTGTTGGGCGCGCCACCGCTCCCGGGGAAACCGCTGGCGGTCCAGTCGGCCGGGCCTTGCATCGGGAAAGCGAATTTGCCTTTTTGTTTGATCGCTTCGGCCACGAAAGCCGGGTCATAGTTCTCGGTCTCGATGCGGTCCGTTAGCTCGGTCTCCGTAACCCAATCGTCAAACCGGGCCACGCACCTGGCCTCTTGTATGTCGCTGGTTTCACTGGGGAAAAGTAAATCGATCGTGGGCTGCAGCGTGCGCCAGCGCGGCGTGTTTTTGTAAATGTAAGGCACCGGTATTTTGGTGGTCTCGCCTTCGCGCAGGCTTACCACGATCTGGCGCGCCTTTGGCCGGGTAAGAATGGGCGAGAGCTGTTGCACCAGCGTGGTCAACGCATCTTCCATCGTGGGATCGGTGAATGCCTCCAGCATCGCCGTGTTATCGATCCCTTGTGCCTGCATGATTTCGTCCAGCACCTGGAGATTGATTTCGTGGTATTCCAGGCGCCGTTGCTGGATCCATTCGGTGTTTAACACCGCCACGCCGTAGCCCCAGCGCCAGTTAAACGCCAGTGGCACTTCCCGGAGCACTTCCGGCCACATGTGATTGTAAATCCGCCAGCGCAGTAGCTTCGTGGCTTTATCCGCTTCCCGTTCCTGGATCATCGGCCGCACCGCCAGCGCCTGGATTTTCGCCTTGAAAAATGCGTATTTCGACACGCTCACATGATCGCGGATCAAACTCGCTACCATCCGCAACCGGCTATCGGCCGCGCCGTCCCAGGGGAAACAATCCTGCTGCGCGTTTGCGTGTTTACGGCCGTCCACGGTTTGGCCCGGCCAGCGCGCCTGCCACCATTGGCGCGCCTGTTGCACCCTTTGGAAATAAAAATTACAATCGCTCTGCATCTGCTCGATTTCCTTGCAGATTTGCCCGAGCTGCGGTTCGCTTGTTCCTATCTCAATGTTTGCTTCTTCCTGTGCCATTGTTGCCCCCTGTCAGTCTGTCCAGCACGTCCCGCTGGATTTCGGCCGCGTTGTAATACGACCGCCCTCCCGCGAGCCCGTGCGCTGTTATTACCCCTTTAGCAATTAACAAAGTCATTTTGTAACGAGAGATTCCGTTGGCCCGCAGCCAATCCTCCAGCTCCCCAAAACGCAAAAATGGTTTCGGCGCTTCTACCGCACTCATAAGCCTCCCATCGCCTTTATTTGCCCTTGTGTGGTGTGGATCCGTTTGCGCAGCCCGGCCACGTAAGGGTCGTCCTTTGGATGAATCCCGCGGTCCTCATATTCCTGGTAAAGCGCCTGGAGCCCGCGCAAGCGTTCTAGCTTGCGCCGCATCGTGTCCGCGTGCTCCAGCTCAGCTTTGTAAAATGCCATTGGCCTTTTCATTTGCAGTTTTTTGCATCAACTCCCGCAGCGCCATGCGCAAGGTGGGCCGTGTTACCTGGATAAACGGTTTCGGCAGTTGCACCGTCCACGAGGCGCACTTGTTAGGCCGCTCCCGTTCCGGCCAGGCTTGCACCTGGTTGTCATCCATAAAATCCAAGAGATTTGCGTCACCCTGCATGTTTTTACAACGACGGCGCCTTACCCATGAAAGCCTCTTGCTCCGTCTCTTGTTTGATTGTTTCCACAATCTCTTTCGTGGCCGATTCGATCACCTTGTGCGGGTTTACCAGCTCATACCAAAGCGATAGGTGCCCCTCTGTGATTCGGTAACGTAAACGGGCTTGAATCTTGTAAGCCGGGCCGCCGATATATGGCGCAATTCCGAGTGCAAACGTTGCCGGTATTTCCAGCTCGCCGTTTCCACCAGCGCGCCCGGTCGTTTCCGATACAAATTTAATCTGGTGATCGCCGTTCTCCAGGCGCACACCGCTCTTAAATTCCACCGATCTTTTGGCTTCCAGTGTTCGGGAAATTTCCAGCATCACCGCGCCACTGGGCTCCACAATGTCCGCAATGTTATCTTCCACAAACGAGGCGAACGTGGATTGTGACATTGGCTTTTTGTTGCTACCGCTCCAGGCCAGCCATTCCGGTGTTCTGGTAGCTGTGTAGGTAGCGCGATGATCGCCCCAGTTAGCGTTACCATCCTTGCCGCCTTCGTGATAGTTAAGCACCGCGGTAAAAGAGGCGCTGCCGTCTTGTTGAGAAATGTCCGCGAAAATCCGTGTCCTGGTATCCGCGAACAGTTTTACGTAGCGAATCAGGCTGTCCAGGTCCACCAGGTTTACGCTTCCCCTTCTGCGCCTGGGATTATCCAATAGCCCCTCCAGGTCGTGCACCCGTGCGTTGCTCGGCAACACCGTAAACTCACTGCCGCTTTGGGTTTGTTTTATCTCTCCCAGTAACAGCCCGGCCTCAATCGCTGATTCTATTTCTGATTTTTCCATGTTAGCTCGCTGCGACCTCCCTCAATGGTTCTGGTTTCTCTTGTTTGCCTTCCACTGGCCGTAGCTCCAGCTCCCTTTGGTTCGGGTCTTTGCGGAGAAGCTGGTTACTCTCGCTGGGATAAAACAGCGTGCTGGGCTTCACCGATTGCGGCGGATTCACCTTTACCGAATCGGTCACGAACACTTGTCTTACCTCGCCAACAGTCGCCGGTGCTACCTTGATTTGTAGTGTAATCGTCCCTTGTTTCCCGGTTCTCTTCACCGCGCCTACGATTTGGGCGAGCTGTTCTGATAATTCATCGACAACCTTGCCAGCCCGAAGCTGAATTAAGGCATCGAGGAATGAGTTATTCATTACCATTTTGTTATTCCTTCCTGGTTGTATGTTTTGAGTAATCGCGCGGTGCGCACCCTCCCGTTTCGGTCCAGTGTTCCACCTAGAACAAATCCACGTGGAACAAGAACCTTCCCCTGGCGATAACGCCGCATCGCCCCGGCATGGCAACTCTTACAAGTCCGTTGCCCGTTGCGAGCTGGCCGGTGGTGACACGTGGAACAAAGTTTCATGCGTCAATCCGTTCTACGTTTTTGTGTGGACCGTATCGCCAACGCACGTCTGACAAAATCCGCTTCACCATTTGGCAATGCTCTTGAACGTCCTGCCTGTTTAATGCCTCTGGACCAATGGCATCGTAAAGGCCCGGGCACGCCGTTTCCAGGGTCTCTAAATCGTCCTCGCTAATTTGATACATCTTCATGGCCTAGTAACTCCCTCCCCCTTGCCAGCAATAGGCATCCGCGCCCAGGTAATCCAGCCCGGCCAGGGCCGCGTATCTCAGGCAATCAATGGGATCCTTGCAAGCGCCGTGCTGTTTATCTTTCCCGGTCCATTCCCGCAGCGCGTAAATCGTGTTGGGACATTGGCGCGAGATTTTCAGCTTCGGCTCGTTTAACCGGGAAAGCGTAGGCGAGTAACGGCCGCGCTCTACCTCGTGGTCATAATCGAGCATATCGTTTACCAGGCCGGTCCCTTCCTCGATTGTTTTGCCACTGGTAGCTAGAAACTGCATTTCCAGCTCTGCCATTTGGTCAATCAACGTGGTCGATCCTTCCCGCGTGGTGGTAGGTGTGGCGCCGTAACGCGAATCCATCCATCGCTCCGCGATTTCCTCCCACGGCGCCGTTTCCTCCAAGCCTGTCGTGGTCCGTCTCAAAATCGGGTTACGCGGGGCGCGCCACCAATCCGGCCGCGGCTGCTCTTCTGTAGTGGCAGGCGTGTCGCCTGCTTCTTCTTCATCGGGGTGCCCTTCCAGGCGCAAAATCTCGCGCTTGTAACGGTCCAGCCCGAAACCGAAAGAGCGTTGCGCCGGTCCGCGCACGCCATCAAACGGTTGCCCGGGCAAAGTCCACGGCCCCGGATCGCCTACGCCCGGGATATAACAACGCGCGTGCCCGGTGCTGGGCCATTCCCGATAGACATACCAATGCCCGCGCTGATCTATGCGGATCCATAACATAAACCAATTCCGGCCGTCGCACGGATCCACGATGTGATAGTTACTCCCCTCCCTGGGCACCTTGTCCGGTTCTACCACGTGCCAGGCATCGTTAAACTTCGGGAATTGCTGCGCGCTGGATGCGGTCAGGATGCCATACACGCGGGAAAGAATTTTCGCTTCCGTAGCGTTCCGGTAAGCGCGATAAAAACGTTCCTTCCCGAATAACGGCGCGCGCCCTTCCTTTGTCCGTTGCATGGCGCCTTCGTAACCGAAGTAAGGGTTATCCATCGCGTGGAAATACACGATGTTAGCCCGCTGGTTCCCATCGGCGCCAGGGCCAGCTATCTTTATCCGTGGCACATTTTTGTAGCCGATAATTTCAAAATGTTCGCCGCCGCCGCGAGAGTCGCCGCGCTCATCCCCGGTTCGCGGAGTTGCGGTTGCAGGCACGGCGGCGAAATTATTTTCAGCCGGCGAAGTCGTGGCGACTTCCTTTTGGGACTTGGGAGCAAGCGATGCTTCGGCATCATGGAGTTTCCGGCTGAAATGCTTTTTAATCGGCAGTAACTCCGCGGGCACTTCCACGATGGTCTGCGCGCCCCGCTCGTATTCGTTCACTACTGCCGTGTAATTTTCGTCAATGGCGGTAAACGTCACAATGATAATGCCGCCCCGGTCGATCATACGGCCGCGCAATGTCCGCAGTAGCTCCACGTTGCGCAGCTCATCCATCCAGATGGCATCTAGCTGGTCCCCTTCCACGTTCTCCGGGTCTTGCTCGTAGTTCTTAAACCAATGCTGAGCCCGGTTGGGTAACACGAAAGATTGCTCCGCAAACCCGGTTTTCTGTTTGTAAGAGACGTTTAACACCGCGCCCTGCCTGGCTTTGCCGGTGTTAGCTGCCAGCCGCTTTACTTCCGCTGGCATATACCGCCAAAAAATCGGTTGCTGCCGGGCAATGGAAATCGGGCCGGTATCCGCAAAGCTCCAGGTCCGCGCGCCCTCCTGGGCTTTGAGCACTTTCATTACCTTTTTCCCGGCATACTCGCTTTTGCTGGATCGGTTCGCGCCAGCAATGTAAATCTCGTTCGCACCCAGGATCGTTACGGGCACCGGCGCTTTGGCGCCGATTCGCTCTAATCGGCTTACGTCTAACACTACCTCGTGCCCATCGCATAAAAGGTCGTCCGCGATGTGCCAAATATCCGCTTCAAATCCGTGTATAAACGGATCCTCCTTTTCGAGAGTCATCGCCGCAATCCTCCGTTCCAAAAACTTTTTGGTCCGCCGTTCCGCTTCGTCTTTCCCAAACCGCGCAATCAGCCGGTTGCACCATTCGGAGTTTGGCACAGGCAAAATCGGGTGTGGCTCTAATCCTGTCATGCGGGCTCTACCTTCACTTCAATGCTGTTAATCTGGCGCCAGCGTTTCCGCAGGTTTTCCCTGGATACAAAGTTAAAATTCCAGCGCGCCATCAGCTTCTCCAGCTCGCGCTCACTCAGCCCTTTTAACTTGCGGTCTAACTCAGCTCCCAGGTTCATGGTGTCCGTCTCCGTTGCTGCTTACCTCTGCGTTTGGAAAAATCTCTTTTATGCTGGCCATCGCTATCTCGGCCGCCTCCCCTTCTTTTTGTTGCCTTTGCTCGGGCCGATTCGAGAAAAGCGGCCGCTCGGGATCCTGTGCCTCAAAACGCGCGTAGTCCTCGATGAAACGCAAAGGCACCGCCCCGCTGGGCCCCTCGTTTTGCTTGGCCACGATGCACTCCACGTATTGTTTTAGTTGCTCTTCGTCCAGGTCTAGCTCCTTCATCAGCTTTTCGCGTTTCTTATGGCTATTCCTGGCGTAATACCAGGGTCGCCATAACAGCCCTACAAAGCGCGCTTCCTGCTCAATGCTCCCGCTCTCGCGCAGATCGCCCAGCTCTGGCTTGCCATCCGGCCGGTCCTCCGGGTTTCTGTTAAGCTGTGCCAGCACGATGATGGGCACCTTTAACTCTTTCGCCGTAGCGCTGATGCCTTGCGCGATTTCGTTTACCTGTTGCTCCCGGTTGTTGCGCAGATTTTTGTCGCTGCACTTCATCCGTTGCAAGTAATCGATCATAATTAGCTTGCACTTTTCCTTTACCACGGCCTGGCGCGCCCGGGAACGAAACTCGTTTATGCTAAGATCGCCTTTTTCATCGATGCTGATGTAATCGGTCATTAGCTCCGTGGCCACGTCCCTTGCCCGGTTCAGCGCTACCGGATCGTGCGCCGTTCCCTCCATAAAACCCGTTACCGGCCGCAACGATTTCAACCGGATATTGGCCAGCATACAAATCAAACGCTTGGCCAGTTGGTGCCCGGTCATTTCAATGGAGAAAATTTTGATCTTTTGTTTTTGCGCCGCGGCCGCGATCCCGATGTTATAGGCAAACTTCACCATGAGCGCGCTCTTACCCATCGCCGGGCGGGCCGCGAAGTAGTAGGTCAACGGCTGCTCAAAACCGTTCATGGTGCGATCCAGGTCGTTAAACCCAGTGCTTATTCCCGTGGCGTGCCCGCGGTTGTAGAAGCTAAACTCAATCGCTTTCAGCGCTTCATCAATGAACGCGCCCAGCGGCTTGCTGGTGCTCTCGTCCGCAGCCAGGTGCCCGATTTCGATTGCCCGGGTTTGGTAATCCTCCAGTAACCCGGTGGGATCGTCCTGCTCTTCATAGGCGCGGCGGACCGCCTCGGTTCCGCTGGCAATGATTTCGCGTAACACGTGTTTCTCCCGCACAATCGCCAGGTAAAAAGCGATGTTTGCCGCAGTCGGCACGAAGGTCCACAAGCTGGTGACAAACGCCGGGCCGCCTACGCTCTCCAGTAGGTTCCGGTCCCGTAGTTCCTGGGTAAACGTGATTAAATCTATGGCCGCATCTTTTTTCCATAAATCCACCAGCACAGAGAAAATCGTTCGGTGCGCTGGCACGTAAAAATAATTCTCTTCCAGTTTTTCTACCGCTTCAGCTATGCCGTCACGTGGCGAGAGTAACATCGAGCCTAACACGCCCTGCTCTCCCTCGACGCTGTGCGGTGGCGCCAGGTGAATCACGTTTGCCGGTGCTGGCCCTCTCATGCCGCCCCCTTTTCTTTTTCGTCGCCATAGCAATCTTTCCAATAATTTCGGGCACGAGTGACTTCGTCGCCCCAATTCACCATCAACCCGCGCTCCGTTACCGGTCGGCGCGCTTGCAGCTCCGGTGTTTCATCGGTAGGCAATCCACGAAACCAGGCTACTACTTCAATCTCCGGGCGCGGAATGGGTAACTGCCTGGAAAGCGCTTCCTGTGCTTCATAGCTCCACGGCCGGTTGGGATCCTTACCCCCGAGAATCTTTACGCAAATGAGTCGCTTCGCTTCGTTAAGATCATTAACCAATTCACCAAAAGAAGCCGTTGGCCCGCTGCCATCTAATCCTTTTTCTTTTTCTTTTTCTTTTTCTTTATGTGTGACATTTTCCCTCGTGGGCAGCGTGACACCCTGTGACACCTTGTGACACCCCGTGACCAAAGCGTGACCAAGTTGTGACTCTAGCGTGACATTTGTCTGGGAAGTTGGCGTGACTGTCCTGTGACCATTTTGTGACGTTTTGTGACGTAGCGTGACGCCTTGTGACGGGGTTTTCGCTTTTTCTCTGGCACGCTGTCGGCGCTTCCTATCACGCGCAGAAACGCGACTTCTCTCCAAGTTTTCGTATTTCTTAGCGTTCACAAAGCGCCATCCCCAGGGACGCTGATCGGTCAATGGAATAATGCGTGCACCATCAAACTGCTTGGAACGGCTTTCCTCATCGGGTGCCATGAGACGGCCGATAAGAATAATCACCTTCTCTGTTGGCAAGTTGAGCTTCCGTGCGATTGACTCGTATGTCTCATCTAGCACTCCATTCATATCGGCGAGCAATCGCAATAACATAAATCCACAAAGCACCTCGGGGTCCTGGGCAAGTGACGATTCCAAGATCTGCCGATAAAATTTGACGTAGCCTTTCATCGGATCGATCGGTTCATATATGGGACAATGGGATGATCAAGGGTTTTACCATCCTAGTCGCACCGAAGTCCGAGCTGTTGCCTGTCCGACCTGCCGCGCCAAGTCCGGCGAACTGTGCACCGGTTTTCGCGACAAAAGTCGAGAGTCTAATCACATGGAGCGTGTCGATTTGTTTTTGCATCACCATTTGCCCGGGAAACGCGGGCAACGCCCTTCTAATTGGTAAACCTGCGGAGCCGGTGGCTCGTTAGGCGGCCGCGCTTTCACTTTCATGCGCGGTCGGAAGTTTTTGTTCTTTTGCACCCGCACCAGCACACGCTGGCCGTTTTCGTTAGCCGCCTGGATCAAATGCGGGTTGGGATAAACTTTTGTAACGACAAGCTCCACCACGGCTACAGCGCCGTTGGTGGAGTGCATTAAACAATCGCTGCAATCGAGGCCCTGGCTTCCCAGCCTCGCCAGCAATTTTTTTAACGCGCTATCACTGATGAAATTTTGGCGACCAAATTTTTTCGCCTCGTTTTTTTTCAGAGAGGCTTTACGGAAATCGTCCAGCGCATTGCGCGTCACACCCAGGTGAGGCGCTAACAACGCCTCTGAATACCATTGGACCGTCATAACAAAGTTCCATTATCCAAAAATTTCTGAGAGCCATTACCCTTCGCACCGTGGGGCACCCCGCCCTCACGCGAGGCCCGCCCCGGGGGGGTGCCCGGGTCCGATTCGGCCCCGTTTGCCTCTGAATCCGTGTGATAACTTGGGAGATTATCCACGTTTGCCTGGGGCACAGCCTCGAAAACTTCTGATTGCGCATCAAATCCGGGCGCGCTCGCCTGGTCCGCGGCCGGATCGCCAGCCATTAGCAAATTTCCCGGCGTTCTAAATGGATTCGTCGCCCCATTTTTTTCGGGTATAACCTCGGCCGTCTCCAGGTCTTGAACGAATTGACCGAAATCCGCGAACAAATCCACGCGGTGAACGTGCTCCACGCGCGCGCTGGCGCGTCCAGAGTCCAGCGCTTCAATGTCCGAAATCATTTTGAGCGTTAGCGCGAGACTCTGCGCCGGGAGGCTGTTCACTTCGCGCTCAATGCGGTTAGCAATGGCAAACTTGCACCGGCGAAGTTTGGCGGGCATCCGTTGCTCGTAGTC
>Ga0126377_10000081_pt1 | contig 45355 bp, 64 predicted proteins | sample PanSoiMetPlot_22_FD_92647 | JGI IMG/M metagenome (GOLD analysis project Ga0126377, IMG submission 92647) | Tropical forest soil microbial communities from Panama - MetaG Plot_22 | ecosystem: Environmental > Terrestrial > Soil > Tropical forest > Bulk soil | place: Panama | collected 2016-02-17 | reverse complement strand
GCGACGTCAGCTCGCGCATGGCGGCACTCGCGTCGCTACGCGTCAGCTGGCCGCTGCGAAAGTGCTCGATGATGGCGTCGAGGCGTGTGTTGTACTCGTCGAGCGTCAGACCGATCCGCATGCGCGTCGGTGTGATCTTCGGCTCGACATCGTTGTCGGTCGCGGTGCCGCGAAAGATCCGTGTGAGCTGATCGTCGGGCTGTCGCCATGCAATGGCGTCGTCGAGCGGTAGCACTGGCGACTGCACGAGCGCGTACTTAACGCCGGCGCGTTCGGTCAAGATGGTCAGCTTCGCGGCGACACCGAGCGCGTCGCGTACGAGTGTGACGACTTCATCAGCGTGCAGGTCTTCGGCGCCAATGGTCGACCCGTCGGCGCGATCAGCGACGACGGCATAACGTTGTCTGGTCATTCGTGTTCTCCATTCTTCTGTAGGGTGTCGCGCAAAACCTGATCGAACGCGGCGCCGTCGAGACAGTCGGTCGGGCGCTGCTCGAAGGGTCGCTGCGCAACGTTCGGCATGACTGCCGACTTGCCGTCGGCGACGAGACGCGACGCGAAGCCAAACGCCGGCTTCCACGTCGCGAAGACATACAAGTGATATTGATTGCACGTGTCGACGAGTCGGGACTCAGCAGGGTAGATCTCGACGGCTTCGTACTCGGGTCCGACGAGTTCGTTCTTGATGCGCTGCAGGTCGCGCCAGTCGTGCCGCGCGCTGCGGTCGTGGTCTTTGATCGACAGGTGCACGTACTCGCCGAGCTGCGGATCATCACCGCGCCACATCGCGACGTGGTACCGACTGTTCGTGACCGTCATCTCGGGTTCGTGGCCAGCCGGCAAATAGTCTGATTGCGGCTGCGCGATCTGGACAAAGGGCGTCCACGGTTTCACGTGGATGCTCGGTCGCTTGCGCTTCACAGGTCATCTGCTCCGTTTCTGGTCGTGAGTTCATCGGTGACGGCGTTGAGTTCACGCCGTGCGACTTTGATCTGCGCGTCGAGCGTGCGCAGCTCGCGGCGCGCCTTGCGACGCTTCGTCAGCAGCCGTTCGAGCTTGCGCGCAGCTTCGACGAGCACATCGGTGTGCCGCAGCTTGTAGCGTGAGGCGTTCTTGTGGACGTCTGCCGCCAGCGTCGCGCTGGCGGCTTCGTGCACGAGTCGAATACGTTTCGCCATTACTTGCGCCCCTTGCTGACGGTCTGGCGAATCTTGTCGCCAGCGCGCCGGACCTTTTGACCGTGATTGACGGCGTCAGCGGCAGACCCGAAGCGCACCTTGCCGACTTCCCATTCACCGACGATGTTCTGACAGGTGCCGTCGGCGGCGACTTCTTCGACATGCACGACGACGCGGTACTGCGGCGCCGGGGCAGCGGCGACGGGCGCCGGCGCCGGCACTGCAGCCTGCCATGCATTGAAGCCGGCTTCGGTCAACTCGACGGTGTCGTCAGTGCGCGCCGGTCCGATGCTGCTGGACACGACAAGCCCCTTCTTCACGAGCGACGCGACGATTCCCGGCAGACTCTTCGATGCCGGCTTCGCGCGCTCGCTGCCAGAATCCGTGATGAAGCGTGCCCAGATGGACGACGTCTCTTTGAAGGTCTCGGGGCGGCTGTAGTTCGTCGGCTGATAGCTGTTCATCGCGATATGGTCAAGCACGTCGATCTCGTTTTCGGTCAGGTTCAGAGTCATGTCTGTTCTCTCCATATACAAAGCAGTGTATACCCAGCGCTGGGGTTTATCAACCGCCAGCGCTGGGGGTCTGCAGATTTATTTCGTGGCCATCCACTGCGCGTGACGTTCGCGGCACTTCTCGCAGGTCACGTGCGCGATGTCGGTCGTCATGACCCCTTTGACCGCAGCCATGCGCGAGCCGGCGCACGCCTTGCCGCCATAGTTCCGGGGGCGCTGGTCGCGCCAGTGCACGAGCGAGACCTTGACGGCGACGTTGACGGTCACCGGTTCTGCCGGCGTCCAGCTCGCGACGAGCCGGTCGTACTCGGCGGCTGACGCGCGCATCTGCGTCGCGTGCGCGCGCAGGTTTGCCGCGTACCGGCTGCGCTCGTAGTCGCCGGCGTTCTCGTCGACGACCCACTGATACACGCGCGTGTTCTTGATGCGCTCTTGCTTCCTGACCGGCGACGTGCCGGCTTCGACGCTGTCGGCGGTCTTTTCGGCGTTGTCGGCTTGCGTGCGCAGGTTCGCCGCAATCGACGCGGTGTAGTCTCGACCGGCTTCGGTGCCGAAGTGCGGCTTGCCGACGCCGGCGCAATTGCCGACGTTCTGGTGCCAGTGCTGCGGTCTGGTGTATCCATGCGCGACGAGTGCGCCACCAGCGGTGACGGCTTGTGCGGCGAAGCATGCGGGGCAAGTCGCGCGGCGTTGTGTCTTTGTCATCATGAGAACAGTATAGGCCCAGCGCTGGGGTTTGTCAACAGTCTGGCAAGGGGTGGCTAAATATTTTTGGTGGGGGGCTGTCACCCGAAGATGACAGCCCTTTCGCCGGCGCTTACTCGGTGGGCCAATTGATGCCACTGACCCAGCCGGCGCCGTCGACGAGCCGTGCGCGCAGCTGCGAGCGCCAGCCGACGAGCGCAGGATTCTCGGGGCCACCGTCACTGTAGGCGCCGAGACCGATCCGGGTCAGGCGGTACCGCTGCATCGTGGCATCCCAGACCATCCACGCTTTGGCGAACGTCCAGAACGTCGAGCCGTCCGTCAGGTTCCGGCAGAATGCGCGCTGGGGGTGATACCTATAGTTCTCGTCTTCGAAGAATTGCCACGCATCGGCGAGCGCGATCTGCTGTGAGTCGTACAGCCCCTTGCTGAATTCAACGTTGATAACTTCGAAGGTCGGTGTCATTTTTGGTCTCTCTCCCTTTGGGGTTACCGGCTGGCGGGTTTGACCCGCCATGCCGTGACGAACAGTCTCTTGCCGTCGACTTCAATCTCTCGGTGCTTGACCGTGCGCGAGACGAACACCGCCGGCTTGCCGTTGTAGGTCACCGCGTCGCCGGGGGTGAAGGTGCCGTCGTCAATTCGCTGTGTCATGTAAGACAGTGTAAGTCCAGCGCTGGGGTTTGTCAACCCCCAGCGCTGGGACGGGGAAATTTTTTTGTGGGGGTCTCCCTGATGAATTTGGGGTTAGTGGGGTAGATGTGACCCCGGTGGGGGTCGCGCACGAAGAGAAGTTTTGTGGAAGTCTCCGAGTAGAGAAGTTCCACGACGACGGGAGTAGAGAAGTAGAGGCGATCAGCCTCTAGGATGAATGAAGAGAGAAGAGATTTTGGGGTCACGAGATAGGCTGTGTTGTTCATGAGCACTACTGTATACCCAGCGCTGGGGTTTGTCAACTCCTAGCGCTGGGTCCGTGATCTGTTTAGTTCGCGGGACCAGCCCAGTACCCCGGCGCCGTCACGCGAAACGTCGTGGTCTTGCCGATCTCGCCGATTGGCGTCACCGTGCCAGTCGTGGCCGTGTAGAACTCGATGGCTTCAAGAATCGTGGCAAGGTCGCCATTCGTCAGAATCTCGACGACGCAGTCGATGGCGCCTTTCCAGTGTTCCCGGTTCTGTACACGCTTGAAGGCTGCGTCGAGTTCGGCGACGCGCTCGGGGGTCGGGAGTGGGGACGCTGGATAGTTGATCGTGATGCCGTTGACGATTGCCGTTTTTGTTTCGTAAGCCATTGTGTCCGCTCCGGTCTTTTGTGTGGGCGTCATTGCCCGATGAATGAATGGTATACGCAGCGCTGGGGTTTGTCAACAGTCTGACCACAGGAATTATTTTTGCCGAAGGCGCCGCAGACCCTTGACAAGCGATAAGCGTCGGCTTATCATTGTTCTTGTGAGCGGCAATGACGCCGGCATCACTTCCAAAGGGGGCCACATGGCCAACGTTCTTTCGCTCGGGTCGGTCGTCGTCAACTTCAACACGACGGCGAAGGTCGTCGGATTCTTCGCCGCTGCCGACGGCAGACCGAGCGATCAGACGGGCTGGCCGATTCTCAAAGCCGTCGGACACGACGGCAAGGTGCGGGGCGGCAAGTGGGTCGCTGACCCTGCGAAATGCGAGCCGGTGAGCCGCTAGGCTCACCGCTCGTCGCGTCGACCCCGAGCCGGCTGACCGCCGGCTTTTTTATTTTGGCCGGGGCTTGACAAGCGATAAGCGTCGGCTTATCATTGTTCTTGTCACGGCAATTACGCCGGCTTCAATTCAGGAGCTGAGAGCACATGAGAAGACCCACGAACAAAGCAGAACGACTGACCCTTCGGCAACTCTACATCCCGAAAAATTCGCGGCTCGTCGCTGGTCCGGCTGGCGGCGCCGTTTACACCTACGAAAGCGAGAAGGGCACCTGCTACGCGGTCGCCTTTCGCGGCAGCGCAGCGCGCTCGGAATGGCATCACTCCTACAAGAACGCCGAGCAGCGCGCCGAGCACGTCGCAGCATTTCACCGGAGCTTGCAGCAGTCCGCTGACTACCGCGCGAAGAAAGCCGCCGAGAAGCGCGCATGGGTCAATACCGCGAAGGTCGGCGACATTCTCAATACGTCGTGGGGTTACGACCAGACGAACGTCGACTTCTTCGTCGTGACGAAGGTCTCGGGCAAGCGCGTCTGGGTTCGCGAGATCGCCGCTGACATCGAGCAGACCGGCTTCATGAGCGGCAAGACGTGGCCAGCGATGCCGATCCGGTTCGTCGGCGAAGAGACGATGCACACCGCGCAGATGAACGGCGAGCAGGGCTATTGCCTTGTCATCAAGGGTCATCACGCATCGGTCGAGACCGGTCGCGAGCATTACTGCAGCTGGTACGCGTAGTCAACGACGGGGCCGGCGCCGAGCGCGCCAGCCCCTTTTTTCAAGGGAGAGAAGACGTCATGCCGAGTTCGTACATCTTGCGAGACCTGACACCAGACGAGTCGCGCGACTTCGCCGATGCGCTCGCACGGGCGAAGCGTGAAGGGCGTTCGATGCGCTGGGTCGTCGCACGGCTGGTGAATCTGTATGCGCGCGTCGGGCTGCACACGCTCGAAATTGCCACCAGTCGCGCCGAAGGGAAGTGATCCGATGCGCGTCTATGCGGTCGATGCGAAAGACGGCGAGCCGGACACCTGCTACGCGACGAAAGGCGAAGCGCTGCGCGAAGGCCGTCGCGCTGCGCGCGAGTATGCGCCAGCCGGCGAAGTCGTCGAAGTCGAAGAGTGGGTACTCGTGCCGCTCACGAAAGCCGTCATCGTGAGCTTGATCAATGCGCAAGGTCGCTTCCTTGCGGACAGTCGGGTTATTGCGCGGTTTCCGTCGAAGCGCAAAGACACGTCAGGCTGACCGGTACGCGCTGGCTCAGTGCATCGTGGTGTCTGGCCGGCGCACGTGCGGGAGTGCCGCCAGACACCGTTGTGCCAGCGACGCGAGCATGCCGAGATGGTAATAGATCAAGTCTCGCGGCGTGCGCTCAGCGCGGTCAAGATCGTCGTAGTACGCCATCAATAACGTGACCCCGACTGCGGGGTCACGCTCGCTATGAATCGCGCGCAGCAATGCCGCGTCAGCTGCCGACATCGCGTCGATCAGGGACTGCACGTACGCGAGCGTCGACTTGTCGTCGTTCACGGTTCCGTCTCAGCGGCGTCGTCGATGATCACGGTCTCGCCGGGGCCATGCTCGACACGCTCGGTTAACGCGCGCGTTAGGTTTTGCTCGGCGTCGACGCGGCGCATGAACTGCTGCCGCCATTCATCGAGCGCCAGCATTGCCCACATCAAGAACACCGTCAGAAATAACAGCAACGCGAGTATGACCGACGCAATCGGTCGGTGGCGCGAGATCTCGAACTTCAATTCATAGACAGTCACACCGGCGGTAAAGATCAAGACAATAAGGGCGAGATGGGCGAATCGTCGTGGTCTGGGCATAGATCCATTCTCACAACGGCCATAAAGCAGTTGTGTCGAAACTGTCTGGATATAGAACGCTAGTTTTAGTTCGACGTGTCGAACTCAGCGTCGACCACTATCGCAACGTCACCGACAATCTGATGTGTTGTGCCGGGGACGCAGACTCGCTGATAGAGCGCGGTCGCTTTCGGATTCACCGGTTTACGCGCGCGCGTGGGTCGTCGTTCGGTCCGAAAGTTAAAGTACTGCTCGATGCCGCTGATGGACGCCACGCCGGGGCCATGCTCAATCAGCGTGATGTCGTACCCATGATCATCGACGAGCATCACACGACCGTCGCGCAAGTTCACCGTGTCGAGCGCGGTCGCATGAATCAGTCGTTCGATCTCCGCAAAGACTTTGTTGAGCGGCAGCTCGACAGTCTCTTCAGTGCCGTCTGTGCGAATGATCTGCACTTGCATGGTCTCTTTCCTTGTATTGGTCCCGACCGGCACGCATGGCGCGCCGCCGGCAGTCGGTGCACGGGTCGACTGACTGAACGCGTGAGTATACACGGTTAAACGACGTACTCTTTGCTGGTGCGCAGATAGCCTTTGTTGCCGCGTCGCACAAGGTACCCACGTCGCACGAGCGAGCCGACGCCGCGTCGATTCGAGTCAGGGGCCGGTCGTGGTGTCGTCGTGCTGAACTCGGCTAAATAGTCCGCTGATGCCTGCCGGCGTTCTTTCAGACTGCGCTTGCTGAACTTGCCAGCAGCGGACCCCGGTGCGTGCTTGCGTCTTCGTCCAGCGAGCCGCGTCTCGTTCAGTGCGATTGCTTCGTCGATCATGCTCGTTGTGCGCTTGCGTTTGGTCGTGAGCGCGTCACCATACAGCAACGCGCGTGAGATGCGCAGTGCATTGACCTGACTTTCGAGTTCTTCGATCTTGCGGTCGAATCGTTTTGCGAGACTCGGATTACCCGTCACGTGACCGTTGCCGTTGCTGTTGCCGTTATTCATGATTCACTGCTTTGCTGCAGGCGCGATTGATGCCGGTCGACCCGCAGACGGTGCGCCTGATTCCGTCGCGTCGACTTCCGTCGCTTCTCATCTTTGCGCTCGTTCGCGGCAGCGAGCGCGTCGCGGTGATATTTCTGTTTCATCGAATCGAAGGTGACGAACTCGCGCTTCGCATCTTTTGCGCGGTGCTTGACGACCCATGCTTCGAGTGAACGCTCGCCGCCGAGCTGCTTCGCTTCGAACGCGGCGCCGAGTACGGCGAGCGAGACGGCGCCGAGACGTGGCAAGACAAGCCCCGTCGGGTCGATGTTGTCGAAGACATCGCGCGTATTCTTGACGCGGAGTTCGGCATTGAGAATGCGCGACAGGTTCGCGGCAGCGGTGAAATTGAAACAGTCGACCGCTGCGAGATCGTGTCGTGTGAACGCATCAGCACCGATGCGCAGGACGGGTGTCGATGCGCGTTCTTGCAGCTGCGACACCGTCGACTGACCTAGCACCTTGACGGACAGATTCATCGTGATCCCTTTCGGTTCTGTGTGTGAGGTAGTCGGTCGAACTCGCGAAGCAAGACATAGACGGCGCGACGGACTTCGGGTGAGACCTTTTCGAGCTTCGCAAGAAAGTCTTTGATCCATCGATCTCGACGCCGTTGCTCGGCAGCGGCTTTGCGCGCGCATGGCGGCATCCACAGCTGCGCGAGCTGGCGACGGGTGACACGTTTCACTCTTCAAACTCCCAGACATATTTAGGCCAATTCTTTGGCGCGTGATGACGATTTTTCGAGAAGTGCAGTGACGGCACCATGAATCAACGTGCCGATGGCTTTACGCAGACTCGGTGTCAGCTGTCGCCATTCGACGAGATGCCGACTTTCATTCTGTGTCGGCTGAATGACGGCATTGTTCAAGCGACGTTCGGCGGCTTCTCCGTACAAGTCTTCGATCAAGTCGGCGACGTCGCTGAGACCAGCGGCGCGCAGCACCTTCGACCCGGAGCAGTTGCTGATCTTCGCGATGCGGAGACACGTCACGACATCGGCGTGTGCGTGATGACGTTGCGCGGACTGCAAAGACGGTCGTAGCAGCCGACTGAGTTGCGACGAATTCAGTTTTGCTGCCGCAGCGAATTCAGCTTTTGTCGACCCGTAGTCTCGAACCAGCTCAGCCAATAGCTTCGCAAAAGGTGTCGTCATGTGAGGTCACTGTATGGCGCGGAGTCTACAGCACTTATCGGCAGCATTGTACAAAAAAGACAAACCGCACACTAATTTCTCGACTAGTACTTTTACCGATTGACTCGTAAAAAACTGGGCCATACAGTCAGCGTTCTCAACGGAGTAACGCGCAAAACGAACTTTTGCGCGACTCTACCATAAGCGCAGCGAATCCAGACACACATGAATACGGATCTATCTCAGCAGTGGTGTAGGGGTGTGCCTGACATGACACCAGAAGTCGAAGCGCTCAACGCGTACCGCATCGAGAAAGACTGGAGCTTTCAGCAGCTATCGCAGGCGATGACGAACGTCGGCTGTGCGATCTCGCGCTCGACGCTCTATGAGCTGTGCGTACGGAATCCTGAGGGGCGCCGGCATTTCGACCGTACCGACTTCAAGATCCGTCGCTTCCTGAACATCATTCGCGCACGCGAAGCCGCGCGCAATCGCTGCACGGTCGGCGGCTGATATGGCGTCGCGCTGCTACACCGTCGCGCAGCTGCTCGTGCTGTTGCAGATGCCAAAGACGACCTTTGAACGACTGCTGCGACAGCATGACCTGCCGTTTTTGGTCGAGCTTCTGCCGCGTCTCGGTCACAACCGGCGCTATCGCGCCGATCTCGTCGATCAGTATCTCGCCGGTCAGTGGGGGCGCCGCGCGTCGACGGTCGCGCGACACCTGTAGGAGTGCGCTGTATGTTTCACGTCCCTGAACGATCACGCATTGTCGATCATCCGTTGCTAGGGTCGACGACCGACGACGGCAACAACGGCGCCTTCGATCTCGATTCCCCGGAACCGGGATGGCGGCTGGCGATTCTCGCTTCCGACGGCGCCGACGCCGACGGTGAGTTCGAGCCGTGGGAGCACGTGAGCGTGCACGCCTATCGCGAGCACGCCGACAACCGGCAGCGTACGCCGACGTGGAAAGAGATGAACTTCGTCAAGCGTCTCTTTTGGGACGGTGACGACGTCGTCATGCAGCTGCACCCGCGCGAGTCGGAATACATCAATCAGCATCCATACACCTTGCACTTGTGGCGACCGGTCGCGCGCGCGATTCCGACGCCGCCATCGATCTTCGTGGGCGTCAAGTAAGGGGGCACCGATGACAACGACCGCGCTCGCCGAACGGACGACGGTGCAGGTGAGTTTCACCGAGTCGCAGATCGCGCTCATCAAGCGCACGATTGCGCGCGATGCGACCGACGACGAGCTGAAGCTCTTTCTTGCGCAGTGCCAGCGCACCGGACTCGACCCATTCGACCGGCAGATCTACTTCTCAAAGCGTCGGCAGTGGAATAGCAAACTCAACGACTACGAAGAAGTCGGGCGCGCCGAGACGACGATTGACGGCTTTCGGGTCGTCGCAGATCGCACCGGCGAGATGGACGGGCAAGACGTCGAGTGGTGCGGGGCTGATGGGCAGTGGCTCGACGTCTGGCTCGACGACGAGCTGCCGCCGGTCGCCGCGCGCGTGCGCGTCTATCGCCGGGGCTGCGCGCACTTTTTCCCGGCGGTCGCGAAGTATCGCGAGTACGTGCAGACGACCAAAGACGGCAAGCCGAATCAGATGTGGCGCAAGATGCCGGCGAACCAGATCGCGAAGTGCGCCGAAGCGCTCGCGCTGCGAAAAGCCTTTCCGAAACAGCTGAGCGGCATCTATACCGCTGACGAAATGGCGCAAGCCGACGTCGTCGTCGAGCCGCCACCGGTGCGCACGCTCGACGAGCGCGCCACCTACGCAGCCGCAGTCGTGGCCGCACGCGATGACGCCGAGCGCGGCGTCACCAGTTGGCACGAAGTCGCGCCGCCGGGGTTTCACTTTGTAAAAAACTACAAATACACCGCACGCAACGGCATGCACGAAGCCGTGCTGCTCAATTACGACGCACAAGGCGGCTCGCTGAAGGTCGCGACGAAGCAGCCGCGCGGCTCACAGCTCGAACGCGCAGAGACGTTCGGCGTGCCGATCAAAGTCGCAACGTCGCCGAAAGAACCGCCGGTGAAGGGCGAAGCGTGGCTCGAAAGCATCGAGTTTCATGACGCCGCGAAGCACGGACCGATCAAGTGAGCACCTGTCTCGTGCGCGCGGCTGACTATCGCCGCTATTGGAGCGGCACGCCAGAACCGCCGGCGACCGTCTCGTGCTACGCCGGACCGGATCGACGTGTGCTCGCGGATCGGCGTGCGCCGGGGCACGAACGGCGCTGGGATGCATCGCAGGGGCGCCGCTGGCGTGAACGCCGGCGCCGGTCGTTATGACGCAACGCTCGACGATGCCGTGCGATGACTGCGGCGCGCTGGTCGTGATTCTGCCGACGAGCAATCGGCGTGAGTTCGTTTATCGGTGCACGACGTGCGCGAATCGCGGGTCAATCAGCTGGTCGACGGCACACGAGCCGCCACGCTTCGAGACCGCAGCGGAACCGGCGCCGCAGCTGGCGCTCTTCGAGCTGGCGTCGTGATGGCGTTCTGCCGATGGCTCGTCGCACGGTGGCGCTTCGCGCAGGCGCAGCGGGTCGCGCTGCCGTCGTTTCCGATTCGCGAGTTCGGGCGCTGGGGTCGTGTGCGGCGTCGCGCCGATGTCGTGACGACGCCGACGCTGCATCGCTTACGGGGTGATTCGTGACTGAAGAAGGGATGACATGACACGCATGCGCGTACGACTGACCGTGCAGCAGCTCGCACTGTTCGCGTGGCACCTGTGGCAAGAACGCGGTTTGACGTTCGACGACTTGCGTCGCATGGGTCGCGCGCAATTCATCGATCAGCACGTCACCGCGCTCGGCGACGAGCGTGAGTGGGAATGTCTGGTGCGCCCGACCGAAGCCGAGATCGCCGCGATGTACGACGAGATGCTGCTGCTGTGGGCGACGTCGCTGACGCCGACGAGCGATGCAGTCAATTAAACCAGCTCGGGTGAAACATGCGCGCGCTGTGGTGGTGGGTCGACCGGTGGCGAAAAAGTACCGCGTTTACCGACATGACGCTCGAAGAGCAGGGCGCGTACCGCAATCTGCTCGACGAAGCATGTCTGCGCGGGGGACCGTTGCCGAACGACGAGCGGATTCTCGCGAAAGCGTGCGGGGATGCCACACGGTGGCATGCGATTCGAGCGGTCGTGCTGGCGCGCTTCTCGCTGCATAAAGACGGCTGGCGCAACGACACGCTCGACGCGGTGTTACACGAATCGACCCGACGCGCCATCAAGCAACGGAACTATCGGAACCGATTGAACGGTAACGGGAGTGGTAACGGGAGCGGTAACGACTAGGGTAACGCGGACGGGTCTCCGTCTCCGTCTCCGTCTCCGATCACCGTCTCCGGGTCTCGGATCGAAGCAGTACTGATCGTCGAACGATTAGAACCTGCGCTTCGCGCAATTTTCCGGTTTGGGACGATGAATTCAGCGCGACTCATTGCTCGGTTGATACGTGAACTGCTGAAGCAGCAGAGCTACGAGTCATACGTCGATCTGATCGAAGACGTGAAAGGCTGCTGCGCGCGCTATCGCATTCGCTACGACCCGCAGGACATCACCGACGCGTTGCGGCTCATCGAATCGAATCGACAGATCGGCGGTCGCGCGTGACGCGCAAGGTCTACCAGCAAGCTGAAGACAAAGCGCGCGAACGCGAGATCGCGCAGCGCGTGGCCGATGCATGGCACTGCGAAGCCGTCGAGTTCCCGGCACTGTCGCCGATTGACTGGTACATGAAGCGCGAGAACAAACTCGTCGGACTGATCGAAATCAAAACGCATCGCAATCGCATCGCGGAATACCGAACGGTCTTGCTCGACGTCCTGAAGACCATGCACCTGATGTATGCCGCGCTCGCGTTCAACGTCAAAGCCGTCTTTGTCGTGCAGTTCACCGACGGGCTGTATTACGTCGACGTCGCGCGACTGTGCGGACTGCCGACGGCAGTGCGGGGCCGCACAGATCGCGGTGACCGATTCGATGTGCATCCCTGCATCGAGATTCCACGTGACCGATTCACGGAGATTGCGACGACCGGCGAGACGCTGTGATGCAGAGCGGCTTCGAGCGGAATCTGCAGTTTCAGATGCAAGCGATGAAATTGCCGGCGCCGGTGACGCAGTACCGGTTCCATCCGACGCGGCGCTGGGCGTTCGATTTTGCGTGGCCAGATCGTCTGCTGTATCTCGAAGTCGAAGGCGGCATCTTCAAGCGCGGGGCCGGTCGCCATACGCGCGGCAAGGGCTTCGAGCTGGACTGTTTGAAGTATTGCGAAGCGTGCATTCTCGGCTGGCGTGGGCTGCGCGTGACCACGGATCACGTGCGCAACGGTCTCGCGCTGCGGCTCGTCGAGCGCGCGCTCAAAGGGGAATCCCATGAACGTCTGCGACAAGTGTCAGTGCACACATAGCAGCGTCGTGACGCGCTTGATCCCGACCGACACGTTACGTCGATACGGGTTCGTGCGCAAAGTGCCGAGCAACGACCCCGACAAGCCGCCGGTCGAAGTGACGTACGACCCGAAGCTGTGCGCGTCGTGCTGTGTGGAGTTGCCGGGGCGTGAGTGGATGCGTGACGCCGCTGAGCGTCAGAAACGAGAGACGATGCATGGCTGATCTAGAGAACATCACTGACGAGCGCGCCGCACGGCGGTTTCATCAGATGGCATCCCTTGAGCGACAGCTCGTCGTGAAAGGCGAGCAGATCGCGTCGTGCAAAGAACACCTAAAAGAACTCACGAAAGATTATGACGGGCTGATCGGGCGCATGCGAGCGGCAGCTCGCGATGAAGGCGATCTGCCGCTCTTCGACCTGCAGTGAACAACAACCAGAAGGGAGTACACGTTATGACAAAACCTGAACTGCCGCAACTCTGGACGCTCTATCGCGTGCGCTGGACCTTGCTGACGCGGCTGTGTGCGTCAGTCCCCGCCGATCCCGAGCTGGTCAAAAAATGGCTCGAATCGCGAGCGCCGCGCGTCGCGCCAGCCGGCGCGCTGTCGATTGACGAGATCAACGAAGAAGTGCTCGCGAGCATTGAGCGCGGCGAAGGCGACGCCGATCAGTCGTATTCGATGCTGGTCTTTCAACGTCACGATGGCGCGCTCGTGCAGCGTGCGTCGACCGTCAAAGCGCACATCAAAGATTGTGCACGTGTGCTGTCGAATCAATTCGTCGGTCGCATTCAGGGCGAGCGCGCTTTCAGTACGCGCGTCATCAACGGCGTCTATCTCGACGAGCACGTGTACTGGCTTCCGATCATGCGACCGAACGGAGATCGCATCGCGCACGCTGACGGCGCGTTCGACAAAGCGATTCACGTCAAGGGGCCGCGCGGCATGATGAACGCAATCAAACGCTTCGAGTACATCGAGCCGCCATCGGTGCTCGACTTCACGATCAAAGTGCTGGGGCGATCAGTCTCGGAAACCGATCTGCATCACGTGTTCACGTATGGGGGTGTGCATGGCTACGCGGGAGAACGCAGCGACGGAGAAGGCCGATACAGCTACGAATTCGAACGGATCGACGACACACTCGCTGCTGCGAAAAAACGCCCCGCAGCTGCGCACCGTTGAAGCGATTCTCGAAAAGAACGAGCAGATTCTCGACGGACTAGAGCGCGGCACCTTGACGCCGAAGATGGGCGAACAGATGGGGCAGTGCATCAAGACGCCGCAGAATCTTGTGAAGATCGAGATCGCGTATCACCGCATGCTGAAAGATTACGGTCGCACGGTGCCGGTACCGCGCTCGCCGCTGTTGCGCTCGATGATACCGGGGCTGAATCCCGACAAAGTCGCGCCGTCTGACGGTGCGACGCTGCGCGCGCTCATTGGCGAGAAGTGACGTCGTCGAGCTGTGTCGTGCCGTGTTGCGACGTGGTGTCGTGGTGAAGTGCTGTGACGTCGAGGCGTGCAGTGCGCTGACGTGTCGTGCCGGTGCGTTGTCGTGATATGCGGTGTCGTCGAGAGGTGCAGTGGCGTGGTCTGGGCCGAGTCGTAGTGAGCTGTGCTGTGATGCGATGACGTCGAGTGCTGCAGTGGGCTGCACTGTCGTCGACCGTGATGACGTGATCTGACGTCGAGAACTGTGCTGCGCTGTCGTGGGTCGTCCGAGTTTTGGTGTGCGGTCGTTTGTTGTGTGCTGGATTGTCGTCGAGCTGTGCAGTGGCATCTCGTGTCGTGTGGTCGGGTGTCTTGCAGTGACGTCGAGAGGTGCACTGTTCTGGTCTGATGTGAACTGGCGTCGAGTGGTGAGCCGCAGTGTAGTTGCGTGGCGTGACCCGAACCGGTTTGTTGTGTCGTGTCGTCGAGTAGTGCCGCGATGCGTGGTGCGGTGACGTGAGCTGCCGTCGAGGTGTGGATTGTTGTGCGGTGGCGCGTAGTGATGGTGGCGTGGCGTGCCGTCGAGCACTGTGTTGTGATGCCAGCGAGCCGGCGTGATCTGAATTGAAGTGACGTCGAGTTGTGTTGTGTTGCGGGATGTTCTGAGTTGTCGTGTCGTCGAGGGATGTAGCGATCTGGCGTGTGCTGCAGTGTGCTGTCGTCGAGTAGCGCTGTGCAGTGTGGTGTGCTGGGCGTCGAGCACTGTTGTGTCGTTGCGTGAAGCGTTTTGTCGTGTCGTCGAGTTGTGTTGTGTGGTGTGCTGACGTCGAGTCGTGAACGAAAGGGGAACCGCTCATGCTGTCACTAACGATCTTGCTGGTGCTCGCGGCGTTCGCGGTCACGATTGGCGCGGCGATTGGCCGTGCGCCGTTGTGGGTCGCGGTCATGCTGCTCGTGCTGCTGTCGATGCTGGCGGTCTTACCGCGCTGATGCTCGATCAGTTTCGGATCTGTGTGCGCTGTCGGGTCTTGACGACCCGCAGCGAAGCGCAGCAGCGCGGACACTGCGCGCACTGTGGCGGCGCGCTCGTGCGCTATCGCGACACGCCGTCAAAGTTCACGTGTCCAAACCCCGACTGCGGCAGTCAGATCAGCCGCGTGATCCGCTCGCGTAGTCTCATCATCGAAGAAGGCGTCTACCGCCGGCGTGAATGTGTGGTCTGCGGCACACGATGGAGCACGCGCGAAGTGCGCAACAGTGCCGGCAAAATTTTAAGGGGAACGGGCTAAGCGTTACTCCTAGCGCATGGCGTTTCGGCGTTCGCGCGCATGCTACCCAGCACACGCGCGCGCAATGTCCGACATCAAGCAAGCCTTCGGCGGCAGCACAGCCATAACGTGCACGTTCAATTCACTGGGCAGCGGCTCAGCTCGCGAATCGACTGCGGTCGATAACACCAGCAATCTTTTTCTCGATGCGCTCGTGCGCGTGAGCGCCAGTGTCGGCACGGTCGCGGCGCCGAAAGAAGTGCGCGTGTACGTCTACGGCTCCGAAGACGGCACGACCTACGAAGACCCTGCGACCGGCAGCGACGCGGCGCTGACGCTCGAAGACCCGCCGGTCATGAAGCTCGCACGCGTGATCCCGACGCCATCGAATTCGAAAGTCTATGAAGCGCTCTTCAGTGTGGCGCAGTGCTTCGGCGGCGTGATGCCGCGCAAGTGGGGTCTCGTCATCGAGAACCAGAGCGGGGCGGCGCTCGCGGCATCGAATAACAGCGCGAGCTATAGCGGCGTGTATCAGACCGTGGTGTAACGCGTGGGCGCCGTCGACGACCTGCGTAAGCGTCTCGACGCCGTCGAGCAGCGACTCGATTCGCATGACACGAATCGCACGACCGCTGCGGCGCGCATTCGCGAACTCGAAGAGTACGTCGACGTCGTCTCGTCGCCACTGTGGAAGCGCTGCATCTGGTGGGCGCAAGGCTTCTACTTTCGCAAAGTCGGGCGCTGGTACGGCGCTGGGGATCTGTGAGCACAACGCTGTTTTTGCGCACGTCGACGAACAATCGATCCGGTCTGCCGGGGCGACTCGACCTGCTATCGACGCGCGGCTCGGGCGTCGCGACTGCCGTCGTCAACACGGTCGCGAGCGGTACCGAAGTGCAATGGACCCAGACCGCCGGTGGACAACCGCTCGAATGGGTCTCGGCGCCGGTCGGCGTCGCGTTCACGCTCGCGACGACCGACGTCATCACCTTCAACGTCTGGGCACTCGAAAACAGCATGAACGCGAACGTCGGTGCGCGTGCGCGTCTCTATAACCAGAAGTTCAACAGCGAAGTGACCGGCGGTCCGTGGAATGACGGCGTCGAGTTCAACACGGTCAGCGGCGTGATGAATTGGACCGGATCACCGACAGCGAACGTCGTCTTCGAGCCGGGAGATCGAATCCTGCTGCGCTTGTTCATCACGAACGTGGGCACGATGGCCAGCGGCTTTACGGCGACGCTGAACTACAACGGCGCAATTGCCAGCGGCGACGGCGAATCGTTCATCACGATCACGCCAACGGTCACCTTCGATGACGAACCGTCACAGTCCGGCATTCTGGCGCGCTTCGGGGCACTGCCGGCACATAACGCCAGTCTGGTCGCGGGGTTTCCGTTCGCGCCGCGTCATGCGTATGTGTTCAACACGCAATGTCTGCCGGGGTCGCGCATCATCGACCACGGGTCCGCTGGTCGACACGCCACGATTCAGAACGACGGGCGCGAGCTGCCAGACAGCATCCCGAACGGTGTGCTGTTCCTGTCGATCTCAGATCGCGCCGAGATTCCCGATTCGCGCTTCGTCTTGCCGCGCAAGGCGGCGACGGTCGTTATCGGCTGTCAGGTGAGCTATTGGAAAAACGGCGGTCGCTTCTTCGGCGTCGTCGGTTCGACGAGCGCCGGCGACTGCTACGTGCGCATGGATGCGCCCGAAAACGGTGCGGCAGTCGCGAACGGGTCATGGCTGTACGGCGGTCAGAACATCCAATTCACGAACCTGAATTTGTCGACCGACTGCGTCGTCGCGTTTTCTGCGGGGCCGCGCGGTCTCGACGTCTGGAAAGACGGCGCGAAAGTCACGTCGGCATCGACGGCGCCATCGTTCACCGCGCAGTCCGATGTCTTTCGCATCAACGGCGCGAGTTCGTTTGCGAACGGCATGATTGCGAAGTACGGCTTCTTCTATGTCTACGACTACCAGCTGACGCCGGCGCAGCTGCAACAGGTGACCCGTGCTCCGTTTTAAGGGGCCGTTCTTACAGTCGCGGCTGCGCGTCATTGCGCGCGCATCAGCCGATGTCACGCGCAGTCTGAGCGGCGTCACGTCGTCGAGCGTCGTCAATGCGCTCGGGTCCGCAACCGTTGCCGTCGCACTCTCTGCCGGCGTGTTGAGCACCGGCAGTGTCGGCACCGTGCAAGGGACTCGACCACTGACCGGCGTCTCGAGCACCGGCGCCGTCACTGCGCCGACAGCCAGCACGACCCGCGCACTCACGACGAATCTAGCGACCGGTAGTGTCGGCACCATCGCCGATGCGCTCGACCGCACGCTGACCGGCAACGCGTCGACCGGCAGCGTCGGTACCGTCGGCGGCAGCGTTAGCGTCGGTCTCGCGGGTGTCAGTTCGACCGGTGACGTCGGCACGCTGACGCCGGTCTCGAACGACGTGACCCGCGCATTGACCGGCGTATCGAGCACGGGCGCCGTCAACACGTGCGCGCCGACACGGTCGAGCGCGCTGACCGGTGTCACCGCGTCGAGTGCGCTGAACACGCCAACCGTGGGGCCGGTCGTCGTCGCGCTGACCGGCGTCTCGACAACCGGCGCCGTCGGGTCGCTGAGCGCATCCACTGACGGTCTGGCCGCGCTGACCGGCGTCTCGACAACCGGCGCCGTCGGCACGCTCACCGCGTCTGTCAGTGGCAGTACCGCTGCGCTGACGGGCGTCGCCAGCACGAGCGCCGTCAAGACCCCGACACCAGACCTATCGGTGCCGATTCCGACGGGTGTCGCGTCGACGAGCGCTGTCGGCACGCTTAGCGCAACAGCTGGGGGCGGCGCGCTGCTGTCTGGCGTGTCGGCGACCGTCACCGCCGGCACCCTCACGGCGTCGACGACCCGCGCGCTCACTGGGGCGCAAGCGACCGGCGCCGTCGGTACCGTCACCGCATCTGCCGGCGCGCAGGCTGCGCTGACGGGCGTGTCGACGACGAGCGCCGTCGGATCGGTCACCGCATCGAACGGCGCGACGCTGGCGCTGACGGGCGTCTCGACGTCGAGCGCTGTCGGCAGCGTCACCGCAGGACAGCAACAACAGCGCGCGCTGACCGGCGTCAGTGCGATCAGCACGGCTGGCGTCGTCAGCGTCGGCGCACGGGTCATCGCGCTGCATGGCGTCGTCAGCGTCGGCGCCGTCGGTAGTCTCGGCTTGACGCAAGCCGTGCCGCAGGTCGTCGTCATCGTCGCCGCATCACCGTCGACGATTGTCGTGCCGTTCGATACCGCGGATCTGCTCGTCGCCATGACGCCGGCGGATCAGCGTGTCTCAGTCGACGTCGATCTGCGCGTCGCCGAAGACCCCGACGAGGTACTCGCATGAGTACGACGTTTATCTACACCGGCGGCGTCATTGCGAAAGGTCCGACTGAATCCGAAGTCTACGTGATGGATTGGAGCAGCGAGCATCTGCAAGCCGGCGTCACGATTGCGAACTCCGTTTGGACGATCACCCGCATCAGCGGCGCGCCGTCGCCGCTCATGACCAAAGACAGCGAGTCGATCCCCGCAGGCGCACGCACAACACAAGTGCGCTTGCTCGGCGGCGTCATCGGTCAGCAGTACGACGTCAGCAACACGATTACGACAACGGAGACGCCGCCACGCATCAAAGACCGTTCGTTCACCGTGACGATTGAAGACTTGTGACCTATGGCACTGATTCTGACGACCCGTGGCGAAGTCGACGAGACGCAGCTCGCACGCACCGTCGGCTTTGAAGATCGACCCGATGAATTCGTCGTGTGGGTCGAGTGGCGTCTCGACAACGAACTCGTACGCCGCGATGCACACGTGATTCTGAAACGTGCAGCCGTGCAGAGCGATCTCACCGCTGCGAACTTTGCGTAAACGAAAGGGCGTGAATCATGACTGATCCCACCACGACGACCGAAGCCCCTGTCGATCCGGTGAAGACCGCCGTCGACGAGATGAAAGACAAGCAGACCGGCACGCTGCACTTGTACATCACGACGCTGCAGCTGCACGGTGACCAGTCGTCACTCGGTGCCGTCTATGACGCGTTCACCGCATTTCAGCAAGCCGTGACCGATGCCGGCTTCGACTGGGGCGGCAAAGCACAGGTCGTACTTGATCCTGCGCCACCAGAAGAGACCGCAGAACCGTTGATCGGATCTGAATCCACGACGACGCCGCAATATCCCAGCGAAGGGTAACAGCAATGGCCAACACACAAGCGATGTGCAGTCAGTTCAAGGTCGATCTCATGAACGGGCTGCATGCGTTCGGATCGTCGGTCGTACGGGGCGCCACTACGAAAGACAATTTCAAGGCGGCGCTCTATCTCGTTTCCGCATCACGGGGCGCCGGGGACACCGTCTACAACAACACGGGCGAATTACTCGGTACAGGGAACTACACGCAAGGCGGCATCGCTGTACCGAATACCGCTGCACCGTCATTGTCGGGCACGACGGCGATCTGGACGCCGAGCGGATCACTGTCGTGGCCAAACCTGACGAGTAGTGGCGCCTTCGACGCGGTGCTTATCTACAACGACACATCAACAACAAAACTCGCGGTCAGTGTGCACACGTTCGGGTCGCAGTCCGTGACGTCTGGCACCTTCACACTCACGATGCCGACGAACGATGCATCAAACGCGCTGATCCGGTTTGCCTGATGCGTACACCGCTGCGCTACTGCGCAGAACCGACGTGCGGCGAGCTGGTCGAGCGTGGCCGCTGTGCGTACCACGCACGCCAGCGTGAGCGCGCACGACCGAACCAGACAGCGCGTCGCTGGTACTACACGGCACGCTGGCGTGCGCTGCGCATTCAGGTACTCAGCGACGAACCAGTGTGCCGGGAGTGTGACCGTCTACCCAGTCACGACGTCGACCACATCGTGCCGCACCGTGGGGATGAGGCGTTGTTCTGGGACCGCGCGAACCTGCAGGGGCTGTGCGTGCGATGTCATGCGCGCAAGACCGGCAGCGGTGCGTGACGGCGCGTGCGAGACCCGACTCGCCACGCGCGACACGTGACACGCGCACGCGTTGACACGTGGGTCGACACGACAGGGTAGGGCACCTGTAATCGCTGGCCGGCGCGAGCGTTCAAACCGCGCTGGAGCTTCCGTCGCGCGCGCGCGGTTTCAAGAGTTCGGGGTTTGACCAAATTGTCACCGGAAAACGACAGGGGGGCACCGTGGGGTCTGGGGGGTTTCGGGTCGGCGCCGGCGCCAAACCGAAAAGCGCCGAACAGTCGTTCTTGCACGGGAAACGGGCATCAAGGCGCGCCAAAGGGTCTAGAAACGACGCGAAGGGGTCGCCTAATGCTGCGAGTCGACCGGTCGTCGCGCTCGATGTACCGGCATCGCTGACCGACGACCAGCGTGCCGTCTGGCTCGACCTTGCGCCGCATGCGCAGCGCGCCGGCACGTTGACAGCGCAGACAGCGGCATCGTTCGCGCGGCTGTGTGCGGCAGTCGTGCGGCTCCGTCGGTGGCAGCAGCTGATCGAGAAAGACGGCGAGACATATCTCAAAGTCACGATTGACGGCGCTGGGCAAGAGCAGACCGAGATCAAAGCGCATCCACTGATCACGCGGTCGCAGGTCTTAGAGAAAGACATTCGCAGCTGGTCGAAAGACTACGCGATTAACCCCTTCGGTAAGCCGCTCGTCACCGATCCGGCGCCACCGCGTGACCCGTTCGACGAATTCGACGAACCGCCCGACACGCTGCAATGACCGAGCACGTTGTCGACACGTACGCGCGCGACGTCGTCGCCGGTCGCATCCCAGCTGGCAAGTATCACAAGCTGGCGTGCGCGCGACACGTGCGAGATCGCGCGCGCGAACGGTCGCCGGACTTTCCGTGGTACTTCGACGGCAAAGCCGCGTCGCGGTTTTTCCGATTCGCCGAACAGCTCAAGCACTACAAAGGGGAATGGGCCGGACAACATATCGAGCTGCAGCCGCATCAGCTGTTCCGGCTCGGGTCGATCTTCGGCTGGCTGCATCACGAAACGAAGCTGCGCCGCTTTCGCACGGCATACAACGAGCTGCCGCGCAAGAACGGCAAGTCACTCGAAGCTGCCGTCGTGATGCTGTATGTCGCGTTTTTCGACAAGGAACCGGGGGCCGAAGGGTACTGCATCGCGACGAAGCGTGATCAAGCGCGGCTCGTGTTCAACGACTGCAAGCATCTGGTGCGCTCGTCGAGTTTGCGTGCGCGCATCACGATACAAGTCGCGAACCTGCATCGCGACGAGACGTCGTCGAAGCTCGAACCGCTCGGGGCGGATCACGATTCGACCGACGGCTTGAATCCGCATGCGGTCAGCGCCGACGAGCTGCACGCCTACAAAGACCGGCAGCTGCTCGACGTCATGGAGACAGCGACCGGCGCGCGACGCCAGCCGCTATTCTTCAAGATCACGACCGCTGGCGATAATCCGGTCAGTCCCGGCGGCGATGAACACGACTACGCCGGCAAGATTCTCGACGGCGTCTTGACCGACGAGACGTACTTCGCGTTCATCGCGCACGCCGACGATGCTGACGACTGGCTCGACGAGCGCACGTGGCAGAAAGCGAATCCCAATTGGGGCATCTCGATCAAGCCCGACGACATGCGCGCGCTCGCGACAAAAGCGCGCGGGATTCCTGCAGCCGCAGCGACCTTCAAACAGAAACGCTTGAACTTGTGGGTCAATGCAGCGGCGCCGTGCTTGTCGGTCGATGGCTGGCGCAAGGGGCAATCGCTGCGCGCGCGCGAGGCGTTCGAAGCCGCGCTTGCACACGAGCCGTGCTTCGTCGGTATCGATCTCGCGTCGAAGATCGATCTGTGCGTGCTGTCGCTGGTGTTTCCCCCGACGACCGGTCGACCGCAACTCTGCATCGTGCAGCGCATCTGGACGCCAGCCGAGACGCTGCGGGACCGTGCGCACCGGGACCGCGCACCGTATGACATCTGGTCGGCGCAGGGCTGGCTGACGGCGTGCGACGGCACACGCATCGATCATCAACTCATACGCGGCGCGCTCGCCGAGTGCCGCACGCGCTACGACATCGAGCGGATCGGCTTCGACCCGTGGCACGCCGACACGCTGATCGACCAGCTCGTACGCGAAGACGGCTTCACCGCTGAACAAGTGCTGCCGGTGCCGCAGACCTATCAGGGCATGTCGAGTGCGTGTCTGCGCATGCAAGCCGAAATTCTCGCCGGCAACGTCGACGCCGGCGGTTGTCCGGTGACGGCGTGGGCGGTCTCGAACGTCGTCGACCAGCACGACGGTAAGGGCAATCTCATGTTCGCGAAGGGGCGCTCGCGTGGCCGGATCGATCCGGTCATCGCGCCGACGATAGCAATGTCGCTGTGGCTACGCATGCCAATCACGCATAACGACGGCGTGATGGCGGAGTGGATCTGAACATGGCGCACATACAAACGCTGACGCTCGCACGCGAGCAGCCGTCACTCTTGCAGCGCGTACGCGGCGCGGTGACTGCCGTGCGGTCGTACTGGCGCAGTCCGATCTCGTCGAGTTCGCACGACGGCTGGAATGAGTTCTGGGGCACGACGCCGTCAGCGACGGGCGTGACGGTCAGCAGTGAAACGGCGCTGACCTATGCCCCGTTCTTTTCTGGCGTGCAGCTGATTAGTCGCGACGTCGCATCGCTGCCGCTGTTTCATTACAAGCGTCTGAAGCCGTTCGGCAAGCAAAAGTACACGGACTCATGGATCTACGGCTTACTGCACGACGAATTCAATCCCGAGATGTCGTCGATGACGGCGCGCGAGATCATGCAGGCGCACGTGTTGACGTGGGGCAACGCGTACGCGGAGATCGAACGCGACAGCGCGAATCGACCGGTCGCACTCTGGCCGCTGACCCCTGACCGCGTCGCACCATATCGCGATGCGCGCGGGGCACTGCGGTACCGCGTCACCGGCATCGACGGACCGTCAGTCACGCTGCCGGCAGCAGACGTGTTGCACATTCATGGGCTCGGCTATGACGGGCTCGTCGGCTATTCGCTGATTGCGAAGGCGCGCGACTCCATTGGACTCGGCATCGCGACAGAGCGCTTCGGCGCGACGTTTTTCGGGAACGGTGCGACGTTCGGCGGCGTGATCAGTTACCCCGGTGCACGACCGACCGAGCTGTCAGAGAAGAGTTACCGCGAACAGCTCGAAGGCAAGCATCAAGGCGTCGCGCGCGCACACAAGCTGCTGGCACTCTACAACGGCGCCAGCTATACGCGGATCGGCATCCCACCTGACGACGCGCAATTTCTCGAAACACGCAAGTTTCAGATCGAAGAGCAGGCGCGCTGGCTGAACTTGCCGCCACACAAGATCGGCGCACTCGACCGCGCGACGTTCTCGAACATCGAGCAGCAATCCATCGACTACGTCATCAGCTGTCTGCGCGGCTGGCTCGTGCGCTGGGAACAAGAACTTAATCGCAAACTGATCTCGCCGCTCGAACAGCAGCAGCAGTTCTGTGAGCACGTCATGGATGCGCTGTTGCGCGGCGACACCGAAAGTCGGTACCGGGCGTACGCGATTGGCCGTCAGTGGGGCTGGCTGTGTGCCGACGATATTCGCGACTGGGAAAATCTCTCACCGTTGCCGAACGGTCAGGGGCAAGTCTTTCTGGTGCCGGCGAATATGTGGCCGGCTGACAAGATCCCGGACCCGACGGCGAAGCCAGAGGCGGCGCCGCCGACGAATACTGAGACAACGCCGACAAAGCCGACGCGCGAACAGATCGACGCGCTGCAGCGGCAGCTGACCGACGCGACAGCGACACTGAGACAGCAGCTCGACGCGCTGGCCGACGCCGAAGCCGCACGCACGCAAGCAGCCGTGAGCGCAGCGGAAATCAAAGCGTTCGACACGCTGACGCGCGCGCAGACCAGCGAGATCGAGACGCTGCGCGCGCAGATCGTCGAGCAGCAACGCACCGTGTCGTCACTGACGCAGGCGCTCGACGATGCGCAGGCCGCAATCAAGGCGGCTGACGAGCGTGCCGCCAGTGAAGCCGTGCAATGCGCCGCAGCTGAAGCGATTGCCGAGAAAGCGCTCGCCGATTCGACGCTGCTGTCGACACGCGTGCGCGAACTCGACACCGCGAAAGCCGAAGCCGAGCAGGTCGCCGCACGCCATGACGAAGCACGCAAGCTCGCGACAGACGCGGCGACAGCCGCGCAGTCTGCTGAGCGTGAAGCAGAAGTGCAAGTCGTCAGATTGGTCGTCGGCATGCAGCAAGTGACTGCGGCGAAAAGCGAAGCCGACGCGATGATCGAGACGCTGCGCGCACAGCTCGCCGAAGCGCAGCAAGCCACGGCCGCCAGTATCGCCGCGCGTCGCGTCGCCGAAGCCGAGTTCGAGACCGCACGTGCGCAGGTCATCACGCGCGACGACCAGCTGCGCGCCGTCAAAGTCGCGCATCGCGGCTTGCTGGTCGAAACGTTTCAGCGCTTGCTGCAACGCGAGATTGACCGCGCACGCAAGCACCAGATGTCGCGTGAGAAGTTCCGGCACTGGCTGGACTCGTTCTATCAGGTGCACGCCGACGTCTGTCGCGATGCGCTGCGACCGGTCGTCGCGGCATGGCTGGACAGCGCGAATCGCGAGCACTCGGAAACACAGCTCAGCGCGTTTGTCACGACCTATGTGCAGGCGTCCGAGCGCGAGCTACGCGACGTCGCCGATGCGCGCACCGATCAGGACTTCATCACCGAGCTGAACGGCGTCTTGCAGCACTGGGAACGACACCGCGCCAGCGACACCGCAGATCGCATCTTGCGAGAAGGGCTGCATCATGGCTGATCTCGAATATCGCGCGCTGCTCGACAGCCGCGTCGCCATCGACGAGAAGGGGCGGTATCTCGATGCGCTGCCGATTGTCTTTAATAGTCGGTCGGTCGATCTGGGCGGCTTCGTCGAGATCATTGCGCCCGAAGCCGTCGACCGCACGCTCAAAAGTGACGCCGATGTGCGCGCGCTCGTCGACCATGACACCGCGAAGATTCTTGCGCGCACGCGAGCCGGCACGCTCACGCTCCGCAAGCAGACGCAAGGGCTGCGCGCACGCATCGAGCCGGACCCGCAGATTAGTTACGTCGCTGACATTCTGCGCTCCATCGAGCGCGGCGACGTGTCGGGCATGTCGTTCGGCTTTCGCGCGCTCGACGACGAGTGGAACTTCGAAGAAGACCCGCCACTGCGTACGATCTGGGATATGGACGTACGCGAAATCAGCGTCGTCACGTTTCCCGCCTACGAAGCGACGAATGTCGACGTCGCAAAGCGCTCGCTGAACGCGGCGTATTCCCAGCACAAGGGGTCGCGGCTCGTCTGGCTGCGTCGGCTGCACACACTGCGCAGCTTGCGGTGACGCGAATTTATTTCTGAAGCGTTACCCCTGACGCATGGCGTGCACAACGTTTCGGGCATAGTCGAGCGCGCGCGAAACATCTTGCGATCTGGCGGCGATCAGGTCGCGCCTTCACGCATCCATTCTGCGAAGTGACTCTCTGCGGCGATAGAGAGACGCGACGCCTTTCAACAGGTGTGGTGTCTCATGGCGAATCCGCAAACGACCGAGCTGATGCAGCGCAAGTCAGAACTGATTCAAAACTCTGACGCGATTCTGCAGAAAGCCGCTGACGAGCATCGCTTCGATCTGCTCGGCGATGAAGAGAAGCAGTTCAACACGATTCACGACGAGCTGACCCGCATCAACAAGCATCTCGAACGCATCGCGCAGCAAGAGTCGTACGGCGAATCCGAAGGGCGTCGCACCGAACCGCCAAACCCCGCGAATCAGGAACAGCGACGCGAACGCGAACGCACGACCGCACGGGTCACCGAAGCCGACCGGATCGAAGCCTTTCGCGCATGGGCGCTCGCCGGCTCGCGCTATGAGCTGTCGCAAGGGCAAAAAGATCTGGCGAAGCGCTGCGGCTTCGATCTCGATGCGCGGCAGATTTACATGCACTTCGGTCCCCCGATGCGCCCGACCCGACCGTCAATCGACGGTCTCGCGGTGCAGCCCGACGACATTCGTGCATGGCAGACCCGCATGGATGAGAAGCGCGCCGCGCTGACCGCTGCGCAGTCGACGACCACGACCGGCGGTTATACGACCGCTGACGCCGCCATGCGCGCGCTCGAAGTCGCGCTGCTCGCGTTCGGCGGCATGCGTACCGTCTCGACGGTCTTGCGCACCGACACCGGTGGACCGCTGCCGATTCCGACGACGAACGACACCAGCAACAAAGGCGAGATCATCGGCGAGAACCTTGTCAACAACGAACTCGAAATGACGTTCGGGCAGCTGGTGCTCGACGCCTTCAAGTACAGCAGCAAATACATTCTGGCGTCGATTGAGTTCATGCAGGACAGCTCGATCAATGTGCCGGAATTCATCGGTTCCGCGCTCGCCAATCGCATCGGACGGATTCAGAACGATCACTTCACGACCGGCAGCGGCACTGGCCAGCCGAAGGGCGTCGTCAATGCAGCGGCGAACTCGGGCGTCACCGGTGCGACAGCGACAACGGTGAGCTACGACAACATGATCGATCTGATTCACAGCATCGATCCGGCGTATCGCGCGGGGTCGCGCTTCATGTTCCATGACGCGGCACTCAAGATGCTGAAAAAAATCAAGGTGCTGCAGTACTCCGGTGACCCATCGGGCGTACCACTGTGGCAACCGTCGCTGGTCGTGGGCCAGCCCGACACGATTGCGGGGTACCCGTACACCATCAATCAGTCGATGGCGGCGCCAGCATCGGCAGCGAAGTCGATTCTGTTCGGCGACTTTTCCAAATACATCATTCGCGACGTCATGCAGATCGAATTGCGCCGGCTCGACGAGCGCTTCGCCGAGTTCGGACAGGTCGCGTTTTTGGCGTTCGCACGCTCCGACGGCGACCTGCTCGATGCCGGCACGAATCCGATCAAGTACCTAGCGCAGCCCTAAACACGCGCGCGCATTTTGCCGACGGGTCACCGGCGCGCTGCGTCGGTGACTCGGGCGAGACGACATCATGATTCTGCGGTTTCTCACACTTGTACCCAGTCTCAGCCCCGATGCGCCATTCCAGCCGGGGCAGCAGATCCATGTGCAGACGCTGACGCCAGAGATGCGCGCATGGCTCAAAGACGGCAGTGCCGAACTGATTCGCGAAGACACCGATCCGGCTGACGCCGTCGCTGATGCGCCCGACGTCGAGCGTGCGGTCACGAAGAAGGGGCGCCACTGATGGCGTTTCAGCTCGACCTGTCACCGTATGCACCGGGGCGCGCAGTCGTAGCGACGTGGGCGCGCATCGTCGAGCCGGTCGTCGAACCGATCACGATCAGCGAAGCGAAAGATCAGGTGCGGCTCACGACCGACGACAACAACGTCAATCTGAATCGCTACATCAAGACCGCACGCGAAGCCGCCGAAGACACGCTGAATCGTGGCTTGCTGACGCAGACGTGGCGGCTGCAGCGCGCAGCCTTCGCGGATCTGATGTCGCTGCCGATGGCGGCGCCGCTGCAGACCGACGTCACGACGGCGCCAGTCGTCGAGTACTACGACATCACCGGCGTGTTGCAGACGCTCGACCCGAGCGTCTATCGCGTCGACCCACTCAGCCGGCCAGCGCGCATCGCACTCGCGCCGCTGCAAATGTGGCCATCCATTCAAGACCGTGACGACGCCGTGCGCATCACGTACGTCGTCGGCTGGCAGACGCCGGCGCAGGTCCCCGAGCGGATCAAGCAGGGCATACGGCAGTACGTGGCCTATCTCGACGCGGTGCGCGACGGGCTCGACGTGCAGGCGCACGCCGCCGAACAAGCTGCCGAGCGCTGCTGGATCGACCGCGTCTATTGGAACGAGCAATGCGCGTAAGTCCGCTGACCAAACTCGTGCAGCTGTCGCGCTCGCCGAAGTACACCGACGACAGCGACGGCTTCTTCGAGCCGCTGTCGCCGCCGGCAATGTGGGCGCACATCGAGCCGCAAGGACCCATCGGCGACGGGCGCAATGTGCAGCATCTGGTGACGATGCGCTTTCACCCCGGCGTCACGATGGACACGCGCATCGTCGTCGACCGCACGCGTGAACTCTTCGTGCGCGGTGTGCAGAACATCAACGATGCGAACATCGAGCTACGGCTCATCTGCGAAGAGATCATCACGTGAGCTTCGAAATACAGGGCATGCGCGAGCTACGTGCGGCGCTGCTGGCGTTGCCAGACGAGATGACGGTCGAAGCGACGGCGATTGTGCAGCATCACGCGAAAGAAGCCATGCGCGAGATCGTCACCGACTATCCCGAAGTCAGCGGCAATCTCAAGCGCAACGTTTCGTACGACGACCAGAGTCGGTCGAACGTCTCGGCACGTGCCGTCATTCGTAGCAAAGCCTTTCACGTGTGGATGTACGAGCACGGCACGAAAGAACGACGCACGTCGAAGGGCTGGCGACGCGGTGCCGCCAAAGCCGCACGACCGCCGCAGCAAGCAGTGCCGGCGGCGATTAGTCATCGGCAACGCATGGTCGCGGCGTTGATTGCGCTCGTGCGGCGCGCCGGCTTCGAAGTGACCGAACGCAATGATTAGCTTCATCGTCCCGACGATTGGTCGACCGACGCTGTATCGCGCGCTGCAGTCGATCACACAGCAGCGCGGCGATGACGACGAAGTGCTGGTCGTCGGTGAGTCTCCGTCGGCGGCAGCGGTCGCCGCTGTCGCTGGCTGCACGTTCGTCGAGTGCGCGCGGGGTCATAACTGGGGCGCCGCCGAGCGGACCGCCGGCATCGCGCGCGCGCGTGGGCAGCATCTCGCGTTCATGGACGACGACGACATCTATCTGCCGGGAGCGCGGCAGCTGATGGAAGACGCACGCGCGACAGTCCGCGACAAGCCGATCTTGTTTCGCATGGTCTGGAATGACCGCGTCTTGTGGTCGGAACCAGCACTGCGCGTCGGCAACGTCAGCTCGCAAATGATGCTGATCCCGAACGACAAGACGAAGCTCGGGCGCTGGGGCACACGGTACGAAGGCGACTTCGACTTTCTCGCGTCGATGCGCTGGGCGCCATCCGAGATCGTCTGGTGCGCCGATGTCATTGCGCATCTCAGGCCGGCGGCGCCGCCAGTTCTGCAGCATCTGCCGCAAGGCTGGCTGCATCACGGTCCGCAGCTGCTCGACCTGCTGCATGCGCATCGACCGCATCGCTGCGTCGAGCTGGGCACGTGGCGCGGTGCGTCGGCGATTGCCTTCGCGCACGAGCTGCGGCAGTGGGGCGGCGTGCTGACCTGCGTCGATACGTGGATGGGCGCCGTCGCGTACGGCGGCACCGTCACCGGGGCGCCGCAGATGCTCTTCGAGTGCGCGACGAATCTCGTCGCCGCGCACGTCGCGCCGTCGGTGCGACTGGTGCCAGCGCTCACGACCGCAGCCGCTGCCGCATGGACGGACGGACCCATCGACTTTTTGTACGTCGACGCAGACCACTCCTACGAGTCGACAGCCGCCGATCTCGACGCATGGTGGCCACACGTACGCGTCGGCGGCATCGTCGCCGGCGACGACTACGACAACGTGATGTATCCCGGCGTCAAGCGCGCATGGGATGAATTTGAACAGCGGCACGGGCAGTGCTTCGCGCGCGTCGAGACCCCGAACACCGATCCGCCGGGAATGAAGCTGGTTTTCGGCATCAAGAAAGCAGAGGCATCCATGTTGCGTGAAACCCCGACGCCAGACCCTGATCCCGAACCGGACCCCGATCCTGACCCGACACCGGAGCTGTCGCGGTGACACGACCGCTGCGCGTGCTGCTCGTGCATCCCGGCGCGACATGGTCGACGGCTGACGTCGAAGCCGGTCTGCGCTACGGCTTGCACGTGCTCGGGGTCGAGATCGTGCCGTTTCGTCTCGACCAGCGCATCGAGTTCGCCGGCAAGACGCTGCACGTGATGTGGAGAAAGAAGAAGAAAGCGCAGCCCGATCTCGCGAAGCCGAATACCGCTGACATCATGTATCAAGCTGGAATCGGCGCGCTTGAAATGGCGCTGCGGCATCAGGTCGACGTCGTGCTGATTGTGAGCGCGATGCTGATGCATCCCGATGTCGTGATCATGATGAAGCGTGCTGGCCTGACGGTGACGGTGCTCTTCACAGAATCCCCGTACGACAGCGAGCAAGAACTCGCGATGGCGGCGCGCGTCGACGGCTGCTGGACGAACGAGCGCAGCTGCGTCGCCGCGTTCAAAGCCGTGAATCCGCGCGCGGGGTATCTGCCGCACGCTTATCACCCGGAACGTCACTACGTCTCGGCGCACTTGATCGATGGACAGGTGCCGACACACGACGTCGTCTTCGTCGGCTCCGGGTTCTCCGAGCGCGTCGAATGGTTTAACTCGATTGATTGGAGCGGCATCGATCTCGGTCTCTATGGCACATGGAAAGGGCTGGGTCTCAACAAGCAGGTGCGCAGTCTGGTTCGCGACGAGCAGATCAACAACGAAACCGCCGGCGCGCTCTATCGGCGTGCGCGCATCGGGCTGAATCTGTACCGCTCGCGCAAGAACTGGGGCTACAAAGCGCAGGCGCCACTCTACGCCGAATCACTCAGTCCCCGTGCGTATGAACTCGCGGCGTGCGGGGCATTTCATCTGAGCGAGTACCGTGCGGAAGTCGGCGAAGTCTTCGGCGATCTGGTGCCGACCTTCACGACACCGACCGAGGCGGCAGCGCTGATCCGTCTCTGGCTGGCTGACAAAGCCGGTCGTGCACGTGTCGCTGCCGCATTACCGGCTTGCATAGCCGAGGCTACGTGGGTCGCACGCGCGAAAACCGTGCTGGGCGATCTGCAACAGCTCGTGAAAGTACAGGCCGCTTAAACGCGCGGCAGAAAGCTGTGTGCAGCCATGAGTGTCTATGCAGGGCGCAAGGGGGTCGTCTATCTCTCGACGACCGGCTCGGGCGTCGCCACGAACGTGATCAAGCTGAATGCGTGGACGCTTGATCAGTCGACCGACAAAATCGAAGTGACGGCGTTCGGCGACGCGAACAAAACCTAGACACACATGGGGCGCGCTGCAGGAATGCAGCTGCGCGAATCGTCTCTGATTGACTTCGACCCTGCGATGGGAAGAAGGGGCAAGCGCAAGCAGCCTGAGAGACTAAGCGAGACGACGTCCAGAACGGACGATGCGATAGTCCGAACTATCGGGAACACAGAACCGATAGACCTGCGCAGAAATGACGCAGGGAGTTTTGACGCTGGGGTTAGTCGTCAAAATTGCTAACAGTCGGATGTTCAGGGTCTCAAGGATATCAAGGGGACGTTCGGTGGCTTCTTCGATGACACCGAGACGAAGCCCTTCGTCGGCGCTGATTCCAGCGACGGCGTAAAGCTCTATCTGTACCCGAGCGCAGACGCACCGACGAAGTACTGGTACGGCCCTGCGTGGCTCGACGCATCCATCAATACCGGCGTCGCTGGCGCCGTGCAGATCTCCGGCAACTACGCCGCGAATGGTGCATGGGGTCGCTTCTGAGCGACGGTCATCACCTGACGATTCACGACACCGACGGCGAGCTGCGCTGGGGCTATCGACGCGTCGCGCAGCTTCGCAGTCTCACACTCGAACGCCATGCGGAAGCGACATGGACGCTGACCGCCACGATCACGAGCAAAGACGACTACGCGGTATCGCAGCGTCCGCTCGTCTTTGTCCTGCCGGCGCGCCGCTGGCAGTGGGATGTGCTCACGCTGCAGATTGCCGACAGCACGCTGACCGCGTCGCTGCGCGCGCAGGTATGAGGCTCCCGTATGGGAAGGAATCGTTTCGTCAAGCCGCAAGTCGTCAGACTCGATCTCTCCGACGGTGACTGGATCGACGTCAAGCGTCAGCTGAACGCTGGCGAGACGCGCGCGATCTTCACCGAGATGATCAAAGAACAGCACGCCGGCTCGGTCGCGGTGATTGATTCTGCGCGCGTCGGCATCACGAAGTTACTCGCCTACATCGTCGCGTGGTCGCTGGTCGATGACAACGGACCGGTGGCATTCAGCGAAGCCGCGCTGACGAATCTCGACATGGAAACGTTTCGCGAGATTGTCGACGCGGTCGATGCGCACGAGACGCGGATCGAATCCGAAAAAAAAATGCTGACGGCTGGCGCGACTACGTCGTCAGCGATCTCGCAGTCTGTCGCTTCATGAACGGCTGGCGGTACGACTGGGTACAGGAGCTGCCGCAAGACGTGTACGAAGTCCTGATCGAAGAGATGACGCGCGCGAATACGAAGCCCTGACATGGCACTGACTGCGAAATTCATCTTCGACTTTACGAACTTTTCGGATGCGATCCGCAAAGCCGAAGTCGAGCTGAAGACATTCGAGACCGGCGCCGGCAAAGTGCAAGACGCGCTGACCCGGATGTCGAACAGTCTGTCGGGTCAGAAAATCATTCAAGACGCCACGCTGATGGCCGCTGCCGTCGAGAAGGTCGGCGGCGTCTCGAAGCTCACCGAAGCCGAACTGATTCGCGTCGGCAACGTCGCCGCCGAAGCCGCCGAGAAAATGCGCGCGCTCGGCTTGCGCGTACCTGAAAACCTGCAACAGCTCGCGACGGCTGCGAAGACGGCGCAAAGTGGGGTCGCGGGACTCACCGATACCGTCAATAACGCGAACATCTCCATCGGCAAACTGATCACGAGTTACGTCGGCGCGCAGGCCATCATCGGCGCCGCGAAGAGTGCATGGGGACTGCTCACCAGCACGATCAGCGATTCGATCAAGGCCGCCGGCGAAGCCGAGAAGTCGCACGCACAAGTCGCTGCCGCGCTGCGCGCGCAGGGGACGGCAGTCCCGAGCGTGATCTCGGCGTATCAGCGGTACGCGACAGAGCTGCAGAAAGTCACGACGTATCAAGATGACGCCGTCGAATCCGCCGAAGCGCTGCTCGTCACAGTCGGCAACGTCATGCCGCGTGACATGGAAAAAGCGCTCAAAGCGACGACCGAACTCGCTGCCGGTCTCGGCAAAGATCTGCCAGAAGCCGCGATGCTCGTCGCGAAAGCTGCCGAAGGGAACACCGGCGCGCTGAAAAAAGCCGGCATCACCATCGACGACACGAAAGTCAAAGCCGAAGGGTTCGGCTATGTGCTCGATCAAATTACGGCGAAGTTCGGCGGTCAGGCGGCAGCGCTCGCCGGCACGTACGAAGGGCGCCTGCAGCAGCTCGGGAACACATGGAACAACGTTGAAGAATCCATCGGGCGCGCCATCACGACGAACGAGACCGTACTCACGCTGATCGACGAGCTGAACGGCTCCATCGACACGAATACCGGCGAACTCAAAGACAACGCCACCGCCGCGAATCTGGTGTCAGACGCCGTCATTGGCGCGGTGAAGGGCTTCTCACTGCTGCTGAAAGCCCTTGACTATTTCAATTTGATTCGCGCCGGCGTCGTCATTGGGCTGCGCGACATCGCGCTCGGCTCGACGTGGATTGCAAAAGCGACGCTCGAAGCTGCGCGCGCGACGGCGTTCGCGACGGGGCAACTCGCGACGCTCGAACAAGTCAAGATCTTTCTGAAGACCGTCAATCAAGATCTCGCGGACCTGCAAAAAAAGAACGCCGACACGGTGCAGGGCACCATCGACTTTGGCAACGCGGTCTCGACCATCACCGCGAAAGCCGACAAGCTCGCCGAAGATCTCGAAAAGACGCGCGGTCGCGTCGTCGACTTCTCAGCGGCGCAAGACGAAGCGAACCAAAAGACCAGTCAGACGGCGCGCATGTTCGCGACGATGAGCGATGCGACCGTCGAAGCCATCAAGTACGAACTCGAACACGGGAAGTCCCTACGCTACATCACGAATGAATACGGCGTGACCGCCGCGCAGGTCAACGCCGTCGCGCAAGTCTGGGAAACGCACACACGCGCGGTCGCGAAGAATGCTGCCGCCGGCAAGAAAGCCGCTGACGATTGGAAAGCGTTTGCGAGCAACGTCACCGGCGCGATGAAGTCGATCCCCGAAGCCATCGACGAGATCAGCGGGTCGACCGTCGAAGCGATTCGCTACTTTTTAGCGCACGGCAAGAGCGTCGAAGATCTCGCGAAGTATTACGGACTCTTCAAATATCAGGTCGAAGCCGTCGCCGATGACATGAAGTTTCAGCAGAGTGTCACCGAAGCGACGAACAAAGTCTTCAAGAATTTTGGCGAAGTCACCGTACCGAACCTGACGTCGCAACAGCAGCAGCTGCAGTACGCGCTGCAGGGGCTGACCGAAGACGGGCTGATTCCACTGGCCGACGGGTTCGATCTCGCGGAAGCGCACGCGCGCGCGCTCGAAGAGCAGGAAAAACGGAACATCAAAACCGCGCAGACGCTGGCCGACGCGGTCGCGCGACAGAGTGTCGGTCTCGCACCGAACCAGCAGCCGTCGGGCATCATCCCGCAAGCCGCAGCGAAAGATTCTGAAGACGATGCGCGGCGTCTCTCGCGCGCGCTCAACGACGTCGCCAGCATGCTCGACAGCGTCAATAACAAATGGACCGAGATGGGCGCGATTGCGGCGCGCACCGTCGACGGCATCACGAAGAGTCTTGAGCGCGGCGACTGGATCGGCGCCATCACTGCCGGCGTGACCGGCGCGATTGAAGCGATCTCGAAACTGGGGGGACCGAGCAAGCTCGAACAAGAAGGGCGCAAGCTCGAAGCGTCGTTCGAACAGCAGTTCAAAGGGTTCGACGACATGATGAAAAAGATCGCGGAGTCGTACGAACTGACCGGTCGCACGGCAGCACAAGCGCGACGCGATGTCACCGCGCTGATGGACGCGGAGCGTCGGGGCGGCGACGCGGTGCAGTCCGTCATCGACAAGATCAATCAGTCCCTGAACATCACCGACGCGATTGCAGACGCTGGCTACAAGACGAATGCGCAGCTGCAGCAAGCCGCCGATCAAACGCGGCAGATCTTCGACACGATGCTCGCGTCTGGCCAGTTCAATCAAGAACAGCTGAACAAAGCGTACAAAGCGATGCAGCAAGCGATGGCCGACGCCGGCGACGCGGCTGCTGCGGCGTGGATCAAAGCGCAGGACGACGCCGAGAAGGGCGCCGAGAAAGTCAAGACCGCACTCGATGATCTGCAGAAAAAGCGCGACGACCTTGCGAAGCAGGTCGAGCAGGAAGCACCCGAAGAAGTCATGGGCGTGATTGAGACCCAGATTCGCGGACAGATGGCGGCGCTCGATGCGCAGATCAAAGCCGCGCAGGAATCGACCGCGCAGGCCAGCGAAGACGCGATGAAGCAAGCGACGTCGAACATCGACAAGCACGCCACCGACACCTACAACGGCATGGGCGTGAAGATCGAAAAGACGTTTCAAGACTCAGCGACGAGTGTCGAGAAGAGTTTCGCGGTCGCGGCTGACGGCATGGCCGAAGACTTCGCGAAGCAAGCCGACGCCGGCGCGCGCGCGATTGCCGCACGCTTCGACGGCTTCAGCATCAGTATCCCCATCGTCTGGGATGTGCCACCGCTGCCGGGGCCGGTCTCGTTGACGCCGACGCCGATCAAGATGGCGGCTGGCGGCTTCGGCTATGCCGATAAGCCGATGCTGTTCTCGACGCAGGGCAACGAGTACTTCGCCTTCAGCGGCGAAGGCAAGACCTTCGCGACGATGATGCAAAACCCCGTGACTGAGGGACCGAGTCTCACCGAACTGTCACGGCTACTGACGCAGCGCGATGACCTGCACATCGCGAGCTTGCGTCGTGTGCTGCGCGATGCGCAGATGAGCAGTGTCTGATGGAACCGTGGCGCGCCTTTGGGCCGGCATTCTTCGCGCGCTGGCAGTGGCTGCTCGTCGGGGCGCTCGACACACCGCTCGTCGGGCGCTGGCTGCGCTGGGTTCTGCGGATTCGTCCGTGTGACGTCGGCTATCGCGCGCGCATCGTGCGCGTGCTGCCGCATGCCTACATCGTCGAGCACGCCGATCACTCGTTCACGCTCGACGTGCGCTCGCACTGGGTCTTTGCGCAGCGCATGTACCACGCGTTCAAGTGGGTCTGGTGGACGTGTCACGCGTGGGATCTGCTGATTGCGCAGCCGTTGGTGCCGGCGCTCGATCTCGGCTTCGCGACGCTGACGGCGTACCCCGATGCGGACCCGGAGACGACGACGGTCGACGGGCAAGTCGGGCGCTTCGGTGTCAACGAAACATGGTCGACGATTCGCGCCGGCGCCGGTAATTCAGCCAACGACAGCGCGACGGCAAGCGACCTGATCTTCATCAACGCCAGCAGTACCACGAATCAATGGCAAGCGAACGTTCGCGGTCTGTTCTTGTTCGATACGTCGGCACTCACGAGCGCGGCGAACATCTCAGCGGCGCAGCTGTCGCTGTACGTGAACATCATCACCGACAATCTCGTCGCGTCGCCAAACGCCGACATCTATACCGCCACGCCAGCGAGTAACACCGCGCTCGCGGCGACTGACTACAGTCAGGTTGGATCGACGTCGCAGACGGGGTCGCCGCGCACCTTCGCGAGCATGACCGCGAGTGCGTACAACGCCTTTACCTTCAATGCGACGGGCATCGGCAACGTCAGCAAAACCGGCGTCAGCAAGTTCGGCATACGCAACGCGAACTTCGACGTTGCGAACGTGGCGCCGGCGTGGGTCTCTGGCAGCTTCTCGCGCATTCAGGTCGCGATGGCCGGGAGCGCGAATCCGCCGAAGCTCGAAATCACGTACACCGTACCTGTCGCCGCGCTGACCGGCGTGTCGTCGACCGGCAGCGTCGGCACGATGGTCGGCGCCGCCACGGACCGCACGTTGCGCTTTGTCGTCGAGATGGAACTGAGCGGACGTGACAACGGCTGGACCGATGTCACCGGCGACGTGCTGCGCTATGAAGGCATCACCGCATCAGGCGGCATGACCAGCGGCAACGTCACCGAGCGCATTGCGGCGACCGGCGAAATGACGTTCGCGCTCAATAACTCGGCGCAGAACTCCGCACACCTGCTCGGCTACTACAGCCCCGGACACACGAACTGTCGCGCCGGTTTCAGTATCGGTATCGGCGTGCGCTGGCGCGCCAGCTTCGACGTCACGACAAAAACGCTCTTCACCGGTCGCGTCGACATCATCAAACCGGTCGCCGGACAGTACGGCTCGCGGCGCACGTTCGTCACCGCTGTCGATTACATGGATGAACTCGCGCAAGCGAAGCTGCATGGCCTGCCGGTGCAGATCAATCAGTACCCCGGCGACGTCTTTACGACCGTCGTCAACAGCTTGCCACGCCAGCCGCGCGCGCTCGAAGTCGATCAGGGCGTCGACCAGATGGCGTACTCACTCGACAGCGCACGTGACGAGTCTCAGACGGCAATGGAAGAAGCCGCGAAGCTCGCCGCCAGCGAGCACGGCTTCGTCTACCCAAAGGGCGACGGCACGCTGACCTTTGAAGGGCGCAGCCGACGTGCACAGAACCGCGTCAATCTCGCGACGTTCGTCGACCTGACTGCACTCGACCTGACCTATCAGCGTGACCGCTCGCTGAATGACGTACAGGTCACCGTACACCCGAAGCGCGCCGACACCGTCGCGACGACGGTACTCGCGTCGCTGCAGAGTGCGACGAAGCTCGTACCGGGGCAGACGTTTACGTGGCTCAGTCCGTATCGTGACCCGCAGCAGATTGCGGCGCGCGTCGGCGGTACCGACATGGTCACGCCGGTCGCAACGACCGACTACGTGATGAATGGGGCGCAAGACGGCAGCGGCGCCGACCTGACAGCGTTCTGCACGATTGTCGCGAACTTCGGCGGCAACGGCGCGCGGCTCGAAGTGACGAATACCGGCACGGTCGAAGGCTGGATCGGCGGCACGGCTGGCGTGTTTCAAGTGCGGGGACGGGGTCTCTACGACTTCGAGAATGTGATTCTCGAAGAAGACGACGAGACTGCACAAGCGAACATCGGCGTCGTGACGGTCGGCGTCGACATGCCGTATCAATCGCGGCTGGACGTCGGCGCGGAGATCGCGCTGTATGTCCTGCAGACGCAGACGGCAGCCTTCGCGAGTATCGACCGTATGGCGTTCGTCGCGTCGACCGACACGCTCAAGCAGCAGCTCGTACTGCGCGAGATCGGTGACCGCATCGGCATTCAGGAAGTCGTGACCGGCATCGACACGAGCGGCACCATTCCCCGTGGGTACTACATTCAAGGCAAGCGCTATCAGCTCGTCGACAACGTGCTGAGCGTCGAGTACGCGCTCGCCATCTCAGACAGCACGGCGTACTGGCTGCTCGAAATTCAAGGCTTCAGCGAACTCGACCTGACGACGCGACTCGGCTTCGGGCTCATCATCGGGCACATTGACATCGCGCATCAGGACAGCGCGCCGGTCTCGCACGACGACGTCGCGCACGGGGACGTGCCGCACGGCGACGCGCTGCATCTCGACGCGTCACACGGCGACATCGCGCACACCGACACCGCACACGGCGATACCGCACATAGCGACGTGGCGCACAGTGACACGGCGCACACCGACACCGCGCACGTCGATAGCTCGCGGCACGACGATCACAACGATTCGATGGGCGGTCACAACGACACCGGGGGCGGTCGCACGCACACCGACACCGCGCACGGCGACACGTCACACGGGGATCAAGCGCATGGCGACTTCGGCGCCAGTTACAACCATACCGACGGCGCGTCGCACATCGACGTACCCAACCATACCGACGGCTATGAGCACTTCGACGGCGGCAGCTATTCGAATAACACGCCGTTTATCAATGTCGCCTTCGTGAATGTCGCGCACGGCGACAATACGCACGAAGACTTCGCGGACACGACGAGCACGGCACACGGCGACGTGGCGCACGTCGACACACACGGTGACAGCGCACACGTGGACAGTGCGCACGCCGACGTCGCGCACACCGACAACAACACGCACGGGGATCAGGCGGCGCAGAACACCGCACACACCGACACCGCGCACCATGACGTCGCGGCAGCGGAACACGGCGACTCGCCGCACGGAGACGCAAATTGACGATTGAACTCTCACCGGTCGGCGTGGCGTGTCAGCTGGCGTGTCCGTACTGCTACGAGCATCCCTTGCGCGATGCCGGCAATTACTCCGCTGGCTATGACCTTGACGCGATGAAACGGGGACTGATGCGCGAAGGCGGCGCCTTCACGCTCTTTGGCGGCGAACCGTTGCTGATGAAGTTCGACGATCTCGTCGACATTCTGCAGTGGGGCTTCGCGCGCTACGGCTCGACCAGCGTGCAAACGAATGGCGCGCTCATCACGCCGGCGCATGTCGAGCTATTCGCGCGCTGTCGCACGAGCGTCGGTATCTCGGTCGACGGACCCGATGAACTCAACGATGCACGCTGGGCTGGCACACTCGACAAGACGCGCGAAGCCACGGCAGCGACGATGCGCGCTATCGCGCTGCTGCTCGATGCGCAGAACGTGCCGTCGCTGATCGTGACGCTCCATCGGGGCAACGCATCAGCCGAGCGCTTGCCGCGCTTGCTCGTGTGGCTGCGCGAACTCGATGCGAATCGTATCGCACACGTGCGGCTGCATGCGCTCGAAGTCGATCACGACGAGGTACGGCAGCAGCTGGCGCTCAGCGACGACGAGCAGGTCAACGCCTTTCTCGCGTGCTATCAGCTGCAGCAGCAGCTCAAGGTACTGCGCTTCGATGTCTTCACCGATCTCGCGCAGCTGCTGCTGACGGGCGCACCGGGGTCGTGTGTCTGGAATGCCTGCGACCCGTTGACGACGCCAGCCGTGCGCAGCGTCAACGGGCTCGGGAACCGCGCGAACTGCGGTCGCACGAATAAAGACGGCGTCGACTGGGTCAAAGCCGGCAGTCACGGCGTCGAGCGCTATCGCGCGCTCTACGAAACCCCGTGGGCTGATGGGGGCTGTCAGGGCTGTCGCTTCTTCTATGCCTGCAAGGGGCAGTGTCCCGGTACCGCCATCGACGGCGACTGGCGCAATCGCAGCGAGCAGTGCCGCGTCTGGTACCGACTCTTCGAGACGCTTGAAGACGAACTCGTGAAGCTGGGGCAGACGCCGCTGACGCTCGTCGCGGCGCGCCGGCACGCACTCGAACAGCGCGTCTTACGCGACAGCGCGCCGCACGAGCAGCCGCACGGGGATCACTGGGACGCACCGGACGGCTTTCAGCACAGCGACGGCGCGTACATCGTGCACGGGGATCAGGGGATGACGCACATGCACGGAGATCACAACGATGCCGGCTGAGTTCACACGCATTGCATGGGCGTCAGATCGTGCCGAAGCGATCTGGGCGCCGCGCGTCGATGCGATTCAAGCCGCATGGCTCGACGTCGAGCTGACGAGCGTCGCCGCTGACCTGCGGCTCGCGGCGCTCGTCTTCGACAGACCCCAGCTCGCCGAACGGGTCGAGACGCTGCAGCTGTGCATGACCGTCGTCACGAAGACGCGCGTCGCTATCACGCGCACACCGGCGGTCGGGCTTGATCTCGCGAACGCCTTTCACGCGCGCGACGATGCGCACATCGGGCGGCTGCTCGGCTTTCCTGAATGCTGCATTCAGTTTTTCGACCGCGTCTGGAATGAACGACGCCTGCGCGACACGACGCTCGCAATGGTGCATCGCAGCGCGACGCCGCTCGGCTCGAATATTCTCGGGCGCTGGCTCGGCGTGCGGCTCGTGCCGCATCTGCCGTGCGCGTTTGGCTGCGTCGCATCGGAGTATGCCGCGCAGCAGTACGCAACGCTCTTACCGGACAGCTGCGCCGAGTGGACCCGCGAGCTGCTGTCGTGGCCAGTGCAATACAGCGCGCTCCACGGCATCGCGGAAGTCATCTGGCCAGTCGTCAAGGTCGTCACGAATACCGACTACACCGCGAAGCGACGTGACGTGCGGCTGATGGGCACGCAATACCCCGTCGACGCCCCGAGCGGTCTGACGTTTCCCTTCCTGAAACCGAACTTCGTGCCGCTGACGAGTCTCGCGCCATTTCGCGCGAGTGTCGATGCAGCGGCGCCGGCGCGCGACTGGCAGTGGATTGAGAACGGTTTCAGCACACGTGACGCCATGCACAGCGCGCACGCGCAGATCCTGCGCGCGCTCGACGCGTCGCCGCCACAAGGCGCGGTGCTCGACTTAGGCTGCGGCAACGGGCTGTTACTGGCGCGCGTGGCGTCGCGGTATCACGTGCCGGTGTCCGGCATCGAGCGCGACGGCTCGAAGCATCGCGCGGCGCCGGTCGTCGTGCGCGAGCTGTCTGACTGGGGCGGCGATCTCGTCGACACCATTCTCGTGTCGCAGCGACGCTTCGACGAAGTGCCGACACTCGAAGCGCGCGTCATGGCATCAGCGCGGCAAGTGCTCGTGTATTCCTACGACGAGCCGCAGTCCATCGAACTTCGACGGGGCAGTGATGTTCACACGACTGCTTGATGCGACGGCGCTCGGTGTGCGCTCGCCGGTCGAGCTGTGCGACTGGCAAGTGCGCGCGCTCGCAGCGAAGCAGGTCGCGCAGGTCCACATCTCCGACAGCGTGCGCGTCGCGCGTGTCGATCATGGGCGCTGGATTGTCGATTGCGAGTGCGGCGCCGGTCTCTTCGTGCGTCGTGGCTGGGCGCTCGCGTGCTGCATCGAGTGCGGCGCGCAGTATCACGCGGTGCAGTTTCCGGTCGACGCCGACGAGATTGAGCGGCTGCTGCTCGCACGACAGAAACGAGAAAACCAGTCATGGTGGCCGAGTGAATCGGTCGAGATGCTGCAGCGCGAGAACGTCGCGCATCACGTAGGGGTGTGACATGGCATGGACGACGCCGCGCACGTGGGTCGCTGGGGAACTCGTCACCGCAACGATGCTCAACACGCACCTACGCGATAACCTCAACTATCTGTACGGCGGCGACTACGGCAATTGGACGCCGTCACTCACGTTCGACACCGCTGGCAATTTGAACGTCGCGTATACGACACGCTTCGGGCTGTATGCAAAGTTCTCGAAGCTCGTCGTCTGTCACGGCAACATTCTGACATCGACCTTCACGCACACGACCGCGTCGGGCGGCTTGCGGATCACCGGCTTGCCGTTTCCGGCACTGTCGACGAACGACGTCGCCGGGGGCGGCGCGATCTGGCGTGGCATCACGAAAGCGAACTACACGCACATGACGGTCATGGTGCAAGCGTCGGGCACATCCATGTACGTCAACGGGTCCGGCTCGGGGCAAGTGCCGGCGGTTATCGGGGTCGGTGACATTCCGACCGGCGGCACCGTGCAGCTGTTTTTCACGATGACCTACGCGACACCGACGTAAATCACGTCGCATCTGCAGGTCGCCTTAGGGGACGCCTGACAGCACCGTGGCTCGCGGTGTTGACGACCTGCTTCATCGAGCTGCTGTCATGAGCACACAGCGCAACGCAGAAGGGAACCTGCTATGCGCTGGGATGACGTTCGTCGCTGGTGGCCACCGTGGAAACCGTTACCGACGGAACCGACCGACATTCCGAAGACACCGTCGCTGTATGTGCACATGGTCGTGCGCAAGACCGACGGCACGATCCCCGAACACATTCGCGGCGAGATGGGTACGAACGACTGGACCGTCGTCGGACGACCCATCTCGTACTACATGCTCGAATTCTGGCTACCGCCGGGAGTCGAGTACGGGTCACGCGCGAGCATCAAGATCGAAGGCGATGACTGCGAGCCGCTACTCGACGAGATCACACTCGCTGCCGACATCAATGTCGAACTGCAGCCGGAAGCACCACCAGCGCGCGCAGGCGTCATGCGCGTCAGCGGGAAGCTGTGGCACGACGACAGCGGCGCATGCTTGCCGCTCGGTACGACGTTGTTCTGGGCGGTCGGCGGCTGGCATCGTCATGACCGAGATCGCGTCAAGCAGAACCTGTCGTTCATCAAGCAGCAGGGGTACGACTACGTGCGCGTACTCGGTCAGGTCGCATGGCCGGGAGAAGAGATCGATCCGCGCTGGCCTGACTACGCCGACACGCTCGGCTCATTCATCGACTGCGCCTATGACGAGTTCGGGCTACGTGTACAGCTCACGGCTATCGGTGGCGGCTCACCTGATCCGGTCAGTGATGCGCGCAAGATGCGCGACGTCGTCGCGTCGCGTCTGCATAAGCTGGTCATGCTCGAAGCCGTCAACGAAGGCAACGCGAGTGCGGCTGAAGCGACCGAGATCGCGCGGCTCTTCGCGCCGTTCGGCTTGCCGTGCGGCACAGGACTCGGCGATCAAGGCATCGACGCGATTCAAGCATCGAGCAACGTCTCGAACGCGAATGCGCGCTATTTGCACACCGAGCGTTCAGGCGACAACGCGCGACAAGTGCGTCAATGCTGGGATTTTCATCTCTTCAGCCCGTTCGCGTCAGTCGACAACGAACCGCCGGGACCGGCTTCGAGCGTGCAAGAGCAGAAAGATCCCTTCGTGCTCGCGTGTCTGCGCGCCGGCGCGATCATCTGCGGCGCTGGGGCGTTCTGCTTCCATACCGGATCAGGCGTCTTCGGGCGCACGTACCCGTACGGCAGCGGCTTTCGATACGCGAACCTGTGGGAAGTGCCGAACATGGAAGCGATGATGCGCGCGGTCAGAAATGCCGGCGCGCGACTGCCAGCCGATGTGCCGACGTGGTCAGCGTTCAACACGAATCATCCCGTCGACACCCCTGCAGGCAACGTCAACAAGCTCTATGGGGCGATTGGCAACGGTCAGTTCACTGAGATTGCGATTGCTGCTGATGGGCCGCTGACGTTGCGTGCACGTCGACCGTGCACGTTCGATGTCATCAATGTCGCCGAAGGGACCGTACACGCGCACGCTTCGCTGCAGGCCGGCGGCACGCTCACGGTGTCTGGCTTGTGGTCGTACGTGCTGGTTGGTACGCTGTGACCCCATGACGAATCCGGTCAGTCGCGAAGCTGAAGTCAGGGCGCTCTATTCCGTCATGTCGACCGAGTCACTGCTCGCGCTGCGGCATGCCTTCCAGATCGACGCCGAAGACGCGCAGCAGCGCGGCGACTCGGCGTGCGTCGCGTTCTGCGTCCTGCGGCTCGAACTGATTGACCGTGAGCTGACGTCGCGCGGCGTGCTCTACGGGTGACCCGCTAGCAGCCCCTACAAACGACGCGAGCCGGCGGCGACCGATTGTGCGGTCGACCGTCGGCTCGTCATTCCTGCGCCAGCCTGCAGCCGCGCGTGCGGCATCTGGGACGGTTTGTACCTGTTGCCGTGACGCCGGTCGCGGCGCTCGACCCGTCGTCTCACCCGATGCCAGTCGATGCCAGCCGATGTCACCAACGGTACCAAAACCGGTACATCTTTTGGGTCGCCGTTTTGGTTCAAATGCTGTAACTCGTTGCGAAGTATGAACGTTAGTTGGCAGGGTCGTCACTCTTTCAAGGCCAAAACCCGGGTTCGAATCCCGGTGGGGACGCCATCCAAAAACGCTAGAAAAACCAATAAAATCAGGCCGAATTCGCGCGATCTCGGGGTCTCGACCGCGTCGGCGGATCGTCTCACTTGATGTCAGAAAGTGTCACTAAAAGTGCCGATTTTGGGTCAAATTTTGGGTCAACTTTGGGGCACGGTTTGCGGGTCGAAAACGAGCTGCCGCCGGGGGCGCGACAGCTCGTCGGGGTGTGGGGGGTCTGGTGTGGGGGTTACTTGACGCGACGGAGCTTCGCGGCTGGCGTCGCCGGCTGTGCAGCGGCTTTGCGGGTCGCGGCTTTCTGACCGCGCGTCGGCTTCGGGGTCGGCGACAGCACGAGCGCGTTGTGCATGGCGTCGTCGACCGCTGCGTCGAAGGCTTTCAGGCCGGCGGCATCGACCGCAGCATGGGCGCCACGCGTATACCGCGCCACGACGGGTGACCCTTCGGCGAGACCCATGACGCGACAGGTCGCCGCCGAGTCGCGGGTTTGTTCGTAGTACAGCGTGCCGAACGAGTGCCGCAGGTAGTACTGCGTGATGTGCCGCAGATAGCCGATGCGCTTC